>WNGM01000275.1_pt1 | contig 42210 bp, 33 predicted proteins | sample 5400571 | NCBI WGS metagenome assembly WNGM01 (sample SAMN13153378, study PRJNA577476) | soil metagenome | isolation source: 100 cm soil or saprolite under Garry oak tree replicate 2 | place: USA:California | collected 2016-06-15 | reverse complement strand
GGCCGCAGCGGGTCCTGGTCGTACGGGTAGGGCCCCAACCGCAGGAACGACTCGTGGTAGCGCGCCATGCGCTCGCGATCGAGTCGTACGCCGAGCCCCGGAGCCGTCGGGACGGGGATCGCGCCGTGGCAGTACTGCAGCTTGCCGCCCTCGACGATGTCGTCCAGGAGGTGGTGGTAGTGCGCGTCCGCGGCGAAGGTGAGGTTCGGGATCACGGCCCCCAGGTGCAGCATGGTCGCGAGCTGGATGCCCAGCTCCCCCGAGGAGTGCACCGCCACGCCGAACTGGAACGCCTCGCAGATGCCCGCCGCCTTCACGCACGGCCGGATCCCGCCCCAGAACGTCGTATCGAGCAGGATGACGTCCACCGCCGTCTGCAGCACGTTGGCCGCCAGCTGCTCGAAGCCCACTACGACCGTGTTGGTGGCCAGCGGGATCCGGATGCGGTCGCGGGCGCGGCGCATGCCGTGCAGCCCGAACACCGGGTCTTCCAGGTAGTCGTTGTTCAGGCTCTCGATCTGCCGCCCGAACCAGACGGCCACTTCCGTGGACCAGACGCCGTTGGGATCGAAGCGGAGGCTGTCGTCCGGGAGCGCGGCGGCGAGTGCGCGGTAGCACTCCAGCTCATAGCGGGGCGGAAACACGCCGCCCTTGAGCTTGTGCGTGGCGAACCCGCTCTGCTGCTTGAGCGCGCGGGCTTCCGCGACGAGGTGGTCCAGCGTGCGCACTTCACCCGATCCGTCGGCGTTGGGATAGCGGAAGAAGAGGTACGACGCGAACGGCACGTGGTCGCGCAGCCGGCCCCCCAGGATGTCGCTCACCGGAACGCCCCACTCCTGACCGAGCAGGTCGAGGCAGGCGAACTCGAGCGCGGCGAGCAGCTGGGTGCGCTGGTTGTAGAGCGATGCAGTGGGGTTGGCGATGACGAAGCGCATCTCTTCGAGCCGCGCCGGGTCGCGGCCCACGAGGTACGGCTTCAACCCCAGGACGGCGGCCGTCGCCGCCTCCCCCCCGCCTCCCAGCTCGCCCAGGCCGACGCGCCCGTCGTCGGTCTCGACCTCGACGATGGTCCGCACGAAGCGCCCCCAGTGGCACCCGTTCGCGTGGCGCAGCGGGGCCACGAGGGGCACGGACACCGGGGTGGCACGGATATCGGCGATTTTCATGGTGATAAACTGATCTTATCACCCCCGCCCGGCAAGCGCCTCCGCCGCGGGCTCGAGACGCGGCACGAGAAAATGGATCAGGGCCAGCGCCCCCAGGTAGGCGAGTCCCAGCACCGCGAAAATCGGCGCGTAGTTGCCGCCCGTCGCCTGCAGGATCGCGCCCGTGAGCCGCTGAAAGCCGAAGGCGCTGAATAGACCGGCGCACCCGCCGATCCCGACGACCGACGCGACCGCTTCGGGGGGAAACATGTCACTCACGGTCGTGTACAGGTTGGCCGACCACCACTGATGCGCGCCGGCGGCGACGCTCACGATGCTCACCGCCACCCACAGGCGGCCCGCCGCGGGCGCGAACATGGTCGGCACGATACACAGGGCCGCGATGAGCAACGCCGTCTTGCGCCCCCGGTTCACGCTCCAGCCGCGCTTGATCAACGCCCCCGACATCCATCCGCCGGTGATCGAGCCGACGTCGGCCGCGACGTAAATGACCACCAGCGGGGCGGCGAGGCCCGCCAGGCGGACGCCGAAGCTCGCGTCGAGAAACTTGGGAAGCCAGAACAGATAGAAGAGCCACACCGGGTCGGTCAGCGCTTTTCCCACGATAAACGCCCAGGTCTGGCGGCGGCCGATCAGACTGCCCCATGACATGGTATCTGCGCCGCTCCGCTCCGCGTCCGCGAGCCGCGGCGGTCGGGCCGGCTCGCGGTACAGGGCCACCCACAGGGCGAGCCAGATCAGGTCGAGCGCGCCCGTGGCGAGGAACGCCCAGCGCCACCCCAGGCCGAGGGCGATCGGCGGCACCAGCAGCGCCGCGACCACCACGCCCACGTTGCTCCCGGCGTTGAAAACCCCGGTAGCGAGCGCCCGCTCGCTCTTCGGGAACCATTGCGCCACGGCCTTGACCGCGGCGGGGAAGTTGCCCGACTCGCCGAGGCCGAGCAGCGCGCGCGCGACGCCGAAGCCCGCGACCGTGCGCACCAGGGCGTGCCCCATGGCAGCGAGGCTCCAGACCAGCACGGCGATCGCGAGTCCCGCGCGCACGCCGATCCGGTCCATGACCCGGCCCATGACGAGCAGCCCCAGGCCGTAGGCGACGCTGAACCAGGAGACGATGGCGGCGTAGTCGGTCTCGGTCCACCGCAGCTCGCGCGACAGCGTCGGCGCGAGGATGCCGAGGACCTGGCGGTCCACATAATTGACCGTCGTGGCGCCGAACAGCAGCGCCACGACGGTCCAGCGATGCCCCCATCGCGGTTCAGACACCGCTCGCCACGCTGAAGCCCCCGTCCACCGGGATGACGGCGCCGGTCACGAACGCCGCCGCGTCGCTGCACAGCCATTGTACGGCGCCCACGACCTCTTCGGGCTTGCCGAAGCGACCCATGGGCGTGTGGGAGATGATGGCGCGAGCCCGCTCCGTGTGGCTGCCGTCCGGCTTGAGGAGCACGGCGCGGTTCTGTTCCGTCACGAAGAAGCCCGGCGCGACGGCATTCACGCGCAGTCCGTCGCCGTAGCGCCGCGCCAGCTCGACGGCGAGCCAGCGCGTGACGCTCTCGATCCCGGCTTTGGCGACCGAGTATCCCAGCACGCCACTCAAGACACGGCGCGCCGCCATCGACGAGACGTTCACGATCGAGCCCGAGCCTTGGCGGCCCATGGCTTCCCCGAACGCGAGCGACGGGATGAGCGAGCCGTGCAGGTTGAGCCGCAGCACCTCGTCGAATGCGTCCAGCGGCACGTCGAACACGGGCCGGTCGTCGCTGCGGGCGCGCGCGACGTTGCCTCCCGCGGCGTTGACGAGGATGTCCACCCGGCCGCGGGTCTCGAGCAGGTCGTCCCTGGCCGAGCGGACCTTGGCCTGATCCAGGACGTCCGCGACGAGAGCGATGGCGTCGCCTCCCCCATCGCGGATCTCCGTGACCTTCGCTTCGGCGGCGGCGCGGCGCCGGCCCAGGATCGCGACGGCCGCGCCCGCGCGCGCGAGCCCCGCGGCGATGACGCCCCCGAGCACGCCGTAACCGCCCGTGACGACCGCGACACGACCGGCGAGACCGAACGGCGACCCGCTCATCTGTGCCCGCCGCGCGCCAGTTCGTCGAGCCATGCCGTGGAGCGCTCCTCGTAAAGCAGCATCTCCACGGGTGTTGCCAGGTGGTTGTGGGGCGACTCCACCATGGGCACGGCTTCCTTGGGCCCCGGCAGCTGGTTGAAGGCAGCCCAGATCCCGGCCGGCGGCGACGTCTCGTCGATGAATCCCATCGAAACCAGCGCTCGGGCCCGGATGCGCGGCGCGAAGTTGACTGCGTCGAAGTACGCGGCCGTTCGTCCCACCTCCGGCCGCTCGACATCCCAGTTGGGGTACGGCGCCGCCCGGCCGTGCAGCGGGCCCAGCAAGTCGCAGCCGGCGGGCACGTGCGCGATGAGCGCGGTGACGAGGGTGTCGAGCCCGGCGAGGGCGAAGCCCTGCTGGCCCCCCATGCTCGTCCCCATCACCACGAGGGTCTTGCCGTTCCAGTCGGCGCGGCTCGCCAGGTACTCGGCCGCGCGGTAATCGCCCAGGTACATCGGCAGGAAGTAGCTCTCGTCGCGGCTGTGTCGCCCGATCAGGCGGTAGTTTTTGATCAGCTGGGGCAGGGCGTCGTAGAACGCCTGCGGCATGTTCGCGGGCACGTCGTGGGGCTCGACGTCGAGCGTGAGCCAGCCGCGCGCGGCGTACTCGGTCACCCACTCCCGCTCGAGCGGGTAGGGCGGGCTCGCCCATTGGAGAATGAGCAGTGCCGGGAGCGTACCGGGTGCCGCACCGGAGGGGCGGGCGAGCTGCCCGTAGACATGGGCGCCGCCCACGTTGTTCATCCGAATCGTGAAGAACTCGACGCCCGGTCTCCCGCTCTCGCCCGGCGTGAGGACCGTGTCGAGCGGGATGGAATCGAGGCGGCGCAGCTCAGCCGCCCAAAACGCTTCGAAGTCCGGCGGGCGGCGGTCGGAAGGCCTGATCTGTGTCGGAGCGACCGCCGCGCCGAGCAGCACCCTGCCGACCTCGGCCTTGCTCGCGCCGTGGAAGCCGGTCGTCCCGGCCGGCGGCCGCACTTCGACGAGCAGCATGCCGGGCTGATCGAGCGATGTCACGATGGTGGCATGACCCGACGACAGGTCCAGGGTGCCGGAGCCAATCAGCGCGAGACCGTCGCGCTTGACCGTGTACGTATATGTCCCCGCAGCAGTCTGGCCCGGCGCGACGCCGACATTCCACCCCACGCGCTCGTGCAGCTCGTACATGCCGTTCGCATGATAGGGCGTGAAGGTCAGCTGTTGCGCGACGATCAGGACGGCCGTCAGCATACGCGCCTCATGGAAGCAACAGCGCCAGGTCGATCGCGTCGGCCATCATGCGGTAACCGGCCTCGTTGGGGTGCAGGTGATCGCCCGTGTCCACGAGCGGCAGGAGACGCGACGGCTGCGCCGGATCGCGCAGCACGGCGTCGAAGTCGATGACGGCATCGAAGGCGCCGCCGGTCCGGATCCACCGGTTGATCGCCTGCCGCGCCGCCTCGCGCTCGGCTCCGCCGTAGTGCGAGCCTCCGAACGGCGTGATGGTCGCCCCGTAAATCCGCAGCCCGCGGGCATGCACGCGGTCGATGATCTCCCGGTAGGCGAGCGGCAGGTTCCGCGCCACGGCCGCGGCGCTTCCCGAGTCACGCGCTCCTCCGATGTCGTTCACGCCCTCGAGCAGGATCACCCAGCGTACTCCCTGCTGCGCCAGGACGTCGCGATCGAGCCGCGCCAGCGCCGTGGGGCCGAGGCCGCCCGCGAGCACCGTGTTGCCGCCGATGCCGGCGTTGAGCACGGCAACGTGCCGGGTGCGCGCGTCCGCCTGCAGGCGACGCGCCAGGTTGTCTGGCCAGCGGTCGTTCCGGTTGGTGCCCGAGCCGCGACCGTCGGTGATCGAGTTGCCCAGCGCGACGACGGCGAGGCCGTTCCCCACCACATCGAGCCCCGCGAGCGCGTACCAATGATCGGTCGTCGCCGCCTCCGCCAGCTCGGGCGCGCTCGCCCAGCGGCCGGCCCGAAGATACGACGTGGTGCGTGACCCTGGGTGGCCCGTGGCGGCGCCGGGTGCGGTGCCGATCTCGATCGTGACGGCGAGGTCGCCGAGCGCGGGGACGGCGTAGTCCAGGGGATCGGACGTGGCGACGGCGCCCGGAGCGATCCGCACTGAGTCCGCTCCGGCGAACGTCAGCGCGCGGTCGCTCGCCACCTCGATGGCGCTCCCGCCGAGCGACCGGGCGACGTGAGCCGCGGTGACGGCGAGCGGTCCGTCACCGAACGTATTCGCGAGCCGCACACGCAGCGTCGATCCGCCGACCGACGTGTGGATCACCTGGCGCAGCGTGCTGCCGGATAAGCCGGGCGCGGGAGGCATGTTGCGCGGCTCGACGAGCTGCTGCGCCGCCGTCCACGTCCCCACCCAGTGCTGGCGGGGCGTGGCTGACGCCGGCGCGCAGGCGACGGCCGCCGCGAGAGCGAGCGTGAGCGTCAGGGCGCGCGCGGCCGCGATCCCGCCGCCACCGGCGGCTGGCCGAACGCCGGCAGCGGCTCGAGCCGGGAGCGGCCATCGCTGCCGATGAACGCCCGCAGCTCGACGTACGCCCGGTGCGGGTTGTTGCGCTGCAGCCCGGCTCGGATCCACGTCTCGCCGTACCAGCGGTCGAACGGCGGGTACTCCAGGCGGGCGAAGTCGGTCTCGAGCTGCTCGAGCGGTGTGAGCGCCTCGCGCACCAGTCGCCACATCGTGCTCGAGTCCGGTGCCTGGAGCGCATCGGCCAGCGTCAGCGCGGCCCGCGACTGCCGCTCGTCCATGCGCAGACCCAGGCCGACGTCGACGGACAAGAAGCGCCGCTCGGTCCGGTTCAAGGCCGACCCGGCCTCGGCTTCCCGCGCGAGCGCCGAATCGAGGCGGGCGATGCGTGACCGGAGCACCGCCTGGGTATCGGCGTTGAAGGGTGTGAAAGGCGTGCCGTTCGTGCGATGCCACAAGCGCTCGATCAGGTTTTGCACTGCCTCCGACGCGTACCACAGCTTGTCGGGCGTGTCGAGCAGCGCATGGTAGGCGTCGTAAGCCGCCCGGGCCTGCGCGGCGGCGGGGGCGAAGTATTCGCGCGTCCACCAGGAGAGGTAGCGGCCCGCGGGATCGGGCGAGGCGTACACCGCCGGCGCGTTCCAGGTGATGTCGGCGATCATGCGCGCGCCCATGATGTAGTCCCGTAGCTCCGACACGTTGACGAGCATGTATTCGGTCGCGCCGGCCTTGGCGATGCGTTGGAATTCGCCCGCGATCGTCGCGGGCGCCACGGTGTGGGCGGTTTGCTTGCTGAGGTTGCCGCCGAGGTACGCCAGGTGGTAGTACACGCCGTGCTTCCAGCGGCCGAGGTCGTCCGGGAGCCCTCGCATGTGGCCGTCGTTGTCGTCCGGCCAGACGATGATCACGTCGTCCGGCAGCCCGAACGCCTTCGGGTCGCGGCGGTACAGGTCGAGCATCTCCGAGTACATGGTGAAGTGAAAGATCGGCGTGCGCCCCGGCGGCAAGGCGTCGCGCACCATGGCGGTCTGGAGGCCGATCACCTCGCGGAACACGCGCGCCTTGTCGTCGTCTGTGGTCCCGTCGGGCCAGGTGTAGGCGCGATCCGACGTGTTCCGCAGGCCCACCGGCCAGATCACGTCCAAGTCATGGTTCTCCGCGACGCCGCCGCGCCAGAAGGTCAGCAAGCCGTCGCGGTTCGTGAACCAGTCGTAGTCGGGTCGCACGCCGCGCTCCGCGGCGAGGTTGAACGTGATCAGGCCGAACGGGTTGGACACGAGGATGTCGTAATGGTGCGACGTGTAGTAGAGGCCCCAGTCGCTCGCGAGCTGCTGCACCTCGAAGCGGCGATGCACGCGCACGTACGGCGCGACCATGTTCATCCGCAGCCGCAGCGCGGTTTCGAAGTAGCGGCGATACCAGGCGAGCGGCACGTCGCCGGTCTGGAGCGGGTACCCGCGGGCATCGAACGGCCGGGGCAGGATGTCTTCGTCGTCGTGGAAGAACCCGCGATATCGAAACGTGGGCGGTCCCTGGGCGAAGCGCGTGGCCTTGAGCACCAGCGGATCGTGGTGCTCCGGGACGTAGCCGGTCCAGAGATAGAGGGGATCGACGCCGAGGCGCTCAGAGAGCGTGAAGGCGGCGAACGCGGTGCCGCGCGGGTTGGACCCGACCAGCCAGACCGTGGCGGGTGCGGTGATCACCCGGTAGGCCTCCCACTGGCCGCGCAGCGTGGCCACCTCGATGGCGCTCGGAAGCGGGCCGTTCCCGACGGTGACCAGCCGGATGCTCGTCTTGCCGGCGGTGGGCGCCGGCACGATCGGCGGGCGGTAGCCGCTGATGGCCTCGATGTCGCCCGCCAGGAACGTCGCGGCCTGGCGCACGTTCAGGTTCTCGGCGGCACGGACCACGATCTCGGCGCCGCTCGAGCCGGAGGCGAGCACGACGTCGCCCGCGGCCGCGGGGCCCGCGCGAACCCAGGAGCCGCGCTCCGGCGCGGCCCAGGGGTCGGAATGATCGGACTGCGCGAGGGTGGCTCGGGGAATCAGACCGGACGCTGATAGGACGAGCACCAGGGGTCGCCAAAGGAGAGTCATAAGATCATTTTGTCTCTCGTTCGCAGCGAGCGCAATCCCGTCCCGGAGGAAACGATGTCGAGCTGTTCGCGCCGCCTCGCCGTCCTGTTCGCAGCCACAGTCACCACGAGCGCCGCGGCTCAGACATTCGAGCGGCGCGCGGCGGATCTCGTCGGCCGCATGACGCTCGAGGAGAAGGTGTCGCAGATGATGGATCGGGCGCCCGCCATCGAGCGCCTCGGAATTCCAGAGTACAACTGGTGGAACGAGGGGCTACACGGGGTCGCGCGCTCGGGCCTCGCGACCGTGTTCCCTCAGGCCATCGGCTTCGCCGCCACGTGGAACGACAGCCTCGTGCTCCGCATGGCGAGTGTGATCTCCGACGAATTCCGCGCCAAGCATCACGAGTACGTCCGGCAGGGCGAGCACCAGCGCTATCAGGGCCTGACCGTCTGGTCGCCCAACATCAATCTGTTTCGCGACCCGCGCTGGGGCCGTGGGCAAGAGACGTACGGCGAGGATCCGTACCTGACGGGCCGGCTGGCGGTGCAGTTCATCCGCGGACTCCAGGGCGACGATCCCCGCTACCTGAAGGCCGTCGCCACGGTCAAGCATTTCGCGGTGCACTCGGGTCCCGAGCCCGAGCGGCACGAGTTCGACGCCCAAGTGAGCGAGCGGGACTTGCGGGAGAGCTACCTGCCGCACTTCGAGATGGCGATCCGGGAAGGCGGCGCCTACTCGCTCATGTGCGCGTACAACCGTGTGTACGGCAAGCCCGCCTGCGGCAACGATCTCCTGCTGCAGCGGATCCTGCGGGGCGAGTGGCGCTTCCCCGGATACGTGGTCTCCGACTGCGGCGCGATCGGCGACATGTACCTGCGGCACAAAGTGGTCCCGACCGCCGCCGCCGCGGCCGCGCTGGGCGTGCACACGGGCACCGACCTGGATTGCGGCAACGAGTACGCGAGCCTGATCGACGCCGTGCACCAGGGCCTCATCACTGAGCAGCAGATCGACACGTCGCTCATCCGCCTGTTCGTCGCGCGGTTTCGCCTGGGGATGTTCGACCCGCCCGAGCAGGTGAAGTGGGCGCGGATCCCGATCACCGTACTGGACGACTCGTCCCATCGCGTGCTGGCGCGCCAGGTCGCGCGGGAGTCGATAGTGTTGCTCAAGAACGCCGGCCATCTGCTGCCGCTGCGCCGCGACCTCGGCACGATCGCGGTCATCGGGCCCAACGCCGACCAATGGCGTATGCTGCTCGGCAACTACAACGGCATTCCAGCCGATCCGGTCACGCCGCTGCGCGGCATCCGCGAGGCGGTGTCGCCGCGCACGGGCGTCCTGTACGCCCTCGGCTCGGACCTGGCGGACGGGTTCCCCGTGCTTGCCCCGGTCCCGGCGTCGGTGCTGTCGACGGCGCGCGGGCAGCGCGGGCTGGACGCCGCTTTCTACGCGAGCCGGACGATGTCGGGTGCGCCGCTGTTCGTGCGGGTGGACTCGACGCTCGACGCGCACTGGGGCGCGGGAGCGCCGCGCGCCGACATGAACGTCGATGACTTCGGCGTGCGCTGGACGGGTACGCTGCGGCCGCCCCATACGGGGACGTACCGCTTGGCGCTGGTCGGCACCGTCAAGTTCCAGCTCTACCTGGATGACAGCCTCGTGGTGCAGTCGGTGTATCCGACGCACAACGGCGAATTCCCCGACCCCCGCTTCGCCCAGACCGAGCCCCTCCTGCTGCAGGGAGGCCGGCGCTACCGCCTCCGCGTGGACGGAGAAGAGTCCTATGGCGAGGCCGAGCTGCAGCTGCTGTGGGCCACTCCCACCGAAGCGCTCGAGGCCGAGGCCGTGCAGGTGGCGCAGCGCGCCGACGCGGTGGTGCTGTGCCTCGGCCTCACCGCTCGCCTGGAAGGTGAGGAGATGCGCGTCCAAGTCCCGGGCTTCTCGGGCGGCGATCGGACTTCGCTCGATCTCCCGGCGCCGCAGGAGCGGCTGCTCGAGCGCATCGCGGGCCTCGGCAAGCCCACGGTGCTCGTCCTGATGAGCGGGAGCGCCGTCGCCGTGAACTGGGCCCAGGAGCACGTCCCCGCCATCCTCGAGGCGTGGTATCCCGGCCAGGCGGGCGGGAGCGCGATCGCCGACGTGCTGTTCGGCGCGTACAATCCAGGCGGCCGCCTCCCGGTCACCTTTTATCGGAGCGTGTCCGACCTCCCGGCGTTCGAGAACTACGCCATGGCCGGCCGCACCTACCGGTTCTTCCAGGGAAAGCCGCTCTATCCGTTCGGCTATGGACTGAGCTACAGCTCGTTCGGCTACGACCGGCTGCGCACCGGCGCCGACACCCTGCGGGGCGGTGATACGCTCAGCGTGTCGGTGGCGGTGACCAACACGGGCAAGCGGGTGGGGGACGAGGTAGTGCAGCTCTACGCGCGGTACCCGCAGTCACGGGTGGCGCGCCCCCAGCGCGACCTGCGGGGCTTTCGCCGGGTGACGCTCCAGCCCGGCGAGACCCGCACCGTGACGTTCCCTCTCGCCGGGCAGGCCCTCGCGTACTGGGACCCCGACGCCGACCACTGGGTAGTGGAAAACGGCCCGGTCGTGGTGGAAGTCGGTGCCTCGTCCGCGGATATCCGCCTGGAGAAGACCATCACGGTCGCAGGCCGGCCTTGACCCCGGGCACAAGCCCGCCGTTCAAGTCCGGGGATTGGAGATCCGCGCTCTGAGAGAGCGCGCTCGGCCTGGTGTGCGCCCTCTACAGGGCGCACCCTTCGCGCCGAGCCCGGGCTATCAGCCCGGGTACGTCTGACACAACCCTTTCCCGACTCCCGTTATCTAAGGGACAAACCTCCGACCAGGCTTTCATGCTCATCGGGTTGCCGCTCCTCGCCGCCGTCACGCTGGCCCATCAGGTCGCCCATACCCGGCCCGTCCAGTCCGCCGCCCCGCCGCCCCCCGTCAGGACCGTAGCCGCGACTCGGGCCGCCCGGGCACCGGTCATCGACGGGCGGGACGACGACCCCGTGTGGCGCGAGGCGCCGGCGATTACCGAATTTCAGGAGTGGCGGCCCACCGAGGGCGGCCCGCCCAAGCTCCCGACCGAGGCGAAAATCGCGTACGACGCGGGCAACCTGTACGTCCTCGTCCGCTGCTTCGATCCGCACCCCGACAGCATCATCACCGTTCTGGCCCGGCGCGATTACTTCACACCCTCCGACATGGTGTGGTTGTTTCTCGACTCGTATCACGATCGCCGCACCGGCTACGAGTTCGGGGTCAACCCCTCGGGCGTGAAGCTCGACGCGCAGATCTACAACGACGGCAATGAAGACTTCGCCTGGGACGCGGTGTGGGACGTCGCCACGCGCCGCGATTCGCTCGGCTGGACCGCCGAGTTCCGCATCCCGCTGTCGCAGCTGCGCTACGGGCGCCAGCGGCAGCACACCTTCGGCCTCACCATCGATCGCGATTTGTATCGCTACTCCCAGCGCGTGAGCTGGCCGCTGTTCCGCCAGTCGAAGGCGGGGTTCGTGTCCCAATTCGGCGACGTTCCCGGGTTCGACGACCTCGAGGCGCCGCGGCGGCTCGAAGCCGCGCCCTACTTGGTGACGAAGAACGTGTCGGAGTTCACCCCCACGGGCCTCGGCCGCACCCAGGACCTGGCGCTGGGCGGCGACGTGAAGTACCGGGTCGCGTCGAATTTGACGCTCGACGCGACGCTCAACCCCGACTTCGGGCAGGTGGAGGCCGATCCCGCCGTCCTGAACCTCAGCGCGTTCGAGACGTTCTTCCGGGAGCAGCGGCCCTTCTTCGTCGCGGGACGCGGGCTGTTCCAGTTCGACGTCAATTGCAGTGACGTGAACTGCAACGGCGAAGGGCTGGTCTACTCCCGGCGCATCGGGCGCGCGCCGGAGCTGGCGGGCACCTACAACGACAACATCTCGGCCGCCTTTACCCGCATCCTCGGCGCGGGGAAGCTCACCGGACGGCTGCCGGGTGGACTGACCATCGGCGCGCTCGACGCCGTAACGCAGCATGTGACGGGCGTGGGTGGCCAGACGATCGAGCCGACCACCAACTACGGCGTCGTGCGGCTGCGCCAGGATCTGCGCGGCGGCGAGACGAGCATCGGCGGTATCGTCACCGCCGTGAACCGCGACAACGATGCCTTTACGTCCCCCTTTCTGCGCCGCAGCGCCTACGTCGGCGCCACGGACTTCCGGCATCGCTTCCCGGGCGGGAAATGGGAAATCAATGGCTCATTGGACCTGTCGCACGTCTCGGGCAGTGCCCAGGCCATCGATTCCACGCAGCGCGACGCCGTGCATTACTACCAGCGTCCGGACGCGGGACTCGGAGTCGACGGCACGCGCACATCGCTCTCCGGCGACGCCGAGGAGCTCCAGTTCAGCAAGGTCAGCGGCAACGTGATCGGCCAGACCAGTTACCAGCGCCGCTCCCCCGGATTCGAGATCAACGATCTGGGCTACCTGCAGCGCGCCGACCAGCAGTCCTGGAGCACCTGGGTGGGTTTCTTCGACCGCAAGCGCCGCGCCTTGACCCAGCGCTTCCAGTGGAACTTCAACTGGTGGCAGTACTGGACCACCGCCGGCCTGCCGGAGGAGCGCGCGTTCAACACCAACACGCACACCACGTTCAACAACACGTGGTCGTTCCACACCGGCTTCACCCTGGGCCAGCTGGGTGAGACGTACTGCTACTCGTGCGCGCGCGGCGGTCCCGCCGTGCGGCAGGATCCGTATCTCGCGCCCTGGGCCGGCGTGATCGGCGACGACCGCAAGGCGATCGTGCCCTACTTCTGGGTCAATTATTGGCGCGGGGACGGCGGGCGGTCTCGGAGTCTCAATCTGAGTCCCGAGCTCGACTTCAAGGTCGCATCGCGCGTCACCGCGTCAATCGCCCCCAACTACACCCGCACCAGCAACGCGGTGCAGCCGCTCGGGCCCGTCAGGGACACGACCTACGTGTTCGCTCACCTCGAGCAGAAGCAGCTCGGCGTGACCATGCGCTTCACGTACCCGTTCACGGCCAGCGCGACGCTGCAGGTATACGCCCAGCCGTTCGTCTCGAAGGGGACGTACAGCAACGTGCAGCAGCTGTCCCACACGCCGCGCGCTCGAGACTTCGCGAGTCGCTACGAGACGGACCCGGTCGCCGCCGACAACCCCGGCGGGTTCAACTACAAGCAATTCCGGTCCAACGTCGTGTTCCGCTGGGAGTATCGTCCCGGCTCGACGCTGTTCGTTGTATGGAGTCAGGGGCGTCACGCGTCCACCGGCGTCGCGGGCCCGCGCAGCCTGGGCGGCGACCTCGGCGATCTGTTCACGCTGGTGCCCGACAACAGCTTTCTCGTAAAGCTGTCGTACTGGATCAACCGGTAAGCCGCAGCGACCTTCCCCCAGGCACGGGACAAATCCCCGGCGCATGGCGCGAGGGGTCGCGCTTTATCTTACCTTACCTCTCGCATCCCAAGTTGCAACGCGGCGTTGCGAGCACGTCGTTATCAGCGTTAACGTCGCCGAGCGGTAAGGCACCTTGGACATGCGCACCTCAGGAGACCGACGGGTTTGCCCGGGCCCGTGGCCGGCGCTTCGCCTGGCCCTGAGGCTTCTTGGCCTTTCTCCGTCCGTACCCCTCGCCGCTCAGACCATCGACACGATCGTGGTCGTCCGACACAACGTGTACGATCGCAAGCGCAATGCCCCTAAGGCCGTTGCCGCGGTGGGGAATGCCCTGCATATCCGGACGCAGCCGTGGGTAGTCCGGCGCGCCCTCCTCGTGAGGGTCGGTGACCGATACGACTCCACCAAGGTGGCTGAGAGCGAGCGGGCGCTCCGAGCGCTGGGCATCTTTCGCGCGGTGAGCATCGACACCCTTCGGCTGGAGGGGCGCCTGGCCCTCCGGGTGGAGACGGACGACGCCTGGAGCACGATCCCCGACTTCGACTACGCGTCCGTCGCCGGCGACGTGCTATGGGCCGCGGCCTTCACGGAGGCGAATCTCATCGGCACCGGCACGGCCCTGACGGGGCGCTACGAAAAGACGCCGGATCGACACAGCATCAGCGTGAGCTACAGCAGCACTGGCGTGTTCGGGCGCCGGACCGTGTTGTCGACGCAATACAAAGCCATTTCGGATGGACGCAGCGGCACGTGGTCCCTCGGCGTTCCCTTCTACGAGACGGTGGCTCCGCGCTCGCTCAGCACCGACGGCGCGGCGGCGAGGGAGCGCGTGCTGCGATTTCGGGATGGGGTCCTCGCGGACAGTCTGCAGCACCGAGAACTGCGCGTCGGTCTCTCGGGCGGCGTGGCGCTCGCGACGACTGCTTCGAGCTATGCCCGGCTCTGGTTCGGTGCGGCGTGGCGTCGCGAGGATTTCGCGCTGGCAACGACGGGGCCCTTCCCCCGCTCTCAGTTCGCGACCGTAGGGACCGGAATCGAGCTGAAGCGCGTGCGCTTCCAGGTGCTCGAGAATCTCAACTCGTTCGCGCGAAAGGAGGATATAGATCTTTCGCAGCAACTGCGACTCGGCGTTTGGGCCGCGCCACGGGCGTGGGGATACGAATCAGGCCGAGCGGGCGTCGGGCCGGAGGTGAGCGGACAACTCGGTGCCATCTGGAGCGGCGGATTCGCCGTGCTCCGCGGCCAGGCGGCCGGCGTATTGACCGGCGCGGGCGCCGACTCGGGCCGCGTGATCGCGAGCGCCACGGTGGTGAGCCAGAACCTGCCGCGCCAGTCTCTCATCCTCCATGTGGAGGGCGGCGTGTTGCGAGGGCCGAAGCAGGGCGACGAGTTCGACCTGTGGCGCGACAGCAAGGGGCCGCGCCTGTTCGGGGCCCATGCCTTCACGGGCACCCGCATGGTCTGGCTCGCGGCCGAAGACCGCCTGGTTGTGAAGGACGAGGTGTGGGGGCTGTTTGGCGTAGGGCTCGCACCATTTCTGGACTACGGCGGCGCCTGGTACGCCGACGAACCGACGCGGATCGGCGGGGACGCGGGGCTCGCCCTGCGCCTCGGCCCCACACGGTTGACGATCACCGACGTCGGGCAGTTCGCGCTCGGCTATCGCTTCGGCAAGGGATTCATTGGCCGGCACTGGGCGTTCACCGCGGCCGGGAACATCGCGTATTGAGCGAGCCCGGACCGGCTCGTCGAGGAGCGGCGTCCGAAACTCGGATCAACCGGTAAGCCGCAGCGACTCTCCGACCTCCGCCGGCCGGAACTCCCCGGCCGGCACGGCGCGCTGCTGCAACGCCTTCGCCAATTCGCGCACCGGCTCGTCGATTCCCTCAGGAGTCAACTGAAACGTGCCGAAGTGCATCGCGACGCTGCGGCGGGCGCCGAGATCGAGGTGCGCCTGCACCGCCTCAGCCGGATTCATGTGGATGTCTTGCATGAACCAGCGCGGCTCGTAGGCCCCGATCGGCAGGAGCGCCAGATCGATCGGGGAGAGCCGCGCGGCGATCTCCCGGAAATGGGGGCCGTACCCGGAATCGCCGGCGAAGAGGATGCGGCGCGCCCCGGCCTCGATCAGGAATCCACCCCACAACGCGCGGTTGCGGTCGAACGGGCCGCGCGCCGAGAAATGCTGGGCGGGCGTCAGCGTGACCGGCAGCGTCGCCGCGCTGGCACGCTGCCACCAGTCCAGCTCCTCGACGTTGTGGATGCCCGCCGATCGGAGCAGGCGGCCGTTGCCGAGCGGTGTCACGAGCCGCGGCTGAAAGCGCCGCTCGAGCGCCCGCAGGGTCCGGAGATCACAGTGGTCGTAGTGATTGTGGCTCAGCAGCACCAGGGAAATGACGGGTAGATCGTCGAATCGCACGCCCGGCGCCCGCACACGCCGGGGGCCTGCGAACGGCACAGGGCTCGCCCGCTCCGAGTACACGGGATCGGTCAGCAGGCTGGTGGTGCCGACGCGGATGAGAAACGTGGCATGACCGATGAACGTCACGACCACGTCGTCCGGGCCGGCGGCCGGGGGCCGGCGCGGCTCGACCGGGACCGTCGCCGGCCAGCCGCGCCGCGGCGTGAGCAGCATCCGCGGCACCCTCCAGAAGGGTTGGCCATTGGCGCCGTTGGGATTGTGAAACCGGCGCCCGTCGAAGTGGGTCGTCACCGTGGCTTGACCGGTCCTTGACCGCACCGGAGCAACGTGTGGGTCGTGAACCGTGCGCCCGGAGGGGCCACAATGTCACACACCCGCTGCTGGAAACAGTGTTGCGCCGTCATGCTGATGGCTGGTCAAATCGGTGGTTGCACCGCTTGGCGCCTGGAAACGGTGTCGCCGGCGGAAGTCATCGCTCGAGAGAAGCCACGCGTGGTCCGGGTGCAATATGCGGACGAGCAACACGAGGTGCTATACCAACCGGAAGTGCGAGGCGACAGCCTGCTGGGGCGGAGCGAGCCTGACGCCCGGCAGGCCGACCGGGCCATGGCGCTGGCCGACGTGACGAGCATCGCCACTCGTCACGTCAGTGGGGGACGGACCACGGGACTGGTGCTCGGTCTCGTCGGCGTCGGCGCGGTCGTGGGCTCGTTGATCGCGATCGGGAACATGCAGGGAACGTTCGACAACTGGGGGCAGTGAGCGTATCATGCCTCCATGAAGAAAGCCATCGGCGATAACATGATTCCGAAGGAGTGGGGATTCGAAAAAGGCCTGCGGCTCGTCAAGCAGGCCGGCTTCGACGGCATCGAGCTGTGGCTGGGCGACGTCCCGTGGTTTCAGCTGAGCAGCGCGGATGCCCAGGTGCGGGAGCTGCGGCACAAAGTCGAAGATGCCGGCCTCGTCGTCTCCAACGTGTCCACCGGTTTGCACTGGGCCTCGCCCCTCTCCGCGCGCGACCCAACGGTGCGGGCTCGGGCGATGCGCATCGTGGAGCGGCAAATCGAGACGGCGGTGCTGCTCGGCAGCGACGCGATCCTCGTGGTCGCGGGCCTCGTGACCGAGGAAGTCCCCTACAACGAGGTGTATCAGCGCTGCGTGGATGCCCTCGCGTCGCTGGGCGAGACAGCCGCGCGCGCCGGCGTCCGGATCGGCTGCGAGAACTGCAACGCCGAGCACCGCTTTCTCATCAGCCCGCGCGAGTTCTGGCAATTCCTGAACGACGTGAAGAGTCCCGCGGTGGGGATCCATCTCGACGTCGGCAACATCCACGACACGGGGTTCGCGGAACAGTGGATCGAGATCCACGGGCCGCGCATCACTCGCATTCACCTGAAAGACGTCATGAAGCATCGCGGGCGCTGCGGCGACCAGAGCGTGTACACCAATCTGTTTCTGGGCGACAACAACTGGCCCGCCATCCGCGCCGCGCTGACCAAAGTCGGTTACGACGGCTGGTTGGTGGCGGAAATGGAGGCGCGCTACCGCTACGCGCCGGATCAGCAGTTCTACGACACCGCGCAGGCCATGGACCGCCTCGTCTCCGGGCGGTTGTGAGATGGCGATCAGCCGCAGGCGGTTCGTCGGCTGCGTCGCCGGCTCACTGACCGCGGGGCTGTCGCTCGATCTGCGGCGGCTGGTCGACGCGGGTCCGCGGCGCGTTCTCCTGGACCTGGGGGAGCACTGTGGCCTGCGCGAGTCGGTTGCGGGATACGAGTCGGCGCTCGCCGGTCTGGGGACGGGAGTGACGTCCCGCTGCACGCTGTTGATCGTTCCGGCGGCATTGGACATTCCGCCGCCGGCCGTTGGGGCGATCATGAGCTGCCTGCGAACGGGGGCGACGGTACTGCTCGAGTCGGGGGCGGGCTTCGCTACGGCGCGGGATTTCCGCGCGCATCGCGCCGTGCTGCGCGACCGGCTGGGGGTCCACATCGAGGCGCCGGTGCGGTTGTGGTCCAGACGGGGCGCGCGGGGCGTACCGTATGTCGATTACCGCTGGCCCTCGAGCGCGAAGATCCGCGATTTCAGCCGGGTGGTGCCTCTGGGGCGCCACAGCGAGGGGGAGGGTGAGATCATCGCGCGGGTGGACGGTCTGCCGGTGGCCCTCAAACGCCGCTTAGGACGAGGGGACCTGATCTTCCTCGGCTCGCCGCTCGGGCCGGCGCTGTGGGCGGGGGACGCCGAGGCGAGGCGCTGGTTCGGCGAGTTCGGGGTTGGGCGGCGCTGTGCACCTACGAGCGTGGCACGGGATGGTCGGTGAGCACCGGCAGGAAGGGCACCCACGGCCCGACCTCGTTCCCGTATTGCTTCGCCATCACCCGCGCCACCTGAGCCAGATGTCCGAGGTCGTGCACGACCCAGGTCGCGAGCAGCTGACGCAGCGTCACGCGCCCCAGACTGGGGTGTTCACCGGGGAGGTCGAGCTCCGCCGCGGTGAGGTTCCAGGACTCGAGCTGCTGCAAGTTCGCGGTCCGTAATCGGGCAAACTCGTCGAGCAGTGAGTCCGCCGAGCGTCCCGCGTTGCGCGCCCGGTGACGGAAGCGATCGTAGGGCTCGAACCGGGGATCGGGTCCCCGAGCGAGGATGATGCGGGCTCGCGGGATCCAATCGGTTTCCTCGCCGTCGATGAGGTGTCCGACCACGTCGAACGGGCTGAAGGTTTCGGGACCCTCGTTGCCTCGGATCCAGGGTTCGCTGAGACCCTCGAGCAGCGCTCGCAGCGTGGTCGGGGAACGGCGCAGCACTTCCGTCGCCAAGTCCAGGTCGAAATCCATCGGCATCCTCATTCGTACATGTCCGCCCTGTCCGCCCGCGCCAGCTCCACCAGGAATCCCGCGATCTTCTCGCTCACCGCCTCCACGTACGTCCGTCCCTTTTCCGCCGTGGCCGCCGCGGGGTTGCCGACGCCGGTGTCGTCGGTCACCTGACGCCACTGTCGGGGCGCCCAGGCCCAACCTTCCCGCAGCCCAGCGACCTTGAACCGCCGCGCGCGTCCCGGACCGGCTTCGGACAACGGCCGCACCAGCTCCGGCGCCACATGCAGCATCACGCTCGTCTCGAGCTCGCCCGCGTGGTCTCCCAGATCGGAGAAGAACGCCTTCGCGTCCACGACCTGGTACCAGTTCACGGTGCAGAGGAACAGCGACACGGCGGGCTGCAGCTCGCGGATCATCTGGCGGAAGTCGTTGCCACCGTGCCCGTTCAGGATCACGAGCTTGGGGACGCCCTGACTCGCCAGCGCCGTCGCCACGTCGCGCAGCACCAGGGCCTGCGTGCTGGGGTTCAGGTTGACGCACAGCGGGATATCGATCTGGCCGGTGTTGACGCCGAATGGCACCAGCGGCAGCACGACGACCCGCGCCCCCCGCTCCCACGCGCGTCCCGCCGCCAGGGCCGCAATCCGCTCGGTTTCGACGTTGTCGGTCGAGTAGGGCAGGTGGAAGTTGTGTGCTTCGGTCGCGCCCCACGGCAACACCGCGACGTCGTAGCGCGTGTCGCGCACGGTCTTCCAGGTCAGCTCGTTCAGGATGTAGGGACGAGGAGCCATCGGGTTCCTTGGGGACCGGGACCCCCGATACTAGCACACTCGGCTTGACGCCGTCGACCCGCCGGTCTATTAAAAGGGCCGATGACAGCCGAAGACGCGGCCGCGCAGCTCGCGCGCGAGCGGGCGTTGAAGCAGGCCGAGAAGATGGAAACGATCGGCCGGCTGACGGGCGCCATCGCGCAGCAGTTCAACGAGCTGCTCACGGCCATCCTGGCGCGCGCGGCGGCGCTCGCCCAATCGGGGCCGCCCAGCCGCGACCTCGACGCCCTGAAAGAGACGGCCCAGCGCGGGGCCGAGCTGGCGCAGCGCCTGCTCGGCTTCAGCCGTCACCGCGTGCTCGATCTCCAGCCGCTGGTCCTCACCGAGTTCGTACGCGATGCCCTCGATGCCACGCGCCGCGGCCTTCCGGCCGGCATCGACGTGCAGTTCGAGGCGGACGAAGACGCCGGCGTGATCGAAGCCGATCCCGCCGCCGTGAAGCAAATCCTGCTGCACCTCATCACCAACGCCCGTGATGCCATGCCGCGGGGCGGCACGCTGCACGTCGAGGTCCGGCGCGCGCGCCTCGGCGCCGCCGACCGCCCGCTGCACGCGTGGGTGGAGCCCGGGTCCTACGTGAGCGTCGCGCTGAGCGACACCGGCGTCGGGATGGATGCGCGTACCCTGGCGCGCGTGTTCGAGCCCTTCTTCACGACCAAGCCGGTCGGGGTCGGCACCGGCCTCGGGATGTCGATGGCGTACGGCCTCGTGAAGCAGCACCGCGGCTACCTGCACCTCTACAGCGAGGTGGGTCAGGGCACCACGGCCAAGGTGTACTTCCCCGCGGTGCGCGCCCGGGGCGTGCCGGAGGCGGCCGCCGAGGCCGACGAACCGCTGCCGGGCGGCACCGAAACGATCCTGCTGGTGGAAGACGATCAGACGATGCGCTTGGCTGCACAGCAGCTTTTGTCGAAAGTCGGCTACCGGGTGGTCACGGCCGTGGACGGCCAGAACGGGCTCGACGCCTACCGCGCCCACCGCGCCGCGCTGAACCTCGTGATCACCGACGTGGTGATGCCGAAGCTGAGCGGGTTCGATCTGTTTCAGGCGATCCGGGGCGAGTCGCGCGGCGTGCGGGTGCTGTTCATGAGCGGCTTTCCCGCCCCGAACTTCCGCAAGACGGTCGGCCAGGATCCGCACGTCGCGTTCGTCACGAAGCCGTGGACGGCGAGCGAGCTGCTCGCCCAGGTCCGGCAGCTACTCGAGGCACCTCACGCCTAGTCGATCGCCCGTCACAGGCCTTTTACCACCCGCTGGATTTGCGCGGCGTCCGTCACACTCCATTCGTACTCGCTGCGCGGCGCCGCGTTGCCGAGCGTGACCGCCGGTGCGCGAAACGTCATCGCGCTCTGGTGTGGCACCGCCCCCGTGAGATGCACCTCGGTCACGCCCGTCGCGCGCACCAGGGCCGGGGCGTTGTCCGCTGTCACGCCGCCTCCGGGGAGAATGCCGATGCGGCCCGCCGCCTGGCGCACGAACCGGGCGATTGTCTCCGCGCCCTCCGGTGCGGTGGCCGCCTGGCCCGAGGTGAGCACGCGTTCCACGCCGAGCCCGACGAGCATCTCGAGGGCCCGGCTCGCGTCGCGGCACACGTCGAACGCACGGTGAAACGTCACCTGCAGCGGCCGGGCCGCGGCGATCAGCTCGCGCGTCCGGTCCACGTCGATCTCCCCGTCGACCGAGAGCACCCCCGACACGATGCCGTGCGCGCCGGCCTGCTTGGCCCGTCGGATGTCTTCGAGCATCACCGCGAGCTCGGCCGCAGAGTAGAGGAAGTCACCACCGCGCGGCCGAATGAGCACGAAGATGGGGATGTCGAGCCGTGCCCGGCAGACCGCGAGCGTGCCCGCAGAGGGCGTCGTGCCGCCCTCGATGAGGTTGGCGCAGAGCTCGATCCGGTGCGCGCCGCCGCGCGCGGCGGCGAGGGCGGATTCGATGGAGTCGACGCAGGCCTCGACGACGATGGGAGCGCCCATGAGGCCAAGATAGCGCTGCGGTCAGTTATCCGTCTTCCCCAACGCCTCGGCCGCCGCCCGTCTCACCTCGGGGTCGCGGTCGTTCAGCGCCCGCGTGAGCCCGGGAATCGCGGCCGCGACTTTCATTTCGCCCAACCCTTCGACGGCGGCGAGACGGACTTCTTTGTCGTCGTCGCCCACGCGGTCCGCCAGCGCCTGCACCGTCGCTTGATCCCCGATGTGGGCGAGCGCCTTGGTGGCGCTGCGGCGCAGTTCCAGGTCCTGCGACGTCGTCACCCGCACCAGGGCGGCCGGCGCCTTGGTCACGTGGTCCAGGTCGCCGATCGCGTCCGCGGCGGCGCGCTGCACATCCACGTCGGGATCGCCCAGCGCCTTGGCCAGCGGATCGAGCGATCGCGCCTCGCTCAGGTCGCCCAACGCATGGGCACACGCCCGCCGCACGTCGGCGTCGGCATCGTTCAGGAGCAACCCCTCGAGCGGCGCCACGGCCGACCGCTCGTGCAGGTCGGCGAGCGCGCTCACCGCCGCCCGGCGCACCGCGTCGTTGCGATCGGTGAGCGCACCGACCAACGCGGAGCCCACACGCGGGCTCTTCATCTGTCCCAGCGCCTCCGCCGCGGTCGCGCGCATCACCGGATCGGCGTCGCGCAACAGCGGCACCACGTCCTTCGCGTAGCTCGCGTCCTCGAACTGACCCAGCCCCCACACGCTCGCGAGCCGCACGCGCGGTGACGCGGAGTGCAGCGCCGTCTGTAATGCCTGTGCCGCCGCGGGATCGTGGATCTCGCCCAGCGCCCACGCGGCCATGGCCGTGGGTCCCGCGGCCGTATCCGCGAGGCGGCGTGCGAGGGCCGCCACGAGCTCACGCCGCTCGCCCTCGCCCGCGGCGTAGGCCGCGCTCTCGCGTATCAGGGGCGACGGATTGTCGAGTAACCCGCGCAGCACGTCCGCGGGCACGGCGCTCCGGCCCAGCAGCTTCGCCGCGACGCGCCGCACGCAAGAGTTGTTGCTGCCGAGCGTCGCGATCAGGAGCTGCAGGGCCCGGGGATCGGTGATCCTGCCGGCGAGTGAGTCCTTCGCGCCCTGGAGGCCGGCTGGGGCATCGCTGAAGCGGCCGAGGCCTGCGGCATTGCCGCCCATCCAGAAATTGCCCAGCTGGTCGCCGATCAAGTCGCAGATCACCGGATCGGTACGGCCGAGCGCGGCGAGCAGGGCGGCGACGCGCGCCGAATCGGCGCCGGCCCGTCGGGGGCCGCCCGCGGTGGCGCTGCCTGCGGCTGCCAACGAGAGGAACACGACGAGCAGGGCGCGGCTCATCGGTTCTGCCCCAGCGCTTCGGCGGCGGCGCGCCGCACTTTGGGATCGGGCGACTGCAGCGCGGCCTGCAACGCCTGCCGCGCCGCCGGGTCGGCAAGGTGGCCCAGCGCTTCCGTCGCGGCCTCACGCACGTCGCCGCGCGGATCGTCGATCAAGCGGCGTAGCTGCGGAATCGCGGCGACCACCGAGCGCTCGCCCGCGAGCTCGGCGGCCCGCTGGCGCACGTCGGCGTTCTGATCCTTCATCAGGTTGAGCAGCGTCGCTTCGGCGATCGGCGCCCGCAGATCGTTGAGCGCCCCGAGCGCCGCCTGGCGCACGTCGGCGTTCGGGTCGCCCAACGCCTCGGTGATGGCGGCGATGCCGCTCTGTTCGCGCAGGTTCCCCAGCGCCTGCACCACTGCGCTCCGCACGTCGGCCGACGGGTCGTGAATCAGCCGGGCGATGGCACTGCCCGCCGAGCGGGCGTGCAGATGCTCGAGCAAATCGACCGCCTGGTGGCGGACGTCGGTATCGCCGTCGTCCAACAGCGCCACGACCGGCGCCGTAGGCACCCCCTGCTCCCAGTGCGACAGCGCGCCGAGCGCGTTGCGCTTGACGTCCGTGACGGGATCCTTGAGCAGCCCCGCGATCGGGCCGATGGCGCGCGGATCCTCGAGATCGGCCAGCGCGTCCACCGCCGCGGAGCGCACTTCGCCGTCCGAGTCCGCGAGCACGGCGATCAGGGGCGGCACGGCACGGAGATCACCCAACTGGCCGAGCGAGTGCGCCGCGGCGCGGCGCACGCCGGCGTTCTCGTCCTTGAGCCGCGCGATCAGGGCGTTGACGACGGTGCTGTCCTCACCCCCTGACCCCCTCTCCCTTCGGGAGAGGGGGAACGAAGGTCGCCGTTCGTCCCCCCTCGCCGGAACGGAGAGGGGGACAGGGGGTGAGGACACCCGTGGCGCGGCGGCGACCGTCGCGGCCACGCCCAGCGTGGCGAGCACGGCCCAGCCACGCCGCGAGGCGGGTCTCTGGGGTAGGCGCCCGTCGAGCAGGCGCGCAATGCGGGCGACCAGGAGCGACCGCCGCTCGGCCAGGCCCGCGACGGGTACACCGAGCGGCGACGCCTGAATCCATTCGGCCACCGTGGCCAGACACTTCGCGAGCGAAACCGCCGATCCGGTCTTTCGCATGGCCCACTCGTCGCTCAGGTATTCAGCCGTGGTTTCGAGCTCGCGGCGCGCGAGCCGGTTCAAGGGTTGGAAGAAGAAGAACCGCTCGATCAGGCTCGCGCCCACCAGCCACAGCGAATCGTGCCGCGCTAGATGCGCCAGCTCGTGCGCCAGCATGCTGCGCTGCTGCTCGGCGCCGAGCTCCGAGAGCGCCAGCTCGGGCACGCAGATCTCGGCGCGACCGAGGGCGACGGGACTGGAGATGGTCCGGGCCATGGTGAGGCGTACGCGGCCGCGGTATCCCGTAGTGCGCTGCAGCTCGGCGAGGGTTGCCGCGAGCGGACCGTCGCTCACCGGACGGCGATCCGCTAAGCGGCCTACGAGGATCAATCGGCGCGCGACGTAGTAGAGCGACGAGGCGAGCGCGATCGCGCCCCACAGCAGCACGACCAATACGGGCAGCGACGCAGCGCGGGACAGCGTCGGGTCGGCTGACCCCGGGCGCGAGCCCGGGGTTCCCGGATCCACGGCAGGCTCCGTGGCAGGCGCCGCCGGCTGACCCACGGTCGGCGCTGCGGGTAACGCGGCAACGGGCAACGTCATCGCCGCCGGCGGAGACAACTGCAGCCGCGACTGGATCGTGCCGGTGACGAGCCCCGCGAGTATGGCGACTTTCCAGAGCAGGTCGGAGACCGCGGGCTCGAGGCGCCGGCGCCGCGTGACGAGCCAGACGAGCCCCAGGAGCACCGTGCTGTGGATCAGGTAGGTGAGCAGCCACGCGAACATTGTCATTTGGTCTCCGGGGCGTTCGTTTCGACGCGCTCGATCATGTCGCGGATCTTGGCGAGGTCGCCGGGGCTCACGTCGGCGTCGTTCAGGAGATGCTGCACCAGCGCGGTGACGTCGCCGTCGAACAGCCGCTCGGTCAGCTCGCCCACCATCGAGTGCTGCACCTCCTGCTCGGTCACCGCGGCGCGGTAATGGTACTGTCGGGATTGGGCGCGACGAGTGACTACGCCGCGGCGCTCGAGACGCGACAGCATCGTGGCGACGGTGGTCTGCGCGAGCCCGCGCTCAGCGTGCAGCGCTTCCCAAATGTCCTGCACCGTCGCTTCGCCCTTGTCCCAGATGACCCGCAGGATGGCGAGTTGCAGCTCGGTGAGTTGGTGGCGACTTGGCATGCTCGGCCTCGTGGTTGATCTACAGGAGTAGATTTACATGTGTAGTAGTTGGCTGTCAAGCGGTGGCTAACCCCGGGGCGGTGCCCCGGGGTGAACCAGAACAGGCTGCCCTACTTGGTCTTCTGGAACAGCGGCAGGAAGCGGTCGTAGCCCTCGGCCTGCAGGCGCTCCACGGGAATGAAGCGCAGCGCGGCGGAGTTGATGCAGTAGCGCCGCCCCGTCGGCGCGGGGCCGTCGTCGAACAGGTGGCCCAGGTGGGAATCGCCGTGGGCGGACCGGACCTCGGTCCGCTCCATGAACAGGGAGCGGTCGCTCTTCTCGGTGACGTTCGCCGGCTCGAGCGGCCGCGTGAAGCTGGGCCACCCGGTGCCGGACTCGAACTTGTCGAGCGAGCTGAACAGCGGCTCCCCGGACACCACATCGACATAAATGCCGGCGCCGTGGTTGTCCCAGTACTCGTTATGGAATGGCGGCTCGGTCGCCTCGTGCTGGGTCACCTGGTACTGTAGGGGAGTCAGCGACCGCCGCAGCTCGGCGTCGCTCGGCTTGGTGTCGTGCATACTCGATCGTACCTCCGTCGACGGGGCTGCGGTGCCCCATATCTCCCGCAGGCGCCGGTCGCGCCCGCATGCCACGCGATACATCCCGTACCTGACCGGATTCTTGCGGTAATAGTGCTGGTGGTACTCTTCGGCGGCGTAGAACGCCGTGGCCGGCACGATCGCGGTGGCGATGGGCCCCGCGAAGCGCCGCTCGAGCGAGCGGCGCGACGCAGCCGCCACGCGGTGCTGCAGCGTGTCACGATAGAAGATCGCCGTGTGGTACTCCGGGCCGTGATCGCAGAACTGACCGTCGGCCTGGGTGGGATCGATGTCGTGCCAGAACGCGTCCACCAGCCGCTCGTACGTGATCTTTGCGGGATCGTACACCACCTGCACCGACTCGAGGTGGCCCGTCTGGCCGGTGGACACCTGCTCGTACGATGGATGTGGCACGGTGCCGCCGGTGTAACCCACGGTGGCGGACACGACGCCCGGGACCTGGTCGAAGGCGCGCTCCATGGACCAGAAGCAGCCGCCCGCGAAGGTGGCGGTGTCGAGCGGCACGGTCGTGACGACAAGAGCGAGTAGCAGATTCATGGGCTGAACGTAGGCGGGCGCGGCGCGCGAGTGAAGCACCCGGGCGCTTTCTTAGAGCTTTCTCACGGAGCTCACACTCCCCGCGCCGCCCGGGCCGCCGTAGGTTAGGCGGCGTGCAGATTCTCCTCGTCGAGGACGACCGCGAGCTGCGGCGCTTTCTGAGCAAGGCGTTCCGCGAAGAGGGCTACGGGGTCTCGGAGGCCGACACCGGCGACCGGGCGCTGGAGCGTGCGCTGGGCGGGACGTACGGCTGCATCGTGCTCGACGTCATGCTGCCGGGGCGGGACGGCTTCAGCGTCGTGTCGGAGCTCCGGGCACGCGGCGTCTTCACGCCGGTCCTGCTGCTCACCGCCCGCGACGAGCTCGAGGCGCGGGTGAAGGGTCTGGAAGGCGGCGCCGATGACTATCTCACGAAGCCGTTCGACCTGCCGGAATTGCTCGCCCGGGTCCACGCGCTGATTCGCCGCGCCGAGCTGCGGCACCAGGACGCCACGCTCAAGGTGGGCGATCTCATGCTCGATCCGTTGACGCGTCGGGTCACCCAGAGTGAGCGCGTGGTGGATCTGAGCCCGCGCGAGTTCGCGCTGCTCGAGTTTCTGATGCGTAACGCCGGCCGCTCGGTGTCTCGCTCGCGGATCGCCGAGGCAGTGTGGAACTACCAGTTCGATCCCGAGACCAACGTGGTGGACGTGTACGTCAACTACCTGCGGAAGAAGCTGAGCTTCGGGGGCCGCACGGCGCCGATCCGCACGGTCCGCGGCGTCGGGTACCGGCTGGACGGGGCCACACCATGAGCGAGCGCCGGCTCGCCGCCGTGCTCACGCGCCGATTCACGCGGGTGGCGTGGACCGGGCTGGCGGGCTACGCGCTGCTCGTGGTGGCGCTGTTTGCCGCGGCCGCCGAGATGGCGTTGCGTCGCTCGCTCGAGCACTCCGCCGACCTCACCCAGTCGCTGCTCGGCGCCTATCGCGATTCGACCAGCGAGCCCGGGGGCGTGATGCCGTCGGCGCTCGCGGACCAGCTCGTGGCCATGGGGGGCCAGGTGGTGATCACCCGCACCACTACCGCCGCCGGCGGAAAGCAGCAGGTCTACTTCGTGTCGCCCGACATGCCGGCGAAACGGCTCGAAGGCCTGCCGGCCAACGCCTCGCCTGTCGACGTGCGCCGCGCGCTGCTCGCCGCCATCGCGCAGCGGTCCCGCTGGCGCTATCGCGTGCTGCACCGCTCGGCCGGCGCCTTCGACATCTACGTCGTGGCGAGCCGGGAATCGTACGTGGTCGCGCTGGGCGCGCTCGCGGCCGCGGCGGCGCTGCTGCTCCCCGGCGCGGGGCTCGCCGTCGCGCGCGGCGCCCGTCAGGCCGTGGCCGGCGCGCTGCGGCCGCTCGAGCGCGTCGCCGCCGAGACGCGCGCCATCGGTCCCGCGGAGCTGGGCACGCGCCTCACCAGCCCGACGGGGCAGACGGAAGTGACCGAGCTGGCGGACTCGGTCAACCGCATGCTCGAGCGGGTCGATCGCGCGCACCGGGCGCTGCAGGCGTTCACGGCGGACGCGAGTCACGAGCTGCGCACGCCGCTCACCCACCTGCGCGCCCGGGTGCAGTGGGCGATGGCCGAAGGCCGCACCGAGGGGGAGATGCGCGAGGCGCTCGCAGCGATGGAGCGCGTCCTCGACCAGACCGCCAAGCTGGTGGAGGAGCTGCTGCTCATTGCCCGGGGTGAGAACCGCCAGCTGGCGCTGGCGCACGCGCCGTTCGAGCTCGGCGCCGTGGTGAACGAGGTGCGCGAGATCACGGAAGCGATGGCGCTCGAAAGAGAGCTCGCCGTGGGCGCGACGCCGTCGCCGCCGCGCTGGGCGCTGGGCGACGCCGACCGCACGCGCCACATCCTCCTGAACCTCGCGTCCAACGCCGTCCGCTATACGCCGAGCGGCAGCATCACGTTCGCGCTCGAGCGCAACGGCAAGATGGTGGGGGTGAGCGTGCGAGACACGGGGCCGGGCATCGCCGCGGAGCATGTGGAGCGGATCTTCGACCGCTTTTTCCGCGTCGATCAGTCGCGCAGTCGCGATCTCGGGGGCACCGGGCTCGGACTGGCGATCGCGCGCCTCCTGGCCGAGCTGCAAGGCGGCCATATCACGGTCGACTCGTCCCCCGGCGCCGGCAGCACCTTCACCGTGTGGCTGCCCGCGGCGGAGTCCCCGCCCGGTCCGTGACGGCTGACCTGCTGCGCCGGAGTGCGTTCGACCGCTCCCCAGCAGGCACTCTCCGACCGCGAGGCCAGGGGCGCGCTTGCGCCCCTGCCCTCGGGGGGGAGCGTCAGAACGCGGCGAGTCCCCTGGTGCCGGCGGGAAGGCCGCCGATCGGCTCCAGCGGGGTGAGGTGGCCGTCCCGCTCGATGCGGAACGGGTGGATGGTCGGGGAGCCGCCCGTCCCCAGCACGTACAGGTAGCGCCTGTTTCCGTTCAGCGCGATATCGTTCACGCCACCACTGATCACCGCGCTCGCCCCGTTTGCGTCGATGAGACGGATCCTGCCACGGGGCGTGACGGAGAAGCCTGAAACCGAGCCGCTCCCGTTGCCGGTGAAGCCGAGGCGCCCGTCGTTGGTCACGACCGCCCAGCACGGCGCGCCCTGGTGCGTGAGCACGGCACTACTCACGACCGCCAGATCGCCACCCCTTCCCAGGATGTACGACGACGCCGAGCCCGGGGCCGCGGCTTCGGACACGAGCAGCACATCATGCTGGCCGAACGCGAAGCCGAACGGCGTCCCGCCGGCGGAAGTGAACGAAATGCGCGCGCCCGCCGCGCCGTTCGCGTCCACGGCGTACACGTCCAGCAGACTGGTGTTCTTCTCGGTGACGACCAAGCGGCGACCATCGGGGCTGAACGACACCTCCGCCGGCCCGACGTTGCTGCCCGAGAGCGAGCGGGTGGAGCCGGGGATCGGCGTGAGCCCGCCGGTGGTGCCGACGCTGAACCCGCTGATGTTGCCGTCGCCGCCCGCGTTCAGCACGTACAGCAGGTTGCGGTGCACGGTGACGCTGATCGGCAGCGTGCCGCCCGAGGCGGTGCGGCTCGCGAGCGTAAGCTCCGCGCCGCGCGCCGCGAACACCGACACGTCGTTGGAGCCCGCGTTGACGGCGAACAGCCAGCGCCCGTCGTCGCTCAGCGCGACGGCGCCCTGCGAGCCCAGCGCGGCGCCCGTGCCGGTTCCGCCGGTGGCCACCGTGCCGGCGGCGCCGAGCGTGCCGTCGGCGGCGCGATCGAAGACGGCGACCGCGTTGCCCGCGACCTGATTGGTGAGCGTGTAGACGGCGCGCCGCCCGTCGCCGCCGCCGGCGCGCTGCGCCTCGAGCGAAGTCGTGAACGACGCAGCCGGGCTCGTGATGCTGCGGTCTTGCTCGCACGCGGCGAGCGCCGCCGTGGCGAGTGCGAGGAATGCGAGTCGTGTGGCCATGGAGCGAAACCTCCCGAGAGTGGGTGATCCGGAAATCCCCTAGCCTCGGGGAAGTAACGTCGGCTCGCGGCACAACGGACCTGCCGCGCGCGGGCCATGAGAGGCTTCTCATACTCCTCTCACGACCTGCTTGCTCCGCCGTCTCACCTGGACTAGCATCGAGCCGATGACCGCCAGTCCCGAGCCCCCGTTCGGTATCGTCCGTGTCGCTCCGTTCGCCGGCTTCGTTCACCGGTTCGACGATCTCATCGGGTCCGCGACCACGATGGCCCTCTACTTCATCCATTCACGCCGCTGGCGCGAGAATCACGACGCGGCCATCAAAGGCTTCCTGCGTCGTCCCGGCACGACACTGGAAGCGTTTCTCCCCGATCTCGAGAGCCACGAGCTCATGTTCTCGCTCGGCAAGCATTTCGAGGACGGGCCCCTGATCCCCGCGCTGGTCGCCGATGCCTACCGCTACTTCGCGCGGCTGGCGAGAGACTTCGGCAAGCCCGCCCACGTCTGGCTGTTCGATCGCTACCCGACCTACTCCTTCTACCGGTTCGACGAGCGCGCGGTGATCGCCCTGTATTCCAACACCACCGCCAAGAAGGAGCTGCCGGCGTTCGAGGTCACCGCGCACGGCATTCTGGGAAAGTTCCTCGCGGCCGACATGGACGACCTCAGGAAAGAGTGTCGCAAGCGGGCCCCGCCGGATCTGGAAATCGTGATCGCGAACGCCGTGCCGTGACTCGCCTCGGGAACGACATCGCGCAGCGGCGACTCGCCAATCAACAGCTCCTCACCTCGACCCTCACCGACCCGGCCGGGGTGGTACGTCGGCTCGGCGCCGTTCAGGCGCAGGACTACGCCGGCGCGAAATGGGGCGTCGGCGCGCGGACCCGAGGGGCCGTCGATGCCGTGGTCGAGCGCGCCGTGAGCGACGGATCGATCCTCCGCACCCATATACCGCGCCCCACCTGGCACTTCGTCGCGCCGGCCGATATTCGCTGGATGCTGGCCCTGACCGCCGCTCGCGTGAAGTCGGCGATGGCCTACTATGACCGGCAGCTGGGGCTCGACGCCGCGACGTTTCGGAGGAGTCGCACCGCGCTCACGCGCGCGTTACGGGGCGGCGGGCAGTTCACCCGCGCGGAGCTCGCGCAGGTGCTGCGCCGGGCGCGGATCGGCCTGACGGAATCGCAGCGCCTGGGCCAGTTGTTGATGCGCGCGGAGCTCGACGGCATCGTGTGCAGCGGAGCGCGCCGGGGCAAGCAGGCGACATATGCGCTGCTCGAGGAGCGCGTCCCGCCCGCTGCGCCGCTCGAGCGCGACGCGGCGCTGCTCGAGCTGACCTTGAGATACTTCGCGACGCGCGGGCCGGCCACGCTGAAGGATTTCGCCTGGTGGTCGGGCCTGACGCAGGCGGACGCGGGGAGGGGCGTGCAGATCGCCGGGCGCCGCCTGACGCGCGAGGTCATCGGCGGCGAGCGGTACTGGTGCGACCCGTCGCGGCGACCGCCGCGCCGGCGCGCACCCACCGCCTATCTGCTGCCCAACTTCGACGAGTACCTTGTCAGTTTCGAGAATCGCAGTGCGATCGCTGAGCGGCTGTGCTCGACCGGCATCATGACCGGCCGCGGTGCCCTGTTGGCGCACGCCATCGTGGTCGACGGTCAAGTAGTTGGCGGGTGGAAGCGGACGCTGACCAAGACGGCCGTAGTCGTCGACCTGCGCCTGCTCGTGGATCTCACCCGGTCCGAACGGGAGGCGGTGCGAGGGGCCGCGCAGGCGTTCGGCGCCTTTCTCGAGCTGCCGGTGGCGCTGCGCGGCCTCTGAGCTAGCCTCCCCCCTCACGTCGACGTTCGGGCGGGATGATGTCAGAACGTCGTGGGGACGCCCTCTGCCACCATGACCACCTGCTTGCCCCAGCGCTGCTCGAACCACTCCGGGTGCTCGGTGTGCACCGGCAGGATCCGCCGCGCGCCGATCTCCTCGATCAGGCCCTGCAAGGCGGGTCCATCGATGTGCCCCGACGCGTGATACGGCCCCTGCTCCGCGCCCGGCAGCCCGCCCACCTTCCGCAGCGCGAAGTGATCGAGCCAGTTGGTGAGCCGCTTGGCGTCGATCTCCTGCTCCTCGCTGTGCGCCTCGGAGCTCGAGTAGATGTAGGTCCCGCCTGCCGGCTCTAAATCGACCAGGTTGGTGATGTCCCAGTACGACAGGCAGAGGATGTACGCCCCGGGCTCGCGCCGCACGTCGGCCGCCTTCACGAAGTTCGCGGCGAAACGCTGGCGCACGTCCTTCTCCCAGTTCGGTACCGTACCGAGCGGCTCGTCGAGGATCGCCAGTCCGCCGGAGGCGGGGTGGGGGATGTTGGGGTCGATGACGTGGAGATGCTCCAACATGTAGGCGTCCTTGGTCGTCACCACGAGCCGCCGGCCGCGCGCCGTGGCGATGTCGCGGAAGGTCCGCAGCCGCTCGATGTTGCGCGCCGTGAAGTCGGCGATCACCACGCCGCCCGCCTGCCGCACCACGTCGTCCGCCGCCTGGTGGACCTCGGGCTCCGTCACGGCGCCGCTCTGGTCCACCCGTGTTCCCTCGATGATGAGCAGCGCCGGCTCGAGCGCCCGTGCCGCTTTCACGAACTTCTCGGTGCGCTGCCGCGAATGGCCGTGCATGCGGAGATCGCCGCTGTAGATCACCCACCCGATCGGCGTCTCGATCCCCCAGGCGCCCGACCCCGGAATCGAGTGATCCACCCGCCAGAACCTGACGCCGAGCTCGCCGAGCCGCCGCCCGTCCAGGAGCTCGAGCGGCGCCGACTGGATGCTGGTCCGCTCTCCCGGCACCCAACTCCAGAAGCCGGCGAGCTGCGCGATCGCCGCCGCGGGATCGGTGACGTCGGTGCCATCGGTCGCGATGTAGTGCTTGCGCTGAATGCGGGGGGCGCCGCGGGCGGCTTCGAGCACGTCTCCCTTCGAGGCGCGGGGCACGAGGTAGTTGAACTCTCCGTCGACGCCCGTGGGCTTCGGGTCCTGGAGGCACTTCCCGATCAGCGCCGTGGTGAGTCCCGTGTACACCGGAATATCCTCACGCAAGAACCCCATCGAGCCCACGTGGTCGACGTGTCCGTGAGACAGCAGCACGCCGTCCGCGCGGTCCACGGTGCGATACTGCGGGTGACTACGATACCGCGCCCACAGCCCCGGATCATGGGCCGAGAGATCGCCACGATACAGGCCTTCGAGCGGCGGGATGAGGCCCATCCGGAGATAGTCGCGCAAGCCGAGCGTCGCGCCCCGAGGTTGCACGAACTCCTCGAAGAACCGGCCCGTGGGCCCGAACCGCATGCCGAAGTCGAGCAGCCAGCGGCGCCCGGGCCACTCGACGAGAATGCGGTTCCCCCCGATCTCTCCGGGGGCGCCGCCGTACACGGTGATGGAAAGGCCTGCGGTTTTCGGCACAGTGAACCCTGATGATTTACTGACCCCGGGCGCAAGCCCGGGGTTCACGAAGCGTTTGCACTCCCGCTCGCGGGGAGCATGTTTCCCGTCCATGAACCAGATCCGATCCGCCTCGCTGCTCGGCTCGTTCGCGATCGCCCTCGTCGTGGCGGTCCCGGCACCATCTCAGACCGTTCCGCCGGGCACGTACGGCGCGCTGCGGTGGCGCCTCATCGGCCCACACCGCGGCGGCCGCGTGCTGGCCGTAGCGGGAGTTCCCGGCGACGCCACCACGTTCTACTTCGGAGCCGTGGACGGCGGCGTGTGGCGCACTCGGAACGCCGGCGTCACCTGGGAGCCGCTGTTCGACGACCAGCCGATCGCCTCCATCGGCGCGCTGGCCCTCGCGCCCTCGGACCCGAACGTTATCTACGTGGGGACCGGCGAGGCCTCGATCCGCTCCGACATCACCTATGGCGCCGGCGTCTACAAGTCCACCGACGGCGGTGCCCACTGGCACGCGCTCGGCCTCAGCGACACGCGGCACATCGGCAAGGTGCTCGTAGATGCCCGGAATCCCGACGTTGTGCTCGTCGCGGCGCTGGGACACGCCTACGGCCCCAACCCCGAGCGCGGCGTGTTCCGCTCCACCGACGGCGGGCGCACCTGGACCAAGGTGCTGTACAGGGATCCCGATACCGGGGCCATCGACCTGGCGGCGGATCCCGCCGATTCGCGAGTGGTGTACGCCGCCTTGTATCAGGCCCGCCGCACACCGTGGGAGCAGTACCCGCCGGACGAAGGACCCGGGAGCGGGTTGTACAAGTCGGCGGACGGCGGGGCCACCTGGACGCCCGTCACCGGTCACGGCCTTCCCGTCGGTCCGCTCGGCCGCATCGGTCTCGCGGTCGGCCGCGGCGGACGGGTCTATGCGCTGATCGGCGCGAAGGCGGGCGCCGGGCTGTACCGCTCCGACGATGGCGGTGCGACGTGGCGCCTCGTGGGGAGCGACCCGCGACTGACGAGCCGCAACTGGTACTTCTGCCGGGTCACGGTCGATCCCGAAAACCCCGACGTCGTGTACGTGCCCAACGTGTCGCTCCTCAGATCCAGTGATGGCGGTAAGACGTTCGCCGTGCTCAAGGGACAGCCGGGCGGGGACGACTATCATGAGTTGTGGGTCGATCCCCGGAGTCCGACGCGCATGATCGTGGGCAGCGACCAGGGCGCGGTGATCACGCTCGACGCTGGCCGGACCTGGAGCAGCTGGTACAATCAGCCCACGGCACAGTTCTACCACGTGGTCACGGACGACGCCTTCCCCTACCGCGTCTACGGCGCCCAGCAGGACGCGGGCACCGCCGGGGTGACGAGCCGCAGCGATTTCGGGGAGATCACGTTGCGTGACTGGGCCCCGGTGGGCGCGGGCGAGAGCGGCTACATCGCCCCCGACCCGCTCGATTCCGCCATCCTTTACGGCGGCGACACCTACGGCGGCGTGCATCGGTTCGACCGGCGCACGGGCCAGTCGCAGGACATCTCGCCCTGGCCCGTGTCGACCTTCGGGGTACCGATGCCGCAACGGAAATACCGCTTTACGTGGACGTCGCCGCTGGTGTTCGACCGCGTCGATCGGCACGCGCTCTACCTTGGCGCCCAGATGGTGCTGCGCACCAGAGACGGCGGCCTTCACTGGGAGGCGATCAGCCCCGACCTGACGCGTGCCGGCGCGACCACCGGCGCGAACGCCGCCGGACGGGGCTACGGAGTGGTGTACGCCATCGCCCCGTCGCCGCGCGCCGCGGGGTTGCTCTGGGTCGGGACGGACGACGGATTGATCCACCGGACCAGCGACGCCGGCCGACACTGGCAGGACGTGACGCCCCAGGGCCTCGAGCCCTGGAGCACCATCAGTTGGCTCGAGGCGTCGCCCTTCGACACAGCCGTCGCATACGCCGCCGTCGACCGCCACCGGGTCGACGACTTCGCGCCGTACATCTACCGGACCCGCGACGGGGGTGCGCATTGGACGCGGAGCGACCAGGGGATCGCGCCGCAGGCGTACGTGCAGGCGGTGCGCGCGGACCCCGTCCGTACGGGGCTCGTGTACGCGGGCACCGAGACGGGCGTGTACGTGTCGTTCGACGACGGCGACCACTGGCAGTCGCTGCAGCTCAATCTGCCGGTGGTGTCGGTGCGGGACCTCGCGGTCCACGGCCGTGACCTGATCGCGGCCACACACGGTCGCTCGTTCTGGGTGCTCGACGACCTCACCCCGCTGCGCCAGATGGGGGACTCCGCGCTGCGCGCCCCTGTCTACTTGTTCGCTCCGGCACCGGCGGTCCGGGTGCGCCGCAGCGTCAGCAATGACACGCCGCTGCCGCCGGAAGAGCCGCACGGCACGAACCCGCCGGCCGGGGCGGTGATCGATTATCTGCTGCGAGCCGTGCCCGATGGTCCTGTGACTCTCGAGATTCGCGACTCGCGCGGTGGTCTCGTCCGCCGCTTCTCGAGCGACGACCGTGCGACGCCCCCGGTCGAGCCGCCGCAGATCGCCGTCGAATGGTTGCCGCGCCTCGAGCCACCCACGCGCAATGTCGGGCTCAACCGCTTTGTGTGGGACCTGCGCTATCCTCCACCCCCCGCCGCGCGCTATGGCTACAGCATTGCCGCGATCGCCGGCCAGGGAACCGTGGCCGAGCCGCAGGGACCGCTGGTCTTCCAGGGGGTTTACGAAGTCCGGCTCGGCGTCGGCGGGCAGACCTACACCCGGTCGCTCCGGGTCGAGCTCGATCCGCGGGTCCACGTCGCCGACTCGGGCGTCGTCGCCCAGCTGCGCCTTGGCCTCGACATCTGGAACGCCATGGCCGAGCAGCACGCGCTGGCCGGGAGCCTGCGCAGCGCGCGCGACCAGATCAGCGCACTGGCGGCTCGATCGCTCGACCGCGCGACCCGTGCGTCGCTCACCGCGCTCGACGGGCAGGTCGACAGCCTGGCGCGCGCGGTGGACGGCGCGGGCGACGAGCTGGCCGGGCTCGAGACCGCGGTGGAGAGCGCCGATCGCGAGCCTACCGAGCAGGCGCGGGCCGTGTTCGTTGCACAGCGTGAGCGCGTGGGGGGCGCGTTGCGCCGCTGGCAGCAGCTGCTCACGGCCGAGCTGCCCGCACTCAACGCGCGGCTCGGGCGCCAGCGGGCGCCGGCGGTTCACATCGAAGAGCACGTGCCGGACACAACCGCGGGCCCGTGGTAAAGCGGAAGTGCTATTGCGGCTCGATGCGTGACACGGGGTGAATCTCGTTCCACTGCTTGTGGTTCTTTTCCCGCACGAAGGTTCCCGTGATCGCGACGTGCGTGCCGAGGGGCGGAATGATCGTGTGGTCGGTGAATCCCGCACAGGCGGGCTGCGCGTCGCTCTGCGTGACGGTGTAATGGCACACGATCTCGAACACGAGATTGCCGCCTTCGTCCGACCGATTGCCGGCGTTGATCAAGCTCGCGAACTGCGAATCGACCTGCAGCCACCCGTGGGTGTCGCCGTCCGGCTCATGACGCACGCCGTCGGGCTCGTGGTGCGCCTGGCCCGCGGTGGCGTCGACGATCATGCCCGTTACGGTGACACAGTCCTGCTGCACGAGCAGGCGCGACGGATGGTAGACGTGCTGCCACAAGCTGTCCCCACACCCCACCATGCTCGCCGAGCCCGGCACCCCGGCGCCGGAGGGAAGCGGCGCCGCCGGCGGGGCGGGCAGGGCGGGCGGAGTGACGCTCACGCGCACGTCACGACCCCAGACGTACCCCTCTTCTCCGGCGCCCGTGCGGACGTGGTAGTACTCGCTCTCGGGGGTGGCTTCGAGCAGGGTCAGGGGTGGCTCGGATGGCGTGAGGAGCCGTATGGTAGGGTATTCGGTCGAGGGATCGGGGCGCAGGTTGACGTTGTGGACGACGGTGACAGACTGAGCGGACGCCGCCGTGGTCCAGCACGCCACCGCGATGAGGCTGATCCGCAGCCCGATCATCCCACGCACGTCCGCTCGTTGCTCCCGATCTAGAAAAAAATAAACGTGATGGCGACGAACAGCGGTAGCAGAATCCCACAGCTGTAGGCCATGTACCCGAAGAACGAGGGCATCTTGATCCCGTTCTCCTCGGCTATGGCCTTGACCATGAAATTGGGCGCGTTCCCGATGTAGGTGTTCGCGCCCATGAACACCGCCCCCGTGGAAATCGCGGCGAGCAGGCGCGCCGCGCCGGGATCGAGCGCCAGCGCGCCGATGAAGCGCCCCTGCGCCGGCACGCCTTCGAGACCGGCCGCGCTGGCGACGAAGGCCAGGTAGGTCGGAGCGTTGTCGAGCACGCTCGACAGCGCGCCCGCCGTCCAGAAGAACTCCCAGGGCTGGTTCACCCCGAACCGCAAGCCCAATACCGTGCGCGCCCCCTCGCTCCAGCCGTTGAGGATCTCGAGCACGGGCGCCATCGTCACGAAGATCCCGGCGAACAGCACCGCCACCTCGACGATCGGGCCGAACGTGAACGCGTTGCGCTCGCGGTTCTCGCTCGGCGTCGCGCCGTAGGCGGTGAGAGCGAACGCCACGAGGACGACCTCCTGAGTTCCCGCGGCCCAGGGCCGTCCCGCGGCCGCGGCCTTACCGGCGGCGATGATCGTCAGGAGCACGGCGCCGAGCGCGGCCACGGAGACCCCGCCCTGGATCCGCAACGGCTCGTGCACCATGACCTGCTCGAGCTGCGAGCCGGGGCGCCGCCGCTCTTCGCGGTCCAGGGCCCACTGATCCCACACGTTGAAGATGACGAGCAGCGAGGCCGTCATTGTGAGCCACTGCGGCCACAGTCGCAGGGTCCACTCGAACGGCACGCCCTTCAGGAAGCCGAGCAGGAGGGGCGGATCGCCCACGGGGGTGAGCAGGCCACCACAGTTCGAGACGAGAAAGATGAAGAAGATGACGATGTGCGCCGTGCGCTGCCGGCTCCTGTTGGCCCGCAACAACGGCCTGATCAGCAGGACCGAGGCCCCAGTGGTGCCCAGGAGGTTCGCGAGCACCGCTCCCAGTCCTAGCATCCCCGTGTTCACGAGCGGCGTGCCCGAGAGCGAGCCCTGGATATGGATGCCACCGGTGATCACGAACAGCGCGCCGATCACGATGATGAACCCGACGTAGTCGTGCATCTTGTCCGCCAACACCACCCGGCCGGGCTCCCCCAACGCGATCCCCAGCTGCCACAGCACCGGGAGCGAGAGCGCGACCGCGACGATGGCCTTGTTGCCGTTCGGATGCCACCAGCGCGGGGCGACGAGCGGCAGCACGGCGATCGCCGCGAGCAACGCCACGAACGGCAGGGCGCTCACGAGTGGGAGTTGGGCCGCCAGCATGGGGCCGGACACTAGGCCGCACGGGCGGGACGGTCAAGCCTGACGCCGCCGAGCCTCCCGCCGGAAGCTCCGTGCGCTTACCATTCAGATGGCGCGGTGACGTACGCGCCCGCTGCCGGGAGCGGTCCATCCCCTTCGGTGGACCGAGGCGTTGCCCAAACGGCCCCCCCGCGGCGGTTCCTCCACCAATGGGTGCGCGTGCATGTCGGACCTCACGACCGAAATCCTGGCCCTCAAGGCCGAACGGCGGGCGGCGATCCTGGCCCACAACTACCAGCGACCCGAGATCCAGGACGTGGCCGACGTGGTCGCCGACTCGCTCCGGATGGCGCGGCGCGCCAGCGAGCTCGATGCGCCACTGCTCGTCATCTGCGGCGTCCACTTCATGGCCGAGACGGCCGCCATCGCCAATCCCGACAAGCGCGTGCTCATCCCCGACCCGGATGCCGGGTGCTCGCTCGCCGCCACAATCGAGGCGCAAGACGTGCGCGCCTGGCGCGCCACGCATCCCGACGGTTTGGTCGTCGCCTACGTGAACTGCAGCGCCGCCGTGAAGGCCGAGGCCGACTACTGCTGCACCTCGGGCAACGCGGTGGCGGTCGTGGAGGCACTGCCGCCCGACGTCCCGGTACTGTTCGTGCCGGACTTCTTCCTGGGGAGCCACGTGCGCCGCGTGACGGGGCGCCCCATCGAGGTCTGGATGGGGGAGTGTCACGTGCACGCGGCGCTCGGCCCCGGAGACGTGGAGGCTAAGCGGCGCGAGCACCCGGATGCCGAATTCCTGGTGCATCCTGAGTGCGGCTGCGTGACGAGCACCATGTATTCCGCGGCGGCGGACGGCGACGTCGCCGCCGGCCGTACCCACATCGTCTCGACCGAAGAAATGACGCGGCGGGCGCGGACCTCGCCGGCGCGACGCTTCGTGGTCGCGACCGAGACGGGCGTGCTGTACCGGCTGCGCCGCGAGAACCCCGACAAGGAGTTCTACCCGCTGGCGGAGTCGGCCGAGTGCCGCTTCATGAAACAGATCACGCTCGAGAAGCTGCGCGACTCACTGCGCGACCTGAAGCACGAGGTGACCGTGCCCGCCGCCGTTGCCGGGCGGGCGCGGCGTGCGATCGACCGGATGCTGGCGATTGGCTGAGTCGCCGCACCGCGACGCGGTCCGCCGGGCCCTGGAGGAAGACCGCGCCGCGGACGACGTCACCACCGCTCTGCTCGGCGCCGCAGCCCGACGGCCCGCGTGCGCCCAGTTCGTCGCCGAGGGCCGCTTCGTGGTCGCGGGCCTCCCGATGGTCGCGCTCGTGTACACGGAGCTCGACCCCGAAGCCCGCGTCGAAGCGCTGTGCGCCGACGGAGCATGGGTGACCGCGGGTGCCGTGCTCGCACGCGCCGGGGCGAGCGCGGCAACGTTACTCTCGGGCGAGCGGGTCGCCCTCAACTTCCTGCAACGCCTGTCGGGCATCGCGACCGTCACACGTCGCGTGGTCGAAGCCGTCGAGGGAACACGCTCGCGGATCACGCACACGCGCAAGACCACGCCGGGCCTGCGCGCGCTCGAGACCTATGCGGTGACGGTGGGCGGCGGGGTGGAGAATCGCCACTCGCTCGCCGGTGCCGTGCTCTGGAAGGACAACCACTGGGCGTTGCTCGGGTCGGGAGATCTTGCCCGGGCGCTGCGGGCGGCCCCATCCGGACTGGCGGTGGTCGTCGAGGTCGAGAACGACGCGCAGCTCGAGCGGGCCCTCGCCGCCGGCGTGCGCCACATCCTGGTCGATAATCAGCCGCCCGAGCGTGTAGCCGCGTGGGTGCGGCGTGCCGGGCCGGAGGTGACGGTCCAGGCGTCGGGCGGCATCACGCCCGAGACCGCGCGCGCCTACGCGGAGGCGGGAGCCCACTTGATCTCGATGGGCTCCCTCACCCACTCCGCGCCCGCCGCGCCGATCCGGGTGGATATGCTCCCTGGGGTCGACTGATCCCGGGCGCAAGCCCGGGGTTCAAGCAGACCGGCCTTTCTTCCGGTCCGCACGCTCCTCGTGCTGCGGCTGCTGCGTGGCGATATAGGTGACGGCGTCCCACGCGTTGTGAATGCCGATGAACAGCAGGAACAGCGCCGTCGCGCCAATGACCAGCAGAGTGCGCGGCGGATCGCGCTGCAACACGACCGCCGCCACCAGGAGCGTCACGTAAGCGACGAGTGGAAAGGCGCAGTGCCACAGCCAGTCTTCTAGCACCGGTACGTAGCGCAACGGCCTGAGCGCCCGCCGGATGACGACCGCCATGTACACGATGCCCGCCACCCCCAGGGCGTCGAGGGCGAGCCCGGCGTTTGCGATCGCCCGCCACGGCACGCTGAGAATCGCCGATATCAGCAGCGCGGCGCAGAAGTGGACCACCGTGGGCGTCCCGAACGCGCCCACCTCCGGGCCGATGGAGCGCGCCTCGGCACCCAGCACGACCACCACGACGGGCCGATGGAGCGCGCCTCGGCACCCAGCACGACCACCACGAATTGCAGACCCGTCAACGCCGCGGCCGACGAGCCGACGATGACGTAGAAGTTCTCCCAGGCGGCGAACGGCGACACGACGGTTGGTTCCACGATGAGTCCCCCTTTTTTTGGGTCTGAGCTCAGGTTGGCGCTTGCCCGGACGCAGCATGCGCAGCCCCGCGACCGGTTGCGCCCCCGCACAAGCCAAGCTTCTGGGCCGGCGGAGAGCAGCCATATCCCATCGCCAAGTTCACCGGGGGCGGCCGCATCGATCCCACACCTCCTAAAGGGAAGATGTAGCGCCTGCGGGGACGGACCGCACGCGGCCCCCGCGGCGCTCCGTACAATGTCGCAACGCAGCCACTTCCGTCGTCGCAGGTGTGGCGCGCGCGTTCTGGTGTAGACGCGACGACTGAGGCTCCACACCTGATGTGTGCGCCGCGATGCATGACGGCGACACTGCAACGCATCTCTCGATTCCACAACAGCCTGTCGAAGCGCTAACGACTGGCACCTGTCTTGCTAGGGGCCTCCCTACAGGAATATCGAGTTGATGATCCTGCGAGGAGGCGGAGCATGCTGACACATACGATTCTGCGTTTCGGGCCCGGCTTGGCGGCCGGACTGCTGGCCGTGGGGTGTAGCGACCGGCCGAACGTCAACATGGCACCCAAGCGGCCGAACTTCTGGGCGTCGCCACCCCCGGCACAGTGCGTCACCGGGAAGTGGACGGGCGGTGGGCGTATCGACCCCACAGGCAACCGGGCGGCGTCAAACTACGATAATCTAGATGAACTAGCCGGAGGCCAACCCGCGGCTCCGGACCCGGCCCCCTACATGACGGGCAAAGTCACGTTCGGGTTCAATGTCTTTCTTGGGCAGGATGCCAACGGCAACTGCATCGTGAAGAAGGGCGAGATCGAGGTCAACGGTCACGCCTTGAAGATCGCCTGGCACGTGTCGATCCACGACGGCGTGGATGCGTACGACGGGCGGCCCGTGTTTGCCAACGAGTTCTCCGATGGGCATCCGGGCGGCGTATGTGTCGTCGTGGGCGTACCGGACAACTTCATGACGGCGCGCGAAAAAGGGCCGGGCGCGACGGAACCCTCTGAACTGACGCAATTCGAGGTGTGCGACAACGATCGTGGCGGTCGGCAGAACACCCGCAGCGATGCCATGCGCTGGCGGAGCGAGCATCACGGGGACACCGGCCTCACGTACTTGAAGGGCGGCAACGTCGTGGAGCACGGGTCGTGAGCGGACGGCACCATCCAAGCTCATTAGCCATGGGAATCCAAGGAAGGAGTGAACAGATGAACGGCAAGAGCATGCATTGGGTGAACCGCCTCGCGGCCCTCGGGCTCGTCGT
>WNGM01001803.1_pt1 | contig 42216 bp, 33 predicted proteins | sample 5400571 | NCBI WGS metagenome assembly WNGM01 (sample SAMN13153378, study PRJNA577476) | soil metagenome | isolation source: 100 cm soil or saprolite under Garry oak tree replicate 2 | place: USA:California | collected 2016-06-15 | reverse complement strand
CGGTGTCAGATAACACCACTATTCTTTGGGCATTGCGGATGGTTGACAAACGATGGGCGATGACAAGCGTTGTGCGGTTGTCGGCTAACTTTTCCAATGAATCCTGCACAGCCTTTTCACTTTCATTATCCAGCGCGCTCGTCGCTTCATCAAAAATGATAACAGGGGGATTTTTGAGGAAGACGCGCGCGATACTCAACCGCTGCTTTTGCCCGCCTGAGAGTCTTACGCCGCGTTGACCGATATCCGTGTCATAGCCATCCGGTAACGCCATGATAAAATCATGCGCGTGCGCCTGTTTGGCCGCGTCAATGATTTCTTGCCTACTGGCGTCAAGTTTCCCATAGCCGATATTGTCCGCGACGGTCCCGGCAAACAAATAGACATCTTGCTGGACAATACCGATATTCCTTCGCAATGAGCGCAAGGTAACAGCTCGGATATCCTGCCCATCCAGCAGTATTTTTCCCGCATTTACTTCGTAGAAACGCGGAATTAACGAGCAGAGCGTTGTTTTGCCAACACCGGAAGACCCGACTAAGGCAACGTATTCGCCGGCTGGTATCTCCAGCGATAGGTTCTTCACGACATAATTATGATCTTCTTTATACTTGAAGCTGACATCTTTAAACTCCACATTACCCCGAACCTGTGTCAGATCAATCGCATCTGCTGCGTCTTGTAGATCGGGCGCCACCTCCATCATATCCATGAACCGGTGAAATCCGGTAATTCCTTCCTGATAGAGCCTGCCAAAATTGACTAATTTCTGAATTGGATCGATGAGGATACCGACACATAATAAATAGGTGAGCAAATCAGCTACATCCAGGGATGCATGAACAATAGCGACGCCGCCAAAGATGATCACAGCGATGGTAATAAGCTGGGTGAAGGCAAGTAATCCGCTGGAAAAGTACATCTCACTTTTATAGCCATCTCTGCGGCTGGAGAGAAAACGATTGTTTGCGTAGGCGAACTTGCTTTTTTCAACCTCTTCGTTGGTAAATGATTTTACCACTCTGATACCAGCAAGCGTATCTTCAACTTGCGCATTGATATCACCGATTCTATCCTTGCTGCTGCGTAACGCCCTATTCATCTTTTTATTGAAATACAGCGCGTGCACAGCCATAATTGGCACAAAGAGAAAGACGAGCAAGGTAAGCGCAACATTGACCTTCAGCAAGATAATGAAGGCGCCAGTGACCGTCAAACTGGTAACAACGATATCCTCAGGACCATGATGATATAACTCGCTCATTGCGAATGTATCATTGGTAAGCCGGGTCATCAATTGACCGGTGCGTTGTTCATCATAAAAGCGAAACGAGAGCTTTTGATACTGCTCGAATAATTCACTGCGCATGTCGCTTTCCATCCTGGCGCCCATCATATGCCCCTGGAAGTCGATGAACATGGTACACAGTAATTGGATACCAACCAACGCCAGCATGAGCGCGCCCATCAGATAGATCTGGTTGAGATCTTGAGGCATATTGCCCTCTAAGATGTTTTTGGTGATGTAGCGCGCACACAACGGAAGGAGCAGTGTAGTCGTCGATACGATAAGCGCGCAGGCCATGTCCGCGAAAAACAAGCCGAGGTATGGTTTGTAGTACGATAAGAACTTCTTGCCGCGCGAACGCGCAGGCGCAGCCGCGCTGGATGCATAGCCAGCTTTTTCCACGGGAAGATCATTCGCCGCGGGCTGCGCCGGCGGTTCTTTCGTGGTCGAATCGGGTGAAAGCAAAGGGATGCTCCTCAAGGTAGTGTTCAAACAATCGCAGATCGCAAATGACACAAACATCTCACCCCGCATCGAAAACAAACGAGCGGAGTCAATGGGTGAGGATGCGCGCGACAGGGAGCACCAGCACGAGAGGAAGTTAAGTAGAAGGCCAGACCATCAGGGCTTCGACGTGGCTTATGGAGGTTGAAAGGAGGATGCGTTTTTCAGTGATCGAGAACAGTATGACGCGAAAAGACATCTCAGCGTCTACGTTTCCTGGGCATCCTCGATGCAACTCCATACCTTCATGCTGGGTATCGATGTTGCGCGGCGTGCGCTTCTGGGCATCCCTACACCTCCTTTCCGATACTTTCGGCGCGGAGAAGCATGCGCCAAAGATAATAACCTGTATCCTGTATGGGGTGATGATACCATATGGAAAATGCTCGGTCAACTATGCTCAAGGAAGGAAACTGTTCAGACTTGACCTCACGAGAATATTTAATATACAATGCAACGCTTTGTAAAACAATTGTTCACAATTTTTAGAAGGCTTGCAAAGAAAAACTAAAACGGATACCTCATTGTTGACAAATGCGAACATTTGTGCTACTCTGCATATGTCGTACGGGGAGGCGTCTGGAGCCGGGCGTGGGTCGTGACGGAGAGGAGCAACGCTGATCGGAGGAAGCGGTCTCTTCCGAAGCGTACATGTCCTGTGCCCCAGAGTGCGTCAGCCCGCAAGTCTTGCTTTCCTCCGACGAGGCTTTCTCGGAGGCTAAGGAGAGTCGGACCGCGAGCAAAAAACCCTCGGCTTTAGCCGTAGGGAGTCTCAGCGGATTTCCACTATGCGGCAAGAACCTTATAATAAGCCTACAGCTTCTTGAAAAGATGGAACCAGAGAGCGGGAAACGTCTTCCCACAGACAGTTATGGAGTATGACCAGCTTGCCTATGACTTGCAGCACGCGCCGAGTGTCAGGCTTCTTAAGGCCGATCACACGGCGCTGATTATCAGCTTCCTGTACCATCAGTTCAAGCGCGAGCAGCGCATTGCTATTCCGTTGCCAGAACTGGCAGAGCATCTCGCAGACACGCTTGAGGCGCTGAATGAACGAGCACCAGGCAGCTATCCGCGCCCGGCTGACTCCTATCTGACGGAGTGGGCTGACGAGTATCACCGCTTTATCCGCATTACCACTCCCGCCAACAGCGATATACCGCTCGTCGAGCTGACGGCAGATGCGGAACGCGCCATTGGCTGGCTCGAAGAGCTGCACGGGCAACCGTTTGTCGGCGCAGAGTCGCGCTTCCTGTGTATCGTGCAACTTTTGCGCGATATTGTGCAGAAGAGCACAGGGGACCCTACCACGCGGCTTGCACAACTTGAACAACAGCGCGACGCCCTCCAGCGGCAAATTGATATGATTCGTGAGACGGGCGTTGTCGATGATCTCTATCCCACAACCCGGTTGAAAGAGCGGTTTTTTGAAGCCTGCAATGGAGCGCGGCAGTTATTACGAGATTTTCGTCTCGTGGAGGAACGCTTCCGGGGAATTGCGAGAGCATTGCAGCAGGCTCAGTTGCAATCGAACGCGCAGAAAGGGGCGATGGTGGCGTATGTTCTCGACGCCGATGCCGAGCTGAAATCTTCGGATCAAGGGCGCAGCTTCTACACCTTCTGGGATTTCCTGATGACTCCCTCACAGCAGGATGAACTGTACATGCTGCTCGAGGCCGTGCAACAGCAGACCGATTTGCAGCCCGTCATCCATGAGGGCGAGATACTCCGGCACCTGCCTGCGCACCTGCTGGAGGCAGGAGAGAAGGTTGTGGAATCGAATGCTGAACTGGCTCAGCAATTGCGCCGGGTGCTCGACGAGCAGAGCATCGCCGAACACGGGCGCGTGCGCGCTATCGTATCGGACATCAAGCACCAGGCATTTCGCGTGGCGAGCGATCCGCCAGATGAGTCAGCTTTCATCGAGCTTGAAGGGCCGCCGCAGGTACACCTGGTGATCGAACACGGATTGTGGGAACCCGGCGATACATTCTCCGTGAGCGCACAGCCAATGGACACCGACGACGAGGAACCAGCTATAGCCGATCTCATATCTCTCCACACACAATTCCATATCGATAAAGCCATCCTCTACCGGCGTATTGAGGCGCTGCTGAACGTTCGCTCTCAGGTAACGCTAGCCGAAGTGCTGGCTCATTACCCGCCTGAGAAGGGGCTAGCCGAAGTGCTGGCATACTGCACGCTGGCAGCAGACGATTCAGACTATAGCATTGACGCGCAACAGACTGAAACAATTGAGTTTCCCGTCGCTACGACGTTCGGCCAGGAAACCAAGACCTTGACCATCCCTCGCGTACTCTATCAAAGGAGGAACTATGACGAATAGCGCCGTTATGCCGTATGCCCCTGCTGTACTGAAATTGCTTCAGAATCCACTGTTCAGCGACGAGACAGCTTCCTGGAACTTGCTGCTCTCCTATCTCACGCCAGTTCAGGAGTATTTCGCACGCATCGGGCTCGAAGTGCGCGTCCATGAAGAGGATGGCTACGCCTATCTGCATCAGCCAGCCCTCGAAGACGTCGAGGGTCAATCGGTAGTGCTGCCCAGGCTGACAAGGCGCGACCGTCTCACCTATTACGCAACGCTGCTCTGCGTCCTCCTGCGCGAGTGGCTCGGCCAGTTCGAGTCCACCCATCTCGATGCTGGGAAATGCACGATCACTGAGGACCAGGTGCGCGAGCTGCTCGTGCCCTTCTTGCCTGCGCGCACAGACGAACGCGCTCTCCAACGCAGAATGGACGCGGCTATCGAACGCCTCATAGACCTGGGCTTTCTCAGGCGAATGCCAGGCACGGAAAAACCGGCTTACTTTGAAGTACGGCACATCTTGAAAGCGAGAATCGATGCAGAAAAACTAGGCGAGATCAAGGAGAAACTGGCACATTATGGAACTGCTGAGCCTGAATCAGAATCATAAATGGGAGAAGGGCGATGACAGTACATCAGGTGGGTTTCGCTTGCAGCAGCTTGAGTTGTATAACTGGGGAACGTTCAACCAGCGTATCTGGCACATCGCTCCATCCAGTGGAACGGCCCTGCTGACCGGTGCGAATGGCTCCGGCAAGTCCACGGTGGCGGATGCCCTGCTGACTCTGCTCGTCCCGTATGCCCGGCGAACGTATAATCAGGCATCGGGCACCGAAAAGCACCGCGAGCGCAACGAAGGGATGTACGTGCGCGGAGCATGGAGCAAGCAGAAAGACCGCGAGAGCAGTTCGGCGAACGTGCAGTACCTGCGCGGGCAAGATTCCTATTCCGTCCTATTAGCCGTTTTCGCGAACGCAAGTCTGGAACACTACGTGACGCTGGCCCAGGTTTTCTGGTGGCAGCGGGGCGAGTTACGCAAGTTCTTCGTTATTGCGCTCGCACCCCTAAACATCGAGGAGCATTTCTCTGTACGCGGCGAGATGACGGATCTGCGTAAGCAGTTGCGAGCCAGGGGGGCTGAAGTGTTTGACGAATTCGCGAAGTACAACCGACGCTTTTGCCACCTGATGGGCCTGCGTTCCGAGAAAGCCCTCGACCTGTTCAACCAGGTTGTCTCGATTAAAGACATCGGCGGATTGAATGCCTTCGTGCGCGAACATATGCTGGAAAAGACCGATGCCCAGGAACGCGTTGCACAGGTGCGAGAAAACTTTGAGAACCTGACTCGTTCTCATGCCGCTATTGAGCTTGCGGAGCGGCAACTTTCCGTGCTTGAGCCGCTCATGAACGAGATAGGGGAATATGAGACGCTGCAAGCGCGTATCGCCGAGGCGGAGCGGTGTGTCCAAATCGTGCCCGTGTACGTCGCTGGCTGTAAGAAAACACTGCTTGAGAAGGCCATCGATGATGCTCACCAGCAACGCGCCGCCGCGCAAGGACAGAGCGATGCGCTCAACCAGCGTCTCGATCGGCTGATGCAGCAACACATTGACTTGAGCGTTGCCATTCAGAACGACCAGGTCGGCCAGCGCATACACCGGATTGAGCAGGATATCCAGGCGCTGGTCCAGCAGCAAGCAACACAGAAGAAACAGGCGGAGCAGTATAATACGCTCGCACGAGCGATCAACCTCCCAGAGTATGACGATGAAACAACGTTCCTGGCGAACGCGCGGCAGGCAACCGTGCTGCTGGCACAAGCCGCGCAACGGAGTGCCACGCTCACCGGGCAGCGCGACGAACAAAAACAGCAGGAAACGTCGCTCACAGCAACGCTTCGCGGACTCGCGGAGGAACTGGCCTCGCTGCAACAGCGCAAGAGCCAGATTCCCGGCGAAGACATCCGGTTGCGCTCGAGGCTTTCGCAGGCGCTCGAGATTCCAGAGGAGGAACTGCCCTTCATCGGCGAACTGCTGCGCGTTCGCGAACGCGCACGGCAATGGGAACCAGCCATCGAGCGATTGCTACACGGCTTTGGGCGGCAGTTGCTCATACCCGAACAGCACTACCAGGGGATTAGCCGCTATGTGGATCAGACAAACCTGCGCGGGCGGCTCATTTTTCACCGGATGCGCGGGCCTCGCACGCCGCCCAATCATACGATGATTGAGCGCAACATGCTCTTCTTCAAGCTTGAAGTCAAACCTGATACCGAGTTCACCAAGTGGCTCACCGCTGAACTCATGGATTCCTATGACTATGCATGCTGTGAAACGTTGGAAGAATTCCAGCTGGCACGCCGCGCACTCACCATCAATGGCCAGATCAAGCACAGCGCGGCCCGCCATGAGAAAGATGATCGCTCTTCCCTTGGCGATCGCAAGCAGTATGTACTTGGGTGGAGCAATGCCGAGAAAATTGAAGCCATCACGGCGGAACTTGCCCCGCAACAGAAGGCGCTAGAAGCGGTTAAAGCCAGCATTGAGCAGATCGAACAGGCACAGAAACACGAGCAAAAACGTGAGCAAGCGCTGCAACGGCTGCTTGAGTTTACCACGTTCGCGGCGATTGATTGGCGAACCGACGAGCAGCGCCGCAGCGACTTGCTGGACCAGAAACGCGCACTTGAAGCCAGCGCCGATCACCTGGCTGAACTGCGCCGCCAGCTGGACGAGGTCACACAACAGCACCGCGAACGCCAGCGGGAGCGAGACAACCTAACTGCAACCATCACCACTCTGGATAACGCCATTACCAGGTACCAACAGCAGCGCTCTGCCTGTCACGTGACGTTGCAAGCCGCCTCACATACTGACATTTCGACCTATGGAGCGCAGATCGAGAAAGACCACAAAAACACCACGCTGACAATTGAGAACGCTGATGATGTACGAGAAAAAATGGCTCAGTTCTATCGCGCTCGTGCCACCTCTTTGCGGGGGCAAGTCACGCCATTGATGAGCAAAATCATTGGCGTGATGAACGATTTCAAGCAAATCAGCCCCACTATTGCCCATGAACTCGATGCATCAATAGAGGCCATTGCTGCATACCGACATCACCACGAGCAGATCCGCCGCGAGGATTTGCCGCGCTACCGCAGGCGCTTCAAAGAATTGCTGGATGAGAAAGTGATCACCAACATCAGCGTGTTCAAGGCGGCATTAGAACGGCAATGCGAGGACATTAAAAAGAGCATCGGCAGCCTCAACGATGCGCTGCGCCTGATCGATTACACACCATCGACCTACATCCAACTTTGCTTTGACCAGACCCGCGATGGCGAGGTGCGCGACTTCAAGACGCAGCTGCGCGCCTGCCTGCCAGACGTGATGCAGCCACGCACAGCCGAAGCAAACGAGGCCAGTTTCCAGCGCATCCAGGCGTTGATCCGGCGCTTCGAGCAAGAAGAACGCTGGACGGCGAAGGTGACAGATGTGCGAAACTGGCTCGAAATACGGCCTTGACCAGCAAGAGGAGCGAAAACAGGCTTTCCGCTTTGTCGTGATCGACGAGGCGTTCGTCAGGTCGGATGAGATGAACGCACGCTATGCAATGGAACTCTTCAAGCAGCTTGACCTGCAACTGCTGGTATTGACGCCCCTTGATAAGATCCATGTGATCGAGCCGTATATCACCGCGTGCCATTATGTGACCAACAACCAGGAAGAAAACGACTCGAAGGTGTACAATTTCACCATGAGCGAGTACTTTGAACATAAACAGGCTCTACAGGCAGGAGTGGGTATTGGTGATTACGCCAGGTGAAATTTGACAGAAAGTGGCAAGGCTCTACTCGCTGTTTCTGCTTGCCTGCATTGAGCCTCTCCTGCACGAAGCCTTGCACGACCAGGTCGGCTGCCAGGGTACGTGCGGTGGCTTCATCCTGCTCACAATGAGCTGCTAGCTCTGGCAGTCCAGCTTCTCCCTGTCGCATTAATCAGGTAACAATCGTACCTAACTCGTCGGGCAATGCCAGGACACGTCCCGCAGACCCCTCGTTTTTCAGCCTTCACCTACCGCACTCACATCACTTTGTCTCTGGCATGGGTGCGTCGAGAAATTCGGTGATCATCGAGGCCAGCCACCCGGCGCGGTCCGCGAGGGTCACATGCGTCGTGCCGGGGAGCACGGCAAGCTGGGAACGCGGCAGACCGACGAGATCGCCTACGCCGCCGCCGCCGAGCAGGCGAAACATCTCTACCACGTGCTCCGGGCGCACGATATCGGAGTCCCCGATGATGAGCAGGGTGGGTGCTTTGACCGAGGTAATTGCCTCACGCGACCAGCCCTGGGTAGTGCGGTCGAGATCCGTTATCTTCGCGACCAGCCGGTGCCAATGCTCCGGGTGCGGCGCGATGCTGGCGTATTCCTGCTGGAACGGGGAGCCATCCAGGTCTTCAGGTTTCATGACCTCGCCTGCCGCCAGGAGTTCGGGGTAGAGGCCGTCTCGTCTATAGCTGGTCCCCCCTGCCCAGACGAGTTTGCGCACCAGGGCGGGAGAGCGGAGAGCGAGCTCCAGGGCAACAGCGCCCCCCGAGCTATAGCCGAAGAAATCGGCCTGCTCGATCCCCAGATGACGCAGGAGCGCGATGGTGTCCTGCGCCCATTGCTCGATACTGAACGGGCGATCAATGTCGGCGGTGTGCCCATGTCCCTGCTGCTCGACGGCGATAATCCGCCGCGTCGAAGCAAGCTTCGGCAGCACCTTGCCGAACGAAGTGCCGATGGCCGAGAGATTGCCGTGCAGCAGCACCAGCGGCCGACCGCTGCCGTGGATCTCGTAGTACATCTTGAGACCGTTCAGGGGAACATAGCCACTCTCGACAGGCGTTCTCGGATGATTCTGTGTTGTCATGTCTACTCCTACTCTTTCTGATAATCCTTGATGCGCATGTGCTGGCGTCACTTCTTCTAAGGCCTCGGGGCGTCGAGAAACGCGGTGATGATCGGATGCAGCTCGCTGCGGGGTAGGACGGTCGTGGGTCCAGTTTCAGCCGACGCTTCACTTCTTCAACTGACAGATGGGCTACCGCCCGCGTGACTCTTGCTATACGTTCCTTTGCGCTTCCTCTTTTGCACGCTCACCTCCTTGATTTTATCACAGGGCGCGAATTGGTATGCCGAGACATTCGCTGAAGCGATCCCAACAGCTATCTACAACTGTAGAAGCTCTCGGCGGCTGGACTAGGAAAGCAGATAGCCGCCATCCACCAGCAGGGTGCTCCCGGTCATGTAGTCCGAATGTGTCGGCTTTAGGATTGGAGACCAGGAAATCGGGTTAGATCCCCATGGCCACCGCAAGGGTATGACAGGGTCGGTCGGCTACTGGCAGGTGAACGACATTCAGAAAAGTCTGCAACTACTCCTGGACGGGCAGCTCTTGTGGAGCAGTTGCCGCCGGTAGCCTGCAATGAGTATCAATGATGGCAAACGTTCGACTTGCGCCCGTATTACGGGCCTCGGTTGGCGGCGCGAAACAGGTGACCGCCCAGGGAAGCACCCTCACCGAGATCCTGGTCGATCTCTAAGCGCGCTTACCAGCATTGAAAGAGCAGATCCAGCCAGAAGAGCAACTCAGACGTTACATAAATGTCTATAGGGGAAGCTGCTCTCACAATCAGGATCGGATCCTCGCGCGCGTGCTCAAGCCGCACCGCTGCTCGATGGCTCATCTGCTGCTGCCGATCCTTTGAAGTCGTTGCCCACAGCCACTTTGACCAGCAGCACGCTGGCAAGCAGCGTCACCCCAACCACCATCCACCCGGCGTGAAAAATGCCGACGTGTTGGCTCACTACTCCAAAGATCAGCGCGAAGAGCACAAAGGCGATCGAGGAGAGGGCACCCACCCCGGATGCCGCTCCCGCTCGCACCCGTTCTGTTTCCTCTTTAAGAAGGCTCATTTCTTCACTCTGCCGCTACCCTTTACAACCTCGTTGCGTAATTCGTGGATGGTGGGAGAGGATCATGCGGTGGACTCTTCCCTTTCATCATAGAGTCTGTTGAGCCGTGCGATGATAATGGATGGGTCAAGTCGGCGCGTGAAATCAGGATGGACAAAGGCCAAACGCACGATCCCCAACTGGTCGACTAGAAAGGTCCCGGCCATCGGCAGTTCCCACGACTCAGTGCCGTTGAACCTGGGCAGGTCCGCGCATACCTGTTTGTGCGCGCCGCGCACCGCCTCATCAATGGTGAAGACGAGTCCAAACTGGCGCGCCACCTGGTTACCCCTATCGCTCAAGAGCGCAAAGGTCAGTTCCAGCTTTTCGGCCAAAGCTCTGCTGTGGTCCGGCATCTGCGGGGAAATCGCCACCAGGGAGGCACCCCTTGCCTGCATGTGCGGCAAGGCCTGTTGATAGGCGCGCAACGCCAGATGGCAGTACGGACACCACTGGCCACGATAGAAGGCCATGACGACCGGTCCGTGCGCGAGCAGATGTGAGAGCGTCACCGCGGTGCCGCGTGCGTCGGGCAGGATGAAATCCGGAACCTGTGCCCCTTCCTTGAGAGCCTGCTCGGCAGCACCGGAGTTGATGAGTTGCCCGATGGGACTCAGCAATTCCTGCAGCAGGCCGGCGGGTAACCAGCTTGCTCCTTCAGCAATAAATTCATCAATCTGTTGCTGTAATGGAGTGTTCGTTGGGATGTTCGTCGCCATGATCGTGCTCCTTACTATTCCGCTATCGCCACTGCCTCTCGAGCTTGCGCTGACATCTGAACCGCCTCCAGATCAATCTCGATAGTGGCCATCTCACTGGCCGCGAACTGTACCGCCATGCCCTGGCCCAGACCAAAATCGTGGCGGTTGACCTTCGCTTTCGCGGTCAGCGAAGTCGGCATACCCATGATCGTGCGCTGACCACGAGAGGTGACATCGAAGGTGACTGGTTTTGTCACCCCATGCAGGGTCAAGTTCCCCGACACCTTGTAGTCCTGGCCACTGACCTGTTCGACCTGCGTACTTAGGAAGACCATTGTGGGATACTTCTTCACTTCAAAGAAGGCGTTAGAACGCAGATGGGCATCACGCAGCTTATTATGAGTATCGATACTGGCTGCATTGACTTCAGCCTCGACCCAGGAGCTGGTAGGATGTTGCTCATCAATATGGAGATGACCACGAAGCGTGTTGAAGCGTCCTTTCATTGTGCTGACCCCCATAACCCGGATAGAAAACGACACGTGTGAATGGGCGGGATCAATGTTCCAGATCATTGTAATTCTCCTTGAGAAGCTCTTCTTCGAGAAGAGCTTCTGCATACTGTGTCTATTCCAGGCTCACGCACGATCAGGCAGCTCAATCACTAAGTGATCTTTTCCTTGTGAGAAGTTGGAACGTACACTTGAAGCGAACGTACGGTAGCTTGTAATCAGAGAGAGGGTCGAGGGGGTGCATTTGTGACATGCCAGCTTGTTTGTCACAAAAGTGACCCCTCGACCCTCTTCCTTTGTGATGATCAAATGAGTGATGATCAAGAAAAAGTTTCTATCACTGTTTGGAGTAGACGTATGTTTAGATCAAACGCTCTTGTTTCTGACTATCGAAGGACAGTACAGGAGACACCACCGCCAATACGCATTCTTGTGATCGGCGCGGGGTATGCAGGCTTGTTGTTTACCCTGCGCCTGGCTGGCAAAGTTGCCAGACAACATGTCCAGATAGCACTGGTGAACGAATCCGATACCTTCACCGAGCGCCCGCGCTTACATCAGTTTGCCACGAATCAGGTGGTCCCATGGCGCTCTCTTCCACAGATGCTGCGTCGAAATGACAAACCCGTTCCGCCCTACTTCACCGGGCGGTTGGGATACCTCATTCGTGAGGGGTTTGTGCGCTATCTGGCAGCCGCGACACAGCGGCCGGGCATCTACGTGTGGGTAGGGAAGCGGCGCTATGAGCGTGCACAACGTCGACAACAAGCCAGGGAACAGAACAAGCAGATGCAGCCACGCCGGGCATAACGACGAAGGAGGAGGAACATGGTGGAATCCTTTGAAACCTACCGGTCGTACCTGTTTGCCATCGCCTACCGCATGCTGGGAAGCGCGATGGATGCTGAGGACATGGTGCAGGAAACCTACCTGCGTTATTCGACCACACCGCCCGAAACCATTACCTCGCTCAAAGCGTTTCTGACCACCATTCTCACCCGCTTGTGTATGGATCAGCTGCATCTGGCGCGCAGGAAGCGCGAAGTGTATCCAGGCCCCTGGTTACCGGAGCCGATCATTACCACAACGGCGCTCGAATCGAGCAACCCGGAAGAGCGTGTCGACAGGGAGGAGTCGATCTCGCTGGCGTTTCTGATGCTCTTAGAGCAGCTCCAACCTCTGGAGCGAGCCGTCTTCCTGCTGCGTGAGATCTTCGAGTACGACTATGCCGAGATTGCCAGCTTTCTGGGCAAGAGTGAAGTGACCTGTCGCCAGTGGTTCAGCCGGGCCAAGAAACACCTGGCCGCCCACCGGCCACGCTTCCAAGCTTCGCCCGAAACGCAGCGGCAGATGCTCACCGGATTTCTCCAGGCGGTGCAGGCCGGTGAGATGACCGCTTTGATGAACCTGTTGGCCGAAGATGTCACCTTCTGGGCTGATGGCGGCGGCAAAGTCAAAGGCGCGGCACTGCACCAGGTTGCTGGACGTGATGCGGTGGCACGCTTCATTCTGGCAAGCACACCCGTATTCAGGCGCACGTTACCAGAAGGCTCTCGTGTGGAATTGACAGAAGTCAATGGTCAACCGGCGCTCATCACGCGCACCGGTGATCGAGCTTTTGCTGTGCTCACCATTGAAGTGGAAGCACAACGTATCAAGACCATTCGTAACATAGTGAACCCCGACAAACTCATGCACGTCTAACAGGAAATACTTCCTGGAGAGGAAAAAGCAATGACATCAACAAATGACTTCCCGACCGCCGATGTGGAGCTGAGGCATCTCCTTGTCGTGAGCGACTACGCTCGCGCTGGAGCTCTCCCAGACCGGTCAGCACCGGTGGAAGCAGCAACACTCGAAAGGCGTACCAAAGTGGAGTGAGCCCTTCCTGTAAAATAATGTTCTGGGGATTGCTCTCTCGCCAACAATCCCCTCATAGGGCACACCATACCCATAATCACCAGCAAGATGTTGTCTTCTGACAAACGCTTCACTGCGCTAAGAGAGGTGCCCTTCTAAAGCTCGGATATACCTGTCTGCTGACCTCTGCACAGCGCTGTGGGCATCTTTCAAGATGAGACGGTCATCCCAGGACGAATACAGGCGTTCAAAATCATACAGCACGATGGTGTCAGCGATGCGACGCACTTGCGCTGCCGGAAGCGGGATCAGGTTGGGATAACTCCACATAAAGCTCACCCACTCCCAATCGGGCACTACCATGATGGTATCTCCTGTCAGCAGAACCCCTTTGCTATCAGCCGCATGCGCCCAATGCAACACGGTGCTTCCAAGAAAATGCCCTCCCAGTCGCACCAGCGTGAGGTCATCGCAGAGGGGATACGTTTCGCCAGTCCAGAAGGTGATGCGCTCACTCGGTCTCATGACCCATGGGCGGTTCGTTTCATGCACATAGATACGCACCTCAAAGCGCTCAGCCCATGCAACCATGGAGGAATAGAAATGGGGATGAGAGAGCGCGATAGCCGCGATCCCACCCAGGTGTTGCACTGCGGTGACGGTGTCGTCATCCAACAGACTCACACAGTCCCAGAGCACATTGCCTTGCTCTGTCTGAACCAGCAGTGCGCGTTGTGCGATCGCAAAGGAAGGTTCGGTCCCAATGCCTGTGAGACGTGGTTCGAGTGGTCGAAAGGTGTTGTGAAAGCCATCCTGCTGCAGAGCGGCCATGGTAGTCCACGCCTGTCCTTCATGTCGGACATACTGGCGCTGGTCGAGGCAAATAGGACACTCTTGTGGAGGCGTGAGGCTGGCAGGGTACTGCGTCCCACACGTGATACAGATCCAGTGCTCCATCTCTTGCTCCTTCGCTAGAAATTCCTGCACAGCATTGTATCATGCGTATGAGAGCAGAGCACTGGACGAAGGAACAGGATGGTGATCGCCTTGTCTATCGAGAAAAAGAAGGGTGATATGAGACTACACCACGAAGAGATAAGTTGACAATACCACATGCAGTGCGAAGGTGCAGAGCGTCTTTCTGCTGGGAAGGCGAGGCACAAACTTATCCTGTGCTTCCATCGTATTCCTCGTTGTCGTGTTGTTGGCATGCCGTGTCTACTCTTGTTCTGCCAAGTCCTCGTGGTTTATTATAAATGAGAAACACTCACATTGAAATCACGAACAAGGCGCTGGTATCACAATCAGGTCACAAAAGCGGGAGAGAGCACGATGGCATTCCCAGTCTCCATGCTCCAGGTTGTACAACGCACACATGCCATCTGGATGTGGTCAAGCTCGAAAGGAGCGGCGTATGAACGAGGATGATGCTCAGAAGGCGCGAGGAGCAGACAACGGGCGCGAGGTGATCCCTGACACACGATCACTTCATTCTCCAGGTGCGCCTCGCCTCCCCCTGCAGGGGGAGGGAAGCTGGGCGTCCTTCCTCACGCTGCTGGACGTCTCGCCCGATGCGCTGGTCATGGTCGATGCTGCCGGACGTATCGCGCTCGTGAATAGCCAGGTGGAAGCGTTGTTTGGCTACCCGCGCTCCGAACTCGTCGGGAAGGAACTGGAAGTCCTTCTGCCTGAACGCTTTCATGCTGCCCACGCTCTCCATCGTGAGCGTTATGCCGCCTCTCCGCGCACCCGTCCTATGGGAGCGGGGCTGGAGCTGTATGGTCGTCGCAAAGATGGCACGGAGTTCCCAGTGGATATCAGCCTGAGCCCGCTCACGCTCAATGACACGCTGCACGTGCTGGGCGCCATTCGTGATATCACCGAGCGCCGTCGCCTGGAAGAGCGCGAGCGTGCGGCCCGAGAGGCAGCCGAAGCACGCCTGGCGGTCTTGCAACTGATTCTGGATGAATTGCCCGCCAGCGTCTATATTGTGCAAGGAGAGGAAGCCCGCCTCGTGCTGGCCAATCGTGCCGCGACCGCCGTCTGGGGAGCTACCTGGCACACCGGTCAACCGATGCTGGACTTTCTCGCCGCCTACCACATTCGTCTGTACGGCACGGATGGCCAACCGCTTCGACCCGCCGCATTCGCCACCCTGCGCGCCGTGCACGAGGGAGAAACGGTGCGCCACCATCAGGAGACCATCCGTCACGCGGATGGTACCGTACTTCCGGTGCTGGTGAATGCAGTGGCGCTAGGCCGGCGCCTCCTGGCCGGTATGCCAGCAGAGGTGGGAAGCCACCCAGCCGACCCTGCGGAACCAGTGGCTCTGGTGGTCCACCAGGATGTCACCGCGCTGAAAGAAGCCGAACAGCTAAAGGACGAGTTCATCGGCGTCGCGGCACACGAACTACGCACCCCGCTTGCCATCCTCAAAGGTTTCGCGCAAACGCTGCTTGTGCAGACCGCTCGTGGCAAAGGCCCCGAACTCGTCGATTGGCAGGTCGAAGCGCTACAGGGTATCGACCAGGCCACGACTCGCCTGGTCGAACTCACCGAGGACCTGCTCGATGTGACACGTCTACAAGCTGGACGGTTGACATTGTTTGTTGAACCAACAGATCTGGTTGCCCTCGTGCAGCGGGTGGTGACGCGCCTCCAGATGACGACCGATCGCCATACCCTCTCTGTTTCTACCGAGGTGAAGCACCTCATTGCCCCGGTGGACCCGCGACGCATCGAGCAGGTGCTCAGCAACCTCATCGGCAATGCCATCAAATACAGTCCAGAAGGTGGGCCCATCGAGATCAGCATGCGCGAAGATGTCGGAGTCGAGACCGCATTCATCAGCATCCGCGATGCTGGTATCGGCATTCCGGCCCATCAGCAGACGCTCATCTTCGGTCGCTTCGCACGTGCAGACAACGCTCGAGCGTATGGCCTCGGGGGCACCGGCTTAGGACTCTACCTCTGCCGCGAACTCATCGAACGCCACGGGGGGCGCATCTGGTTCGAGTCAGCAGAAGGACAGGGCTCGACTTTTTTCATCACCCTACCACTCATCTCCTATGCAGACCTGTAGGGGAATGCATACGAGGGCTTTGAGTTCGGGGGCCACCTGGAAAAGGCTATTTGTATTAGGAGGAGACAGATGGACGAGTACACTCCGCTGAACCTTAATGCATTTCATAACGCCGGGCTGGCGCTTCTGGGAGAGCAGGGGACGGCACCCATTGGGCCGCAGCAGTTCCGTGGCCTGCCGTTCCTGGCCGGCACCGACCCGCAACGCTGTTTTGTCGCCTTTGGAGATGGGCTGCAGAGCGCTCCCCTGAGCATTCCCATCGATGAGAGCGCGCGGTCGGTCATCGTGGCACATCGACTGCTCGCCTCGGGCATCTCCTCCGGTGGCCCTGCCGGTGAGCCGATCGCTGACTATGTCTTCACCTACCGGAACGGGGACGAAGAGCGCATGACCATCCGCGACCGCTTCGAAATCGCCGAGATCCCGACCGCCTGGGGACAACTCCCCTTCCGCGCCGTCCCCGATCAGAGTGACAGCCTGCCGGCGCGCTACGAAGGACGCTTTGACGAGGCCGGAGAGCGCCAGGCGGAGGTGAACCAGGCAGCAGCGCGCGGCTACTATCTGTGTGCCTGGCAGAACCCACATCCGGAGCAAGCGCTGGCCGTGCTCACCGTCATCCCTGCCGGGCCACGTTTCCTCGTTGCAGGCATAACTATGGGTCACTGCGACGAATATCCCTTTGTGCGCTCGGGCGCACGACCCCTCAAGATGACCATCACTGACCCTGTGGCCTCTGCGCGGCCGTTTGATCTCGCGGTCGCGGTCGACCGCGGCGTGACCACGTTTCCCTATCCGCTGCCCCAGCAGTCGCCCGAGGAGTTCCTTGCTGATCCTCTGGCTGGCTGGGGCGAGGAGCTCAATGAGCAGAGCAGCCCCGCCTCGGTCGAGATCGCGGCGCTGCCCTCGGCGACGGTCACGGTGACGCAGGGCAGCGAGGTGCTCGGGATGGCGCGCTGGGAGGAGATCGAAAAGAAGAAGGTCGTGGAGCTGCCACGTGTGCGCCTGGAATTGCTGGATACAGGCCGGAACTGGGTTCGCACGGCGGTGGTTGACGACGAGACCGGACAGCCCGTGCCCTGCCGGGTACACTTCCGCTCCCCGGACGGCATTCCCTACCAACCGCATGGTCACCATAGCCGGGTCAATGCGAATATGGGCACCTGGCATCTCGACGTTGGAGGCGACCTGCGGCTTGGCAGCATCAGCTACGCCTACATCGATGGCACGTGCCAGGGCTGGCTGCCGCGTGGCGAAGTGTTGGTCGACGTGGCCCGCGGCTTTGAATACGAGCCGTTACGCACGAGGGTGACAATCGCGCCGGGGCAGCAAGAGCTGACGCTGCGGCTGAAGCGCTGGTGCAACATGAACGCCCGGCGCTGGTTCAGCGGCGACACGCACGTCCACTTTCTCTCCACGCAGGGGAGCCACAGCGAGGCCCAGGGCGAGGATCTCAATGTGGTGAACCTCCTGCTGTCGCAGTGGGGCCACCTGTTTACGAACACGGAAGAGTTCACTGGCGGTCCCAGCGTCTCGCGCGATGGCCGGACCATCGTTTATGCCTCCCAGGAGAACCGCCAGCACATGCTCGGGCACCTGACCCTGCTCGGCCTGAAGCAACCTGTCATGCCCTGGTGCACCGATGGTCCGAGTGAGGCCGAGATGGGTGGGACCCTGGAGGTGACGATGTCGGACTGGGCCGACCGCTGCCACGTCCAGGGTGGGACGGTGATTCTGCCGCACCTGCCTGACCCAAATGGCGAGCCAGCGGCCATGATCGCGACGGGACGGGTAGATGCCGTGGAATTCATCAGGTATGGGGCGAAGACGCCGTGGTTTCGCAGCATATACAACCACGTGGAGTATTACCGCTATCTGAACGGCGGGTATCGCCTGCCGCTGGTCGGCGGCACCGACAAGATGTCCAGCGATGTACCTGTAGGCCTCTACCGCACCTATGTCTACATCCCGCCGGAGCAGGACTTCACGTACGAGACATGGTGCGCTAACCTGGCGGCGGGACGGACTTTCATGAGCGGAGGGCCTATCATCTCACTCAGCGTAGATGGCCACGCCATCGGGGACACGGTTCGCCTGAGTGGAAACGACGGGACGGTCGAGGTGGAGGCGTGGGCAGAATCCATCTTCCCAATCCACACTCTTGAGGTCGTGCAGCAGGGGCGCGTGGTCGCCACGACGGAGGATCGCGCAGGCACGCGCAGGCTGGAGTTGAAGACGAGGCTCAAGGTGGACGGCCACACCTGGCTGGCCGCGCGTGTGAGCGGCCCCGGCTACACTAATCCGATCCTGCATCATGATGTGTGGAGACGCGGGGTGATGGCACACACCTCGCCCGTCTACGTGGCCTGCGGGGGTGATTGGTGGCTCTTCGACCAGGAGACGGCGCAGTACATGCTCACGTTGATCGACGGCAGTCTGAGCTACATGCGCGAGCTGAGCCCACGGGATCAAGCGGGGACAGTGACGCACCACCACGGAGAGGAGGACCACGAGGCCTATCTGGAGCGGCCTTTCCTGGAGGCGCGGGAGGCGATCCACCGGCGCATGCACGAGCTGGGGCGCGCTTCATCTCCGTAGGGGCGAGAGTGCAGTGGATCGCCTCCCCATCTTTTGCCCATCCTGCTGCACCAGCCATGTAGGGGTGCGTTTCACTTTTTTGCGGGGAGCCTGGCGCCCGCAAGGGGCGCCACTACGCTCGCTCAAGCGGCAGTGCAGCACGGGCGAGCGTAGTGGCAGGGCTTGTCCCTGCCAGGTCCCTGCTCGAAGTAGAAAATGCATCACACCTGCCATGTAGTTTTCTTTGAGCAGATGAACGCTGCATAGTGTATCATGAAGAGTAAAAGTGCATGAAAGCGTCCCTGCTAGCGGTACATCAGATCATACGAGATATTGACACAGGCAATGTGGGGAGGAATCAGCCGTGCAAGACAACATCATCAAACTGCCCACGAGGGAGCCAGCCGAGCCTGAACTCAGATCTAAGCACAACCTGCCCGCGCAGCTCACACCCCTGATCGGGCGCGAGCAGGAAGTGGCGGCAGCCTGTACCCTGCTGCGTCGACCAGACGTGCGCCTGGTGACCCTCACCGGCACCGGTGGTGTCGGCAAAACCCGCCTCGCTCTCCAGGTCGCCACCGCCTTGCTCGACGAGTTCGCTGACGGTGTCTCCTTCATTTCACTCGCTCCCATCAGCGATCCCGACCTGGTCGTGCCCACTATCGCTCAGTCGTTTGACGTCAAAGAGAGCAGAGCGCGATCCCTGCTGGACCTGCTCAAAGTCTACCTGAGAGACAAGCACCTGCTGCTCGTGCTCGACAACTTCGAGCAGCTCCTGCCAGCCGCCTCACAGCTGACGGACCTGCTGACCAGTTGCCCACACCTGAGCATCCTGGTGACCAGTCGTGCCACCCTGCGCGTCCAGGGCGAACACGAGTTTCCCGTTCCGCCACTTTCGCTGCCCGATCTCACGCACCTGCCCGACCTGGCGACGCTGTCGCAGTATGAGGCGGTGGCGCTCTTCATCGCGCGTGCCCAGGCGGTCAAGCCTGATTTCCAGGTGAGCGACGCCACTGCCCCGACGGTCGCCGAGATCTGTGCCCACCTGGATGGCTTACCCCTGGCGATTGAACTAGCCGCGGCCCGCATCAAACTGCTGCCTGCGCAGGCCCTTCTTGCTCGGCTGGGCCAGCCCTTGGCGGTGTTGACAGGAGGTGTACGCGACGCACCAGCGAGGCAGCAGACCATGCGCACCACCATCGCATGGAGCTATAATCTGTTAGATGCCGATGAGCAGCGGCTCTTCCGGCGCCTCTCCATCTTTGTCGGTGGCTGCACGCTGGAGGCGATCGAGGCGCTCTGTGCCGCTCTAGACACCCAGACGCCTGCGGTTGCGATGCTGGACGCTGTGGCCTCGCTCATCGACAAGAGTTTGCTGCAACAGAGTGAGCAAGAGGCAGTGGAACCACGCCTGGTCATGCTCGAGACGACCCGCGAGTATGGCTTGGAGCAGCTTGTCGCTAGGGGAGAGGAGGAGGCCACACGGCGGGCGTATGCGGCTTGCTACCTGCAGCAGGCGGACGACGCATATGCTAAACTCCGTGTTGACTCTCAGAGAGCCGCGTTGTTGGAGTGGCTCAAGCGGGAGTATGAGAACCTGCGCGCAGCCCTCAACTGGTGGCTCGCGCGAGCAGAGGGAGAGATGGCCTTGCGGCTGGCACAAGCGTTGGGGTCGTTCTGGCTGTTCCATTGTCATTGGAGCGAGGGGCGAGCCTATCTGGAGCGGGCTCTCGCGCTCGCGTCGCCAGAGGTGTCGCTGGTACGGGCCCAAGCACTGGAGAATTTGAGTGTTCTGCTCCTCAATCTTGGTGAGTTGGCTCGTGCCGAGGAGCTGGGCAGGGAGAGCCTGGCACTGTCTTGGGAACTCGGAGATACACGCTCTATCGCCGGTAGCCTCCACGTGTTGGCGGTGATCGTGGTGGATCAAGGCAACTTCACAGCAGCACACTCTCTATTCGAGGAGTGTGTGGCGCTCTACCGGCAGACGGGAGAGAACGTCAGACTGCCTCAAATGCTCAGCAACTGGGCAAATCTGGCCATCCGCCAGGGCCAGTACGAGCGGGCACGCATCCTGGCGGAGGAAGGTCTGGCCGTCTACCGGGAGCAAGGGAGGCTAGGAGATAGTCCCTACGCGTTTCGGCCTCTGGCGGAGGTATCCTTCTGCCAGGGTGAGCTGGCGCAGGCGTATGCTTTCGCTGAGGAGGGCCTCGGGCTCTGCGCGCAGGAAGAGAATTTTGACAAGCCTGCCCTGCTCTCCCTGCTGGGCGAGATCGTGCTGCAACAGGGTGATGCTGCCCGGGCACGCATCCTGACCCAGGAGAGCCTGACGAGCTTCAAGGAAATTGGCGACATGACAAGCATCTGCTGGTCGCTCGCCCTCTTAGGCAGAGTGGCCTCGACTCAGGGGAACAACGCGGCTGCACGCGAGTTCTATGAACAGAGCCTCCAGTTGGCCCTGGAGCAAGGGTTCAAGTGGGAGACCCTCTCCGGCCTGGAAGGCCTGGCGAGCGTCGTGGCACAGGGTGAGCCAACGTGGGCAGCGCGGCTGTGGGCAGCCGCGGCGGCCCTGCGCGACTCCCTCGGCGCGCCCTTGCCACCCGTCTATCGCGCCGACTACGAGCAGGCAGTCGCTGCCGCCCGTGTCCAACTTGGAGAGCAGGTTTTTGCCACTGCCTGGGCCGAGGGTCGTGCCATGACCCCGGACCAGGTGCTTGTCGCCAGGGGACCGGTAACGATACCAGCGCCAGCACCATTATCAACTCCCCCGGCGAAGTCTGCCCTCACCTATTCCAATGACCTGACTGCCCGAGAGGTCGAAGTGCTGCGTCTGCTGGCACAAGGATTGACTGATGCCCAAATCGCCGGGCAACTGGTTATTAGCAAATATACTGCCAGTAACCATGTGAAATCGATCTTGAGCAAGCTTGGCGTCACCACGCGCAGCGCTGCCACCCGCTACGCCGTGGACCACATGTTGGTCTGATCACACTTGGCACAAGTACCAGACCTTTAACTTGCCAACCGCCTATGTGATTCTACTTGGAACTCCTTTGATGAGACGCCTGCTCCCAGGCCAAGTTCAAATAGGTGATGCTCTTATATACATACCCCCTGTGGTACAATAGACTACATTGTGTTGCTGTAAGATACCAACCGCTGGCGCTGCAATGCAACGTTAGAAGTTACTCTTGATCGTTCGAGAGATTACGCAGAGGAGGAAGGTCTGGCTTGAAAGTGTCATTCTGGTATGTTGCCATTGCCTCGGTATTTGTCACCTGTCTTATCACGGCAAATATCATTGCCGTAAAACTTATTTCACCATTCGGGTTCCTGGTACCGGCTGGGATTATCGTTTTCCCCCTGAGCTACCTTTTTGGGGATGTGCTGACCGAGGTCTATGGCTATGGAGCAGCCAGGCGAGTCATCTGGCTAGGTTTTGCGTGTAACTTGCTGGCGGTAGTCGCTTTTTACCTCGGAGGACTTGCCCCTGCGGCTCCAATTTGGCACCAGCAGGCAGCTTATGATACCATCCTTGGCTTCACTCCTCGCCTGCTGCTGGCCTCGTTTTCGGCCTACCTGGTGGGTGAATTTGTTAATTCATTTGTGCTGGCGAAGCTAAAGATCGCCACAAATGGACGCTGGTTGTGGACCCGTACTATTGGCTCGACGCTTATTGGCGAAGGGCTGGACACAGTGATCTTCATCAGCATCGCTTTTTGGGGCATCATTCCCTCTTCGCTGCTGCTGACCGCGATTCTCACGCAGTGGATATTCAAGGTGGTATATGAAGTGGTGGCCACTCCCTTTACCTACCTGATAGTAGGGTTTCTTAAGCGACAAGAAAATCTCGATACGTACGACTACCGGACGAATTTCAGTCCGCTCCTCTTGCGGCAGGCAGCGGCTGAAAAGTAGCCTGTTTAGATGTGTTGGCAGCTGCCTCGTGGCTGATCTGCCGCTGGCGATACTGGTTGATATAGAACTTCAAACTCTTCAGTTCGACGATTTGCTGATCTGGCACATAGTCAATGCTGAGCGTGGCAAAATCAGGAAAGCCTGATCTGGGGCAGAGGCAGGTGAACTCCGGTATCTCAAGGTGCACGACGTAATCTCTCTCTGCATGAGGATTGGGCCAGTTTTCGAGCTGGCTTGTCTCTATCTCGTCTATGCCGTACCGACCAGGTGTGCGGTGCTGTTCGTTCATATGTGATTACCTCCTCAATGGTTTCGAGTCGGAGGAACAGAACTGTTGTTCGCTCCTAAGAATCTCTGCTCTATTGTACCCCCAACCGCCCACATCGTCACCTTATGCCGCCCTCTCTTGCTTCTCCGGGATGCATCACATACAATATCTTCAACGCGATGACTTGACACGGCAAAGGACAGGGTGCATCCGAGAAGGATCTTGAGAAAGGACGAAGTGCGATGGACGATGAAGTTCTACAGAAGGTAAAGGAGTGTGCCGTCGACTATCTTCATATGAGGATGGATGATAGTATCTCTGTTTCTGAAATTTTTCATGACGACACGACCCTGGGCTTTGATGTCAGCATACAAGGAAGAGAAGTCCCTACCCCACAACGATGCATTGTGGTGGTGAAAGACGGTCAAGCAAACATTGTGGACGAACCAGACGCGCCTCTCGCATTCCAACCGTGAGAGCAGCAACAAGCCTCAGCGGTGGAGAACCATGCATGACCAGGAGCAGACCAATCGATGCAAAACGGCTGGCTGTTTGGCTCCTTCTGTAGCACTAGCCGGGCGGTGCCGAGGCTCAGCTATTCCCTCTTCTCTTCATCTGTCACCCCTTCTACACAGTTCAGGTGACGGACTGAACCGGCACGCCTTTCCTTTTTAGGAAGGCATTGCGGCCTCGATGGCAGCCAGGAGCGTCTCCAGTTCGTAAGAATCATCGTGGCGTACCCCATTGATGAAGAAGGTCGGTGTGCCGTTCACTCCACTGCGTACCCCGCTCAGGAAATCCTCGTGCACGCGATTTGTATACACGTGCTCAGTCATCTCGCGCACGAATGTCTCCTTATCAAGATGGAGTGCGACAGCATAGTGGATTAAATGCGCATCGTCGAGCGCCTGTTGATGCTCAAAGAGGGAGTCATGCATCTCCCAGAACTTCTCTTGGGCGGCGGCAGCTTCCGCGGCCTCCGCGGCATGCTCAGCATGCGGGTGGCTCTGGGTCAGGGGAAAGTTCCGAAAGACAAAGCGCAGCCGATCCCCCAAACGTCGCTCAATCTCCTTGACGATGGGGTAAGCCTTTCCACAATAGGGACACTCATAATCACCGTATTCCACCACTGTCACCGGGGCGGTTTCTGGTCCCCGCCTATGATCGAGCTTCCCGACTGGCAGCGTGAGCGAGGCGGTTCCTGATTCTTGCGTCATTGAGAGGTCTCCTTCGTCTTCAACGCTTCAAGGGCAGTCAGTATCCCATCCGCACCAGGGTTAATCCCTACAGGAGAGACATAGCTCCAGCGAATCATCCCCTGGGCATCGAGCACAAACAAGGCTCGTTCACTCGTCCCATCGGATCGACGATACACCCCATACATTTTGGCGACTGCCCCCTTGGGCTCGAAGTCTGCGAGCAAGGGAAAATGCAACTTCCTATCCTGGGCAAAAGCGGCGTGAGACCAGACCCCATCAACTGAGATACCGATCAACTCGGCATGGAAGCGGCGAAACTCCGGCAGGATCTCGTTATAGAGTGCCATTTGGTCACCGCATACGGGACTCCAATCGGCAGGATAGAAGGCGAGAATCACGGGGTGACCGCGAAATTCGCTCAAAGAAAGCGATTGATCAGGCGTCCTCGGTAAGGTAAAGTCGGGCGCTGGAGTACCAGGTTGGAGCGCTGAAGATGACTCATCTTGAGCAGGCTGGTTCTCTCTCCGATCTTTGTCAAGGCTCAAAACGTTTTCTTCCTCTCTAGATCGTGTGTACTTGAACACGTTTACACATGAATGACAACATTCACACCACTAGCCAATATTCCTGTGACTTCTAGCCTATCCTGAAACTGTCTCCTAACTACTAAGGCTGAGGGCTTCTCAGGCTTGTGGCCTGAGAAGCCCTCCAAAAAGTGCAAACACAGAGATAGAGCTTACTCGGCCAAAATCTGGCCAAATCTGCGTACTTGCTCGCGGCTGGTAAACCACAGGATAGCCAGCAGGACCAGGCCCAATAGCAGCCACACAGCCGCAATGTAGGGAGCATAGTTCAGCGGGGGCGGAGGCACTGGAACGATTGTGCTGTAGATCGTTGCTCCACACAGAAGCACTGCAATCACTGGCAGCAGGACATCTGCCACGACTGTGAGCATGCCTGTATCACCCTGGCGAGACCGCAGGAAGAATGCCATTCCAGAAATCGCCACCAGGATGTAGGCAAACAGAATACCCAGCGAGCCTGTTGTTGCCAGGAAACCGAAGAGGAGGAAAGGGCCAAGACTGCGTCCCAGGGTTGCACCAAGGACAAGTGTCAGCAAGAGTCCCGTGACAATACCTACCCAGGGGCTTTTGTAGCGTGGATGTGTCCAGCCAAAAACCGAGGGGAGACCACGATCGCGTCCCATAGCATACAAAGTGCGAGCCACCAGATTGAGTCCAGCCAGCGATGCAACGAACGCGTCGATAGCCACCATGATATCAATGATGGTCGCCAGCGTAGAGTTTCCATAGCGGTTCGCCAGGGTATCAAGCACGGACTGATCCATTGCCCACTTATTGGCATGAGCCACGCCATAACCGATAGAGAAGGCATAAGTCACGAGGATGTAGAATACGGCCGCGACTAGAATCGATATAAGAATGGCTTGCGGAATGGCGGACCGTGGGCGAGCTGTTTCTTCACCAAACACTGCGGCAGCTTCAAAACCAATAAAGGAGGTGAAACTGAAAATAGCGGCGAGGAACAATCCGGATAGTCCACCTGACAGGGCTGCAGGGGAGAATGGTGTCAGCGAGAGGCCAGAGTCGCCACCTTTCGCCAGGATCAGCACTGCCAGGATGAGGACGGCCAGCACACCCACAGCTGTCAGGACCAGTTGTGTGCGCGTCGAAACGCGAATATCGAAAAAAGCGAAGAGGAAGAGTGCCACCAGCAGGGCAGAGAAGATGACAAACCAGTCAACTGTGACATGGAAGTTAGCCAGCACATTGGATGCATAGATACTGGATATAGCCAGGGTGAAGGCTATGCCAATGGCAAATGCTCCGGAGTACATCCAACCACCAATAAAACCGGCCCCTGGACCCAGACCTTGCGAGATGTAGGTGTAGATACCACCAGCGCTGGCCATGCGACGAGTGAAACGAATGACGACATAGGCTAAACATAGGCTGCCCAGGCCGGCGACGACATAGGCTAGCGGGGCTGCCGCTCCTGCGAATTGAGCAGCAAAAGAGGTTGAGAGGGCGATAGCCATCACCAATGCCAGCACCGCTATTGACTGGGCAATGGCATCACCGATGCCTAAAACCTCTTTACGTAAGGTGTTTTGCTGTGTGAGGTCATCTGCCATAATGCATCCTTTCTTGAAAATGACGAAGTACTAGGAAATCAGAGCAAAGATACGAGCTGGGGCGCCGTTTGCGCCCCGCACCTTCATCGGCGCAACAACCAGCAGGGTCCGTTCGGGCAATTGATCGAGGTTCGTCAGATTCTCCAGGATCATACGGCCAGAACTGAGCCAGATCTTGTGCAGAGGGAAGGTGGTAGTCTCCACAGGGTCAGCAGAGGGTCCGTCGAAGCCAACAGCCGAAATCTCTCGTTCGATCAGGGCCTGTGCAGCTTCTTCATCGGGATAGCACCAGCCGGTCCAGTAGTTATCCGTGCCCCAATAGCGCGACCCACCCGAGTAAACCAGCACGACATCACCTGGTTTGATGCGGGCCAGGTGCGGGGCAATCTCTGCACCTGAGATCGCACCACGTTCGTGCTGAGAGAAATCCAACACCACAGCACCGGTCACAAAACGCTCCAGGGGCATATCATCCAGCGTAGGGCCCATGGAATGATGCGATGGGGCATCGACATGCGTCCCGACGTGGTTCAACAGGTGGTATTCTGACATAGCATAACCATCAACCTCGACAGTAGCTATATCTACGAATGATGGTCGCGGCATACCAGGATAGAGGGGCATGTCATTGGAAAGATGTTGTGTCAGGTCAACGATACGCAACTGAGTTCCTACCTTCCTTTCATTTGAGCAATGCGGCAACGAGATACATTGCTTGCTCCAACTCATCTTCGCGTGTAAAACCGTGAGGGGCCAGGCGTATAGCCTTACCCCTGGCCGAGACAACGACCGAGCGGCGGCGCAACTCCTCCTCCAAGCGATGAGCGTTCTCTCGAGAGCCTGCATCAATGGCTGTGGTAGCGCCCTTATCCTGCACACGCTGTGGGCCGAGGATACGCAGGTCTAGTTGTGATGCCAGGCGGTAAGCAAGAGCTGAGAGACGTTCGAGCTGCATCCTGATACGCTCTACCCCGGCAGCCATCACCAATTCCATACCAGCACGGGCAATATAGGCATTGATAATGTGTGGGGTTCCTAGATCGAAGCGCGCAGCGTTGGGAGCATAATCGAGATGTGCCGGGTCAAAGGAAAAAGGATCAATGCGCCCAAACCAGCCAGTGACTGTAGGCTCCAGTTGCTCCAATATGCTCGGGTTAACATAGAGGAAGGCAATGCCGGCCGTTCCTAGCAGGTACTTGAGCGTTCCAGCCGCAAGAAAATCTACTCCACTCGCCTTTACATCGATAGGTACTGTGCCTACTGATTGGTAGGCATCGACAAAAACGAGCGTGTCCTGGGCGTGAGCAGCGGCCACGATAGGCTCCAGTTCCAGCATCATGCCATTAGCATAGCACACATGGGGTAGAGAGATTAGCGCCGTGGTCTCATTGATGGCTGCGAGGAAGTGATTGGCATTGACGATGCCTTCTTTGCCGTCCTGCAAAAGATCAACCTGCCAGCCATGTACGCGGGTGGCGAGCCAGGCATGGGCGACTCCAGGAAACTCCGCCACACTACTGACAATGCGGCGGCGTGTCATAGACGGCGCAGCAAGCAGAGCACTGGCAACGGATGAAACGAGTTGAGAAACGGACGCGCCGACGGCAATCTCCGCGGGCTGCGCGCCAATCAATGCTGCAAAGGAGGCGCGCGCCTGCTCTACTTCAGCAATCCAGGCATCCCAGTGCATTCCCAGTTCAGCCCATCCTTCCAGGAATGTTTCGAGGGCCGCGCGAACCGGCGTTGCCAGTGGCCCCTGGGAACAGTTTGCCAGATATATATGGGTCTTGAGCAGGGGACACGTTTCCCGAAATGTTTGAAGTTCGACCGGGATTGGAGTTGTATTGCTCACGTGCGTACTGATCCTCCTCGAACAACCTTTGCTCAGTTGCGAGCTTGGTTGGGGATTGAGGTACCGCCTTCACACCTTTTTTCACCCTCGACAAGGCTACCAGGTCTTCTGCCTCAGGAACGAGGAAGCTGTAGGCAGCACCTACGGCCAGACTACTCAATACTACCAGCAGCAGATAATAAACCCAATCAGCATTATTCAACACCTGGGGGATAGGAGAACCTGCAAAAAAAGTGCTGTAAATCGCTATACCAGAAGAGGCTATACCGAGTACTGCAGCGATATACAGTACAGCAGGCGGCGCGATCCACTTTCCCACGAGCCGGTGACTATAACGCGTACAGAGTAAAATGCCACACAGAAAAAGCCCTATCATAGCAATGTACCAGATCACTGAAGCCCCATTAATAGTGATGAAGAACACATCAAATGACAGACTCTGATTAGAAGGAGCAAAGATTGGTGCTAAGAAGAAAATCACAGCGACAAATACAACGTTGAGGGCAGTCTGAAGCATCGTCGCATTAAATGGAACACGTCGACTATTCAAACGCTGCATACTCAAAGGTAATCTCCGGTCGACGCCTGCCACCACCAGCAGACGAGCAAACATTGTGTTAAATGCTGCTGTAGCGCAGACAAAATAAATTACCAGTATCACCTGTATCATAACACCCAGGAAAGCACCAACAATAGGACCAAAGGCCAAAGTCAAGACTTCAGCGATGAAAGCCGGGTTAAGAAGATCCTTGGGAGGCAAGACGGTCAAAATGCCGAAGGTTGCGAAGAGATAGCCGACAACGGTGATTATTACTCCCCAGGTCAAATATCGTCTTCCAACTTGCTGGTTGACCAATTCGGCCCCCATATTCAGGGGGACTGCCATCCCGAGTAATGAAACAATTACCAGGGCGAAAAACGGCCAATTCGTAGGGCCAAGTTGCCATGCCTGCGCCGAAAAATCTGCCTGCGGCGCATGTCCACTACCAATCCAGATCAAGCCTGCAAATCCAAGCAGGATGAAGCAACTACTATAGGCAAAGAATACCACATTGAGGATGTTTTGCAGTAGTCGCTGCCTGAATAGACACAAACATTGTGCAGTCACTAGCACAAGTATCTCAGCTATGCCTTGTTGCCAGGGAAGGGTGAGCCAATTTGAGTTAAGGGCCTGAATATAGGTGATCACGGCTCCAGCCTCAATGGTCAGGCCAAGCGCTCCGGGAAACCAGTTACAGAAAAGGCCAATAAATGTATCCCAGAAGCTCCCGAAGGCTTTGTTGGCCCATAAATAAACGGCACCTTCGCCGGGGAAGAGTCGATAGAGTTGAGCACAGATGAGTGCCGATGGAATGAGAAAAGTCAGGAATCCTAGCAACCAATACAGATATCCAGCCGCACCTGCGCCTGCAATGAGGGGAACGTTACTAACTAGCAGCACTGAAAAGAGACACAGCACCGTCATATCTCTCGTAGTCATCACCTGCGGCAGCCATCCAGGACGCAAGCGCCCAGAAGGGAGCTCCAGTACGCGATGGCTACCTGTGTTCATCTTTTGATTCGGTTGATCCGTTCCGGGAAATAGCGACTGCCTTCCTGGTGAGGGAGGAGAGGAGGGAGAGGGAATATCAAACATGTTATTTACCTGCCTTCATAACACTGAGCGCTAGTAACGCTCTGCACACTACGTTCGTTCAATGAAACCCATAGACTCCAGGTCACTCAGCACCTGTGCAACCGCATCAGGCGCTTTATGGATCAGCGCGGCGATCTCACCGGCGGTTCTATGACCATCGACCAGAGCCAGGACAAGGCGATGCTCACGCGGCCAGGACGAGTCCACCACTGTATGCTCTCCCCTCACCGTACGGCGAGGAATCGGCGCGCCTGGAGGCCTACCCTGAGCGAAAGCGGGAGGGACTGGTCCACCTACGGGTCCAGTTGCCGCCAGATCAGGTCTGTACGGTTGTGCTGGTGACGGGCCCGGACCTGACTCAATATTGGGTCCTGGATCCGACGACAAGCCCACATTCCCTGGGGCCCCTTGAGGGCTAGCAGCGACAGGTCGAGAAGATTGGCGCAGATATGGAGCTACTCCAGTCCGCTCTTCCAGGTTCCAGGACAATGCTCCCATGCCTGTCAGACGCTGTAGCGCTTCTGGGCCGCCATGTAGCAAACGACCATCTATTTTACTCAGCACGTCACAGGAGACAATTTCTCCTGCGGTAAGTACGAGCTGCGCGTGCCAGGCTTCATTTGCTCCAACAGATCCCAGTGGCTCAAGATGCAAAATGCCACTTTGTCCAGACACACTGAGCAACTGCAGAAGGCTCGCGAGATCTTTGGTATACACACCGCGTCCCTTCAAATCAAGTCTATTATGGCGGCGTTATAGTTCGTGTAAAAAATGTATGCTACTTTGCTTAATTTAGAGCAGTGTCCGTGCAGCTATTTCAAGCTGCTCAGCATCATGCTCAAGCTCTGTTCCCGCTGCTTCAAACTGCATAGAAATTTCCCTGGCACTCTCCATCGCTCCATCGAGTTGGCTTAAGAAGTTATCGCTTTCCAAGCCACCGGTGATAGCTATTCCCAGTTCATTGATTTGATATACTCCTTGCTGCAACGACTGGAGCGCTTCCAGCACATACTTATTGGGCGATCCCTGCGCCATCTGTTGCAGCCACTGTATGCGAGGCCATAGAGTCCTACAGATCTGAGCAATAGCCGTCATGTCACGGATGATTGACTGCCGGCGACCTCCTAATCTCTTACTAGCACCGCTGAGCAATGCAGTGCCGACAGCGTGTTCCTTGCCAATACGCCGGGCATTACTTGCGAGTTTGCGCACTTCTTCGGTGGTGAAGCCTATCTCACGTGTAGCCCGGCGGATGGGACGGACAATAGGCAACGCTACCCAGGTAGCCACCAGAACGACCGCCACGAGAATAGCCAGGATAAGCAAAGGGGTATTACGACCTGCGAAAAACACGCGACTGCTGGGACCCAACGTCGTATTCTGTGGCACCAGGAGCAGGTAATACCCATTGAGTGTTTTGATGGGAACGCTGACGGCAAGATCAGATCTTGCCGTCAGCGGATCATTGTCAATAAGCGTAGGCGTGGTCACACCCACTTGAAGCGCCCGCAAAACTGGCGTGGCTACATCAAAAACGTGCTGCCCACTGGCGAGTGGACCTGAATTTGCTACAATGCGCCCCTGCTGGTCGAGTAATACGGCTGCCGTGTTGTCAAGGCCGACGGTGGTTGTAACGAGTCCCTGCGTCACCTTTTGCAGGGAGAAGATAGCTAGCAAGACAGCGGGAGAGGATGTGTTATTCTGTGACATAGGGAAAGCGATGGCCATCCAGCCGCCATGAATATGTTCATCATTGCTAAGCAGTGGCGTTCCACCAGGCGTGCCATGAGAGACGGCCTGGATAAGCTCAGTGAGTTGAGTAGGGTCAGAAACTATTTTTGATTGCGCAAGCTGAAGTCCCGCTAGATGGTCCGGGGTATCTCCAGCAGCCAATATCTTTCCGTCTGGCTGCAATAGCAGCCAGGCTAGAGAAGATGGGTCAACCTGCTGGGCAGCTTGCATCATTCCAGAAACTTGACCGCCCAGGACAGGCGTTCCCGACGCAAAACGGGATAGAGGAGTCTTCTTTGTAAGACTTGATACAGCGAATTGACGCAGCGCGATCGCCTGATCTATAGCGCTTGCCTGAGCGTGCGCCTGCAACATGAGGGCTTGCCCTAATGCCGCGCGTTGCTCTTGACCAAACGGGTCTCCAAGCAGAGAGACCAGGATAAGCGCAGGAAAAAGAGCGATAAGTGTGAGTGCTAGCAAAAAGCGCACTTTAATTCCTAAGCCGGTCTGTCTCAGGAGGGTTTTTAGCGTGAGCCCTTGTTGATTTTCACTATTATCCTCGTATTGGTCCGGCGTTTCCTGCCCATCACCGGGTGGTTGGTTGGCATTGGCTGTTGTTTGAGAAGGAAAAGAAAAAGGATATCCTGGAAACGTGCTGCCTACTCCACCTTCGGCTGCACTGGGATCGAAATACTGCATAATACCTCCCAGAAAATATTCAAGAGGGATAGCAAAGGTCTTCCACATTGGCATCCGACAACGATGTGTTTCGTTACAACAATGTTATACCATAGACGCAAATGTTTGTGTGAGAAGTATATAAGCAAATTTAGGGCACTTCCCCATTCTTAATGAAATTTTTATGGGCTGTCTTAATATACATGGGGCAACGTGGTTTCGCGTTCAGTGAAACGCAGAAGCGTGTCAAAGCGTGATATACACAGAGGAGAGGGATATGAAGTCCTTACAGGCTTTTATCACGAAATTCAATAACGACTGGTCGCTGAATACTGCGGCGGCACTGGCATACAACTTGCAGATGGCCATTATTCCAATTGCCATCGCGACATTAGCTATCCTGGGATTGGTGATTGGCACATTGAATGCGCAAGCATATAACCAGATGGAAAATCAACTCTTCCAGGCCATCCCGGGGATAACCTCTGCGCACAGTGTGCTGGATGCAGCTCTGCTCCAATTAAAGAAGTCGGCTGGGCTGCTGAGCATCATTGCCATTGTCTTCGCCATTTTCAACGGCTCACGCCTCTTTATTCTTATGGAAAGTTGTTTCGATATCATCTATCGTTTACGTCAAAGAGCCCCGCTATGGCAGAATCTTATGGCTATTGGCATGCTCCTACTATTTATCGTGCTAATCCCAATTATGGTCATAGCAGCAGCTGTACCGGCTCTGGTGCTTTCCTTCTTGAAAGCAACTCCTCTGGGCCAGATACCGTACATCGGCATCATTTTTACATTGGGCGGTATTCTGGGGGGCCTGGTTGCATCGTGGATTTTTTTCCAGTGCATCTATATAGTTGTGCCAAACCAGCCTATCAATCTCCGCCGTAGCTGGCTGGGGGCAGTAGTAGCAGCAGTACTACTGCAGATTTACCTGATTCTCTTTCCGCTTTATGCATCTCACTTTCTGACCGGATACGCCGGACAGGCACTCAGCCTGTTTATCCTGTTGATTTTCTTTTACTACTTTGCCATCATCCTCCTGCTGGGAGCGGAGGTGAACGCCTTCTTCCTGGAAGGCTTACGCGCAACGCCAGGCGATCTCGTTACACTAGTACACGCCACGGCTAGTAAGGATGGCGGAGATCAATCCGCCAACTTAGAAAAGGAGCCAGTTGTAGCCGACAAGCAAGCGGGTACAGTTGCCAGGGCGGCCAGAACTGACGACACGGGACCTGATAGAGCTGCTAAGGCTAGCTGAAGCGTGTGCGCAAAAGATAGCACGTTTACGACAGCGAGCAGATTTGTAATCGCTCTACCACTTCGGCAGCCAGGCCAGGATAGCGAAGCCCTTCGGCGATAATCCCAGCTCCTATGGCAGCCTCATATCCTTCTGAATCAGGCTCTCCCTGGGGATAGTGGTAAACCTGGTAGGTATCGCTAAACCGCTCAATAAATGCAGCCTTACGCGGTCCCATGACGATGATGTCTTCAAGATGATGGACGGCCATTAAACCGGCAAGTTCGCGCGTTAAGCTTTCCCAGAAGGCCCGATCAGCAGCATCGCCGCGCGCAGTTTCATCGCTGAAGTATTCTGCTCCATCAGGGAGATGGGTAAGATCGCCAGTTGCAACGCCAACGATGCCATTGACGATATGGCCCTCCTCCACGACTACTATACGCCTGGAACGATAGCCGATTTCCAATGAGAAGAAACTCATCTCGGACCAGGCTGCTTCTCGCTCTCTTATGCGATATAAGAGCGTCGTTACGACGCTCAGGTCACCTGGCGCTCCTAAATTGAGATAGCCGAGCTTACGGTGAATGGGCACGCTTGCCAGGTATTTGATGGCAGGCAAGCAGTAGCTATCCAGGCTCATGATCTTGATGGCATAAAGAAAATGCTGTTCAACTTGCTGTTGTATGAGATGTGCAGTCAACTCATTGAGTTGCTGCTCTGTGAGCTTGCTCAAGCGAGTCAGGGGCATACTTAGATCAGTGGATAATACAATGGTGGGCTCGGGGTAGAGAGCGCAGGTACGTTCCAGGTATGCCAGCGCAGACGTCCCGTCAATAAACGAGCTAAGCTGCAAAGTAAGCCCATTTTCTCTGAGGCTAATACGCCACTGTCCTCTACTGCAATCGACGCCGATACTCAAAGCCATTGAATTTCTCCCGAGTCTACGTCCACGTATTATAGCAAATCACGTTGAACCGAAGATACAGCCTGGGTAATTTGGCCAGATATCCGTCTGCCTGGCTTATTGTCCCACATTGCTTGACGCACGATATACTGATCTGTTACACTTTGACTCAACAAGCCCACTACACACTGTAATGCAAATATTCCAGGACCAATACATATTGCAGCCATTTTTCAGTCACACCTTCTCTGTCTTGTACTCGTTAGCTGTTTAGCAGAGGGCCAGAAGTATGCCAGATGAAAGTCCCACTAATACTAATGACCAGGAACAGCAGAGATTGCTGACAGCTCTGCGCGAAAGTGAGATTTTGCGCGAATTAGCAGAATTACTGGCATCCTCGCTTGACCTCAATCATATATTGCAGATACTTACCAAACGCAGCACAGAGGTCTGCGGAGTGGAGCGCTGCGCGGTGTGGCTGCTGGAAGAAGACCTGAATGTTCTTCGTCCAGCGACCTATCACCTGGCCTCGCAACACCTGAGCAGCAAAAGGGTTAAGGCCGCAGACCATATCTGGTACCATACGCCATTGCCGCTGGATGATCCCATAGTACATCGTCTCCTCAAAGCGAAAGGTATGTACGCTATAGAGGATCTGAGGAGCGTGCCCAGCATGCGCGCGCTAGCGGAGATGTTTCTCGTACGGTCGATGCTGCTCGTCTCGCTTGTGCGAGAGGATCGAGTGGTTGGCATGATGATTCTGGACGACCCTGACCGGGTACGTACTTTTTCAACAGAACAGCAACAATTGGCACGCGCCATTGGGCAGCAAGCAGCGATTGCGATAGATAACGCGCGCCTGTACCAGCAGGCACAGATGGAAAAAAGGCGCGCAGAACAACTGATCGAGCGAGCCCAGGCCGTTAATCAAGTTGCCGTGGCCGTCAATGCGGGCGAAGACCTCGCTGCTGTACTCGAGCTTGCCATAAATCACCTGGTGCGCGGCTTGAAAGCGAAAAGCGGCGCCATTGTAACATTGGATACAGAAACGGAGTCGGGTACGCTACGCCTGGCTTCACTTGCCAGGCCACCGCAAGGTACGCAGGATGGCACAGCGGAAGCATCCACGATGGAGTCGTTGACGACTGTTTATTCTCCCACCCGGTCCCGGGTAATAGGCACACTTGCCGCACTGCCTCATTGTCACAAAGTGGCCATGTCGGGAACACCTCTGTTTGTGACAGTCGATCAGGCTGAGACAGAGGAGACTCGCTGGTTTCGCGAATTGGGACTGAACAGTGTGATGATGGTGCCGTTGATACTCGGAACTGGTCGCACTGCCAGCACTGGTGAAGGTTCCTCCTACGCGTTAAAAGACCCCGCCGGTGATAGCTCACGCTGCGTTGGCCTTGCTTTTGTCAATTACAACAATACAGACTACCGGCCGTCAAGAGGGCAATATGCTTTCGCGCTAGACATCGCTGCCCAGTGCGCGCTGGCAATCGATAAGGCGCGCATTCTTGCTGAAGCTCGCCATGCGGCGGCACTGGCAACAGAACGAGCCAATATGCTCGATGCCGTTTTTCACGCTATGAGCGAAGGCATTAGCGTGCTGAATATGGAAGGGCAGGTGGTGCTGCGCAATCATTCCGCCTCGTATTTTTTGGGCGACCGCGAGTATACACAGGAGCGGATGGCTGAGATTCTTAAACGTCACCCTGCTTATACGCTGCACGGACAATTGATTCCATTCGAGGATTTTCCGGTTACTCGAGCACTGCGAGGTGAGCATATTCGTGGCGAACGACTGCTTACCAGGCGAAGCGATGGAGCAGAGCGATTCATAGAGACAAGCGTCGCTCCGATGTTTGACGCAACGGGGAAACAGACCGGCGTTGTCAGCGCCTTTCGCGATATCACAGAACAGATGCGTGTCGAGCAGCGCATCCGGCAGGTGCTGGAAACGATGCTACACGTGGCAGTAGCGGTATCGGGGGTGACTGACATCAAGGATATCCTGCGTGGTGTGCTTGAAATGACATTGACTACGTTCAACTGCGACCGTGGCTCGGTACACGTTTATGACGAAGAACAACATGTATTTGTGCCATTGCTCTCCTGTGGCTTCCCAGAGGAAGTGGAGCAACAGTGGCTCACAGAAGAGGAGCGGTGGCTTACCCCTACGGCATTCCATTCTCGGCGCCGGGAGCCTGGACACTACGACAGGATCGAGGAGCAGTTGATGGATGGTCATGCTACCATTATTGACACTGAGCAATATCCGAAATTGCTCAATCTCTACAATCGTACCACTCTGCTCACAGCGCCAATTACCAATACAAACCGGCTACTCGGGCTGATGATGTTAGATTGCTCCGAGACCTTAGAGTATGGCATTACAGCAAAGACAGATTCACAGCCTCATTACCGCGAATTCACCATCTGGGATATGGCCGTCATCGAAGGCATTGCGCAACTGGCAGGGCTGGCCATTGAGCAGGCGCGGTGGCAACAAGAGGCTTTAAATGCACGCACCAGTGAAGCCGCTATGCGGGAGGCGAATGCATTAAAGGACGAATTTCTGGCTATTACGGCTCACGAATTTCGTACACCGCTGACCATTATCCTCGCCCACAGTCAATTCGCTTTGCGTGCTTTGCGCAGAAAGACCAAGCAACTTGCCGAAACCTCGCCCCAGCAAGGCCAGGACATGAGCGGAGCATTTGAGCACATTTTTGAAAACCTCTCGACTATTGAGGAACAAACGCACCAGTTGACCAATATCGTCAACACATTCCTGGAGGTGACGCAGATCAATCGCGGGCAACTTGGGCTTAAACAGGAAGAGGTGGATGTGAGCGAGGTTGCAAAGCAGGTTGTGGCAAACTATAGCAGGACTGCGGCAGATTATGATATTCGTTGCGTCATTGAAGCAGGCGCCTGCACTTACCGCGTGATGGGCGACGGCGCACGCCTGCAGCAGGTTATCAGCAACCTGGTGCAGAATGCGATAAAATATAGTCCTCTTGGTGGCCAGGTGACAGTCTGGCTGCGCCAGTGCATGAACACCGATGGTAAGGCAACCATCGAGGTCTGCGTAGAGGATAGAGGTATCGGTGTTCCCAAAGATGCACAACTCCATCTTTTTGAGCGCTTCTATCGCGCACCTAATACTGTGGGGAATACGGCCAGGGGCATTGGACTGGGCCTTTATCTTGTCGCGGAATTGCTGCGTATGCATCATGGCAGCATCCGGGTAGAGAGCAGTGGCATTCCCGGCGAAGGCAGCCGCTTTATTTGTACGCTGCCTGCATTAGAAAGAGAAACTATAGATAGTGTCTGAAATGAGTACACTCAGAAGCTGGCTACTTAGACTGACTGAAGAGACAATGGAGCATGAAGGGAGCGGGGATGCCGCCCATGACTACGATCATATTGTGCGCGTAATGGCGCTGGCAGATACGATTCAAGCGCGAGAAGGCGGCCATCTACCTACCATCTGGGCCGCGGTCGCTCTACATGACATCGGGCAGGCACGAGAACGTCGCTCCGGCGGGGATCACGCGCAGATAGGCGCTGAAATGGCAGCGAACCTGCTCACCAGCACGCGATTTCCTCAAGAAGCAATAGCGATCGTGCAACAGGCGATACGTGATCATCGTATGACGGGCAACGCGGTACCGCAATCGTTGGAAGGTCGTATCCTCTACGATGCAGATAAGATCGACAGCCTGGGCGCCGTTGGTATAGGCCGGTTGTACTGCATTACCGGCCATTACAATCAGAAGGTGTATGGACCTCTACCAGCCGAGATCGTTGAGCCAGTGGACCCACAGCTTGTACGCCAGCTAAGGCGGAGACCAGATTACTCGCCAAGTATCGAGTTTCGTTTGCTTTTCGGCAACCTACCCGAGCGCATGACCACTGAGACGGGGCGTGAGTTGGCCCGCGAGCGATATGAATATATGGCGGGATTTTTTACCCGCCTGCAACTCGAAGTTGAAGGGAAGCTCTAGCAGGGCTCGCCCGGCATGACAACATAGTTGAACGAGGTCTCCTTCTCGGCGGGAGCGCTCAGATGTACAGTAAAACCTACGCCAGGACGCAATGATATATACTGCACTACTACCGGACCGGGGTCACTCGTGAGCATAGCTGTTATGACGCTGGAAGGGGTGACATGGGCATTCTCAACTGCTATCTCTCCCTGCCCGCGTTGAAACGTTCTGGAGCCTGAGAGCAATTGCTGTCTATCGGCTTTTATTAACTCTTCCGTGCGCGGTAAAGCCTTCAGTCTGACCTTCGTGGATCGTCCAGCCAACCTGGGTTCGCTGCACGGGGTGCGAACGGCGAGGTGGGAGGATGATTTGTGAGATTCCACAGGAGTGTCCGCATGCACTACGGGCAAAGATCTGGATTGTAAACTCAAGCGCGGGGGAATGAGAGCCAAATTTTTCTTACTACCCATCCCTGCCTGGATATCGAACTGCGATTCATGCTTTGAACTATCGATTTCGTCCCCCCCATCCAACTCATCTAACCACTCGTCTTCTTGAAAAGAGTTTTCAGCAAGAGTTTCTTCCACCGACGTTGAAAGATCGAGTCGTTTGCGTGCAACGCGAGCATGCCATTGTTGTTCGTCAATGTCGTCAAGTTGAGACATTATAGATTGCCTTTCAAACAAGCATTACGCATCTTCACTACACCGATGACACAACATGGTACATCACTTGCCAGTATAGCATACCGCAAGCTACTTACCGGCGGGGGTAGTACATTTCGGTAGCACCGGCATTCGATATAATAAACCCAGTCAAAGTAGGATTATTGGGTATCTTCTTGAAAGTATTGCGAGAAATTGCTAGTATCGTAGAGAAGAAAGAAGAAGAGACAAGGGTTCTGATCTCCCTAATAAATCAAGGTTGACAGTCCATTAGTCAAGGAAAAGGTTTTATGAAAATCAACGGGTCACACAAGTTCAAGGCTACAAGCAAGCAGATTTATAATGCTATCCTCGACCCCAGGATCCTTCAATCCTGCATTCCCGGCTGCACCTCCGTTGCTTATCTCGACTCTGACCGCATCAGGGCCGATATCGCCATCAACCTGCCGGGTATAAGTGGGACTTTTGGGATTATTATCCACATCGCCGAGCGCCAGGAGCCAAACAAGCTTACGCTCCAGGTGCAGCAGCAAGGTAAAATTGGATCAATCAATGCTACCAGCGAGATCGATATTGCTGACGAGGCTGACGGTGCGCTGCTGACCTATAACGCAAGCGCCGATCTCGCAGGTGCCGTTGCCATAGCTAATAACCCCATCGGCCAGGGCATTACGAAGAATACACTTAACTCTTTCTTTGAGAAGCTTGCCGCCTGCGGCGGCACCACAAAAAAAGGATGGTGCGAGGACACCTCGCGCTCCGGCAGGGGCTCTGCCCCTGCACCCCGTGAGAAACTGACGAAGATCGTACCAGGGAATCCAGCGTCTATCGAGGCCCCACGGGGCTCTGCCCCTGCACCCCGTGAGAAACTAACGAAGTAGTACTACGAGGGGCAGGAAACTGGTGGGCGTAATATAGACAGCAGCCTGCACCCCGTGAGAAACTAACGAAGTAGTACTACGAGGGGGGTCCAGTAGATGATAGCGGACACCACCTTCTCAACGGGTGGAACCAGCATACCGTCTCGTTCAATCAGCCACTGTTCCAATAGAGGATGCAATTCGCTGCGGGTCTGCTCATCACCGGGCAAAATGAGCTGCTCTAGTGATTCTTCTACTGCGACATCCAGCGAAGGGTAGCGCAGGCCTGGAGGAAGGGCGACGACCCGCACGTTCGCGTAGATGCCCATTTCGTAGAGGACATCCAGCAGGTGGATGTAGCCCGGCGGGAGCCGGCGCTCGTCACCGTGGAAGTGCTGCCAGAGGTGAGCGCTCAAGGCATCGATATGAGTGCCGCGCAGGTAGATGTAGCAGGTGCGGCGCGTGGCTGCCTGCAGTTTTTCCAGGAAAGGCACTACAGCGCGAATGGGGTAGAGAACGTGGCTGCAAATGACGATATCGGCATGTAAGTCGGTGGGCGCATCCTGCCATGTAGTCTGTACCAGGGTGATGTTAGTCAGCCGCCGGGCATTGGCATCCTGCCGCAGGTAGTCCAGCATGGCGGCATTCGGTTCTACGGCGATGATTTGCTTTGCATGGGGGGCAAGCGCCAGACTAAAGCGCCCCGTGCCTGCACCGACATCTAACACGCTTGTCTGGGCCGTTACCTCGTCGCTAAGCATGAGAAAGAGCGGATCGCTCGTGACAGTATCCCTGGTCGCGCGATGAAATCCACGCGCCCGGCGATCCCAAAAGTCAGCGCTGGTGCGGCCTAACTGAGCATAGGCCGCATCCATCTGGTTTGCTCGCGCGTCGATAAGCGCTTGCCAGCGCTCGACAGCAGTAGGCATACGAGAAGACATATGGGTTAGCCACTCACAGCATCCGGTACTTCCAATTTCGCTTTGAGGCAGTCAAAAAATTGCCCGGTGAGCCGTTCCACTGTACCGCTGAGTAGACGCGCCCCGACGCTGGCAATTGTGCCGCTGACGACCGCCGTTGCAGTCCAATCCATGAGGGTATGTTGATCATCAAGAGGCACCAGGCGCATATCGCCGGTCATGTCAACGGCACTGCCAGGGGCTTTACCCCGCGCCTTGACCAGCATGTGTTCCGGCTCTTCTAGCTCTGGTCGTGTGACATCCATGGTAAATTTGGCCTTTACCGCTCCGACGCCGACAGCGACGATTGCTTTCCAGTGTTCTTCGCCCAGCTCTTCCATGCTCTGGAAACCGGGGGCGCAGGCAGCTACATTATTTACATCGGCTAGAAAAGCCCATACTTTTCCTATCGACGCGTGTATAGTTTGACTACCAGAAAATTCCATGGAACTCACCTTTCGTGCTGCACGAGATATTCCTGGGGACTACGTTCAAATAGCCGTTTGCAGGCAGGGCAGCAAAAATAGAACTCTCGACCGTCGTAGGTACTGCGATGCCTGGCAGTTGCTGTTTCTACTATCATACCACAGACGGGGTCTAGAGCGGTTTCGGGTTTGGCAAGTGCGGAGTCTGCAACTATGTGATGCTCTACAGTAGAGGGTAAGTCACTCTCCTGGATCACTGCGCCATGCCGTCGCAGCTGTACCAGCTCTGCCAGGATACTGGCGGCTATTTCTTCTGGAGTGATTGCTCCCAGGTCAAGACCCGCAGGGGCCTTGAGGCGAGCGATCTGCTCATCCGCCAAACCGGACGAGCGAAGGTAGGCACGACAGGCAGCGGCGCGTTTGCGGCTGCCCACCATGCCAATATAGCGCGCAGGGCTGCGTAGGACTTGTTCCAATACGTCCTCGTCATACTGTCCATGGGTAGCGACAAGCACATACGTTCGCTCATCGATACGGATTTCAGCGAGGTCTGGCTGCTCGATGTGCGTAACTGCAAAGTCGAGTACCGCTGCCAGGCGACCTAATGCTGCATTCACAGGCGAGTCGCCTATGAGCAACAACTGAGGTTGAGGGAAATGGGGTTCCATATAGATATCCAGTATGCCTCCGCTAGTACAGGTCATAGGAAAGGTGCGTACGTCGCTGCGCACAATGCCGGTATCGGGTGCACCCAAACGCAGCAGATAGGGGTCGCCTCCTTCGAGCAGTACACGCGCAGCTTCACGTAGTACCAGGGGTTGGGCGCAACTGCCGCCAATCCAGCCTGTTAGCTGTCCATTAGCCTGGATTACGGC
>WNGM01000250.1_pt1 | contig 42225 bp, 33 predicted proteins | sample 5400571 | NCBI WGS metagenome assembly WNGM01 (sample SAMN13153378, study PRJNA577476) | soil metagenome | isolation source: 100 cm soil or saprolite under Garry oak tree replicate 2 | place: USA:California | collected 2016-06-15 | reverse complement strand
CATCGATGGACTCGGCGAGGAAGCCTACTGGGTGGGTAATCCGATCTCGGGCGCGCTCTACGTGCTTAAGGGCAACTCTTTCCTGCGCATCAGCGTAGGCGGCGTCCGTGAAGAATCCGCGCGCATCGAAAAATCAAAGGCGCTTGCCCGCGCCGCCCTCAAGCGCCTCTAACCCACCGCGCCGACGGTTCCTTTCAGCGCAGGAGGGGTAGTTTCCTTTTTGGTTTCGCCTATTGGCTCAATAAGTGGTGATCGCCAGTGTCGATTCAACTGGAGCAAGTCCGCCTTTCAGCCAGATCCTGATATGTAGGGTACACGTAGAACTAACCTCCTTTCTGACCGAGTAGAGGCGCCTCCGGCGATTGTGCCTGGATCACGGGCCATCCGGAAACAATAGTCACGGATCGCACAACCCGACCAGGAGGGTTCATGAGATGCTTCCACGCTGAACCGTACCGTCAACAAATTGGGATCGTTGCAGGCCCGCGCCAACCATTGGAATTCATCGGGGATTGCCCGGAGGGACTCCTTGCTATGGAAGAGTTGAAGAACGATCGCGATACACATCGCGATACACAGTAGCCTTGTCCAACGTGTACTTCCAATGACTTGCAGTGCCGTCCGTGCTCTTCCAAGTCGTTGAAAATACTTATCACCCGCTAACTGTGACGGCAGAGGCCGCCGGTTCAAGTCCCGTCGTGCCCGTCATTCTCTTCAAGAGCTCAAGGGGTTAGACTTGAGCGATTAGACTTAGTGCAATCGGAGCTGTGTGTAGAATTAGCTACCACAGATAGAGGGCAATTGGACACACGGTGAAAGCATGAATCGCCTGGAAATGGCTCGTCGCATTGACGAACATGTACCTGTTCTCGTGCAGCGGGATGCGATGGAGTGGAAGCGTATGGAAAGGCTGCGACTGCAGTTTGTGACCGATTATGCGGTCGCGCGCATCCCCCGGCTGACTCTGGACGAATATGTCATCGGAAAAGGTAGCAACAAACAGTCGTTCTGCTATCGCATTGAACGGGAGCTGGATCGCATGGGGCGGATTCTTGGTGCGAGAGCCGATAAATTTGGAATCTATTACGGTGGAAGAAGAAACGATCCTTCCCGCGGATATCAGCATTCCCAAATGTGGGGCGATACCGCTGAAGAGGCGTTTGCCTCCATCAAGAAAGCTATCGTTGATCTGCTCCGGGCAGCCGAGAAAGACCAAATGGACGCCGTCCGGGCCAGCAGGATCTCGCCATTGTTCAAGGGCAAACTGCTCTTTCTGTATTTTCCGCAGAAATTTGCACCCATCTACTCTTTGCACCATCTGAAACATTTCGCGGCGGAGCTAAATTTGTCCGGTCCATTTAAAGGCGCAGTGGATATTCAGCGCGCACTCATAACGTACCGTGCAACCTGGCCTCAGCTTGCAAGCCAGCCTGAATGTCTCTTCATGCGTTTTCTCTATGATGTTTTTGGACATCCACCCGAAGAGAAGGGGGCAGAGAAGCCTCCTCCGGGCTTGCCGCTCCTCGAGGACGCGGTCGATGGAGCTAAGTTCATAGAGTTGATGCCCGCTCTCTCGGGCCAAGAAGCGAACAGGAGCGCGGCAAATCACAGAAAACCTGATTATTTCAAGCGTCTGAAACAACTGGAACGCATCGGTGATCGCGGGGAGGCGATAGTGGTTGCGTTGGAGAGAAAGCGCCTGGTGCGGGTTGGGAAGACCCACCTTGCAGAAAAGGTCGATCGCGTCTCGGACAGAGACGATAGTCTTGGGTACGACGTCCTCTCGTTCGAGGAGGACGGAGCGGCTCGATTAATTGAGGTTAAGGCGACCAGCGGAGAAAACCTCGATCGAGGCTTTTACATCAGCGCCAATGAATTGAAGAAGGCGGCAGGGCTGGGAAATTACTACATCTACCTCGTTTTCTCAGCTTTAAGCAGAAAACCGCGAGTCCTGCCGGTGAAACATCCGAGGTTTGAAGGCAAGGACTTCATGCTCGACCCGGTGGTGTTTCATGTGACCCTACCAACAGGAGCAGGCGAAGGCTATTGGGGAAGTTAGGCCGTCGGCTTGCCATCCGCGCCGCGAAATTTGAGCCGAAGCCGACGGCGACTTTCGTGCAGCGAGAAAAAACACAGCTACCGAATCTCGCCCCGAGAAAAAACGAGGGGCCATTGAGGGGCCAATAAGGATTCCTTTGCATTCCCTATCGTTCCTTTTCAATGCCTTAGAGTTCCCCAGCATTCCTTCTAAGTGCTTGAAATTCCGCCCGGTAGTGTTTTCGATCCCCACCGCCCCTACCATAAGTCCCGTTGAATTCGTTGCCCTTACTGCCCGTCACTTGGACTTTTTGCTCAATGAGGGGCCAGTTTTGCTCCCAAGTTGCCCCCAACTTTTGATCTACTCTTGACCGGAGTGAAGGGGGATGACATCAATTAAGACCAGATTGCGCGTGCTGCGAGCTGAGCGGGAATGGTCGCAAGCGATGCTCGCGGCCCACGTGGGAGTGTCGCGTCAGACGATCAACTCCGTTGAAAAGGGAAGGTATAACCCGAACCTGCGCCTGGCCTTTAAGATCGCACGCGCCTTCGGGAAGCACATCGAGGAAGTGTTTGTTTATGACGACACCGAAACACGCGACCAGTCGGCCCGCTGTACGATCTGCTCCCAATGAAAATTCGCGCCTCTATCTCCTGGCACATGGATTCAGCGCTTGATACTATCTCGCACAGTTAATGGGTCGAGTACTTCCTACTCTTAGTGTGCGGGGTCTTCAGGTATTACATGCGGAGGCTAAATACGTGGCCGACAAGGAGACGGTTGTTTGGGGGATTCACGCCGGCAAGACGGGCGCTGCGGACGACCTTTTTCTCAAGAAGAATTACGTCGCGCTCGGCTGGTCCAAGATAGGGGACCTTAGCAAGCTGAAGGCTGATCGCGAGGCATTCAAGGCAAAGGTTGTACAGTGCTGGCCGGATTGGAAAGAGGGCCGAATCCGCAATAGTGCAGGCCAACTATTTCGATTCGTATACGAAATGAAAGCGGCTGACTTCGTCCTTTATCCTTCGAAGCAGGATCGGGAGGTTCACATCGGGCGCATCGAGGGGCCCTACAAGTACGACCCAAATCTCGAGCCCGGATATCCAAACCTTCGGCCAGTCAAGTGGTTGCGGTCCTTTCCGCGGACTCACTTCTCACAGGGAGCGCTTTACCAGATTGGATCAGCATTGTCTCTATTTCAAGTAACGACCTATGCGGACGAGTTCCTCGGGATGGGAGGTGAAGGCGCCCCACCGCCACCGAAAAAGGACGAAACTGTGGCCGTTGTGGTCGAAGACATCGAGGAAACTACGCGGGATTTTGTTCTGAAGCAGCTGGCGCAAGAACTAAAGGGGTACCCGTTCCAAGAATTCGTCGCCCATCTCTTGCAAGCCATGGGGTATCGGACTCGGGTTTCACCGCAAGGAACGGACGAAGGAGTGGACATCATTGCTCACAGGGATGAACTTGGCTTCGAACCTCCGATGGTCAAGGTTCAAGCAAAAAGTACAGAGGGGAACGTTGGCGATCCGCTCGTCTCTGGTTTTTATGGGAAAGTAGCGCCAGGGGAATTTGGGCTGCTCATCACGCTGGGCAAGTTTACAGCCCAGGCGAGAAGCTTTGAGCGAAGCAAGAGCAATTTGAGGCTCATTGACGGGGACGAATTAGTTGACCTGATATTTCAACATTATGAGAAATTTGACTCGCGCTACAAAGGACTCCTCCCCCTCAAGCGCGTTTACGTTCCAGAGGTTCTGAAGGAAGAAGAATAAGCTAGCGCAGGGGTGACGACTCAACCTATGGCCGACCCGCGTAAAGAGTCCCTCGACGAGGTTGTTAGCCACAGCGCCGTGGTCCTCGCAGACCAGATTCAGAAGGCAGCTTCGTGGGCCAAATCAGAAATGGACCTTCAATTGGAGGTCGCCGGAGCACTCAAAGAGTTTGCGAGAAGAGCGCAGATCACTTTAGAGGGCCACCACAACGTCACGATAGCCACAGGCCGGCCTGACTCTGTCTATGGCAGCGTCATCGTCGAATACAAAGACCCCAACACCCTTTCCCCTACCAAGGATGCGGCGCCAAATCAAAAGGTAATTGAGCAGCTTAAGAAGCGCTTCTACGATATGCGGCGTGAGGAAAAGCGGCAGTGGGCGAGCATGTTTGGGGTTGGAACAGACGGGAAATACTTCATTTTCCTCCGATTCCGTGACGAAAAGTGGACGGATCAAGAACCCCTTGAAGTTAATCGCTATTCCACATTGCGGTTTCTGTGGGCGCTCTATAACCTCGGACAAAAAGGAAAACCATATCAGCCCGAGTATCTCCACGGGGACTTCGGCTCCGATAGCCGGATCGCCCAGGAAGGCGTAGGTGCGTTGTACGACGAAATCCTAAAGACAGACAACCCACGGGCGGAGGTGTTCTTTAATCAGTGGAAGATTCTCTTCGGAGAGGTCTGCGGTTACGACGTGGAGAACCTCTCAGACAAACTGAAGAAGCTGGCGGAATTCTACGGCGTTAAAGGCAAACCGCATCCCGCGCAACTCCTCTTTGCCCTGCACACGTATTACGCCGTTCTTATCAAATTATTGGCGGCGGAAATCGTGAGCTTTTTCAATCCCTGGATGCCCCGCCAAGTGGAGAAGCTTCAGAACGCAACGACATCTGCGAAGCTTAGACGCGAGCTTGAACAGTTGGAGCGCGGCGGCATCTTCCATGAAATGGGGATCACCAACTTCCTCGAAGGGGACCTCTTCTCTTGGTACCTCGCGGTGTGGAGCGAGCCGATTGAAAAGCTCATGCGGCAGATGATCGTTAAGCTAGATGAATACAACCCCGGCACGTTTTCAGAAGAGCCGACGCAATCTCGAGACCTTCTGAAAAAACTCTATCAACAACTGTTCCCGAAGTCGGTGCGGCACGATTTAGGCGAATATTACACGCCTGATTGGCTGGCTGACCATGTTATAGACCAGCTGGGTTACGACGGCGATCCGGACAAGCGGCTACTGGACCCGGCCTGCGGGTCTGGCACGTTTCTGGTAATGGCAATCAACCGCGTTCGCCGCTGGTATGACGCCAATCGCGAGAAGTGCGCCTATGACGAAGGAGGTTTGCTAAAGAAGATTTTGGCTAATGTCATAGGGTTTGATTTGAATCCGTTGGCGGTAATGGCCGCTCGAACGAACTACCTAGTGGCTATCAAAGATCTCATCCGCCACGTGGACCAGGTCGAGATTCCCATTTACCTCTGTGATTCGATCATGACGCCTGTCGAGTACGGAGATTTGTTCACGGGCACCGGAAATGTTGCCAAAGTTCCATGCAGCGCGATGAAACCGCCACACTTGCTCGTCCCGAAAGAAATCGCCAAGAGTCCAGAGGATGTAGCCAAGTATGCGCAAGTGCTGGAGACCTGCATCAAAAATGCTTACAGCCCTGACGAATTTCTTACTCGGTGTCGCGACGAGGGATTAGACGTCAATGCTACGAGCGCTCATATGGATTTGTACAAGGAGCTCGTACGTCTTGACAAAGAGAACAAGAACGGCATTTGGGCCAGGATCATAAAGAACAACTTCGCGCCACTCTTTGTGGGGAAAGTTGACTATGTAGCAGGAAACCCACCTTGGGTTCGTTGGGGCTATTTACCGCGTGAGTATCGTGAGGATTCCGTTCCTCTCTGGCAGAGCTATGGCCTTTTCTCTCTTAAAGGATTCGAAGCTCGTCTTGGGTCAGGAGAAAAGGACCTTTCCCAGTTGTTTACGTATGTCTGTATGGATAAGTATCTGAAAGATGCAGCGAAACTAGGCTTCCTGATCACGAAGACCGTGTTTAAAGCGAAGGGTCAGGCGGAGGGATTTCGGCGATTCCGGCTCGGGGCTACTGGTCAACCTTTTTCAATTCTTCGTGTTGACGATCTCTCTCTCTTAAAACCTTTCGAGGGCGCTTCCAATCTGACCTCGTGCTTTGTGGCATTGAAGGGCAAAGAGACGGCTTACCCCGTGCCCTTCTGGGTTTGGGTGCCGAAAGCTGGGTCCAGCATAAACCCAGACCTCGAACTCACAGCGATAGATCGAGCGGTTACTCGCGAAAAGTTTGACGCCAGGCCCTTGACAAACAAGATGGGCAGCCAATGGCAAACCACGCTCCCGAACGAAGCAGAAGCGATAAGCAAAGTCATGGGGCGATGCTCGTACAAGGCGTCCGTGGGTGCCCGCGTGGAGCCTTACGGAGTCTTCCTCCTGAGGGTTATCAGTTCTAGTGCCGGAGGCAATTTGCTGGTTGAAAATCTTTCCGAGGCGGGAAAGCGAATCATACAATCGGTTCAATCTCAGATTGAGCCCGATCTCCTTTACCCCATTGCGCGTGGTAGAGACGTTCAGCGTTGGTATTCGCGACCGTCTTCAGTTGTCCTGATGGTCCAAGACCCCAAGACCCGCCACGGGTACGATGAAAAGTGGCTCAAGAGGGAGTATCCCTTAACGTACCGATATTTACTTGGTTTTCGTTCCGTGCTTGAGTCACGCGCTGCTTACAAGAAGTATCACGCAGAAGGTGGCCATCCCTTCTATTCGATGTTCAACATCAGTGAAGAAACGTTCGAACCCTATAAGGTTGCTTGGCGCCGCATGGGAAACGATCTGCGTGCCTGTGTGTTGTCGAAATACAAATTCGAGCCGATGAAAGAAAAACTCGTTATTGCCTCGGACACAGTCACGATTGTTTCCTTCGATACTGAAATGGAGGCTTTCTATTTAGTTGCTCTGTTGAACTCAATACCCGCACGCGCTGCGGTTTATAGTTACTCTCCCAGTGGCCGAGGATTGGGCACGCCGGCCATTCTCAGGGATTTGCAGATCGAGAAATATAATTCACATAATTCGCTCCATCGCTCAGTCGCCTCAATCGGGAAGGAACTCACCGAGCACTACGCTCGGAGAATGCCAATTCCACAGACGATCGCCAACTCGGAGGAACTTCTGAATAAGGTCGCGGCAGAATATTGGGGATTGAACCAGACAGAATTGGTCGCCCTAAAAGAGGCCGTCGAGACGAGGGAGCTTGGGGCTTCTGGGGATCGCTCTGAAAAGATCGAGGAGGACATCCACTCTCGCATGTTCGACATCGGGACATCAGTCGAGGAATGAGCTATGCCGGGAATGGTTATGCTCGACGCCAACATCTATACCAACCAGACTTATAAAGGACCGGCTTCCCGAATACCTACCTTGTGCGTTTCGAGCGTCGTGGTACAAGAGCTCATGGTGATTGCTGCAAAGGAGCAGAGAGAAGCCCTAATCCGGGGATTCCGCGAGAAGCTAAAGTCCAAAGAGGGCGTCGTTCCTGATGCTGAAGATTGGCTTGAGGTTGGTAAATGCTTGGCTCGATTGTTCTCGGGCGAATCGGGAATCGGAAAACTCAGTAAAGAAGAGGTCAGTACCTTGGTCAAGGATGCGCTCATCGCGAGGACTGCAATACGCATGGAAGCGACCCTCATAACTTCAAACACGAACGACTTTGCGAAAATCAAGAGTGTTTTCAAGTCCCTCGTTTTCAAGTCTCCGAGTGAGTTTTTCGGCACCCGACAGAGGTAAGTAGTCGAATGCACGCTTGAGAGACAGGAGGCTTTGTGGCCAGAGCCATTCGTTTGTGAGAGCGATTTACGATATATAATCCAGAGCGTGGAAGCATCGTCAACACAAAAGAGCGCAACAATTGGTGCAGGTACCCATGTCAAGAGCCTGAACGGCATTTACAAGCCCTTGGGAGTGGGCCTAGTCCAAAAAGTCAAGGATCATCAGTGCAAAGTTGAGTTTAATCCCACGGTTTTTTCGCGCCCGCCCTATCGGTCGGAGAACAAGATTCTTCAGCTCGACGAAATAGAGGTCTGTCCCACGCCTTTCGAGTTGGCCGAAGCAAACAATTGGGACGAAGCGTGGAAGTTCGATTTACGGCAGATGGCCGCGCGATTTCTCTGTCTCAACAAGGGAGGGCAGCTCTCTAACGCCCGCACGGAGATTCTTCCCCACCAAATCTTCACTGCCTACACAGTAGTTTCTAGCGCGAAGCGCCGCTATATGCTGGCTGACGAGGTTGGCCTGGGTAAGACTGTAGAGGCGGGCATGGTATGGCAGGCGTTGGCGCAACGTGGGAATGCGGCGCGGACGCTGGTTGTTTGTCCTGCCGGGCTGACGCGGCAATGGCAGGAAGAGTTTCAGGACAAGTTTCAGGAGACCTTTGAAATTTTCGGACGAGACTTCCACGCGATCAATCCGCGAATCTGGGACCTCAAGGCCACGGCGATTGCCTCTCTAGACCGGCTCAAACGGAAAGAGCACAAGCGCACTCTTCTCGAAAACCGCAAATGGGACTTGATTGTCTTTGACGAAGCACAGCACCTAAGCGCCCGCGAGTATCCTAACAAGACCGAAAAAACGCAAAACTATCAACTCGCTGAGGCACTGCGCGGGTACACCGATGCTCTGTTACTCTTGACGGCCACGCCACACGCTGGCGACCCGAACCATGGCCGGTTCATCAATCTTGTAAAGCTGCTGGAACCCAACGTGGATTTCACACCTTTGGTGGATGACGCTCTGTTCCGCGCGAAGGATGCAATTCCCTACGCGAAACTGATCCTACGAACGCCAAAACTCAAGGTGACGGACGCTCAAGGCCAGGCTGTTTTCAAAGGGCGGAGAACCATCCAGCTTGAATTTCGGATGTATCCCGACGAGAAGGCATTTTATGACGCCGTCGAAGAATATATCCGGACCGGCTACAACTCACTGGAAAAGATTGAAGACCCCACGCACCGGCGCGCCATCGGCTTTATTCTGACCAGCTTTCAGAAACTAAATGCCAGTTCACTGCGAGCCATTCGTGCCGCCCTCGAAGTTCGCCTGCAAAGGCTGGGAAAAAAGCTCGCGCAGCTTCCACCCGAAGAAGAGGAAGAAGAAGCCGACCAACGGTATCTTGGCGAGCAGGAAGAACGAGCCGCCCTCAAGAGTGACCGCGAGTTGCTGGAAGATGAGATCGTGATTCTGAAGAAGCTGCTTACCATGGTGGTCAGCCACGAGAAGAAGATTGACCGGTTAAAGGAACTTCTGCGTCAGATCGACGAGGAGAACCCCGGTGCGAAAGTGCTGATCTTCACCGAATATCGGCGCACACAGGAGTTTCTCAAAGAACGCCTTGAAGAATGGTATGGCGCCGGAACCGTCGTGCTGATTAACGGGGATATGAAACTGGAGGGGGCGGGGCCGAATCCGGAGGCGAACACCAAGAGACGGAGCCAGCAGCTATTCCGTGACGACCCAAACGTGCGCTTCCTTGTCTCGACTGAGGCCGGCGGCGAAGGCATTAACTTGCAGTTCTGCCACATCCTGGTGAACTACGATTTGCCCTGGGACCCAATGCGCTATGAACAGCGTATTGGCCGCGTCTACAGGTATGGGCAACAAAAGGTAGTGCACATTTATAATCTCAAGAATAAGGACACGATTGAAGAGACGGTTCGGTCTTACTTCGATCAGAAGTTGCGCCATGCTGCTGGGGCGCTCAGCAAAGTGACAGGCGAAGACCCCGAAGAATTGATTGCGAGCCTTAACGGCCAACTCGAAGCAGAGATTAACCCCGAGGAAATTTACAAGCGCGCGCTTGTCGAGGGAACACTGAACAAACAGTCGAAAGAAGAGATTCGGCAAGCCGTTGAGCGCGCGCAAGAAGCATATCAAATTGCCACTACGAGCCTCTTCAAAGACATTTCGAGCTACAGTTTTGACAGCTACCAGAGGGATTTGGCCAGCCCAGTGGAATTGAAAGACCTGGAAGATTTCACGCTGAAATTCCTAAGCCGGGAGCGGCGACAAGTCCAGCGTAAGGACGGATTCCAAGAGTTCCTTACGCCCGAAGTCCTTCTACGGGAAGAATTGCCGGAGCGGTATAAGGCAGTCACTTTTGACCGTGCTGCGGCGATTCGGAACGCGCAGGCGGAGTTTTTTGCCATAGGGCACCCTTTTGTGGATGCAATGCTGCGGCACGTAGGTAACTACAACTTCGGCGGCCACACGGCGATGCGCGTAATCAACATGCGGGATTCGGAAACAGACGAGGTTGCGGCCGGTTTTCAGTTTAACTTTACAGTTCGCAGAAGAGTGTCACGCGAAGACGGAGACGAGCATCTATTCGATTTCCATACAGTCTTAGTGAGATCTGACGGCACCATAGATGGCAAGTTGGCCGACCTTGCTGCGAGGTCGTACAGTTTGGATGAAGGCTCAGATCAGCCCATATCAGCCGCTCTGAAGAAACTTGAATCGTTTGGTGTAGATACTGCCTTCGAATCCGCAAGAACCTACCTGGAAAAGCGAACTAAACTCTGGGATTGGGACGAAGAGGTGGACTTGATTGGAGCTGCGAAGGTTATTTTTGTGCCAGCGAATGCCTAATTGTCCCGCTCGTGAACCAATTGTTGATCGCTAACAGTGCCGCAACGTTGGCAAATGAATGAGCGGTCCCACTCAGCGTATCGTTGCGCGTAGATAGAGTGATTGTGCCTCCAAACGAAAAACAACAGCAGAGCGAACATCGTGGCAGAAATCAAAGCGAAGACACTCAACGGAGGCGACAACACAGTCGAAGAATTCGTCGTAACGGTGTTGACGTAAAAGATCAACCAACTGACACCTAAGAACGCCACACCCGACCAGAGAACGACCTTCAGATACGACCACTTCACAGGAGGCCGCAGCGCCTTGGAAAGGACCGACTGGTTAGATCCCTGCGTGGTCGCCCGCCCCACAACCATATCCGGTCCACCGCTGCCGACCACGACAGCGCGCAATCGAGTACGTGCGTGCACGCGGTAAAGTCCTTCCTGGTGGGCGAGGGAAACTTTCTTGAGATCGGTGCTGTTGCACTTCGGGCAGCGCAAGTCCATCTTGTCACCCCTTGCAGCCCCACTCCGGTGTGGCTGTAAATCCTTCCTGATTGCTCTGAGGCATCGCCTCTCGCAGGTCGCCCCAAAGCTACCGCCATTAAACCCTGGTCCGCGCGATTAGTTGCTCGCCGTTGCACGACCGGTTCTCGGTCGGGCCATCTTCAGAGCCATAAACAGGAGCAACTTGCGATTCTCCTCGTCCATACGACCGAGCAAGCGGCGAAGCTTACTCAGGAAACGGGCATCCTTCCCTGTACTACCCCAGGCGATATCGTCCGCGGATCGGCGTTTCGGAAGATTCGGCAGCTTGGGTGGCTCTTCGCCATCGTAGAAAAGCTGGTACATCGGAACTTCCAGCGCGCGAGCCATTTTCTCCAGCGTTTCGATGGCCGGAACGGTGTGCCCGTTCTCAACGCGGGAGATGTAACAGCGAAGCAGTCCTGTCCGTTTCTCGATATCCCCCTGAGAGAGCTGCTTTTCTTCCCGTAGCGCGCGCAGGCGATCTGCGATCAACATGCTCGTATTACCTCTCTGCGGTCATATCCGCCACATTTAATGAAACTCTAGACTCAAACCCAATGGGTCGCAAGTCTGAACGATTTGCCACAACCCCACCTGGTCATGGCGTCACATGGTCCAGGTTGCACCCGAGAGCCGTAAGACAACCGCGATCACGCGGCCGCGATTCTAATGCTGGCGATTTGCAACGGCTCATCCCAATCAGGGTTGAAAACCACGACCCGCACCAGAAGGGTATCCTCCTCGTCCTCCTGGGCATAGACCGCAACCGATTCCCACATCTCCTCGCCAGTGTCGCACCGGATGCGCTGACTCACTGTCACGGAAAGCGAGCCGGTACCAATACAAAATCTGTTTTCATCGCCCGCCCTGCATGACACCTTGAACTCTTTGTCATGCTGAACCGTCAGGACCGAAGGTTGAGCGCTCACCTCTGACTCCTTCTCGCGAGGCGTATCGTACGAGTGAAACACGCCTTACGATTCGATTAGCTGTGTATAATACAACGAGCGCTCGTTGTTTTTCAATGAGCTTTTTAGCGCGATTTCTTGGACTTGGGAGGCCGACCGCCCTTGCGCTTCTTCCGTCGAGCTTGCAACTGCCTGAAGTATTCAGGCCCTCGCTTGGCGATCTCCTTCCCACCTTTCCGTCCAAGCTTGACGGCAGCGGGATCTTTTTTCTTCGGCAAAACTTTGAGGGTCTAGCTCTAATCTCCGAACCGTATTATGCATGACGAGCAATCGGCCTCCAATGCGAGCAGCAAGCAATTCTTCTCAGAGCGCGACGGCCGACTGTGAGGGGATGTGGCCGAATTTAACTGGGCGGTAGCATTCTCAGTCGCTGTTGAGCACGTTTATTTCCACCCGCCGCCGCCCTCTCGTACCATTTCCGCGCTAGCTCGATATCTCGATCTACTCCTAGCCCGTTCTGGTAGAGGTACCCGAGATTGTCCATGGCATCGAGTCTGCCGGCCGCCGCGGCTCTCTCATACCATTGCCGCGCCTTCTGGTAGTCCTGCGGCACCCCCTGGCCCTGCTGGTACAGCAATCCCAGGAATTCCATGGCAACCCCACTTCCGGCCGCGGCTGCCTTTTCATACCGTTCCCTCGCCTGGCGGTAATCTGTCGGCACCCCCCGCCCGAAGTGGTACATGTATCCCACTTCGAAAATGGCGTCTACACTTCCGGCCGTCACTGCCTTATCAAACCAAAGCCGCGCCAACTGGTAGTCCGGCGGCACCCCCTGGCCATGCAGGTAAAGGTATCCCAGGTGCGCCATGCCACTTGCATTCCCAGCTGCTGCTGCTTTCTCATACCACTTCCGTGCTTGCGCGTAGTCTTGAACGACTCCAAGCCCATATTGGTACCGGTTTCCAAGGCTGTCCATCGAATCTGCATTTCCGGCCTCTGCCGCCTGCTGCAGCACCTCAAATGACTCTGATGGAGCGGGGACTGCGTGCACCGGTTGTGGTTGACGTGAGTTTGGGCGCCGGAATGCGCTCCACGCTCCTAAGGACGAAATTAAGGCGAGGACCAGAATCGCGATGCCCACGCGCCATACTCTTCTTTGCTTTCGCATTTTCAGCACGACAATTCTGCTCTCTTCGGCGTCCTCACGGGCCCTTTTCACAGTTTCGGCCGTAGGGCCGTTGTCCAAATTTCGACGCTGCAGGAACGTCAGAGCCGAAGCCCTGCCGACTTTGATCAAGAAGTCTTTTTCAATCGGTTGCAGGTTGAAGTCGACCGTTCCCACCGGACTGGTATCGATTACAACAACGCTGTCGGCGTTTGCGTCGACAATTTTGCGTTCCTCACCATCGATCCAGATGTCGAGGAGTTCAGACCCCATCCACCCTTTTTTTCGATTCTTGTTTGAGCTTAGGTACAGGGCAACAAAGGGCGTTCCGGGGTGGTCAGTCAAAAACCGAGAGACGGGGAAATTGTTTCGAAGACCACCGTCATACACTCGCCTCCCATCAACCTGCGGGGGAATGAAGAACAAAGGAATGGACATGCTGCAACGGGCCGCGAATGTGGCGACGGTGTCCTTTCGCTCGCCGACGGAATCGAAGGGCAGGGTACCGGAACCCGACCGCGTAGCGTAGATTATGGCGCCGTTCAGATCGCTCATGTTGATGTCACTTTGTTTTTCGAACTTCGAACCCAGCAGTTCCGTGATCCACACGCAAAAGTGGTCACCCGGATAGCATCCTCCTTTAAGCAGCAGGTTGATTGGAACTCTCCACATCGGCGCATCCATAAAGTCACGAAAGTCCTTCTCTCGCAGTTCTTTAACGAGTTCGGCGGGAGAATATCCTGCCGCCAGTAATACCGCAGCAATCGCCCCCGCCGAGGCCCCGACGTGACAGTCAAACCAGAAGTATTTTTCGAGTTCAAGTAGTGCCCCGGCGAATGCAAGCCCTTTTACTCCCCCGCCCTTCATAATCAGTGCGTAGGGATAGTTGCCACTCACGACGTCGCGCATCTTCTGAAGCGCCTGTCGCTCGTCATCGCTCAGGCGCTTTGCAACGCTGTTCTGTGGAGGATTATCCAGCTGATCGCGACAGACATCGCAAATGTAGCCTGTATCCATCGAGGCGCGAATGTCCGGCTTGTGCAACTTCTTGTGAAAGTAGCAATTCTTTCTTTTTGGGTCATCGTGTGACTTGATAAGTGGGTTGACGAAGCTTAGGGAATAGCGGGTTAAGTAGTAGCAGCAATATCGTCTAGCCTCCTTGACATACTGCGTGCTCGAATGGATTGTAACTGTGGCCAGACCGTCGCCGGCTTCGTGAGAACCGAAAAGATTTCCCAGCTCCGATGATTTAAGCGGAGCATTAACAAAACCGATGATATAGGGCCGATTGCCCCCGAACTTCTTTCGCTGCTCCTTCAAGAACGCCCAAATATCTGCCGTCGAGTACTCTTCCCGGCGATACGACACCCCCTCCGCGCGTTGTGCCGGTGAGGTCAGGCTGAACCTGAACTGTTGTTGAACTGCGTTTAATAAAGCGGCCGAGTCCTCTAGCAGTGGATAAAGATCGTTACCAATACTCATCAATTCGATGTTGTAGGCCATCGGAAACGCCCACGGCTAAGAGGTCACCACCAGCCGAGGATCATCGTCACTCAGTTTCTTGCCCGTTCCCGCATTCCTGATTAGCACGCCATACTTTCCGTGAAACTCCATCGGGCGTCGATGCTTCTCATGTCATCTGTAGGACCTTCCGATCGGTCGGCGCTCGACCAAAGCGTGAAGAATTCCGACCCCGACACCGATCAAAATAAATCCGCCCAATCGAAACCAGACTAATCTAGGCACCAGCCGAAATGCTTCTGTCAGCTCTTTCGTGCCGGAGATGTCTAGAGTTCGAATCAATAACGCAGCCGGGGGCAGCAATACGAGAATAGCGGCGACAGTCCTCCACCGCCAGTCCTTCGTTTTCCAGCACGCGCCAGCAACAACAACTAGAAACGCTATGAATGCCGTGAGAATCGCTTTCAGAAACTCGTTTTTGATGCTGTATCCCTTTGCGAGGTCTAGCAGTAAGCCCCCGACTATGCCGAGCAACGGGACAGTCCACTCGTAAGGTTCCTTGGTAGCCTCTTTGGCAGCCTTCACGAGCACGACTATGACCGTCCCGGTACCCGCCGCAGCGACTCCAACGCTCAGAACTGGGGCTACCCAGGCGGCTATCGGCGCAGCGGTTATCACACCCGTCGTCGAAGCGACCACAATTAATGCGACCATTTCGGCCAAGGCATGAAGTATCTTCGGCACAGCCCAGCCAAGCGCAAATAACGCTCCGACTACGCCAGCTGCGACCACTGAGACCAACGAAATGGGAGGCCATTCATCAGTAGTTCGTTCCATGTCAACACCTCCCGCACGTTAAGTTTGGGCGCTTACGATAGGAACAGCGGCACACCCACCTCCCAAAGTGCCTCCAGCCTTTTCTCTGAGCGGTCAGACCGCACGCTCCTACGGAATAGACCTGGGCAATCCCAACTTCTGGAAGAAGATCTTGTTTCTCTTTTCTGCATCAGCAACCAATTTCGAATATGAAATCACTTCGAAATAGGCGTTAAACGACCGCTTATACCCGAAAAACCCCAGGCTATCGGGCGTATCCTGCAACTCAAAGAGACGCGCCCACTCTTTGAGAGTTGGCGTGATATCGCAGATTATGTAGCAATAGAAAGGAAGGTTCGGCGGGATGGGCATGGGTCGGCCAGCCGCCGTCGTCGCCTTGCCTCCCCTTATCTCATCAATATATTTTGCCACCTGCGTGAACGGGTTTTCTCTCTCTGAGTAATCGTCTCGTTGTGGTTTCTTGAACTCGATGACTGTGATTGAAGAAAAAGGAACATCGCGGGCTTCCGAAAGTGCAAGCGCCTTGTCGAACACAAGGATGTCCGGTTCTTTCTTGCTCTTATTTTCGAGTACCGCAAGTTGTTTGATGGGCTTGTCAGAGCTAAGGAAAACGTGAAAGACCAGTCTCTCGTCGACTAGCCAAAGGTTGTGATCCTCGAAAAGTACTTCATCCGACGTTTTCCCACGTGGAAAGATGATGCTATGGATTCTGTCTTCCCGACGGTACTTTCCGTCGTCTCGCAGTGTGAGCTGTTTCTGCAAGAACTCTATAATCGCTTTCCGATGGCAGACATATCGAGCGAGGTCAGCCCGGTTCACTTCTGAAATTTCCTCAAAGTACCTTTGCAGACGCTCTTCAAACTGCTCAAGCTCTGTATCGGGTGGAATAGGTGATTGCAACAGCTGTTGTCCCTCATCCCTTAGCTTTATTTGCAATTCCTGGTACCCATCGTATAGACGGCGGTCGATCTCGTCGTCAGTCGCTTCCGGGTCTATATCCGCAATCGCATGCTCGAGTCGCTGCAGTATTGGCCGATACATCAAGCCTTCTCTCTGGACGAACTCCTCGATGCGGGCACGCTTCTTCTCGGCGACCGCCGCCGTATATGGACTCAGGAATGATTTACAAGCTTCGAAAACCCCCGCTCGTATCTCCACAAGGGTCATCTCGAAGAGCGGCAAATCACCCCTGTCTTCGGGCAGATTGAAGCCAGTTCGGTCAGAATTCACCGCGCCATCAAGAATTGACGAATTAACATAGGCCTCGTAAATGAACTCCGCGCCATCGTCGTCTTTCAGATGTCGAGCTAAATCCGGTATTCGACCAACTAGCTTTTCCTTAACTACTGCCCGCCCATGTGCGCAGAGGTATAGACGATGCTCGTTGATATGCGTTGAATATAAGCGCACGTGAAGCACCTGAAAGAGCGTGTTTGCGATGGTGAATTCCTGCCTTGTGATCTTCGAGGCCATCTGCTCTTCGAAGAAGTCATCGAGGGAGATGGTTTCTCCGGTGGGGCCATCGCGCAGGATGATAACCGGAGGAGTTGGGCCGATGAAGTAGTCCAGAAACTCTTCGACAATGAAGGCCGCAATTGTTTCAAGTCGTTTCGGGCACTGCGTTTGGTATTTCTCCTTAAAGCCCACGAGTTGTACAACCGTCGCTAGCTCCCGTTCTGGTTCGTCAGTGCAAGACGCACTCTCAATCCCCGCGCCATTCGCACAAAATGTGAAGCGGCGACATTTGTTGTGTCCGTTCGATCGAAAAACGCTTTCGATTTCAGCCCGGTCAAATGCCGCCAGCCACATGAAACGGCCGATACCTTTGCCGCCTCGGTTAGCCTTGTAAGTCGTATCGGAGGTGCTGAAGGCTTCGAAATTTCGGTCGTCAAAGCCTATGCCATTGTCCTTGACCAAAAAGCCGCTTATCTCGGCGTGGGACCGATCCGAATCCGCGAACAGATTCTCTGTGTTTCGGAAAACCTCGATTTCAATCCGGCCATCCTTCTCGTGCGCGTCCTCGATTGCATGGATGGAATTGATGATCGCCTCAAATAACGGAAGCAGGGGCTTGCTCGTCGGTAGTTGGACATTTTTGACTCGTCCAGCAACATCCGTGTTCATTTGCAGGCCTCGGTAGGCGAATAGACTGGCGCTCGGCTGTGGGTTGAAGGCTTCTTCATTGCAAATCTTTCGGCCTGGAGCGTCCACAACCGAGGTGAGCGTGTCGGACGGCAGTATATACTAGCCCTCTTCGACCCATTCTGCTTTGCAATGCTAGTCGCGATGAATTCGCATCCCTTCAGCGCCGGAGCTGAGAAGCCCACATCGGCCTGCCGCGCCATCAGCCATATGGAAGCATATCATATTCGCTTTTTATTCGCCATAGAGATAACCCTACCTACTCAAAATCAATCCCGTGCAATTGCCTATTCAAATTCCTCACAAGCTGACGGCATTTTTCTCAGCCCTTCCTGCTGAAAACCTGCGCCTGGACCGTCCGCTTCTTCTGTCAAGGCTCTCCCGCTTCGCTCCGATGAACGCGGAAAGCACGCGGCCTTGACAGCGCGGACGGCCAGGCGCCTCGCCCCGCCAGGAAGGGCATTTGCTTTTAATGCACCGCTCTCTGCGGTGCCTCTAAGAAGCAAAAAACGAAACCAACGAAAGGAGTTTTTCCAATGCAACAACTCAGCAAACAACCTGCTTTCGAACTCGGCCAGATCGTCGCAACACCGGGCGCTTTGGCCGCGCTTCGGAAGGGTGGACAGCAGCCGGGCGAGTTCCTCACGCGCCATGTTAGTCGCGAGTGGGGCGATTTGTCCGACGAGGACCGAAAAGAAAACGACTACAGCCTAGAGCACGGTTTCCGGCTCTTGAGCAGCTACCAAACAAACGCAGGCGACAAGCTCTGGATTATCACGGAATCAGATCGCACCGTGACCACCCTCTTGTTGCCCGAAGAGTATTAACCCGAATGATTTCGAGAAAAAGGAGAAGAAAACAAATGAGCACAACGATGGTAGCAAGTGAAGCGAAAGCAGTACCCCTAGTGGTTTCGTCTATTCAGGACATTCCGCTAGAAAGAATCCGCGAATCCAAAACCAACCCGCGAAGCCAGTTTGACCAAGCGAAGCTGGCCGAACTCGCGGAGAACATCAGACAACACGGCGTCCTCCAACCCGTTCTGGTTCGTCCGCTGCCTCAAGGGGCAGCGGGCAACTACGAGCTTGTAGCGGGCGCGCGTCGTTACCGTGCTTCGAAGCTCGCAGGCCGCGAGAGCATCCCGGCAACCGTTAGGAAACTCACGGATACTCAGTGCCTCGAATTGCAGTTGATTGAGAACCTCCAACGCGCAGACGTGCACGAATTGGACGAGGCGCAGGGGTACGCCGCGCTCATGCAACTCCAACCGGAAACCTACACCGTGGAGACAATCTCTGCGAAAGTGGGCAAATCGCAAGCGTATGTCTACGGTCGCCTGCGATTGACACAACTAATCCCCGAAGCGAAGCAAGCGTTCTATGACGCGAAGCTGACGGTTGCACACGCGTTCGAAATCGCCCGACTACAACCAAACGACCAGCGCCGCGCCTTGCAGGAGTGCTTTCCGCATCATCGGAATGCCGCATCCATCCTCAAGGACAAGAAGGCCGAGGCTGCGACGGTGCGAGAACTCCGCGAATGGATTGAGCGGGAAATCCATTTGGACCTCACGAACGCGCCATTTGACCCGCAAGACGAAACGCTACTGCCATCGGCGGGAGCGTGCGCCTGCTGCCCAAAGCGGACGGGCAGCAACCCTCTTCTCTTTCCCGAAGTCCGGCAGAAGTCCATTTGCACCGATCGGGAATGCTACCGCGCGAAAGTGGAAGCCCTCATACAAATTCGAGTCAAGCCACTTGACGAGAAAGGGGAGAAGCCGCTGCGCGTCTCGCAAGCTCCGTCATGGCAGGCGAACGGCCATTCAAAAGACGTGCTCCACGACGGGCAGTACCGGAAAACCAAAGGAAAAGGGGAGTGCCCCAACACGAAGGCCGCAGTTCTCATTGACGGTAGGAGTGCTGGAACCATCTTCTACCTCTGCCAGACTGAGAAGTGCGCCGTTCACAATCACGCGACCCGATACCAGCCGACGCCGCAGGAGCAAGCCCAACGGAAAAAGGAGGCCCTTGCGGAGCGCGTCGAAAAACTGTCCCGGGTGCGCGTCCTCGAAGCCATCCGTAAGAAGCTACCGGACGTTCTCTCCCGGCCAGACTTGGAGATGATAGCCCTCGACTACTTCCGGCGTTTGGGACACGACAACCACCGCCGTCTCTGCAAGGTGTACGGGTGGGAAGAGAAGAAGAGCAAGGCCTCATGGGGTGCGCAGATCGTTGAGTACGAGAAAATTGCGGGAGCAGCGGTTCAAGCCATGAATGCCGCCGACCTTAATCATTTCCTCGTTACGTCTGCCCTTGTCTCAGACCTGTATTGCCCCGGCTACAACCCGAGGCATTCCCTCGCGAAAGACGCGAACCTTGCTCGCACAGCAGTCCGGTACAAGGTCGATACCGCGAAGATAGCCGCAGTCGTCAGGGCGGAACTGTCGAGACCGAAGGACACAGTGAAAGACGAAAATAAGCCAGCGAAGAAGCTAACCACATCAACCGTCCAACAGCCCAAACGTTCAAGTCACAAACGGTCGAAGTAAAGCTACAACATCACAAAGGCAAGGGAGGCCGCGCTTTCAGCGCGGCCTTCTACTTTAGGATGGTGGTGGTTGGCCATCTGTACGCCCGCTATCCAGCTTCGAACTCGCAAAACGAGTACATTGGTTGACGCCAGCGCACCAGGACATATGATAGGAAATTGAGAGCGTTCAACTGGTGTTTGAAGACTAAGGTTGTACGATGAAGTGGATAGATTCCGGCGACATAAAAAGCTGGATTAATGGAAAGCAGCGGCACTGTGCCCAAACCCTGCCCGAGCTAGTGCGTCGGCTCATTTTTGCTACGGCTGCCGCCAGTTCAATCGAAGAGATAGATTTTCCTAGCGGCGACAGTATTTCCAATAGCGGCTGGGACGGCCGGTTGAAGATATCTGTGGTTTCGCCTTTTTTCCCGAGGGGCATTTCGGGATGGGAGATCGGTACGGAAAAATCGCCTGGAAAAAAGGCCGAATCTGACTACGAAAATCGAACCGCTGATCCGTTAGGCTTTACTCATAACGAGACAACTTTCGTCTTCGTGACGCCCCGCCCATGGCCCGGGCGAGCAAAGTGGCAAAGCAGTAAGGACCAATTGCATAAGTGGAAAGGCATTCGGGCTATCGGTGCGGATGCACTTGAGCAGTGGCTCGACTCTGCACCCGCCGTAGCTTTGTGGCTCGCCAAGCAGATTGGAAAAGTTGTTTCGGGTGGTATTCGAGACTTAGAGAGCGTTTGGGAGGAATGGTCGCTGGCTACCAATCCGACGATGACGTCCGATCTTGTGATTGGAGGACGCACAAAAGATGTGGAGGAGGTCCACAAATGGCTGACGGAGAAGCCCCGCGTCCTTTCGGTCCAAGCGGACTCACCGGACGAGGCGGTCGCATTCTTGTATGCGGCAGTTGCGGCACTACCTGAGGTGAGCCGAGCCCAGGTGCTATCCAGATGTGTGGCGGTTGAAACTATCAATGAGTTAAGGCAGTTGGTCCAAGCCTATCAATATCCTCTAATCATCGCTGCACCAGGGCAGTGCATTGAAGCTGCCGGGGCTGCTGTCGCAAAAGGCCATCACATCTTTCTTAGTATGGATGCGATGCTCATTGACATTGGAAACGTCTTCCGGCTTTCTCGCCCACAACACAGCATCATCGAGAAGAATTTAAGCCTAAATGGTCTCTCACAAGCAGAAGCCCAGCGGGTCGCCAGAGATTTCGGCCGCAGCATTCCCGTACTGCGTCGCCACTTGTATCGCTCCAGCGCAGTCAGCGCTCCTGTTTGGGCTGATCGAACATCTGCGGTAGCGCTGTTGCCGGCGCTTCTTGCAGGTGCCTGGACAGACGACAAAGAAGGAGACCGCGCGACACTTGAGGCCCTTTCCGGGCTCACATACGACACCCTTACATCGCGGCTCCAGAGTTTCTTAACGATGGAGGATGCTCCGATCCGCAAGGTTGGAAATGTGTGGATGTTAAAGTCCCCGCTTGACGCTTGGTTTCTTCTGGCCCGGCACCTTGATAAGGATTACTTGAAGCGTTTCAGGCAGGCGATTACTGCCGTCCTTACGCAGACGGACCCGAAGTACGAACTTCCGGCGGAGGAGCGGTGGGCTGCAACCATATATGGCAAATCGAGCCTGTATACTGGATGGCTTCGAATCGGCCTGGTTGAGTCTCTTGTGCTTCTTGCGGTTTATGGCGATCGCTCCCCTAACATAGATTCCGCACAGGGTTTTGCCGATGCAGTGGTGAAGGAAATATTCGCAGCGGCGCAAACCTGGCAAGCTTGGGCTTCAATAAAGGATGTGACACCTCTTCTTGCCGAAGCGTCGCCCAACACATTCATCGACATCGTTGAGCATGGCATCACCAGCACTCCGACGTTGTTCCAAGAACTAATGAAGGATGACCCGGGCTTATTTGGTGAATGCAGGCACTCCGGGCTGCTTTGGGCTCTTGAATCTGCCGCCTGGAGCTCGGAATATTTTTCGGGCGCTGTCAGCGCTCTAACTAATCTTGCCAAAATTGACCCCGGGGGACGCTGGAGCAATCGAGCAATAAATAGCTTGAAGGAGGTTTTTCAGCCGGGATACCCGCAAACCTACGCTTCGCCGCAGGAGCGACTGGCTGCGTTCGACACGCTGGTCACAAAAGACCCAAAAACAGTCTGGCGCTTTGCTGGGGGCTACTACGGTCAGCAAATTATAAGTGAATCTCATCGCTTCCGTTGGCGAGATGCGGGTGGAGTTAGGCGAGGCCTGGAACCCGAAAAAAGCCAAGATTATCAAGAATATGCTAAGGGGTTGCTCCCAAGGCTGACTGAGCTGGCTTGCAACAGAGAGAACCTCCTGAGCTCAATCGAACATTTCACACGTCTTCCCAAAGAAATGCGCGAACGACTGCTGGAGACTCTTGAAAAAGCGGATCGCGTCACTTTCTCTCAAATAGAGCAAGAGCAATTACTGCAACAGATTCGGCAGGCACTCAACTGGATAAACAGCTACGGCGGACCAGACCAGCGCGCGCACGTTCCGGCCCTGTATAGGGTGATGAAAAAGTTTGAGCCTGATGATGTTCTTCAGCGCGTTGGTTGGCTATTGAGCAATCCATGGCCGAGGTTACCGGAAGGAGAGCTTCAGAAGTACGATGAGAAAAACACGGCGGTATTAGCCGCTCAGGAAAATGCAGCGCGAGAAGTCCTGGACAAGGTCCCTATGGCAGAGCTTCTTGCTTTCGCCGCAGGCATCCGCAACGTGGTCGTCTTGGGACACGCTCTTGGCAAGGTCGTTCGGAGCCAAGACGAAGATGCCGGCGTACTGGATGCTATTCTTGAAAAGGCAGCTGATATGCCACTTCTGGTTACGGCCTACGCTGCTGGCAGGGTTGAAGTTACGAACGACGATTGGGTGCGGCAACAGATCGAGCGGCTGAAGCTGCAACATAGCTATTCGGCGGAAGTCTGCGCTCTGCTCTGCCTCGCCCTGCCCGAGGGAGCAGAGACATGGTCTAGAGTAAGTTCGTATGGCAAGGAAGCCGAAAGCGCCTACTGGAAGCGGGCACGTGGTTATTCAAGAAGTGATAAGTCTCGAGACAATCCGCTCGCAGTCGAGAAGCTGCTTGATGCCAAAAGGCCGCTTACCGCGCTTGAGATTGCCGGTGACCCGAATATTTCCGTTCCAAGCCAAGTACTCAAGCGATTGATTCAGGATCTCTTATTGGAGAACAACCTCCAACCCGATGCGATGATGGATTTTTACCTCGGGCATGTCTTCAATCAATTGTATGACCGCAATGAGCTTCCGCTCGGGGAGATTGCACAGTTGGAGTGGCCCTTCGCCGCAATTTTTGATGAGCTTCAGCGATATACTTCTTCGCCGCTAGCGATTCATCGCGTTCTGCAACAGGATCCCTCGTTTTTTGCCCAACTGGTTACATTCATGTACAAACGCGATGACCGTTCACCTGAGCCGAGCCAGGAAGGCCTCGACAAGAAAGGCCGGGAGAAACTCGCACACAATGCCCGGCGGGTCGTGGATTCATGGCGCCTTCTGCCCGGTCTTAAAGAAGATGGCTCGCTTGACGAGAAGGAACTCACAGAGTGGGTTGAAGTTGTTCGTCGGCAATGTGCAGAGACCAATCACGTAACAGGAGGGGATTTGCAAATCGGTTTCATGTTAGCTCATGCGCCTGCCGACTCAGATGGTTCTTGGCCTCATATCGCTGTACGCAATCTAATTGAGCGGCTCAACAACGACATCGTTGATGAGCATATTCAGGTGGGTGTCTATAATAGTCGCGGCGTCGTCTCGCGCGGCCTCGCTGACGGCGGGGCTCAAGAAAAAGACCTAGCAGCCAGATATAAGAAGATGAGCGAAGCCGTTAAGCTTAACTCGCCTCGAACCGCGGCGATGCTTCGCTCGATAGCAGACTCCTATACTCGGTATGCCGAGCACGAGGATATCTTGTCTGAGCTCAACGATCTTCGGTGGGGTTGAAAGCAGCTTCGCGGCTTCTGCTTTTCCAGCGATTGGAAAAAACTTGCCATTCTCCAAAGTTCTTCCGCGGTGATCGCTGGCACCGGCCTGCTCCCGACTTCTATTGAGTCCGGTACATACTCTTTTTCTGCCGCGCATTTTCTTGGGCACTGCTTCGGGTAATTCCTGCGCCCGGCAGCTTCGCGTCTTCTGCTTTCTCGGTTCCTCTCCGTAAATCTTTGGGTCCCTCCCAGAATGCAGCCGCTCGCCTTGGGAGCAGAAGCCCTCGCTTTTCGGGTGCCCCAAGAAAATGGGGCAGAAAAAGGAGAATAAAAAATGTCGTACCTCAACTCAGTCACCATCATCGGATTTGTTGGAGCAGATCCCGAGCAGCGTCAAGCGCGGAACAACAACGCCTCGAAGTTCACCGTTCTTTCCGTCGCCACGCAGCGGTCGTGGAAGAACACCGACGACGAATGGGCGTCGAAGACCGAGTGGCATCGCGTCTGCGTGTTCCGCCCGCGGCTGTCCGAGTACGTTGCAACGACGATCAAGAAAGGTGCGCACGTGCTCGTCGAGGGCAGCCTCGTCAGCACGACTTACGAGCGCGCAAACGGCAAAGGCAAGAAAGCTAAGACCAACAAGCAGACGTTCTGGTGCATTCGCGCCGATGTCGTACGCAAGCTCGATCGCGGCGAACCCGAACCGGAAACTGTCGCATCCGGTTCCGCTGCTTCCAGTGAAGCGCTTGACGCGTCCGATCCGACTCCGTTTTAACGCTCGTCCTTCGGGAGGGCCTCGGTTTCCGAGGCCCTCTTCTTTTGTAATGTTGAGTGATGCTCTGGCTTGGGGAATCTCACTACCCGAAAACTCCGGGCAGTCGAAGGCCGAGGCTTCCCGATTTGGCTCCGTACATTTCGTCTAATTCGTAGCGGGTAACGAGACGGTTCGTCGCGCCAGTGCGCAAGTAGAAGCCCGTGTCTTTGACTTGGTAAGGTTTATCTTTTCCTTGGGGCACGGTGACGACGAAAATTGGTTTTCCCTGAACTTTGGCTTCTTGGATCGTGAATTCCAGGGGTGGTTCACAACGGTCTCTCAGAATGTTTGTCAGGGTCTCTTTCGTATTCTCAGCAAAAGAACCAACGATTTGACCTTCATTCTCAACTCCCAGGAAGATTGTTCCGCCCTTTTGGTTGGCAAAAGCTACGGCTGCGATTGCGATTGCTTCCTGGTTTTTCGGAATCTGACTCTTGAATTCAATCGTATCGGATTCTCCGCCCTTTACGAGATTCTCGATGTCCTTTTCGACTTCCTCGATTGTCAAATCGCCCGGCAGGTAGGGGCTGCTGGCGTCGAAAGCTCGCTCATCGATCAGTTCCTGAGTAGACTTCGAGAAGAGTGCGACGACGAAATGGCGCGGAAACTCTTTCGTTGACGCGAACGCATTACCCACCTCATCAAACTCCAGATCCTTCGTGAATCGAATCCCGTGGTAGCCTTCGCAGTAAAACTTTCCAGCCAGGTCCTTCATGTCCGCGCCCGCCAGACATTCGACCCGGATTGCTGCGCCGTCGTTCAACAGGCGAATTTCCGCGATTTTCCCGCGGTAGTCGGGAACAAGAGCCGAAAGTACACCGTCATAAGCACCGATGGTTCCCAATCGGGTGAAAAACAATTCTTCGATGGCCACATGCCCGGAGGGATACAGTGGCAAGTCCGGCGCCCATACTGTGCCTTGCGGAGGGCTGGCTTTGTCCGATTGCTCGACGCTAAAACGGTACTCATAAAGGGGGAAGTAAACTGGATAGCTCTTTGCATCTCCACGCGAGAAATACCGTGATGAACCCGGATGCAAATATGCTTTGACACCGACAACAGGCTGGTTAGGTAGTGCCAATTGTGCTTTCTCTGCCACCTCCGTGAGCGTATTCTTGACGACTTCGAGGGACAGCAATCCTTGAGCAAGTTTGAAATCCCCGTAATCATCGTTGAGACTGGTGCTCCTAATTTCGCTCTTGTGCAAAGGCTGGAAAAATGTGAAAACATTGCGCCAGACGTTATCTGTCCCGCGCAGGATCGCCGACGAATACATAATCTCCCCGTAAAGGTCCGCTCTTGTCTTCCATAAGTCAAAGAGTTCTTTCAGGGCGACCATCGTCATTTCTGTTTGCGTCGCCATCTTTTCGGCTCCCCAGGCGGAAGGAATGTGGACCGCACTGACCGTTTCGGGAACTGGCGGTTACTTGCTCTCCGCCGAGGCTCCATTCTACACAAACGTATGCGAGGAGAGCGGCACGGGCAGGCCCAGAAAATTCGCGGTTGGGTCCCGTGGGTCTGGCGGGTCTGATTTATTCGATGGCGTTAGGCCTGGGGACGCGGTTCTTAATCTTGATTCCCGTGCCGACTCTATGGCTACGATTCGTACCGGGAACGCCAGACTCAAAACCGCTCTAGTACCGGGGTACTAACCGATTACCTAGTCCCCTATAAAACCTCCGGCCATTTTCCAGCATCCGTAACGATACAGCCCAGCCGTGAGAAGAAGAGGGGTGTCGGTCCGTGCAGACGCGTTTCTCGAAGCGCAGGCTAGCCATCTTTCTTACGCTCTTTTTTGTCCTTTCCATGCTTGTGGTGATTTCTCGGAAGTACGTATGGCTTTACGCTACGCGAAAGCCTGATCCACCGCCGCCGACGGTCAACCTACTGCAGGACCCTCAAGCCTCCAGGAATCCTGAAATCCTGCTGGCGGAAGCGAACCGCCTCGCTTGGCTTTTCAATTGGCCGAAAGCAGAACCCCTGTATGTCCGCGCGGAAGAGCTCTTCAGGGAGCGAGCTGACACCCGAAATGAGATTTACGCTCGCGTGGGCAGGATTCGAGCCCAGGCAGAGACCATGTCGTGGGTTGATGTGTCCGAGACGCTTGGGGAGCAGCTAGAGATTCCCGTTGTGAAGAGCGACCCAAGACTTAGACTTTGGTGCCTTGCGGCAAAGGGATACACGGATCTGGAAATCAATCCAGTTTCAGCGAAGCGAGCCTGGACGGAAGCGCAAAGGATCGCCCACACGTTGGGAGAAGCGCAGTGGGAAGCGCGTGCAACGGGGGAACTGGGGATCATCGCTTTTCTGGAAGGCGATAGCCGACGTGCTGCCACGATGGTTGGCGACGCACTGTTATCTGCGATGGCGAGTGGTGATTTGGGTGCCCAGGTTCGATACCTTGAGATTCTCGGCTACGGCTTTGACGAAGTGAAGCGATATGGCGAGGCGCTCGCTTTCTTCGAGCGGGCTATAAAAATAACCAGCGCAACCCCCGATGCAGGATTTCCATTCATGGCGTTCGAAGGCCAATCCGATGCACTCGTCGGTCTGGGCAGGCCAGAAGAGGCGAGACAAGGACTGATGCAAGCCTTAGCTGTAGCCAAAAAGAATGAAAAGCTGGGTCACGAAACCATGATTCTGCTCTCGCTCGGAGAACTGGAGCTTCGAACTGGACATCGCCAAAAGGCGATGGAGTATCTGGAACAAGGGGGCGAAATCGGAGGGAAGTACAACTTCTATCGGCCTCTGGGCCAAATCATGTTCGATCTCGCCGGGCTCTATCGCGACGCAGGCGACCTGAAATCCGCCGAAGAGCGTGCTTCTGCCGCCGTGAGTGCCAGCAGGCATGTCGCCGACCGGTACTTCTTGCCGCGAGACCTGACAATGCTGGCTGACCTAAAGGCCCGTCGTGGATATTTCACGGAAGCAGAGTCACTGTATAAGGACGCGGAGGATGTCATTGACGGGATGCTGGTCAACGTGGACGAGGCGTACTGGAGCAGCTCCCTGGCTGGCGCGATGAGTGAGACCTACGTCCATCATTTCGAACTCGCGGCACAGACAGGAAATGTAGAAGGAGCTCTCAACGTCTTAGAGCGAGTCAGAGGGCGGACAGCGGCAGCTCTGCTACAAAACAAGGTGTCGTTTAGCAAGAACGAATCTGACCAAGCGCGGGTGCTTGAGGATACCGTTTCCGAGTTACAGCTCAGGTTGATGCGCTCGGAGGACGCGAAGGAACGCGCCGGTCTTCTCGATCAGCTTGTCGAGTACGAGCGTCGGCTGGAATGGACGCGAAACGACCAGGGAGTCTCAAAGCATGAGTGGTTCGAGAAGCCGGCGCCCCTGAGAACCATTCAAGCGAGCTTGCGCCACGACGAGGTTGTGCTCGAATACGTGCTAAGCGAGCCGCACTCGTATTGCGTTTGGATCTCTAAGAAAGGCGCAGGTGTGCAAGTGTTGCCTGCCGGACGCCAACGGATTGAAGAGTTGACACGTAAATACCTGGACGAGATACGAGCGAAGAGCGATGACAACGATTTGGCAAAACAACTTTACGGCGTCCTTTTCAGTCCGCTGCCAGAGGAAGCCACCCGCGAGCGCCTGATCGTCGTACCAAATGGGGCACTGCATCTTTTGCCTTTCGACGTTCTCCACGATTCGACGGGCGCCTTGTTGCTAGAGACCAAGACAATTAGCTACGTCCCGGCATCCACAGTACTGGTTGTCTTGAGGGATGCGAAAGAAATGCAGGCATCGCGCCGCGCGTTCTTGGGCGTAGGGGATGTACCGTATCAGAATCAGGGCGGCGCGTCGTCCAAACTCGCCAAGCCTATTGGAGTTGGGCAAAGGCTTCTGCGGGGTTTTTCGGATGCGTTCGGCACGCCTCTGTATGATTTGCCGCAGACCCGTGAAGAAGTTATCGAAGTGAGTAAAATTGTTGGCAACGATGGAGTCATGCTGCTGGGCTCAAACGCAACGGAGACCGCTTTCAAGTCTGAACCTTTAGAAGATTTTAAGATCGTTCATCTTGCCGCGCACGGATTCGCAGACACCCAATTTCCAGAGCGATCAGGCTTGGTACTAGGGGTGGACCCGAACTCGCATGACGACGGCTTATTGCAGGTCCGCGAAATCATACGCCTCCATTTTAATGCCGACCTCGTAACGCTCTCTGCGTGCAACACGGGGGTTGGAAAGCTCCAAGGCGAGGAAGGAGTCACGAACTTGGTCGAGGCGTTTCTTGTCAGTGGTGCAAAAGCCGTCGTCGCGAGCCTGTGGAGTGCTGACGATACGTACACGCTCGCTCTCATGGAGCGGTTTTATACTCACATCGCGGAAGGCCAGGACAAGGCCACGGCGTTGCGGCAGGCCAAACTTGACTTGCTGGCAAAATACGGTAAACAAGTACCACCCTACTATTGGGGAGCGTTCGTCTTGGTCGGAGACGGAGGGTCTCCGATTCCATTGAGGGTACAATGAGCCTCGATCTCCAAACCCGCGAAAAAATCTACTCCCGTGTGTGTGACCTGGTAACGCGGAAGCACTTCGATCCCGGAATGAACGGCGCGAATTGGGAGGAATTGTCCAAAACTAGGAAGGATCAGATTCTCCGAAGTGGCAGTGATAATGAGTTCGAAAAACAGATACAGGAATTACTCAACGAACTGAAGACGAGTCACACGGGGTTTCGGCACTCCAAGAGTCCGAACGTTCCGGGCCGCCACGCAATTAGTGCCACGTTCATGCGGTGTAACTTCGATGGTGAACAGCGTTGGATGTTCCAGGACGTTCACGAAGGAGGCCCCGCTCATGTCGCCGGGTTGCGTCCGGGGGACATCCTCCTTCAAGTCCGAAATCGAGAATTGAAGCCGCCCGAGCCACCGATTTTCCCCGTTGGGGACGACTCCCAGTATGTAGTGCAAAAGCCAGACGGCAAACGGGTCATGGGGACCCTGCAAGTGCCTTCACCAAGGTCGAAAAGTCGTCCTGTGATCGTCCCCAAAGCCGTCCTGTGTTCACAGCTACCCGAAGGACTCGGTTGGCTGAAGGTGACCATGTTTCCTGGGGCTGTTGGGATCGATCTTGCTCACATGTTGGACGCAGCTTTTGCACACCTGAAAGATTCGACTCGTCTTATTGTGGATCTTCGCGGGAACACCGGAGGAGGCATTGGTGGTTTGCGGCTGATGAGCTATCTCACTCCCGGAAAGACAGAAGTCGGATACAGCCTTACGCGTGCGCGAAAAGAGAAGGGATATGCGAGAGAAAAGTTGCCGAGATTTGGTCGAATACCCTCACGCAAGGCAACTCTTTTCTGGCTGGCGTTGCGATACGGCTTCATTGATAAGTCGATTGTTGTCGTCACTGAAGGTCTCGGTCCACAGCGATTTCATGGCCGCATCGTCATTCTCGTAAACGAGCACACGGCCAGCGCTGGCGAAATGGTAGCTGCGTTTGCAGAAGAGAATCGGCTCGCAACGATCGTTGGGACGAAGACACCAGGCCGCTTGTTGAGCGGAACCACGTTTCGAGTGGGCTCCGGCTACATCCTTGGCTTGCCTGTGGCTGCGTATCTGACGTGGTATGGCAAAATGATCGAGGGCAAAGGGGTCTCGCCAAGCAGCCTTGTTCAACTATTGCCTGACCACCTCACGGCGGGCGAAGATACACAGATGCAAAGAGCTTTAGAACTCGTGAAGAGTATGTGATTGCTTTTCCCTGCTTGATCTGTTGTGCACGAACGAAGAGAGCGAACTGAAAGTTCAGAAGCCATTCAGTAGGAAGAAGTATTAGCGGAGGGGCCAGGTGGACCTGATAAGCAGATCGAGCCAGCCGGTGAAACTGCCCGACTTTTGCAAGCTGCAATACAGAAGTTGCCCTCTCTATGCTGATTAATATGGGATAATTTAGCGGTGATAGACAAGAAGTGGAGAGAAGCCAATGAAGATCCGCGCCGTGCAGGTCACGAATTTTCGAAGTGTGGTGGATAGTGAGCCGGTCGAGATAACGGACCGGGTAACGGTTCTCATTGGCAAGAATGAGCAAGGGAAGACAAATTTTCTTCGTGCCCTTGTGTCCTTCAACCCCAAAAACCGCTACACGGCGAGTGACCTTCCCAATCATCTCCGCGCCCGGCTGGAAGAAGCTAATGTGGCCGAAATCCCGATGGTGAAACTGTGGCTGTCACCGGATGTGCAAGAGCGCCAGGGGCTCCGCGACATCGTGCCGAGCGTTGAATCTGTAGAGGAATTCATCGTGACGAAGTATTTCGACAGCCACTATGCTTACACCGCGAAAACGACGGGGGGCAGTGAAGCACCAGTACAGTTCGCCGTCCCGCGCTTGAACTCGTTCTCAGAAGCAATGGCCAAGGAAGCAGAGAGCCTAAAGGTGAAATTGAATACTCATGCCGTACGCTTTCCAAGCTTTGCTCCTGCAAAACAGCAGGCGGACGCCCACATAGACCAATTCGTGTCGTCGAATTTTGAAGACCGAGCTTCTCTTGAGAATCTTGTGACGACTTTCTTGACGTCCCTGAAAGGGCTACCTGGGCAGGACCAAGCTATCCAGGCCGATATCGCGACTACTTCAAGGGTGATTGAAACAAAACTTGCTGAATTGCAGCAGGCACTACAGCACGACCCCCGCGTTGCGTTCCACAGGATTATCCCTCGCTTCGTCTTTCACAGCACCATCCTGGACAAGGTACCCAACGAGGTTACTGTCGCAGACTTTGTGAAGGACCCCGAGGCGACGTCAAAGGGAATGTCGAGTCTCTGCAAAGTAGCGGGCCTCTCAACACAGAAGATTCAGGAGCTTGCCAGTACGACGGACACCGGGCGTCGCGAAACTTTCGAGGACAATTATCGGTCCTCCATATCTGGCGGGATCAACGAATTTTGGACGCAGGAGACCTATACGATTCATTTCAGAATTGAGGCAGATAGGCTTTCGGTCTCAGTAAGTGACAAGAGTTATGACCGGCGAATCACGCCAGCCGACAGAAGCGACGGATTTCAGTGGTACCTCTCTTTCTACAGCGCTCTGCTCAGCGAGGTCAGTGCCACCGACCCGACTCTTCTATTGCTCGACAATCCCGGTCTCGAACTGCACGCCGATGGCCAGAGGGACATAAAGCGGTTTCTCGAAGAGAAGCTGCCGCGTAGCACCCAAGTCATCTACGTTACCCATTCTCCCGCGATGATCGACACGTTCAATTTGGAACAAATTAGGAAGGTTGAGCTTCGAGGGAACATGCAGGGTACGAAGGTCCTGCGGCTAGAATTTCGTGACGACCAGCTTGACCTCCTTGAACCAGTCCGGTCCGCGGTCGGTGCAAGCCTAGTCACAACCTTAATTTCCAATGACTTCAATGTCCTTGTCGAGGGAGCTGCGGACAAGCCGATCCTGGAAGGCGCGTTCGCAAAGTTCCTGGCCGACCAAAGCAGGCGAATCGTCGTGAACGGAAGTATCTCTGAAACCGGGATGCTTCTACCACGTTTTTATAAAAGAACGGGCCTCCCTTATGCCGTGTACGTAGATGGAGACGCTACTGCACGGGACATACGGGAAAAGCTCCGAGCAGACGGAATACCCGACGGCAATATCGTCTATGCAGGAGATGTCATTAATCGGGGCGCGGACTTCGAGCTTGAGGACACGATAGGCCCTGGAATGTATCACGAGGCAGTGCAAAGGACGTATCCAGGGGTCGAGATTCGTCCTCCCGAGAATGCCCAGGGGAAATGCACCAAACATTACGAACGCGCACTCAAGGAATCCCAAGGCATCGGCTTCAGCAAGAGGAGAGTCGCAGACGTCATAAAGTCCATGCTGAAGCAGCCGGGCGGGAATGAGGAAGACACTCAGCAGCTCCGACAAGTGGCTAACAGAATATGGGAAGTCCTCCAGGCACAGCCCCTCCCTGAACGTGGCCAGGCCGCACACCACCACGGATAGCGCTGGTGGGTCGGGCGTTGCCTGTGCCTTTCTTCCGCTCCTGGTTCTTTGCTCAGCGCAGAAGCAGCGGATAGGAATTCCACTCTAAACCAGCCTTCCGCACTTGTAGAATGCACTGGCCTGGCTGCGCCGAGGAAAGGCTCACCACAATTTGGAGCGAAGTGACACGGTCTTTCAGCTTGGCTGTGCCACCGGTCGTCAGGAGTGATTCTCCGCGGGTTGTGACAATGCGGACCTCGTAGGGGCCCTCGCTACTCCCCAGGGGGAGGTAAATGTTCAAGTGCGTGGACGCGCGATTGACCTCCAGTGGTCGCTCTCCCGGATTCGGCTCCGTACCACGGGAGCCAGAGTGATTCCTTAGGTCCAACACAGCGGTCTGAGCGATCAGGGCTTCGTTATGCTTCTGGAGCAAGGCCCAACCGGCAATACCCGCAGCAATCAAAATGCTCGCGGCTATCGCAAGGAGGGTTCGCTTTCGCCGGCGTTGGTACGCTTCACGGAACTGAGAAAAATCGCGGTAGCACGGACTGCAGGAAGTCAAGTGGTCCAGATAGACTTCAGCCTGTGCGAGAGGAACCCTGTGAAAAGCAATTCCCCTCAAGATTTCAGAGCCGGGACATCCAGCGCGCTCTGGATTGGGAAATTCACGCAGTAATCCGCGACCCAACGCATCGAGCACGCGCTTCTCTTCTTTTGCGGAATATGCTTTGTCGCTCAGGAGTCCTCGCCTCGCATAAGATTAAACCCAAAAAGATTCTCCGTTCTATCGAATATCATTGCTGGCCCCCCGAGCTCGTCTTTCGCTTGCGCACAAGCTCTATCACACGGTCGCGAGTTTTCTCCAGCCCGTCGCGGAATTTCCTCCTTACGTGGCGCTCGCTCAATCCAAGACGCTCCGCGATCTCTTGCCATGAATAACCGTATTGTCGAGCTCTCCAAACCCTCCTGGTCCATTCGTCCATATGGCCTATCGCCTCTTTGACACTAATGGCGTGCTCCAGGTCGGAGACCCATCGAGTGTCTCTGGCGCTTTCAAACCGCTCTAGGTCGAGAGTTGATGACACCAACTCAATTGTGTCGCGGCGTTTCTGCTCTCTCTTGAGGACCCTGTTAAAGCGATGATGGAAGGCAGCGATGAGATAAGATTCGAGGTCTCCAATGGACGCGCGGCTATCACCTTTCCTTTGGAGTGCTTTGGAAACCGAATTCAGGATTCCTTCCCAAACGTCAGCGGCCAGAGCAGTGGCCTCTGCGCCCATGCCTTTTTGACCAAGTTCCTGCCTCGCGTGGCCTAATACACGCGGCCACGCTGCGCGCGCGGCGGCCAACAGCTCTTCATCAACTGGATGTTGATTCTCGCCCCACTCATGCTTACGCCCGAGGAGCACCCATTCGCCATAGGGGTCCGGTTTCTGCATTGGGTCACTCGTGTATATGGCCCGCCTTGGGAATGGATTCACAAAGCCTGCCATTCTGTTGCACGGCGTGTCAATGGTACGGGGAAGGTAATCGATCTAATACGCGTATCTTTTATGTCCGCTTTTTCCTTTTGCCTGGCTCCTTGTAAGTGAGGGGAGTTCTCGCCGAATTCTCCACCGCTAGCTTGGCGGTCCCAGACCCCACGGTAAGCCGCTAGGCATTGCGGACGGCTGACAGACGACGAGCCGGACGCGAAGGTAAGAAACCCTTTCGATGGAGCTTGCGCTCCAAGTGTGCCTTGCAAACCATCAAGGCCTCTTAACCAGGGAAGCGGACCTTCCTTCCTGCGTCAGGTATGCCGCTAGCTGCCCCGGGTCGGGCGAGAACTCTCCCTGAACTGGTGACCCGAGAACTCGGGCAAAGGAGATCCGCAAATATGAGATCACTGTGGCGATTGGCAATTCGATTCAAGAAGGTTTCTCGACAAGCGTTAGCAGTTGCCGCGAGCCTGCTACTGGCCGCGCCTGCCTTCGCTCAAGCGAGTTCTCCCTGGGAGAACGCAGTCAACGTCTTGATGCAAGCATTCACCAGCACCATCGCACGCGGCCTTTCTCTCGTCGCAATCGTGGTTTCCGGCTTGACCTTCGCGTTTGGCGAAGGGGGATCGAAGAGAGTCCTGGCGGGAGTGCTGTTCGGCGTCGGCATGGCCATCGCCGCAGTGAACTTCATGGCCTGGCTCTTTCCGTGAGTCGGGTTTTCTGAAACGAATTCTGGCAGGAGCGTCCTATGTCGAATAGCAGGCGAGTGAATCCGGTCTATCGCTCTCTTTCGCGGCCCCTCACGATTCTGGGAGCCGAGAGGAAGCTCTTCTTCTTCGCCATGTGCGTCGGTGCAGGGACCTTCAACTTGCTCGGGAGTTTGCTGGGCGGACTTCTGATGTTCCTGCTGCTCTACTTCTTCGCACGGTGGGCGACTCAAACTGACCCGCAGATTCTCCGATTCCTGCTCACTTCACCCAAACTCCGCAACCAATACGACCCGGCGAAATTCAGTCCGGTCTCGATTCGCAGGATGAGCGATGCTTAGGCTGAACCGTATTTTCAAGAACTACAAAGAGACAGGCTCATTCAACGAGCAGGTGAACCTCTACGGGTTCATCGATCAGCACGTGTTTCTTACAAAGACCGGAGACCTCGGGCTGGTCCTCCAGGTCCACGGTGTGGACTACGAATGCTTAGACGGGAACACGCTCGACGGCCTCACCAAGCGCCTCGAATCAGCATTCAAGCTGTTCGATGAGAATTACCGCGTCTACCAATACGTCTTCAAGAGGAACAACGAGACGATCCCCTACAAGCTCTACGGTAACGCTGTCGTAGACACCGCCATCAAGAACCGCATCACCTACCTTGCGAGCAAAGCAGACACGCTCTTTTCGCTCTCGATCTATTACGTCGTTTTCTTCGAGGGCTTCCGTTACAGGCGCACGCTCGGCAGTGCGCTCTTGGAGTTCCCGAAACACCCGGCCAAAGCACTCGGGGAACTGAGCGCGCAGTTCTCCGCGCGGAAGCAGATCGTTCTTATCGACCGGGAGATTAGCAAGGGTCAAGCGAGCCTGCTCCAGAAGGTCGAGAGTTTCATTCTCCAAGTCAGCGATTTTCTACCCGTCCGTTTGCTCGACAAGCAGGAAGCCTTTCGCGTCCTGAAAAAGACACTCAACTTCGCCACGGAGAAGGTCGAATCCGCCCGGCTCAAGTACGACACATTTCTCGACTACTACCTCTGCGAATCCCATCTCGAATGCCACAGAGGGCATCTGAGACTGGACGACTATTACGTCAAAGTTGTGACGCTCAAGGAGCCGTCCGCTCAGAGTTTCCCCCTGATCTTCAAGCGGTTGCTCGAAGTTCAGGCCAATTACTACGTCGTGACGGAGTGGAAGAAAGAAGACTCGGGAAAGACGCGGAGAATCATTCAAGCCAAACGCCGCCACTTCCACAACACCAAACACTCGTTTGTCAGCCAGGTAAGTCTGAACGACGCTCCGTCGCAGGATGTTCTCACCGACGATTCAAAAGAGTCTCAGGTGCGCGAACTCGGAGAGAGCATTAAAGAGATCGAACTCAAGGGGAACTACTTCGGCCAGTTCTCACTCACCGTTGTGATTTATGACCTCGATCCGGCCAAGGTGGACCGGGCCTGCGCTGAGTTCTACAAAGTCTTCAGTGTCCACGACGCGCAGCTTTACGAGGAAAAGTACAACCTTCTGAACGCGTTTCTTGCCACCGTTCCCGGCAACTATGCCTTCAACCTCCGCTCCCTCTATCTCATGAACTCCAACTATGCCGATTATTCGTTTCTCTTTACCCTTCACTGTGGCGAGCATCAGAACCGCCATCTCCGCCAGGAATATCTGGCGGTTCTCGAAACGAACTACCACACACCCTACTTCCTGAACCTGCACCACCGCGATGTAGCCCACACCATGATTCTCGGGCGCACGGGAGCAGGAAAATCGTTCCTGCTGAACTTCCTCATCACCAACCTGCAGAAGTACGAGCCGCATACCTTCATCTTTGATCTGGGCGGGAGCTTTGAAAGCCTCACCCAACTGTTCGGCGGCTCGTATGTCCGGGTCGGGCTTGAATCCGGTGACTTTCGAATCAATCCCTTCTCCCTCCCGCCCACGAAGGAGAATCTCGACTTCCTCGCCTTGTTTGTAAAGGTCTTGCTGCAAGGCTCAGCGCCGCTCGCACTGGACCCCGGCGAGGAGCGCGATCTCTACCAGCAGATTGAAAACCTGTACGCCGTTGATCCTCCTCTTCGGACGCTGGGAGTACTAGCAAACACACTTGGACACCGGCTCGCGGACCGCCTTGCCAAATGGACCCGGGGCGGTCAGTTCGGTTTCCTCTTCGACAACTCGGAAGACACGATCTCGTTTTCGCGCTTCCAGTGTTTCGACTTCCAGAGAATGAGCCAGTACCCGGAGATTCTCGAACCGCTGCTCTTCTACATCCTGCACCGCGCTAACTCTGTTATCACCGACCGGCAGATCAGTACCGTCTTCAAGGCTTTCTTCATTGACGAGGCATGGCTGTTCCTCAAGAACCCAAGCATCCAGCGGTATGTCGTCGAGGCCCTCAAGACCTGGAGAAAAGCGAATGCCGCGATGATCCTCTCGACCCAGTCGCTCGACGAACTGCGCAGGTCGGAGGTTCTGGACGTAATCATCGAAAGCTGCCCTACGAAACTATTCCTCGCCAACCCGGATATGGACCGGGACCTCTATCAGCGGCAGTTTCATCTCAACGAGAATGAAGTCGAATTGATCGCCACCCTCCTTCCGAAACAGCAGTTCCTCATCAAGACGCCTGAACTCGCCAAAGTCGCCAACCTCACGGTTGATCCCAAGAGTTACTGGCTCTACACAAACGATCCGTTCGACAACAGGAAGCGCAAGGAAGCCTTCGAGACCTACGGATTTGAGAAGGGACTCGAAGTGCTGGCGGGAGGTAAGACATGAAAACACTCATTGTTTCTTTCGTGATCTGGATCTTCGTCGTACCTCTCGGGGTCACCTTGCTCCTCATCTTCACCTTTCTCGCGGCGCTCGTTCCAAACCTGTATCTCGTTTTCACCTCCCTCGCGCTCGCCTTTGCCACCTTGACGATGGTGTTGGGACCTTTCTGGTTTGAGCCGTTTTTCGGTAGAAGTTTCGGTTTGACCGCAGGAAATCAACAACACACAACTTCACACCAGGAGAAAAATCATGAGAAGTGTCTCGCAGGCCAAGTCCGTTATTAAAACCTGTCTCGTTCTTGCAATGCTCAGTTTCATTGTTCTCACTGCACTACCCGCCCTGGCAGAGACGGGCAGCGCACGCACGGTGAAGTACTCACAACAAGACATCGTCTCAGTTCGCGCGAAGGTCCGCTTTTCCACACTCATTGTGTTGCCGCAGAGCGAAGAGATTCTGGACTTTGCCACGGGAGACAAAGAGTTCTGGATCATCAACGGGGCACACAACCTGTGTTACGTCCATCCGGCGCAAGCAGGGATTCGGAGCGACCTCCATCTCATCACTGCAACCGGCCACGTCTACTCGTTCCTTCTGACCGAGATCAGCAAAGACGCCACGGCGGAACCCGATCTGAAGCTGTTCATCGAGCCGAAGGAGGAGTCAAGCATCGGCGGTGTGACCGCCTTGCAAGGTTTCGTTCGAGCGGGCGAGGCCGAAGCGTACAAAAAGGAGTTAGAAACCCTCCGCACAAAGATCGACGAGCAGGCTCATGCGGCCGAGGCACGGGCAGTCGAACAGGCGAATAAGTTCAGGGCCGACTACTCGAAGAAGGTCCAGTTCGACTACGTTCTCGAAACCAAGGCCGCCCGCGAGCCGTTCCTGGTCTCCGCCATCTACCACGATGACGCCTTCACCTACATCAAGTGCGCCGCGCGTGAAACACCGGCTCTCTACGAAGTGAAAGACGGAAAGCCCAATCTCATCAACTTCCAGTTCGACAACGGCGTCTACATCATCCCCAAAGTCATCGACTCCGGCTACCTCGCCATCGGCAAGAAAAACCTCTCGTTCACTCGGCGCGGTGAAGAGCGCAAGCAGTAGACGCCAGGGAGAATAACGATGATTGAACCAATTCAAGAAAGGGCACCGAAACCACCAGGGCTTCTCCCGAAGCACGTCCAGTCGTGGCTCATTCTGGGACTGGCCGTCCTGATGGTCGTCATCATGTGGCTCACGGGCGGGAAGAAGCAGCAGACCCCAGCGAAGACCAACGCGCCCGCTGTTCAAACGGCTCCGCCACTCGAAGTCAACGAGACCAAGATCGCGGAGTTACAGAGCCGAATTCAGGAACTCCAACGCGAACAACTAGCGGCGCAGAATGCTCTCGCTCAGCAGAGCCGGCTATTGGGTTCTGTCCCGCCGGGCTTGCAACAGCCTCAATCGAGCTATGCCTCTAACGGTTCACCGGAGGAGCGAGCGGAAGACCCACTCCAAGCTGAAAGAAAGAAACGTCAGTATCTTTCCCTGTTTGCCTCAAACATTGCACTGACCTATAGAAAGAATGCCCCTAGCACGCAGCCGATAACCTCCGAGACCTCTTCGCAAAACCCGGAATCTTCAACCGTAACCTCTCTCCCGTCCGGGCCGGACCTCGCCCAACTCGTCCAACTGTTCAAGGACTCCCCGCCAAACACTGCCCCACAATCCGCAGCAATTCCGCAGGCTCGCCCCACTCTCTCGAATCCGCCCGCGGGTAGCCACGAAGCAAAGGAGGTGACGAGCCCTGCCGCCGCGCTTCAAAAGTCGTCGGACGCGGCGGCAGGGAAAACCTACATCCTTTTTGAAGGAACCGTCCTCGAATCCGTTCTCATCAACCGTCTCGAAGGCCAGTTTTCGGGTCCGATCGAATGCCTGGTCACAAACGCTGTCTACTCACACGACCGCCAGCACCTGCTGATCCCCGCAGGAACCAAAATTGTCGGGGAGACAAAGAAGGTGGAAGCATTCGGCCAGACGCGCCTGGCCGTTATGTTTCACCGGCTGATCATGCCGGACGGCTACTCAGCGAGTCTTGACCAGTTCAAAGGTCTCAACCAGATTGGCGACACTGGCCTCCGAGACCAGGTCAACAACCACTACCTTCGCATCTTCGGCGTATCGGTTGCCATCGGTGCTTTGGGAGCCGTGGCCGAAGCAGGAACAAGCGGAATCCTCACCCAATCAGGAACCGACCGCATCCGTGAGGGATTCGGTCAGAGCATGGCGCAGTCTTCCGAGCGCATCCTCGACAAGTTTCTGAACATTCTGCCAACCGTGACTATCCGCGAGGGCCATCGCGTCAAAGTGTACCTCTCGGGAGACATCGTTCTGCCCGATTACAACAACCACAAGATGCCATCCGACCTGTAACGGTCGGGGAAAAACAAAGGACTTTTACACTCACGAAAAGGAGACGAACAGATGAAAAACAAGGTTCTGACAGTTCTGCTTATCCTCGCGCTCTGCGTTGGCACCGCTTCCGCCCAATTCGGCGGCGTTGTTTATGACCCGACCAACTATCACAACGCCGTGCTCCGCTACTTCCAGCTTCAGCAACAACTTATTCAACTCAGGAACAGCTACGCACAACTGGTCGCACAGTACAACCTAGCCGTGCAAATGGCGAAGAACATCCAGAACATGCCCGCTCGCTACCGGGCTTCCTTTTCCCAATGGAGGCAAATGGCAGCGCAGGATAGATACGCGAACACGGGAACCTGGGTTAGTGGAATCAACTCCGGCCAGGTTCCCAAGGTCAACACTGGCTACCAGCAGGCAACAACTCAACTGCTTCAGTACAGCCCCGCTCAACTCGCTGGCATGACGCCCGAGGAGCTGGAGCGCGTCAAGTCACAATACGCTTCCGTCGAACTCACGGACGGAGCAAATACAACAGCGATGACGACGATAGGCTCCCTCCGTGCGAACGCCCGGAACATTGAGAGCCGGATTTCAAACCTCGAACAGGACTCCCTCTCCGGCGATCCGAATCTGAATACGGAAGTCTCCGTACTCAATAAGATCAATGCGACGAACGTTCTGACTCTCCGCACCGTTCAGGACTCAAACAAGCTCCTCGCGTCGCTTCTTGAGCAACAGACCATCATCGCGAAACAGCAGCGCGAGGCCACCACTAATGCAATCAATGCCGACATAGCCCGGCGCGCAAACCTAGCCGGAAACATGGCTCAGGTCACCAGCACACTAACCGATTCGCTTCAAAACTTCCGAATGCCGTAGGGACCAACACACAGAACCACCCGCGTCAAAGGAGCCAAGACGATGGACTACCTTCAATTTATCTTTCGGGCCATCAACAATCTGCTCACGCAGAACCTTGGCTTCTTCGACGCTATGGGCCAGAACCTCTTCCGCGCCTTCGCCACAATTCTCGTGGTTTGGTACGGGGTGAAATCCGCTCTCTCCGCCGCGGGCGGCAGACACCTGCTTCACTTCGACAACTTCGCAAGTCTTCTCCTGACCGTAAGTTTCGGCTTTGCAATGGTGAATTACTACAGCACTCCCATCCCCGGTATGGGCGCCAGTTTCCATAACCTCATTACCGATGAGTCGCAATTTCTCGCCAACAAGATCAACCAGACTGAGCTCCAAACCGTGGAGGAGAGAATTGCGGACTTTGAGATCCGGATGGACTCGCCGGGTATCACGGACATCCTTGGAACAATCATCTATGCAGTCATCATCATTCTGCTCGCGGCGGCTCAAGCCATCGCCATCGTCGTCATTGCTTTCGGATTTATCGCGACTGCTGTTTGTGTCCTTTTGGGCCCGGTTTTCATACCCTTCTTTATCGTTCCGAAATTGGAGTGGCTGTTCTGGGGCTGGTTCAGATGTTTTATCCAATATGCCTTCTACCAGGTCATCGCCGCAGCAGTTGTTTACGTCATTGCAAATCTCATCCTTGGAATTATGGACCTCCAACCGAAGGGCACGATCTCCACAGTCCAACTCATTGAGGCGTTCCCCGTACTCTTCATCACCTTCCTCGCATCGATTTACGCACTTCTGAAAATACCGGCGCTGACTAATCACATCTTTAGCGGCACAGCAGGGGGATCTTCTGCAGGAATCCTCAGTGGAGCGCTCTTCCCATGAAGAACGACGCTAGTTTCCAAGATGCCAAGCGGCTCTATCTCGAACAGTATGGCGATCCTATGGTTACGAACACATATCTCAAAATTGCTCTCACTCTCGTCTCCCTCATTGCTGTGGGTCTCCTGGTCCTGGACTTGAAGACGATCCGAACCTTTGAAGACTTCCGGCCTCTCGTCATTCGGATTGACGATCTGGGCCGGGCCGAAGCCATCAACTACCACAACTTCGAATACAAGCCCCAGGATGCCGAGGCGAAATATTTCCTGAGCCAGTTTTGCGCGCTCTACTACCGCCGCAACCGCTACACGATTCAGAACGA
>WNGM01000489.1_pt1 | contig 42241 bp, 70 predicted proteins | sample 5400571 | NCBI WGS metagenome assembly WNGM01 (sample SAMN13153378, study PRJNA577476) | soil metagenome | isolation source: 100 cm soil or saprolite under Garry oak tree replicate 2 | place: USA:California | collected 2016-06-15 | reverse complement strand
GTTTGCGTCCCACCTTGCAGTGCTGCCGGGAGAGCAATACCAGGAGTAACGACGCTCCCCAGGGGTAAATTGTCGCTGCCTCGTTGCGTGACGCCTGCTGTCATACTTCTGCTGCCTTTCTGCTAATGTTGGGCAAAAATACGTTGCCAATTTCCTACACTTGGCCCGCTCGTCGCCTTCACGTCGTATTCGTACTGAAGATTACCGTCGCCATCGAGCCACAGGAACGTGCTGATTTCACTGATGAGCATGTCCACATCATTGAGGCCGTGTTCAGGCACAAACATGGTTTGCAGTTGCCCCGGTTGTAGCCCTCCCCGCGAGGTAAAGTATTCCCAGTCCAGCGAGAGGATAGCGTTAGCATCGATACGCGCCTGCGCGATGACATCACCCGCTGCCTTCGAGATACCCCCGCCGTCCTCAGATGCCTCCACAATGCCGCTTGTCCCATCAACGGCTGCCAGGATAGCCTGTTGGGCGGTATTCTCACGCATACTCGTGTAGGGCACACGCGCCACGTACACCAGGACTATCGTTTGCGTAGAGTCTGGGGGCGTGCCGCTGCTATCCTGAGAAAAGCCCGCCTGCCCTGGTTGGTAGTAGAATGCCCTGCCGCTGTCCACTCCCTGTACCCCGACTGTCTGTGGATTGCCATCGAGAGTCAGAGAGGTGATGCTATCCACCTGGTAGGCCAGCGGCCAGGATTGCGTCGTCCCGTCACCGAGCTTGCTTTCAGGGATGCTGGAGAGGTTAACGCAATTGTAGACATACTGGCGGTTACGATAGGCGGGACTTTGGCGTGTGGCCACGGGTGGGTTGCGCGGCCCCAAAAAGAGCGGGTCGGCGCTATACAAGGGCCAGGGCGCGGTACTGTAGGCTCTATCCTTCATGAGCAGCTTCTTGTTCTTGTCGATGCGCATGTACATCTTGGATTGTCCGGCTACATCGAGCAGGACCTCCGAGCACTTCTTCTTGTAGGCATAGTCCGTAGCATTAATGAGCGCGCCGGTCATGATATCCGGGCTGCGTACCGACGCCACCAGGGAGGAAACGAAGGGCTTGACGGTCGGGTCGGTAGAGGCGAGTCTTGTGCGTGTATAGAGCGTCTTGCCAATGGCCGTGCCGCCTAACTTCTGTGCCGCGATACTGTACCAGTCGGACTCCACGCCGCTATTCTGGCGTAGCCCGACCTGGCCCGCCGCCACCAGGGTCGTATCCGTCACCGTATTGACTACCATCCCATCAAAGAGCACGGTGATGACGGAGCCGATCATGGTCAGTTTCAGTGTGTGATAGGTGCCGCGTGTGAAGACAACCGGCAGCGTCGTGGGACTTGTGACGGGGTTATCTGCCGCAAACTGGCGCTTGCGGATAGTCACTGTGTTGGGCAGCGCCGCCGCGCTATTGTCGCAGAGAGTAAGATAATAGAGGTTACTGGTGTCAGTATAGCGCCACACGAAACCGCCGGCCTCTGATTGATTGATAATCGCCTCAAAGGAAATATCGGCAGCCGCTGGAAAGAGGCCCGTCGCCCATAAGATGATGCCTGAACTCCCTGAGGTGACACGCATTCTCGTGTTGGCCGTATCTATACTGAAAACAGGGAGAACGCCGCCTGTCCAGAAGGTAGCCGTGAAGTTGGCTGCCGTATTTATCACAAAGTCATCGGCGACCATTGACCCTTGTTGGCTGATACCTGCCGCCTGGACTGCCAGCCCGCTCGATGGTTGGTTACTAAAGGTGCTGTTGTCGGTGGATGAGTCGATGCCCACCGTAGTACCTGCCGGTGCACTGTCTACCCAGGTCACGCTCGAACTGCCGATTTGCGCGCCTACTGGATCCAGGAGAAGGACAGGGGAGATACGGGTGCCTGATGCTGCGTACTGGCCGATGACGAAAGCTGAGTAGCCTTGCAAGATAGCTGGCAGGTTGATGGCCTGGTTAGTCATCGTGAAACGGAACTTAAGGGATTTGCCCGCAGCGTTGTAGCCCGCCACCAGTTGGGGAATTTGCCCGCCATTGCTACACGCTTCCCACAGCGTGCCATTATTGAGCGTACTCTCGACTACTAGTCCGGACGAGGATGGGGTGCTCTCTTGCCAGTTGACTCGTGAGTCTCCCACGATACCAGAAAGGGCGATAGCCGCCGTGACGCGCGAGGAAACGCTAATCAAATCGGCTTCCCACCCGACGATGCCAAAGTTGTCGAAGTGGGCGCTATCTCTCACCCCGGAGCCGTTCCAGAAGCGCACGCCTACGTTCCCGGCGGCGCTATAGGTAGAGTCTGTTGAGTTGATGAACTGCACGTCATTGATGAAGACAAGGTGGTTTGACCCATTGACCACGACCTTCATGCGGTACCAGGCGCCGACGGTGAGCGAGAGCGAGACGCTGCTAATCACGAAAAAGGATGCCGCTCCCCCATTGGAAGCGCGGCGCAGCGAGACGGTTGAGGCCGTAAGCCCTGCCGCATAGGCATACGTGTTGTTGGCATTGACCCAGGAGGTCTCGCGGTAGACAAACTCGTATTCGTTGCCGGAGCCTGATGAAACGATATGCACATCGATTTCCGCAATGAAGTTCTGCCATGTGCCCGCGAAGTCGAAACGTGATTTACAATCCAGCCCGCCATCGGTTCTGAGGTAGAAATAGCCGGTCTGCGCTCCTTGCGCCGGGTTGCCCGCCCCGGAGACGCCGAAAAGCGTCTGGTTACTGAAGTCCAGGTCGTCCCAGTTATGGTAGATACCCGTCGTTTTGACCCCATCGCTATACGCGGTACAGTTGGTGAGTGTGCCTGTACCCAGGGTGGCAGCGCTATTATCGATATCCACAAAATCGGTCTTGGTGGCCGCTGCTGCGCTATAGACGCTGAAGCTCAGGATAGAGAGCGTCGGTGCCCGCGTCGGGTCTGGGCCGCCAATGGAGAGGGTTTCCCTCAGGGTCACCGTGCGTCCTGAGGTGTTCATGCCCGCAATCAGATCAGGCAGGGGCGCATGATTGGTGCAGGTAGCCCAGGTAGCACTATCATCCACGCTCGCCTCGATCAGCACCTGCGGCGGGTAGGTATTCGTGGCGCCCGAGGGTTGGATAGTATCAGTTTCCGTCCAGTTGATGATTGAGCCGCTGACAATGCCCACGCCGCTGATGCTGCGCGCAGGGGAGACACGCGAGCCCGACTCAGCATAGGCCGTCACCACCGAGGCCGCGGTATTATAGTAGCCGTTGGAGGACGCCTTGACGTTGGCGGCCATGGTCGTATCGCCACCTGAGAAGATAGAGCGCCTGAGTGTACCGCCGCCGGAGTTAGTGATCTTGATGTTCTTGAAGTAGGCGCTATAGTCCCCGCCTTTTTCACCCTGAAAGACAAGATAGACGGCCACCACGACTAACCCTGCTCGTGTCGCCGGGACAATACACTTGCGACTGTACCACTGGTCATCGGCCCACCCCTTAAGGTCAGTCGCCGGGTCAAGCGGAATCACCTCTCTATCCTGAAAGTCGGTTGAGTAGTCATGCATCCAACTGCCGTCACTAAAGAGCAGATCAATCCCCGCCTTGATCTCCGGGCTACGCGAGTCAATCCACTGGTCAACGTAAATCTCATCCAGCGCCACCAGGGTATAGGCGCTGCCGGCCCAGATCTTGCGATAGCTATAGAGGTTGTTGTTATCGAGATTGGCCCCGGCGCTCCCGCTATACTTGATTGCCAGGTAGGAGGTAAGGGCAAGCGCGCCTGAGACGCCGCCGATGGTTGAGAGCGTCCCCGTATTGAAATCAGCAGTACTCGTTTCCGTCTGCGTGAAATCCGTGCCTGCCGAAGCCAGAGTCAGCGTCCCAGCGGCGGCGGTAGTGCCCACAAGCGTGCCTGCCCCGAAACTGGCGGCGTCCATGTCATGCCTGAGCGCGTAGGCAGCGCTCACGCCCTCTGAAGCTAACACCACGCGGTGTACCTCGGCCGCCACATCACCCGCCGTCCAGCCGTCGAACTCAGGCCCCGTCCAGTAGCGTTTCTCAGCCAGCCAGCGGTTACCGGTGCAGGTAATAGTTCTCATGCGTATCCCCAGATTGCCAGGGAACGCTACATCGGCTACCGAGACGATATAGCCGGCGTAGAGGAGGGCACCCGTTATGGTGTCGGTGACGTTCACCACCTGGTACTGGGAAAGGGAGTAGGCCACCAGATCGGGCACATCGAAGGTGCAAGTGGCCGGATCATCGATCTTCTCATCGTAGGTGATACTCTCGATGTGGACGGCCAGGGGCGTTCCGGCGGAAGTGACGAGGAGAGCCATTAGCGCAGCCCGCCCTTCTGAATAATAATCGTACCCTGTAGATCGCGGCCCAGGTTCTGCACGAAACCCCGGTACTCAGCGTTGCCAAACTGGATAATGATCGGGCGGCTGCTCGCGCTTTCTGATGAACGCGTTTGCCCAGGCCCACTTGCGGATAAACTCCCTTGAATGGGTTGCGCTAATTGTGTTGCTGCCCTGCTGACTGAGGGGACGCCGCTGGTCATACCTTTCGTGAGTAGGGCAACCATGTTAGGCATCCACTTGTCAGCATCCTTAGCAGGCCCCTGGGCAGGTGGTGAATGGAAGCCCAGGATACTGGTGATCGTCGAGGCGACATTGGAGGCCGCGCCGATGATACCCCCAATCATCGAATTGATGCCGTTGATAATGCCCTGGATAATATTGGCGCCCCAGGCGATGGCTTGATTAGCCAGGCCGCTAAAGAAGTTGCCGATACCCGCGCCCAGGCTATTGAGCGGCCCGGAAACGCGTCCCCAGGCGGCGGCGAACTGCGCGACGATGAAGTTCCAGGCTGAGACAACGGCCGCCTTGATGGTATTCCATACGCCATTCAGGAAGGCAGCGGCACTTGTCCAGGCACTACGCAGAAAGTTCGTCGCGGTAGTCACGGCACTGGAAATCGTAGAGGATATCGCATTCCATACCGAGGAAGCAAGTCCGGCTAGCGTATTCCAGGCACCCCCGAGCCAGGCGATAGCTGACTGCCAGGCTCCTTGCAGCCAGGAGACAACGGCATTCACCACGGACATAATGACGCTCGTCATCGCGCTCCACGCCGCCGATGCTAGCCCGGAAAGGGTACTCCACACGGAGGAAATGAAGGAGACGCAGGTTTGCCAGGCGCCTTGTAGCCAGGTGATGACCGCCTGCACGGTGTTGCGAATAGTATCGACCAGTTGCTTGAAGTAGTAGTTGTGGTTATACAGCCAGGCGAAGGCGGCGGCGACTGCCTGCACACAGGTATTCCAGGCTTGCACCAGCCAGGTGATGACCGCATTGACTGCTGCCATGATAGCCGTGCGTATGGCATTGAAGGCGGTAGTGGCGGCGCCGCGTAGGGTATTCCAGATACCGACAATAAAGGCAATGGCGCTATTCCAGGCACCCCCTATCCAGGCTATCGTCGCGTTAAAAGCAGAGACAATGGCATTTTTCACGGCGTTAAAGGCTGTTGTAGCCGCAGCAACCAGGGTGTGCCACAATCCGACCAGAAAGGCGATAGCGCTATTCCAGGCCCCGGCCACCCAGTTAGCGGCAGCGACCAGGCCGTTCCAGGCGAGAATAAGCGCGCGCACAACCGTAATCACGGCGACAATGACGAGCGCGAAGGCCAATGACGGTAGGCAGCACCGACATGAGCGCAGCGAAAAAAGCAGCGAAGATCGGTGCGACCGCCTTGATGGCATTCTCAATAGCATTGGTATGCGTCACCCAGTCGGCAAACTTCTGGATGATGGGTACAATCTGTCCCACAATCTGCGTGAGCACCGGTAAGAGATGACTCCCGATGGTGATAAAGACCGCTTGTAGAGCCGCCTGCGCCTGGGCGAGTTTGGTATTAAAGTTCTGCTGTGCGGTATCCCATCCGAGCACCGCCGTCTTACTGAAATTCATAGCGTCGGCAATGGCGCGAGCATTGGCACTGTAGGTGGCAAAGTGTGTGCCGGTGAGAGCAAGATAAGCTTGCAGGGAACGCTGCCCACCGATCATATCACTGACGGCTCTATTAAAGGGCACGCTGCCCTCTGGCCCTGCTCGTAGTGCTGCCTTGTAGATCATTTCCAAAGCGCCCGGCAGGCTCTTTTTCAGTTCATTACCGACGGCGACGGAGGAAAGGCCCATCGACTCCATGGCGTTTTTAGCTTTTGTCGTCGGGACTTCCAGGCTCTGGAACAAGAAGCGTAGCGAGGTGGCAGAGCGTTCAGCAGGGATACCCGCATTAGTCATGGTACTCATGGCACCGGCCACATCGGCAAAGGAAATGCCCAGATTTTTCGCAAGAGGCAGGATAGGCCCCATGCTCGTGCTCAACTGTTCAAGAGTGAGTTTGCCCAACTGGGTCGCGCGGGTATAGCCATTCATGAATTGGGTGGCGTTGAACTGCGAGGTACCGTAGTCGGTCATGGCCGTGGTGAGAGCTTTGGCGACATCGACGATCTTGGCTTGCTCGGCAACCGAGCCCATGGCAGCCACCTTGAGCGTATTCTCGGCGACCGCTCCTCTCTGCCCTGCTGAAATAATCTGGTACATGGCCGGCAGAAGCTCGCCGGTCAGTACGCCGGTAGCGGTGGATATCCCGAGAATGGACTGGCCCATCTTTTGCATGTTGTCGGTCACATCACCGGCGCCAGTAACGAGGCGAGCCATACCTTGCTGGAAGTCAGCGGCAGCGCGCACCGCTACCACGCCGATAGTCACGCCGATAGCCACGGCGGCAATGCCACCGACAAGTGCGATGACAGCCCCCAGTTTGAGCATGCCGCTCGCCACGTCTTGCGCACCGATACGCATTGAGGAGAACGCGCCGCCTGCACCTGTGCCCATCGTAGCAAAGCCTGAGGTGATACTGTGCAGGCCTGAGTTCATATCGCCGAGCGCCCCCTTAACGAAGCCTCCCATACCACCTATCGCACTCTCTACCAGGCGGAGCCCACCCATGAAGCCAGAGGTCTCGGCACCGAACTTGACAAGAACTTCCCCGATATTCATCTATTCGGTACCTCCTTCCTTTTAGGATTGGTCGCCCATCATGGCCTTCAATTTGTCGTTTTCCAGCTCCTCCTTGTATTCAAGATAGAGCATCCAGCGCATATAATTCGTGCCTGATTTCAGGCGCAAGTACAATTCCCCCCGAGTCGCGCATCCGAAGAGTTCCATGAGTTGCATCTCACGGTACTCTAGCGGCTGCGCCCGGAGTTTTTTCGCATCTCGTTCAATGCCTCCTGTGTCAATCCGTTGAGTTCAGAGGCTCGCAACGCGATGCGTTCGGTCGCCCGTCCCATCTTGGTTTGGAGCATGCCGCGGTCATTCTTGTGAAAGATGAGTTTCTTGGTTTTGGGATGCCTGGCCGATAAGATGACGAGATCGGGGTAGGCTTTGCTAATATCGTTATTGGCTTTCACCATGGCATTGATGAACATCGTGCGCTCATAGGTGGTGAGGGTACGTAAGAGGACAGTCACAATCCTGGTTTTTCCGTCCAGCCCCTTGACCTTCCATTCCGGTACATCTAAGAGTTCCTCCACCACGTCATCAATCTTCGAGATAAGTTCACGTAACTCATCCTCATCCTCAGTTTCGAGATAGGCCACTTCCTCAGGGGTCGCCCCGTTCGTGTGCGTCTCTGCGTCCCCGGTCAGTTCTTCGCTTTCATCCTCTACCGCTTCCTCCTCATCGTATAAATTAGGCTCCTCGTTGGCGAGGAGGGCTCGTTTCTTAGCTGCTCGTGGCATGCGTGTAGTTCTTCTTTCTTTCTCTCGCTTACACCGTGCGGAAATAAGGGACGCCATAGGTGTCGAAGGTCATGCTTTGCTCTTCGATATCCTTGGCATCGGCCTTCATCTCGATACCCGTCACGATGGCGAGGGCATCCCAACGGTCGTTGCCCGGCTTATCTAGATACAGACGCAGCGCCACGATATTGCCGAGTTCAAGGAAGATGCGCCCATCGGTTCTCAGCGTGTCGATCTTTCCGCTCGCTTCCTTGATAGTCGCTGTCTTGGCGCCCCACCCGCTGGCCGCCTGAAACTGGGTGGTATCCTTGGTGCTGGCCTTGGCGGTAAACGACCAGCCGGTGGCACCGTCCAACTGGGTCAAATTGAAGTAGTAGCCGGTGGAGACGCGCACGAAGTTGTTGGTACCCACGTAGTCGCTCACCGTCACCCACCCCGTCGTGCCGTTGGGCGAGTTCTGCACTACCAGGGGCTGCTGAAAGTCCCAGGCCAGGTGCACGGACATCGTGTAAGTGATGTGATCGCCCGAGTCGGTGGCACTCTCATTGGTGGTATTGAGCGAGGGCGTGGCGGCGGCCCACGCATCGCCATTCACGCCTGCTAGGATGGTCATCGGCTATGTCCTCATTCCAATTACACTATTTATGTGAAAGTCAAAACCCCAGTTCCATCAAAACTGTAACTGATGAGGTTCATGTCCTTGGCGTCGGATTTGGCGTCGAAACTGACAAGGATGGCACTCCCCGTCCACTTATGCGTCGCTGCGGCATCAATGTCCATTTCCAGGGTGAAGGTGTTGCCCACGCCGTTAATGAGGGCCACCTGACCGGCGTCTGTGGCATCCAGGAAGCCGTCGCACTTGGCCGTCCACTCCTTGATGGTGGCGGCCTTGGTGCCATAGGAACTCGTCGCCTGAAAGGTCGTGGTATCCTTGGTGCTGGCCTTAGGGTTGACCGACCACGTATTCATTGCGCCGATGACGGTCGCGCCCTCCTTGATCAGCCCGCCGATACCGGCCAGAGGAACTGCCATAGCTTTTCTCCTTTACAATTCAGTCGCCTTTGTGCGGAATCTGACCGGCATATGCCGGATATTGTAGTCAGTCTGGTGGAGAATGGTGCTCCACTCGTATTTCAGGTAAGACACCCCGTAGTCAGGCAGCACAAGCGGCGCATTGCCCGGCCGTGTCTCAATGAGTCGCCTGACTTCTGCCAGGATCTGGTAACATTCATCGTCGCTACCCGCTCCCGAAAAGATGTCCAGCAGGAACAGCGACTCGCTATTCACATGCCCAAAGGTCGGAAGCGTCCCGCCTATATGCTGCCCGTACGTGATGTAAGGCGGTATTTGCCTCTCCGGCGCGATATCAAAGGTACCCGTGATGATGCCCATGAGCGTGCTATCGCCCATAAGGCGTGCATCCACTGCAATTTGCAGTTCCAGCAGGTACTCTTGCCGCGTCGCTGGCATCGCTACTCCTTGGGTTTACCGCAATAGGGGCAAACATGCCTGATCTCAGCATCAGCAATCACATCGACAACTGGCAGAATGGAGGTAAGAAGAGCGTAAGGAATTTCCTTTGACGCTTTGATAGTCACCTCTGTTACCTGTAAATCCAGCACTTCACCCGTCTCTGCATTTGTGACCTGAGTCGTATAGCCGGGCTTGCCATCGTTCTGTATCCTGACCTTCATTCCAACTCCTTAGAAAAAGATGTGTCCTAAGCGAGACTCAAGGCTCTTTTGCCCGACCAGGATAGGCGCGGTCATAAAATCTTGACCTGGTACCCAACTCCCTGACCTCGAATGGTGACCAAAACATTCAAATTCCGCATATAGGGCGTCATTGTACAGTTCACCCTCTAAGCCGCTCACGCGCATCTGCTGGCGACTCCTGAGGTAGCCTGTTCGTACGGCAATGAGTGGCAATGAGGCGTCGAGCGCATCCTGAGTTGCCCCTTGCACCGCTTCCGCCGCTTTGACTTCCGCTTGCGCACCCATCGCGTCAAGCTTGCCGATGACTTCCGCCAACCCAATCACGTCCATTGAGAATCCGGCCATACTCCCTCCTTAGCCTGTCAGTGACGCTTGCCGCACCAGCACGCGCCGCGCTAGCTCGCTCGTGAATGGCCCATAAGGGTCAATCACATGATAGGTGACGCCTGCGATCACGATACGATCACTACCGATGATGTCGGTACCCGCCGGGAAAACGATGATTTCCGGCATGAAACCCACCTCTTGCCCAGCAATGAGCAACTCTTGCGGTACTCCCGTCGGCGCTCGCAAGCACGGGATAGGGTCGCTATTGTGCTTGACATAGGTAACCGTAAAGCCGCCCGACGGCACTCGTACCCGCGTCTCCCGCAAGATATCGGCCGTATCGGTCAGACTTTCCAGGATGGTGGCCTGCATGCTTGCGAACTCNNNGCTCAGCATGGTTCAGCCTCCTCAGTCACCTTTTGCCAGCAGTCCTGACAATAGGCACCGTAGTCAAAAACCTTGTACCCGTCATCTTCCTCTTTTGTCATGTCCATAGCCACAAAAACCGCCAGCGCGCCACACTCCCCACATTCCAGGCGCTTGGGCATAATAAGCATGACCGGCTGCCATTTCGATGTGAGCTTCTCTTCTTCTGCCATGCTCTATCACCCATTACCTGAACTGTAATAATCTATATTCCGCGCCCCAAGCCCGCTGCGCTGCTGCTTGTCACCGCTGGCAAGATCGCTCCTCATCGCCATAATCGTTACCGGGCGCTGCTTGGCGCGGTAGACTTTGGCCAGGCGTTCCAGCGCGGTCGCTGCCTGCGCACGGCTGAAGGTCTGGCCATAGCTGGTGAAACTGTAAGACAAAACCCACTTCGCGGCCCAGCGTTCCAATAAATCAGCGGCCGACCGGTAAATGTCGAATGATTTTCCAGTGATAGACACAGGTGGCGGCGTGCTCGCAGCAAAGACAAAGTGCCCAGCTATCGGTTCAAAGACCGCAGGCGTGACCGGCACACTCAGGTACTGCTTGAAGGCATAATCCTCTTCCCAGTCCGTCCAGCCCTCCGCGTAATAGTTGAGATATGAGAGAGAACTCCCTGAGAAGGTCGGCACGGCCCGCAACGAATGGTTGAGTACATCGGTACGGCCCGTGTCCAACACGTCCTGGTAGTCTGAATCATCGAAGATCTGACTTGTCCCGCGCGGGTCGTTCACAAGGAGTCGCACGCGATCAATGAGATTGGTCATCGTCGGCCTGACAATGGTCATGGCGCACGCCTCCTTTCAAGTACTACAGTTATCGTTTATGGACGGGCAGTTTCAATATCGCCCGAATATGTAATCGTCGGTGTCGTCGGAGTTCCTGACAGCGTGGCATAGAGCTTGACCTGTGTTCCATTTGCGACTGAGGTCGGGCTAATGTCGAACGGTATAAAAATTTCCCCAGCTTGTGCGGTAGCGGTCAGGGTGATCGGCGGCGCTAAAAAGTCCAGCAGCCAGGTGGAGCCGCCGTCGTACGAGACGGCTAGTCCGAACGTCCACACGCCCGAGCCTGAGGCCTGGTTCGCAGCAGAGTAGAGCACCCGCGCTTTCAGTCCCCGGCGCGGTGTGCCACCGGGCAGAACGACGGCCGTCGCAGCGGTGGTATAGGAGGCGGTGATGGTCTGGCTCGCCTGTAGGATAAGATTGGCATCCTGCATGTCAGTTTCCTTCCTGGACGGCAACCGCCCCGGTCTGCTCTGTTGGAGCGGGTTGAGACTCTTCTGTTAACGCGGCGATACGGCCGTCTTCACCTGCGCGCTTGACTTTACGCGCATCCTCATCGGCCTTGACCTGCTCGTCTTCTGCCTTGCGAGCAGTAGCACGCGCCATCTGTTGATCGGGTGTGAGCGTCTGCTGATCTTCCAGAGCCCGCGCCTCTGTGCGCGCCTCAGCCTCAGTTTTCAGTTGTTCGTCTTCTGCCGTGCGCTCCTCTTCCAGGCGTCGCGCCTCAGCCTTGGCATCCTCTTCCGCCGGGTCAAGCCCGTGGGCATGGCCCAGGTGGAGCAGGAGCAGATCCAGGAAGCGCCCCAGTTTGACATCCTGCTGTCCGATGTCCGCGGCCTGATCGCGCAATTCCTGGAACTCGTGCGGCTGCATCTTCATTTCTGGCATAACCGTGATTCCTTTCTGCCAAAGCTAACTCATCTTGAGGTCATACAAACGGCCGAGACTACGCGTACTCTGGTTCATGAATCCCACAGCCCAGTCGATTAAAGTTCTAAATTGAACGCCATTATTTAACAAGCCCAGGTCCTGCACGTTGACGTCATCGAACTGCCAGCCGAAGAAGTGATCCAGGCCGTAGTTGACGGCATAAATCGATGTATAGGTGCCGCCCGTATCGGCCAGACCCGTCGCCAGTTCCGTATTGGTGATAATGCGCGTGGACTGGTCGGCTTTGTAGCCAATATCGCGGATGGTCGCGCCCTTATACTGCTGAATCTTGCGGTTGAACTGGTCCTGGGTGATATCGAAACCGCCGCTTGTGCCCATCAGGCGGATGAGGAAGGGAATACGGCGCATGAGGACCTCATTCATGTACAGCGTTACACCTTCACCGCTTGGCGAGTCTACCGACCACAACAGTTGATCGAGAAACTCAAGCAGCGTGTTGGCCGTGGCCTGGGTTGCGCCTGCCTGGGTGAGTAGGGTACCAGCGCCGTCAATCTTGTTTTCAGGTCGCACGCCATACGTGCCGCCGTTGAGAATGCGGTACTTGAGACCGACTGGCGCATTGGCGTCACCCGTGACGTGATCGTTGGCGATGAACTTAAAGTTCATATCGTAGGTAAGTGCCTTCAGATAGGCGCCGACTTGCGCCGAGCGTGGGTCCACAATGGCGTTCTCTTCGCGCACAAGAAGCTTATCAATGTCGATATAGTTGGTCAGCGCAAAGACTTGCTCCTGGTAGGCGGAAGGCGTGCCTTTGGTGGTGACGCCTTCCGCGTTGAGTGGGCGCCAACTGACCGTCGGCAGGTTGCCTTCAAAGCGCACGCCGGAGGCGACCAGGCTGGCCTTGTTGATGAGCGGCACATCTTGCATGATATTGCCGCTCTGGATGAGGGAATAGGTCACATTTCGCACAAGGGGACTATTGCTATTCAACGCATAGTCGGCGAGATTGACCGCGTTGGCGGATACTGCCATGTCGTCTTGTCCTTCCCCGCTTGTAGAGAGCGGTCAAAAGGTAGTGTTTTTATGTACTTGCGTTATTGAGCGTCGGTTAGCGCGACCACTGCACTTCTTGCCAACTTGGCGGCTGGCCCGTCGGATTGGTCGTGCGTGCAAAGCTACTGCGCCCGGCGTTATCTGGATTCATCGCAGGCACGGCAGGAGCAGTAGGCGCAGGCGCGGTCTGTGCTGGCGGCGTGGAAGGTTCAGCGGGTTTGACAAGATAGGGATTGCCCTTGATGAGTTCATCAAGAACGGCTTCCAGGTTGGTCGGTTCCCCGTCTTTGTCGTATTCCAGCTTGCGCTCCACGACCGGCGCAATCAGTTCAGGATTGATAATGCCCTTATCCTTCGCCAACAGTTTGACTTGTGCCATGACGAGTTGCTGTTGTTGCTGCTTGATACGGGCTTCTGCGTCCTGGTGCTGTTTCTTGACACGCTCTATCTCTGAACGTTCCGCGTCTTCCGCCGCTTGCTTTAATGCTTCGCGCTCTTTCTCTGCTTTTTCATAGGCAGAGAGTTTCTTACGGTGGCGTTCCACTTCCTCCGTGGCATTTTTATGGGAATGTTCGAGATCGCTTATCCTCTTGAGCAACTCCTCAGTTGTCAGAGCAGGCGTAGTAGCAGGCGTCGCGCCTGACTGCGCAGGGGTACCCGTCGCGGGCTCTGGTGTGGGCGTCGCGCCCGTTCCAGGGGAGGTATTTGGTTCTGACATTAGTATAGCTTGCTTTCTACTATATTGTCAAGACATCGATTCATCCTGACAAAGTGACAACATTACGTAGATGTGGTATAAAGCGGCCGTTAGTCGGGTGTCGCGGTTGTGCTCGTTTCATGGTTAGCTCACCTTCCATCGTGGATCACGGTTCGTATGGTTGTGGTCAATCATCGTTTGAAATGCCCATGACCATAATCGACCGCGCTGACGCAGGTCATGTGAACTGAAGAAGTTACACACAAATCTTGCTATGCGATATTTCAGCATGCTTATAATAGTCCTTTCATGTGCGCTATTTCTGCGTTCGCTTCCGCCGTGTGTATACGTTCACGCTTTACCGCTTCCTCTACAGGCTCATAAGTAGCCTGGAAAATCGCATCTTTGCACGGATATTTTTCATTGGCTATTCCTGTGATAATCCAGTCACCGGGGCAAACGATGTGACCGCCTTCGAGGGTATCAATCCAGCCGTGAACATGCATCATCTTTCCGCACTTCTCGCATGAACGATCACCTGAGTCTTGAGGGTGACGGTAATACCGAACAATCTTCCCTTCAGTCAGAAAAGAACCGCTCCCATCGGTATAGTCAAACTGCTGACAGTCATCTTGTGAATGATCACCATTTTTAAACCACTGTTCAGCCTCGATAATAATTGGCTTCTTTTTGTACTTTGCCATGCTATAGTCCTTTCGAGCGTGCGATTTCTTGTCCGTTCGCATCACGGATTATGTGTGGATGCGAGAGTTGCCACTTCGCACGCTCAAGTCCTATCACATTCTGCACATGTTCATTGATACCCTGAAGCAATGCTTTTGCTACTTTGTCAGCTTCAGCGCTGTCAAACTCACCTTTAGGCCGTTCTTTCCAACACATCGAAGCATGACCTATTGAGATATAAACCAACTCTTCTAATTTATCCATGCTCTAGTTCCTTTCTCAGTTGCGCGTAAAATGCCCGGTCTTCATTAAACATAAAGTCGGAAAGCCGCTCCTCGCGCCAACCCTCGCCTTGCATGGTGATATCCGCCGTGTCATTGCCACCGTGCCTAATACAGATATAGCTGAACGGGTCTACCAGGCGAGCGAGTTTCGCCCCTTTGGCAACGAGGCCACACAGGAAGCGCGCATCCTCGCCGCTGTTGGTGGAGGGGTAGTACTGGCCGTCTTGCCACAGAGACGCCCGGTACATGAGCGTGCCACCGCGTACACTCTCTGCAAAGAGGAAAGCGTGCAGCCACTCAGCGCACTCCCATAGGCGCATATCGCGAATATCCAGAAGATGCGACATGCGAAAAGCACTGACCTGAGCCTGCCCTGCCAGGAGAGGCTTCACCTGCGTTGATAAGCGTTTCGGCCCGTAGTAGTCGTCATCGTCCCAGTGACAAATCACCTCTCCCTTAGCCAGCGAGACCGCGATGTTGCGCTTCATACCAAGCGTACAGCGTTCTGAGAGCATGATGTAAGTGATAGGCAGGTGAGTTGGAAGCAGGTCAATGATCGTGTCCGTCCCGTCATCGACGATCACCAACTCTTTGTACGGGTAGTCCTGCCGCTCGAAGTACGAGAGTGCCTGCGGGATAAACTCGCGCCGGTTGTAGGTCGGCATGATGGCTGAGATGAGCATTAGTCCTCTTCCTCACGCTGGTATTCTTCGCGTCCAATCTCACCAAGAGCGTCTTTAAGTGCGATTCCGGCATTGACTACGCTCATTGAAGCTTTGCCTACCTCTTTCCTGCCAGTCGTGCCCTCATCCATACGCTTCATGAGATTTCCAATATCAGTATTGATATTGCGCAACTCTTTGCGTAGTGCCCTAATAAGCTCCACATTCTTTTGCTGAGCTGGTGTCATCTCTCTCCTTTGGCTGCCGTTTCTGGCTGCCAGTTCTTGCCACCGTAGCGCTCACGTCGCTTATTTACCCTCGTAGTAGCATCTTGTACCGCTTCCTCAACAGTACCTGCCGATGTGCCGATGGACATATAGGCATCCTCATCACAATCCCAACTACTTTCCCCCTTCCCAGGAATGGGAATGCCACCTTCAATATCGACATCAGCGCCGGTTTGCGACTTCGGCCAGGGAAGCCGTGGCCGTTTCCAGGTCTGCGTAAAGAAGGTCACCGTTGCTGGATAGTCGCCTTCAGGCATGGGAATAACGGTAGGAATGGGCTTGAAGGCGACTTTGGTGTATGTGTTCCGACCAAAGAGGAAATCGGGAATATCGAAGTAGCCATGCCGCCATCGTGGAACACGCGGAGCCCACCCGGTATCGTCATTCCAGATATCCCAGGAAAACGACCAGTGAAAGAGACTCCATCCAATTTTGCGCGGGTAATATGGTTTCATGACGGGGAGGCGCGCAAGTAAGCGCGACCCTTCGATATGCACCCATAGCGCGAACAGCCCACAGGCGAAGGACATCATTATCTGATGGTCGCCGCCGTTGAACTCAATATAGCCATGCAGATGCGTTGTCGGTATTGACCAATCCGCGCCAAGGACTACACGGCTCTTACGATGATGAATCCATCCACGCCCGTAGAGCAACTTCCCGCGTACATGATCCTCTTTCTTCAGGTTTTGCCAATGCCAAAAGAAACCGGACTCTTCTCCCTTTCGATACATACTATCCCTTCCCCTTCTTGCCGCCATGATAATTGGCTTGTCCCGGCGCGGCCTTCTTCTTCCTGGCAATTGCGCCAATCACGCCACCTGGCACGCCCTTTGCTTTCAGTTGCGCGGCACGTCCACCATGCCCGAGTTTGTTCGATTTCCCCTTGAATGTGCCAGTTTTCTTCGTGTCAGCCATTGGTGCTCGGCTCCTTTCCTTTCTTATCGTCTCGTATGCTCTGCCAGCCACTGCTGCTTATAACTGATCTCATCCGCTACGATCTGGCGTTTCTCCAATAACTCGGCGATCACATCGCCAAAGACGGCCAGCGGGTCATCATCATCTGGCAGCAGGTCAAGATGCTCCTTGACCGCGCGCAATCGCCTGAAGGCCAACTCCATCTCATCCTGAGTATGCGCGCGTGGGATCGCTTTCTGTTGTGGTTGGCTTGACTTGACCATGGGTACTCCTTTCTGCGTAGACACTGAAGTTCAGCACTCAATCATGGCTTGCCTCCCTGCTGTGGCGCTGCTTGCGGTGCAGGCGTGCCAGGAATAGGGTATTTTTGGCCTGGCAGCGCGGGCGCGCCTAGTTGGGCCGGTGGGAACGTGTCCGCCATGGCCTGCGCTTTCGCTAGTTTTCTCGCATCCTCTGCATCCGAGAGTCGGGCTTCTTCATCAGGATCATAGCCAAGTTCTCTTTGCAACGTTGTTTCTGAAATGTTGAGTTCCCTCTTGCTAATCGCTGTCTGCACTGAAGAAAGATCATCATGCGGGAGAGGCGATTGCCATGCCAGGGTAATATCAATATTCGCTGAGAAGCCCGCGAGAACAAGCAAAGCCTTGCTTACTTCGATAATGAGATTGCCATAAAGTTGCTGTTTTTTCTCAATCAGCTTCAACAGCGACATGAACAGCAGTTCTATGGCAATGCCGCTGAGATTGCCGCGTGGCATGGTGGCAATGCGCCCGGTAGCGACGCCCGGCACGCTCGACCGCTCGTCCATCGAAGAGCGCAAGTCGGCCGCCACTTTCAGCATGTTGGCGATATCGGTCGTGAAGTTGACCGCGACGATCTTGCCGTCCAGGGTCGGCAGGTTGGTAATGGTGCCGGGAGCCCGATCTATGCGTGTATTGCCCATGCCCACGCTATAGATAAGCGGGTTGCCCAGGATCTTGCCCGTTCTGTTGATACAGGACATGACCAAATTGAGCGCGTTGTTCAGGCCGATCAGGTCTGCCGTGACGTCAGGCGTGGCCCAAAACTTGTTGGGCCGGGGCAGGTTCTTACAACTGAAGAGCGGTGCGAAAGGATAGGGCCAGATGTAGGGCGCGCCCGCCGGTGTCCAATTGCTATTCTTTGGTTGCATACCAGGACTACCAACCTGCGTCCAATGCTGGATACGCCACGTGTCGTCATCGTCTGCCATGTCACGCGAGGCGTTGCCGTCCGGGTCAATGCGCGTGATCTCTTCACGGTAGTAGACCTGTAGCGGCCGACCGTTGTCCTGTTTGGAGGGAGCGCTGTACTGCGTGCAATACAAAAGCACGGTATCGCAGTCCTGCGGCGCGGTCTCGACATAGACGATGGAGGGATCAGGAGCGATCAGGCGGTATTTCTTCTTCTTTAAAGGATTGCGCGGGTTGTCCTTCGAGGGCACAATACGCATAAAGCCCCGGCCCGCTATAGAGCCGTTCATACCCACATCTTGCAAGAGTGGCAGGCGGGTTTCCTTCTTGCCCCACACCGTATTGAGAAAGTCCTGAGCGGCTTGTGGCGCGCCCGCCTCTACGCTGATTTCCAGTTCCTTGCCGAAGAGGAAGTCATCGATGGTGTTAACGACGGGCGCGCAACAATTGTCGAGGATATTGTCGTCGGCCTCGTCCTCCATCGGTTTAAGCGGCTTGGGCAGGTCACCGTCGTATGCTTGCCAGGCGTCGGCAATGCGCTTCTGCCTCTCCCTATCCTCATCCGTGATTTCGTATTGTGGTTGAGCCTGAACTTCAACCAGCGTAGGGGTCTGTGTCATAGCGACTCCTTAGAATATCCTCTGGCTATAACTCACCGTTGACGGGCTAGCGGTCACTGTCTGATAGACCTCAGCCTGGAAGCGGAACTGGATGCGCAGATGTGGGTAGTGCAACTGGAAATCATTGCTTGCTCGCATCAAGAGTTGCACCATACGCTCCTGCATGGCGTGGAACTCCTCTCGCTCGCGCTTGTCCAGCTTGTCGAAGTCCCCAGCAGGGAGCATCGCGGTCGTATCCTGCGTAACATCCATAATCAATACACCCTTTTCGAGTACGTAACTCTTTCATCGAACGGATTTTCCAAAACCGCTAGCGCCATGGCAGTGGCCAGATCGTCATGTTTGCCAGTGCTTGCGCCATAACTGTCTTTGCCGTCATCCGTTACTTTGATCTCATATACCCGCAATTCCTCAATGGTCGCTTTCATCTCAGCCGTATCCGGGCCATGCACGCGCCCGCCTTGCAGCAGAGATTGCAGCCTGCTCACAAGGTACGCTTTGGCCAGCACGCCGGTCGAACGGTTGTACTTCTCACCGGCGGAGAAGGTGATGGGCTTCAGCAAGAGGCTGCGCATCTCCCCTTGACCCGGTTGAAACGTCCCATCTCTGTTCCAGATCCCATACTTGCGAGTCTCAATTTCCTTCTGTAAATCTTCGTAGACCGGGCGTCCTACCCCTGTGACATCAATCAGTACACGCACGTCGCGGTCAGCAAAGAGCGGGCTACACAGCATATCCGCGAGATGGATCGCTACATCAGGGTAGCCGGTACCTAGCGGCAAGCGGCGGATGTGACGGATCGTGTACTCACTCACCAGAATGGGGTAGACATCTTTGGCCGGGACGAATATACCCATGTCGGTGTAGTGCGACGGCTGTGGCTTCTCTCCATAACGCCACTTGCCGGTGTCATGCTGGCTGACCTCAGCCACAGCAATAGCAGTCGGGTCGTGGATTTGCCCCACGTCAATCCCGACGCAAACGGGGTTGTAAAGTTGCTTGTGAATTTGATCAAGCACCCAATCACGGGTTACAGTTCCCATGTGGTGATGTCCTTTTTCACGATCCTGTCTATATCTTCACTGCGAAAAGCGGCACCGGCAGCGTCGAGAAACTTGCAATGGTACTCCTGTTCAAAGAAAAATTCTCCCATGGTTTCCTCCTCTTCTTCTAAGAACTCTTTGCTGATACGCGGACACTCTTCAGCCGGTACTTCGTAGTAATCCCACTGCAAGCGATGCTTCCACGCTTCCCAGTAAAAGCCGCGTGTACCAAATGGACTCGATAATAAAAGTATGCGCCCGCCAGATACTGCCAGCATGGGCCGGACTGCCATGTAGAGCCCATCTTCCACCCGGCTGGCCTCATCGATAATCAGCAGTCGCACACCAGAAAACGAGCGTACCGTAGCCTCTTTACCAGGCAGGCTAATGATGCGCGAACTGTTTTCCAGTTCCAGACGGAGCGCACTCTCAGCCTCCGGTGCAACCGGCCTATCGAGTGCGCGGTAGACATCTAAGCACTTCCTGAACAACTCTTGCGATTGCCGCTGTGACGGTGACAAGAGCAAGATGGGCGCGCCTGGCTCGTAGATCGCGGTATGCATCGCCAGCGCCGCCGCGACTGTGCTCTTGCCTGATTGCCGCGAACAGTTCAGTAGGATACGCTGTGCCTGACTTCTCAACAGGTCGCACTGCCACGGGTCGGGCTCGATACCTGCTGCGCGGGCCATTTGTACCGGGTCCAGGGCCATAGCCAGGTCAGTTGAGGCCAGCACGCCCAACCTCCATCTGAGTCAATGCGCCCGCGACCGCTACACGCGCATCAGGGAAGGGCACTAGCGCGGCAATGATCGTTTGGCGGAGCGTGTGCCATTCCGGTGTGACATAGATATTGACCTGTGGTGTATCGATAGCGCCCAGGAGCTTGGCTTGCAGTTCCAACTGCTTGCACACGCGGTCAATGGCAAAGAGGGCCATGCCGTTCCTCTTCTCAGCCCGCGCCTCTTGCAAGATAGCCAGCGTCACCGCGTTGATGGTCTTTAGTTGCTTGACCACATCCAGGCCCTGCATCTCTTCCTTGGCTGCCTGCGACTGCTTGACCTCTTGCGCGATATGCTCAGCAGCATGACGAGTGATCGCTGGTGGGGATGTACCGTATCGTTCCGCTATGTTCCGATACGAGGTACCCGCAACAATTGCAGCCTCGATCTCAGCGCGTTTCTCACTAGAGCATATGGTGCAAGTTCTAGGCATGGGCTGGCACCTCGACACGTTCTAGGAGTTGGGCAGTTTGCCCTGTTTCGGCTTCCCATCGCACTAAGCAAACGGTTGCATACTTTTCGTCTAACTCCATCGCGTAACACCGGCGCCCTAAACGCTCTGCACTGATAATCTGGGTGCCAGAGCCTGCAAAGGGTTCATAGCAAATCTCACCCTCTTTGGCGTGGTTCAGAAGGGGAATATCGAATAATTTGAGCGGCTTTTGCGTTGGATGTATCTTATCGTTCTCACGGTCTACTTCCCATACGTCCGACTGGTTACGCTCACCATAGAAGGGACATTTACCGTTACCTTGACGCCAGCCATGCAGTGCCCATTCACAACGAGGGTGATAGTGTAACCGACCAATCACAAAGCCAGGCTTTATCCACACAACAGGCTGATGAACGAAGTAACCCGACTCGAGGAGGGATTGTTCAAACACAATACGTTTGGCACGGTGCCAAACGTAAAAGGGCATAGGTGGATCGCCTGCAGCCTTTGCCGCTTCCAAGAAGGTGATGAGGAATGCCTTGAGGTCGGTTACGTTCAGATCATCGCTTTCAATGGAGCCGTGCAGTCCTGCACGGCTATGGACATAGCCGTGCGCTTGCATATCTTTGGCTTTCTGTACCCAAGAGTCACCGTAAGGAGGGTCGGTAGCCATCAGCACGGCTTTCTCCCCTTGCATCAATCGCTTGACGTTCTCAGGCACCGTCGAGTCGTCTACCAATAACCTATGTTTTCCTAATGCCCATAGCTCGCCACGTTTGCAGCGTACTTCTACCTCATCGGGATTAACCTCGAACTCATCACCGCCAGCACCTGCACCAAAGCCAGCGCCACCGCCCGGGTAACCATCCCCCAAACTTTCCAGCATCTGACGCAACGTCTCATCATCACCGCCCAGACTGGCCAGGTCATAGCCCGCGTCCTGCTGCTCTTGTAAGAGCATCACCAACAACTCTTCATTGTCCACTGCGCCAAGGGGCAAGTTATTGTCAGCTATAAGGATGCCCTCAATATCCTCCTCTGGCGTATCCTCTGGCAAAATGTCAGCACGCACATGGGTTACACCGCGCTCTTTCATCGCCTCAAGGATGCCATGCCCCGCTACCTGGACATACGCATTATTGGGGCGTTGCCAGATCACGACAGAGCGATATTGAGAGAAGCGCTTATGTGACACCTTTAAGCCAGCAATCTGGGTAGGAGGATGTATTTTATAGTTGCGCGGATGTGGCTGAATAGCTTCTATTGGCACAATGGCATTGATAATTTCGCTCATGATTCCACCACCACCTTTGCCAGCATGCGCTTGATGGACTGCATATCTTGTGTAAGCGCGTCCACTTTGGCCTCAGCCTGCCGGTTAATCGCCGCGTCATGCTCATTCAGGCGGCGGTCATAGGCGGCTTGCCGGTTCTGACTGATGAGCACCAGGATGGAGAGGAAGATGGCTTCAAGGGAAACGGAGAGCGTGAGGAAGGCAAAAGGGAAGGGATCAAAGTGGAGCGTAGTGGGGAGAAGCGTGTTGGCAGCAATCCAGACGGCAAAGAGGGCGGCGTTGATGACAAAGAAGGTCATGGTACCACTGAACTGGGTGCTCACCTCAGCAATGCGCTCGCCCAGCGTCGGTTCTTGCTCTTCTTGTGTAACAAAGTCAGTCATCGCTACCTCACCATTGCGTGCATGACCATCAGCGCCATGAGAACGTGCCATGCTTCATAGGCGAGCACCCAGGCGAGCAGGCTCACCAGGGCCACAACCCAGGCGAGCAGCATACGACGGCGTATATCGCGTATCTGTTCCGCCTCCAGATAATCAGGAGGTCTCGCTGTTGTACTCATGCACTCATCACCGCCTTCTGTTCTTGACGGGGCTCACAACTTTCATGCTCTTGGAGCCAATCATTGAGACCTTTCACGAGGCGCTTGATGCCCCAGGTGAAATCAAAAAAGTGACGCTTGCCACACCAGCACTCCACATACGCGCCCTGCTTGTCAGTCACGGCCCGAAACTTGTGCAGCCCACTTTCTTGTGTAAATGAGAGTGCCATACTACCTCACAAAGACATACCAGGCAAAAGCGGCCCAACCTGCGCACCAGAGAAGCGTGCTTGACAGTACCAGGTAGAACAGGACGCGATATCGCAGGCTCATGGCATGCTCCAAAACACAAAAAGTGCTGGATCCCCTTTGTAGGGATCCAGCACTCGATACTGCTCGCAAGCCTCTTGTCAGTGCTTTCCTAACCTGAGAAGTTTACCAGGGTTGATCACCCTGTATACTAAGCGGCTGTACCGTACTTCCCAGGCGCTACGCTTTTACGGAAAGCATAGCCCAACCGACACATGTCAAGGTGATGTGCTGCACCTACGTCCCGATATCAGAACGTCTGCTCAATGTATCGTCTTTTTGCTCTGCCTGCCGCGATGCGCGGTAATCGCGATGCGTATGCGATCAAACAGGCCATTCACCAGGGGAATGCACACCTCGCCATTGCCCTGGCCATGCCCACGCACGGCAGAGAGAGCCTTGGCGATATCCTCAGCCTCGGCAACGCTCATAGGCACTCTGACGGCCTCCAGATTGCCGGTATCGGAACAGAGCATACATACACACCGCCTTTGATCAATTCTTGCTTAAAGTATAGAGGAAACATCGGCAAATTGCAAACAATAGTCTCGTGCGCCATTCCATGCTATACTAGAGCTAGATCATCGGGCTCTTTTGCCCGGGTCTGGCGTTGCACTAGAGGCCTGCGGGCAGTATCGGACGCTAGGGAGTGATTCCCTAGCGTCCTTTTGTTTTTTGGAAGGAGTATTTCAATGCGCAAGGTTGTTTTCAGTGTTTTCATGACCGTACTGTGCACTCTCACGTTACTAGGAAACCTGGGTGCACAGGAAGCCTTCGCTTCATCAGCGCGTCCGGCATCATTTAACTGTTCGACGCAGTGTTCCTCGTGGACGTACTGGAATGGAACCACGTACGGGGGTGCCGTCACGATGACCGTCTCTGACCCCAGTTTCCATAGCTCGCCTGCGACGTGGGATCGGTTTCTCATGGTGGCATCACCTGCCAATCCAAAAATCCTGGCCGGTCTTTTTAAGTCGGTTGGTGGTGGATTTGGGAATTATTGTGCCGGTGCTGGAACGGGGCTTCATTACGGGGTGTATGGCTATGACGCATCTGGCTTCAATGACTTTAATCTCTGCCTTCCCGTACCCGCATCTGATGTGAATTATACGGCAACGTTTCTTATTTCCATTAATGAAGCGGTGTGCCATGATAGCGACGGGCTACTCGATGAGTACCTTGTACAGTTCAGCTTCCACGATTTCTCTAACAGCGCCTGTGTTGATAACGAGGCCACATCTTACAGTAGGATGCGTCTGAATGAAGATATTACCGATAGCGCGGTAACAGGCCATCAAGTTTGGGGAAGCCAGTGGACAGGTTCGAGCTATGCGACTCAAGCTGGCTCTTTTGTTGCCCAGTCTCGCGCAGTAGATTTCTTGACAGCGCGCAACCCCCCACAGATGTACTGGCACACCAATCCCGTGCCGGGCAATAACGGGGGCGACCTCTACTCCTGCGTCTACGATACCGGGACAACCTGTACACCAGGGAGTTGACCGGTCGTTTGCCAGTATGATGTATAGTAAAGGGAAGTGCATTCGTTTTGCACTTCCCTTTTGTATGTGAAGCGAGGAGGAATATGATGGCCTTCACGCCACTTGACGATGAGATTCGGTCTCTCTTAGAGCGACTCGCCGGCGGTTTTTTCCAAGATGACGTCTGTATGTGCTGTGAAGCACGGCGGATTACTATGAACCAGGAGGCGATAACCAACATCCATGTTGCCAACTGTCCCGTCCTGCGGGCCCGCAGGACATTGGCGGCACAGGGAACGCCGGTGAAACTGTTCCATATCACCTATACAGTGCGCAGCCAGGCTTTGAAAGAGGTCATGATGGGCCAGCATGTAATCCGAGGCCTTCTTTCCGAGGATGAGGCGCTAGACCTCGCACTCCTTCACCTGGCACGAGACCCGCGAAAATGGCACCTTGAACCCGCGAGTGTGGCCATACAGGAGATCTCAGTTGTTCCATGCGAGGAGATTATCTTCCGTCGCTGATCGAATTTACCCATCGCTCACTCCTGCTAAAAAATATTCCGTTCAACTTCTGCCACGCGATACGAGTCAATATGTCTCAATCGCTGCCAGAACTCAGCAGGGGTCATGCTACGTAGTTGCTTCACCGACACAATACGCCGCTCTCTCTTCCATATATCAGCCACAAGATAGGCGATGCCATGTGAGTTGCCGATATATGGCTTCCAGCGCATACGACGGACAATGGCACTCACTTCTTTCCAGGCGATGAAGCGGGAGGTCTCATCGCGCAAAGAGAGCAGGCGTTGCTGCTCTCGTCCTGCTCCCAACTTCTCTAATTCCTTGTGGCGTTCCCAGTAGTCGTATATCTCCTCGTCATCGAGAACTTTACCACTGGCCGTCCTTATAGACTCAGGAGAGGCAAGGCCATATCCTACGTCGTTATCAGCGCGCTCAAGCGCATCGACCAAATTCTTCTCTTCTTCTGAGTACTTACTGAAATGCCGCCAGTACGTATAGGTGACCTTTGCCATATTTTCTACCCTTCATGTGAAACACGCTGAAAAACCATGACATCCTATGCATCTATTGCATGTTTTTCAACCACACCTATGATGTATTACTTCACGTCGGTTCTACAGGCCATTCCGTTAAGCTTTAGATCATAGAGGCGCTTTCTCTTGATAGCCGTCATTGCTTCCAGCCTGCTAGCATTGCCCAACAGAACTTCTTTGTTGATATCAGGATGCTCTTTCAACTGATCTAATGGTACAGCATAATAGTTTCCACCAAACCGATAACGAGCAGCATAGCCGTATGGCTGTAATTCATCGTTTAGCATAGTTGTTTCACCTTTCCCAATAAATCTTGAATAATCCGTTTATCACGAGCGTCTTTTTGTCGCTTGACATCCTTTGCCAGCAGATCAGCCATGTAGGAAAGTTCAGAGCGGGTAAGTTCATCAGGAACTTGACGAAACTTGATACTACGATCTGTATACTCTTTCTCCAAGATGGCTATTTGCTTGTAGCGTTCCTCATCTAATTCAAAACAGGTTGGATAGCGTGAAGGTCTATTCTCCCGTTTAGCGGCAAGGCGTTCTTTTTGCGCTAGCGTGCCTGCATCACTCTCTGCCATAAACTCATCAACTTCTAGCAGTGCCTCTTCTACCATGTCCCATTGACCATCTTCACAACTTGACGATAACTCATCCATGACCGATGTGTACTCAGGCGCATCCGTCAGATAGTAAGCAACTGCTTTGCGTAGTAGTTTGTGAAACTCGACTGTGTTCATGATTTCATCCTTTTCCTGTGTAAACCCAGGCTACAAGCCGACGTAAGCTATTGGGCAGTTGGTTTCCCTAAAACTTTAGCCCTCCCTAGCACATCGTCGGGGAGGGCTAAAAGACTATACTCGACTGCCCGTATCGCGCTCACGCAAGTCACGCAAACGCAACGTCTCCTGAGTGAGCTGCGCAAGTTCAACCTGCTCACCGGAGTCCAGAGAGCCAAGGACATCATCCATCGCAAAGAGTTCGTCCTTGCGAGCTTCCAATTTCGTAAGGTGCTCTTCATCGAGAGAAGACTACCGTGGTCTTTCCTGTCCACAATCCCAACAACTCCCATCGGGACTGTAGAGACCCCCGCATTCGGGGCAATACTCATCCATGATCTTTCCTTTCGTGTGCCTCCCCATTGCCAGGGAGGCGTGATGCGAGAGGTTACTTTACCCTTTTCCATGAAGAGCCCCTCAGCTCAAACACTGCAATGCAATTCCCCTCCGATGAGAGAAAATGCGTGAATATCCCAACGAGGGAGCCGTATTTCTCCCCTAGATCCACATTAAAAGCCGCTTCATTCGGTGCGACACCATCAATCCATCCCCGCAAGACGGATGTCTGATGCCAATTTTCCTCATTGATATCAGATGCCGTTTTGATGGATAAATGAGGGACAGCCTTTCTGGCTGTTTCCGGTAAAGCGAGGGCGCATTTGATACGCCCATCTGACTGACTGCGAATGAGGAGGTGTACAGGTATTTCCTCCCCATTCGGGAGGAAAATCATAAATTCAGTGGCTGCCATTGTCTCTTCACCTTTCTCGCCCTTGCGGGCCTGTCGCTCGGGCAGCGCTGTGCTTTACTTATTCATCTTTCACGAATACATTGCGCTCACCAAACAAAGCTTGGAAAAGCTTGATTGCTTCCTCTTTGTCTCCTAGTTGGTTACGCTCTACCAAATCCCTAGCGTGCTCTAAAATGCGCCAATCATTGTTAGAATCGTCAAAGCCTGTCGAGTGCTCACTAACAAAGCCGTCCATGTAGCGGATATCAGCATAGCGCTGATGGTCATCGCTATAGGCTTTGATCGTGTAATACTCTTCTTCTGGCTTCTCAGTATACCGAGCCAGCACCTGAGAGATGAGCGTTTGACGGCTCATCCCCTGCTCTTCTGCCATCTGATCAAGCTTTTCTAAAAGCTGATCATCAAGGCGCGTGGTAAAACTTCCCACCATTAGAAACCTTCTTCCTGGGATGCTTTCAAGCTATCCTCAGCACTCTTGACCAAATCACGCACAAGCACCCAGCGACCCTTCACAGTGTAGGTACGAAGTCGGCTTGTTCCGACTTCAATCTCCTGGACTTCCTGACTCTCATCGAGTTCAATTATGAACTTCTCAGGACCTTCATAGCCTTTGTAGTCGATCAGGATTTTAGTTCCTTGCGGAAGGTCAAAAACTGTCTTGACAACTTTTGCATTCGTTTTCGGTGTGAGCCATTCCTGAGATACAATAGCTGGCTTATTCTGATAGAGGAACTTACCGTCGTTTGAACCACCGACAAACTTTGCTTGCATGGACTGCCATGAGGTGGTGTGGCTCTCAGAGCCAGTTTCGATTAAAAACTTCATTTCTTTGATGTCCTTTCCTGTATTCAGGTCTTTCATCGTTTCTCTCAAGTACTTCACTTGATATCTATATGATACCATCGTGATACCAGAATGTCAAGAGGAAAAAGATACCAATTTGATACCAATTTCTGAAACTCGTAAAAACTCGTTCGACCTCCATGATGCCCACTTACCTTACTCAGGCTCTACAGGCCATTCTGTTACCTTATTCTCGATGCATCTCTACTAAAGCAACGACTTGAAACCCCTGCTCAACCTTCATAGGCCCTTTCGCACAGCTTCATCGATTAGTAACCAGGTTTCAGTCGGTTGTGGCCCAAATCGCTCCCATGTCTCAAAAAGCGCACGATAGTACGGTAAACGCGTTTCCGGCGTGAGTTCTTGCCAGCATTGCTCACAAAGAGGGAAGCAGGTCGCCACCTGAATATGCCCCACGAACTTGTACGGCGTCTCATGAAGCGAAACCTCGCTCCAAAACCGATGGCAGCGAGAACAGGTACTAAGCTCTTCTAATCTCATTCTCCCTCTAAAGTCTCTGCCGCTGATTGCAGCAGGTTTGCCCGTTCTCTTGCCCATTGCCGATGATGAGCTTCTGATGCAACCTTTGGGAGCGTTGCATCCCAACTGAGAAGAAATAGACGGAAGTCACTAATCAGCTTGTCCCTCAGTCGTACCTCTTCCAAGAGCGTCATTGCCAAATCACGCGGCACCACCCGGGAAAACGGGAGAGCATTAAGTCGATGTAAAAGTATATCGTATCGCTCCATGTTTGGTGGCTTGGGTTGAGTTTCCATTACCGCTTTTCTCCTGTTGTGTTAGAATATATAAGTGCTTAGGCACTCCCTGGAAGCGGGGAGCAACGGCTTGCACCTGAACAGTAACATATGGGTTATGGCAACTAATGGCCTTGCCGTGTAAAAATGTTAGGCCAGCTTCCAACGCGCTATGTCAAGAAGCGCATGGTGGGACTTGAGAACTGCCAGGATAATTGTCAGTTCGGTCAAAGGTTACTACAAGCTCATCCCTTGAAGGGGATTGAGTGCTTGACGCGGCACGGTTTTCCCAAATGGGAGTGTATTGATCCGGTGTAAAAGGTTATCGTATCGTTGCATATTCCTACCTCACGTATGGCCCGTTAGTTCTTGTCAGGCTCTGCCCCTAATTTGGCCTGTAACTCAGCAACCTTAGTCTCATATTCTTTGAGCCGCCCCTCATCGTGAGCGATTGCTTGTTGATACTCCTCAATCTCCTTACGGTATTCCTCAAGGCGCTCTTGCGCTTGCTTCAGTTTGCGCCACTCATCAGAGGAATGTGCAATGTACTTCTCTACCCATTCCTCCGGGTCTTTCATGTAGGCTATAATATCTTGCGCGGCACGGCGGATAAACGTATCAAGCGTACCAGGAGAATGGGTATAATCGACGGTAATTGGCTCTTGAGAGCCAAAGGCGGGATAGGTCACCTGACAATAGTGCTCAATGTCATCAGGCCAACTCCGATAACCGCAATAAATCTTTAGCGTGAAATCATGCAGTTCTTCTATTGGCTCGCTCATGATTTCTTTTCCTCTACGAGACGCTTTGTCCCCTGTACTTTCATCAAGATTGCTCCATCATCAGGATGGACTGAACGTTCAAGAATGTTCTTGATCTTCACGAGATAGATACCCGCAAAGCCCTCAAATTGAACACTCTCTCCTGCTCTAGGAACATAATGCCCTGGCTCAATACGTAAATGGATTGTCTGCATAAGCCCCTCCTTTCTAGTACAGCTATGCGGGATTACCTTCACTAGCCTCATCAGGCTCTACAGGCCATTCCGTGAGGTCGGGAATATCATCTATCGAAGGAAAGGTAAGGGAATACGCACACGAACGTATGTCGTCTCTAACGTGCTGTGCCAGGTCATAGGCACGGCGGGCGATAACCAGCCGATAATTAGTTGGGTCAATGCCGTCGTCATCAGTATTCACATCGATATAGTGATATTCGTTCGCTCGTACCAACTCATCCCACAACAGTTTGGCAAAGCCCGCGAAATGGGTATCACGGTCAGTCATGAAACCAAATTGATTAGCCATTATTCTTGCTCCTTTGACTGTTCGTTCACTTCCAACAAACTACGAAGGTATTCTCTGACTTCATTAACGATGGTTTGCGAGAGATCACGCCCAAGTCCAGGGAAAACCAGGTCAATACTGAGGATATTATCATCCATGATCGTTGCTTTATAGGGCACACCAGGAAAATGCACAGCCACATAGAGTTCTACGAGGGTCTTCCTCGCTTCCGCTGCTTCTCTGGCTTTCGCATGTAATTCCCGGTGGAGAACAACGAACCGCTCTTCTTGTAGAATCAGGACTTCTTTTCTCATTCTTCCTTTTCCTTCAGGCCGTACGACTCAGCCAACGCCCGAGCGAACGGGTTCTCGCCCTGGTGCAAACTCTCCAGGTAGGTACTTGTGGTCGCTTGATTTGAGTGCCCCAGTAACTTACTAATCAGGCTCAGCGGTGCGCCCAACTCTTGAAGCTTGCGAGCTGCCGTATGCCTCGTGCTATGGACTTTGGTGGTTCCCAGATACTTCAGACACACCCCTGCTATCGCCCTATAGCCAATCGGTTCGCGTTTGCCATGATTGGAGCAGGAAAGCCATACTGGATCAGTGGACTTCCATCCCTCCGGGTAAGCAGCTTTCAGGTACTCGAAGATCGCGTGGGCGACGAGCAGATCAATGTTATCATACATGACTTTCCCGCCCTTGCACCTCTGCCAGGTGACGGTGACGGTTCCGCCGGTGAGCATAATATCCCCACACTTCAAGTTTTTGACCTCGCTTACCCGCCGGCCAGTGTTGAGCAGTAGGTTAAGCATGGCAAAGTCGCGCTTGCCGAGAAGAGTAGAACGGTCGATGGAGGCGAGGGCTTTTTCAACCATGTCCTTATCCAGTGGGTGAGCTGCGTGCGGATGGGAGACCTTACGCTTCTCAACCATCTCCATGGGGTTCGTGGGCAAGTAACGCATTTTGCGAGCGTAGACATAAAAGCTCGAGATGGTATGGATCCTTTGATTATGCGTTGAGGATGAAATTGGGTTGCCAAGAGAACTATACTCAGCCCACCATTGGGCGTACTCAGCAATCACGGTCTCTTCGCTATCGAGATCCAGACCATATTGGTGGAGCAGAGCGCGGAAAGCGGCCATGTAGTCTGTGTAGGCGTCCAGCGTCATCTGGCTATGGGAAAGTGAGGTCTTGGCGTGCAACCAGCCTGCGACCATTTGATCGACAGTGGGCTTGTCTCTGCCATGCGAGATGATAAGTGCTTGATTGTTCATAGGTGACTACACTTTCTAGGGCCCTTGTACGGGCATTCACCGACGCTTATCCAACTGAAAGGCTCTTCTTGAGTATGGCTTCTATCTCATCCACCTTCTTGTTGAGATGTGCGAGACGTTTCTTATCTGCCGCAAGTAGAAAGCAATTGTTGTTGCTATACCTCATCACAATCCGTTCCGCTACCTCACGGTATTCTCGCAGCAAAGTTGCCAGGCCTTTCATGACTTCAATCTCTGCCTGCTCACTCATCGCCTGCTCCTCTTCTTTGACTTGGGAAAGGGCAGTTCCCAGTTATCATGCACGCTCTGCCAGTTGATTTCCTCCGGTTTGGCGTCGGCATGCCCCGCTTGCATGAGACTCGCAAACTGCTGCTGCATCGCATCCCACAGGAGCAGCTCCCGCTTGCCGTCGATGGACTGCTTGATGTGCTCGATGCTGTACAGAAAGAGCGTTGCCGCACAACTGGCACACAGGCCCTCGCCCGTCTCGCTGTGTTGCATCAAGAGCGCATCAGGGTTACCAGACCGCACACGGACGCGCATGGAGAGGTTACAGCGCTGGCAGCGGGCAAAACGAATCTCTTCACTCATCACCGGCTCCTTGCTGCTCTCGTTTGGGAGGTGAGTCTCTATAGAGACCGTCCCTCCCATGATCGATGCAAAAGGTACAGAATCCCCGCTCATCAAGATCACCACACACGCTTATACCTCGATTGCAGTGGCGACAACAGCCGCGCCACCCTGTCCAATCGTCAAAGATCATAGCTCATCCTTTCTACCCCTAACCGCCTTTGAGTGCCCATGACTGAAGTCATGGGGGTGAAAAAGGCGTTCCTTTTGGGGCATGATGGGTGGGGCTTGCTCTTGCCTTGCCACAATTTGCAAAGCTAAGCGCACTGCCGCCGTATCTGAGTTACACCCATACAACCCCCTGATCTTTTTAATTGCTTGCATATCTTGCGGAGTAAACCGCATCGTTGTGTTTTTCGATTTCTTTTCCATGTAACCAGTATATTCATTTGACAGGTGTCTGTCAATGTGCTATACTATGGTTGTCTCTCGAGAAGACGTAAGACGGTAAGGCGTAAGCCCCAGTGCAGACTTCTCGATGCACATGGATAACCGAATAGTGTTTCGCTGGGTTCCAGGCTAAAACGTTCGCCTGGGTAAAAGCACTAGCGTAAAATTGTCAATGTGCCAATCGTTGAGCAGGTCAGGCGATACAAAGTCGCTTGTGAGATTGCAACGGACAAACGGGCCAGGGCATGGCCTTCAGGGACGGTCACGAAAACCGGTTGAACTGAGAAGCCCCTGCATAAATGCAGGGGGAGTTGTCACATACATGAACCCGACATAGATGTACTAAAACCTATCTGTTTGCTTCAAAGAACGCCCGCGCAAAACCTTGTGGCGTGATACCACGCTTTGCCGAATCGCGTACCATCGTATGCATCATACTTCCCATGGTAGCCGGGACAGGCGCTCTTTGTGGAATAGCAAACTTACCCCACAACGCTGTTTTCTTCGTGTACGGGTCGCCATACTCATAGGGGTCAAATACCCATTGAGGCTTGCCCAGGTAATGAAAGAGTTTTCCTACCGGGTTCTCTAACGCCCAAAACACGGGGTTACACACCACGACCATACGCAAGCAGGCATCGATGATTGACAGTGCCTGGAGTATCTCTTCCTCTGTCCGCTCCCATCTATTTCTTGCGAGAGAGAACAGGGTACAGGGAGGAGCTGCCAGAATACCATAGACGTTTTCCGGTGGTTCGTAGAGACGCACATCTTGGGGCAGAGTCACCAGGCGCACATCATAGCCATGTTCTGTATATGGCCTGCTCCATGCGCCACTGCCACCGCACAAATCCAGGATGATTTTTGTATTATCGAACAACATATCTCTACCTCAGCTATGCGCCCTTACTTTACTAAGATGGCTTGACAGCCTCATCCAGACTACTTGCTACGCGGACAATCCCGAAGTCTCCACCGTCGGGGTAAGCATCGAGAATGGCTTGCCGATTGGCTACCTCGTCATCGATGAATAGAAGTTCATCGGCTTCAAACAAGCGGTGAAGCATCTGCACGGTACCTGCTTTCCATGTCACTGTCTTTACAACTGGAAAGCTGGCGGCTTCATCACGATTTCCCAGGACATCAATGATTCATCAAGGTATTTAAGAAGCCATTCTCGCGTGGCTTGTCGCATCGACTCAGGACGGCTTGTCAGGAAAACGATATGATACCCCAACTCCTCCTCTAAATGGTAAAGAGCTTCATCTACGCCTTCAATCAGCGTATCGAGTTGCACGAGATCAGGTTCAAAAGCCGTTTGCCAGAAGAGGTTTTCTAGCAGGTCATCAAGTCCCTTTTCAATAAAGGCTTGATTAGTCGGATTGGCTAGCGGCTCCTTTAGTTTATCGGTGAGTTGTCCATGCCAATAGCCGCGCATAAATGCAGCATTTTCAAATCGCTTCGTGTTGTCGGCTACGACCATATCCAGATCAACAATTGCTAGTTTCAACTCTTGCTCCCTTCTAACTGTGTGCGGCGTGTCTCATCCGTGATCTGCCAATCCCCGCGCTGTATAGTGTGCTGGACTTCGAGGTGCTGGGTCTGCATACGTTTCGAGTGCGACCCCCAGTTCACATCAGCCCAACTTCCATCACGCGCTACACGCTGCACAACGCCAACCAGTGTACTATCTTTGCATGTCACCCAGTCTGCTCGCTGTATCTCTGCCATAGTCTACCTCGCTCCAAATGACTTGTTGACGACTTGGACAGCCACCAAATCGTATGACGGCACTTCCCAGTACTGGCTTGCCTTATGTAACGCCTCGCCCATCGTATCGGCCTGGATAGTCCCAAGGAACCGGCGTGGCTCGTCGGTATCGGCGGGCTCCAGGTATATTTCAAAGGTATACATCCGCGTTAACTCGCTTTCTGGAATGGATTAGCAGGCAGTCTAAACGAGAGCCCGCATGCATCACACGTCAGAGGAGCGCTCGCCATCTTGTCCCAAATCTCTGACCGATCAGCATGGATCGACGCCTCCCTGCCTTTCGGGTCCTTCATCGTCTCGTGACAATGCGGGCATTCTAGCTGGACTACGCGCACAATAAGCCTGGCTACTTGCATGACTAACTCGCTTTCAGTCCGCGCCTCATATAGAGACGCAAGAGGCGCTGCATCTCTGGGTCAGACACCTGTTCGATGATTGATGCTATGACCGCACTGAATAACTCAGGCTGGTCATCGAGCGTCAGCGCGACGCCGTACACAATTTCTAGTGCCAGACGCTGGCGGGCCGTCGCCTCGCCACGGTCATTCTGTGCCTGGATTTCCCAGGCCAATTTCTGTGCAATGCTCATTTCCTAACTCGCTTTCTCTGCCTGGTATCGTTCGACATCGCGTTGCAGCTTCTGGAGCTGCTCCTGTGTCAGTGCCTTGACATTATTGGCATTGACCGGGAAACCATTAAGGATGCTAGAGGCTGTCGCGTAGAACGTCTCACGCGTCCACGCGCCCCTCTTCACGCCCTCGTCATAGATAGCCCTATAAGGGAGTTGCGCCGTCTGTTGGGCTGCTGGTAGCGATCTAGGGGCATTTGCCGCTGGCCGAACGGTACGCGGCCTGCTGCCATTCTGATTGCCCTGACTTTCCTCTTTCAACAGACCCAGGTAAGCACGATTGCCGATACTGAAGTAACTGAGCGCCTTTTTGATGGCATCGGTCTGAGCGCCTTTTTTCGCGTCTCCGACATTGCCACTGGTGACGCGGTTTTGTCCCCAGGAGGTCGGCTTGAACTCAATGCCGGCTAGCCACACCTGAACTTGGGATACAGCAAGCACTCCTTTATCACCAGGGACAATCTCGCTCCCTACTTCTGAGAAGCCCCATTCTCCAAAGAACACTTCATTCATAGCGTCGATTACATACTGAGGCTTATAGCCCGTACTTGCGTAGCTAGCATGGTCATCCGTACTGATATTTCCGGGCTCCCCCTCTAATAATAGCCGATTGACGGCTTCAACTTTTGTGTGTGGCATTATGACCTCCTATGCTACTCTACTATACTCGACACTAGCCTCTTCCACATGGAGAGACGCACTACTCAGATTCTCATACTCCCGTTCCTGCTTGGCTTGCCGCAGCTCGTCCTCCACATGCGCGCGCCCTGCGGGATCGATGAAGTGCTCAGTCTCAATCCGCCGTGCGTAGCGATGACCAACAAAAGTCATCGCGTGCTGCGAATGTCCGCAAACTTTATGAAAGTGATACGATTTGGGACACGAGCAAGTGAAGGCGAAACGTGCTTCCTGGTAAGTCAACACGTAGTACCAGCCGGGAAAGCCGTCCGACTGGCAGAAGTAGAGCCGATGTCCGGCCTTAACGTTGACTGGGGCATCGTGGAGAGGTGTGTACTCATCGTGGAGCACCTTGACCGTGTGAGCGGCCATCGTGAAATCTTTGCGAGCTTCGATGCGAACGACTTTGGCGTCTGTCCAGTCGATATGTACCATGAGCGCTTCTACGCTTTTGGAGTGGCCGATATGCGTGCGTCTGAGTGTTCGAGTTGTCATGAGTGTTATCTCCCGAGGCGGTTTGTTCTCACCTCTTGAGTATATTATAGCGCATATGTAGTGCCTATGTCAAGGGAAAACAGGCCAATATTGAGCAATTCTGAGGGATTGCAAAAACTCGTATGACGTGCTATACTTGCTACATATCACACAACTACGAGGTAGCTATGGCAGTATTATACACACAGAAGAAAATACAAGAGGCACTGCGAGAACTGGCAATTAAGCCGGTCAATGGCAATGTCACCACAAAAGAAGCCGCTCGCATCCTCTCCTGGCGTGCCAGGTATGAAGAGGGTATTGATCACGTCTATCCTGAGTCAGCCGTGAGGCGTCACGTAGAGAGCGAGAACTTGAAGATTGCCGAGCGGAGGAATAAGCGCTTCAACCTGTACAAGGCTGAGGATGTATTTGAACTGCCGCTCGTGCCCAAGCGCGGGCTCGCCCAACAGAAGCACAACGAGTTTTCCTGACTTTCCCCAGATTGGTCAATATTGGTGTATATAGGCTTGACATAGGCACTACATATGTGGTATACTTAGTATGTAAGATGAAACACGAGAGAGCGGAAGGAAACGACAATGGCAAGAAGATTTAACCCCTACCGCGCATGGGCCAATGATGGCAAGGCCCTCAGCCAGTGGACGGACGTTCCATTGACGATCTGGCAGCAGTGCAAGACCTGCCACCAGCAGTTCAGTACGGCAACGATGACCTTCGTACAAAATGAGTGCGAGGGCTGCCAGGCGAAACACAATAGCAAGTAAGTTCTGAAAGGAGCAAGGAAATGGCACAAATTTACAAGTTCTCGTATGTTCCCGTAGCACGGGCCTGGACTGATTTACAAGGCAACGAATATCCTCCTCGTGAGTTGGGTAGAACCTGGATGACAATTGTTGCTGATAGTCCAATTGAGGCAAAGCGGCAATTGGAGTCCAATGTTGCCGACGATGAAAAGGGCATGATTGTCAAGGACGTGGTGCTAGAGGAAGTTTCTCCCTGGGTAAGTTAATCTTGCCCCGCTGTGCTACCATGAAAGTGGTTGCCATGAGCACGATACCCCGGCTTCCTGTTCGTCGCAGGAAGCCGGGGTATCTTCGTGTGCGAGGAAGCCTACTTGAGTTCCTGTACCTGGATACTCCAATCACTGAGGGCTGAGATGTCCAGATAGATGTTGCCTGCCTGGTGCTCTTCTGTCGTGTCACTGACCGTCTTGCCGGCAGCACATGTCGTATTGATGGGCAAGTCAACATAGGCATTGCCTGAGCCATAGATCGTCACGGTCAGATTGCCGCCGAACTCGCCGCCGCGGCACGTCCAGTGGAGCCGCCAGTCATCAGGAACGGTGAAGAAAGGCGTCTTCTTACTGCTACTACCTGAGAAAGTACGTACCGTTGTCCATTTCTGCCCTGCTTGCGGCGTGGTAGCTGATTGGGTTTTCGCGGAGGTGGGAATAGACGTGGCGATGGTTGTTGCAAGGGTGCTTGTGCCCGTCTTAGATGCTTGCGAGGCGAGCGCCACGACACCGATGCATCCGAGGAGGAGGACGGCCAGGACACCCAGGACAATCCAGAGCCAGGTTCTACGCCTCTTCTTCGGTGGCTGCCCTGGTGGCGGGTACATGGGCTGTTGTGGGTACTGAGGCCCGTACTGCTGACCGGGCGACTGATAATACGGTGGTTGCGGTGGCTGCTCGTGGCCTTCTGGTGGTTGCATGAGATATTCCTTTCTTGTGTATATCTACACATTTAACGTGTAGATAACCGCTACAAGGATATCATGCATGTGAAGATACAAATGTTCTAGTACGCACAAAGCCCCTGGCTACTTCTGAACTTGCTTCTCAAGCGGGCTTGTGGTATAATGAAGACCTAAGATATTGGTGAGTCCTGGTCTGTTGAGACCAGACCAGGACTAGATAGAAGGAGTAAGCTTCTACCATGCAAGATATTATACCTCAAAAACACTGCTCCACATGCAAAGCATTGAGATCCCCCGACGAGTTTTATAGAAATCCAAAGAACAAAGATGGATATTCCTACGAATGCAAGTCTTGTTTCAATGAAAGATCACGCAATAGAAAAAGGCGCAAACGCCTTGAACACGTGCCTCTGCTCAATTTGCCCCCCAAATTATGCAAAGGGTGCAATGAAATAAAACCTGTAGAACTTTTCCGAAAAGACGGATCTTACCGTACAGGCTATGGTTCTATGTGTAAGTCCTGCATCAGGAAACAAGGAAAAGGCAGAAAGTATAATGAGGTATCGCAACACAATATCCACCTGAAAAGGAAGTATCACATGACTTCTGAACAGTATGCTTCCATGCTTGAGTCACAAAATGGTGTATGCGCTGCATGTGGATGCAAAGAGACAGCTACAACCCGACGCAAAGATCAAAAAATTCGACGCCTGGCAGTAGATCACAACCACAAAACAGGAGAAATCAGAGGCTTACTCTGTGTAGGATGTAACAGAGCATTAGGACAATTGGCAGATGATCCAGAACGTATCGAGGCCCTTCTAAAGTATATCCGTAAGTTTACCGCATAACCACATCATAAACACAAAGCTCCTGGCTACTTCCATTTCACCAGGAGCGAATGCGTTGCCTCTTCTCATGGATGGAGACTCAAGACAACATCGCACGAGAAGAACTGCGTCTGGACTTCCATCTTAGCACAGCAACATGGGAAAGCGGTACAGGATAGGACTACTGGGGTGTGCTACGATTTCTCACTTCTATCTACTAAGACGCTCGCCATAAGGAATTATAAATTTTCCGTGTGAAAAACTCGTGAAGGAGCGTGCTACAAATGGCGGTACTTCTCCTCAAGAAGTTTTGCACCAGGGTCTTCTGTTCCAACAAGCGAACGGAGATACACATCAGTCGTCGAAAGATTCTGATGGCGCAAAAGATGCTGGATGCTTCTGATATCCTCACCACTTTCATATCTGGCTTTTGCTGATGTATGCCTGAGTGTGTGGAGAGAGGCATGGATTCCTGCGCGCTTTGCATAGTAAGTAATCCGGTTTACTATGCCTCTAGCTGAGAGCCTGCGTACCTCGCCACGTTTGACATTGCCGCCTTCAATAGCCGTAAACAATGGGTCACCTGACTGTATCGTTTGAATACGCCCGCTCGCGATCAAGTACCAATCTATAGCATTTTTCGCCGGTTGCGGTAATTCCTGGCTATCACGTTCAGATTTATGACCCTTGCTTCTAAATGAGTATGTCCAGCCTTGGCGCATCCCACCATGCCCATCAGGAAATGATGCCGATTGAATATCGCCATAAAGCAATTCAGAAATCTCTGAACGCCTGCGTGCTGACCAAAACACCAGAAGTAGCACAGCCCTATCCCTGATTCCGATGAGAGAATCTTGAGGTATCACTGAGAACAGCCGTGTAAGCTCTTCAAACGTAAGCCCTTTGGGCGAGTATTCTGGCTTACCACGCACAATACCAAGAGTGGGGTTAGCCAGTTTCCAGAGGGGTTCCGTCTTCCCCGCAGGAACATACATTGAGGCGTACCGGTAAAAACTGGAGATAGCTGAGAGGCGGAGATTGATAGTGGCGATGGAGGGAGCGCCATGAGCATGATGGGCATAAGCAAACGCCTCTACATCACGGCGGGTCACGGTGTCGGGCGTATGCTGTGCAAAGAAGCGTCTCAGGGTACCACCGTAGCTAGCGCTGGTATCCTGGCTGCACACCGCCATTGTTCTTAGAAAGTCGCGGAGACACTGTTCCCAGGCAGTTTCCATACACCTGCTTGTCTAGTCGTCTATCCTTCCTACAAGCAGGCAATACAAGTATTGATCCATCTACAATTTTACACGAGATTGTTGAGTTTTTCAAGGGGAAGTTGCGATTCCTCAACATACCTGGTGAAGGAATCGCAACTTCCCCTTTCTGAGAGAGAGGGGTTACAATAATAGAGAGAGAGAGGGAAAATGACAATTCTTTCATAATTATAAGGAGATGGTAATATTCGTCTCCTAACCCCTTGTATTTCCCGTAGGGATATGGTATGTTTAGTTGCGTGTCATTATGAAACAGTACGTATCTACCTAAAGGGGGTTGAGCGCGTATGAGCGCGATGCTAATGGAACAAAGCCAGGAAGATAAGGAATTGACGCTCGATGAAGTAGCTCGCCGTCTCAGCATTAGCTACGATACGGCACTGAAACGAGTACGCACAAAAAGGATACGCGCGCGCAAAGAAGGGCAGGAGTGGAGGGTCAAGGAAAGTGACTTGCAGAAGTATATCGAGAGCACCTACCTTGACGGGTGATGAAGGGGAGTAGAGAGTGGGCGGCTTTTAGGGTCCATAATGCTTATTATGTTCCCTTCGTCAAGTGGAGAAATGTCAGTTACTACAGAACATTTCACAGAACAGTATAACACAAGGGGGGAGTATGCACAATCAGCAGTTCTTAGAGTCTATTGGCGTCACTGATCCAGAGATACGCCAGAAGTGTTTGGCGGCCATGGAAAAGTATGAATGATAAACAATTGCAGCGGTTCATATCCAGATATGAAGTAGATGCAACTGGGTGCTGGCTATGGACTTGGAGAAAAACAAACAAGGGCTATGGAATATTCTATTGCAAAGGTGAACGGTCAGCGCATAGGATATCCTATCTTCACTACAAGGGCTTAATACCAGAAGGATTAGAATTAGATCATCTTTGCCGTAAGCCAGCTTGCGTAAACCCAGATCATCTTGAGGCAGTAACTCATAGAGAGAATATTCTTCGCAGTCCTATTGTCCCAATGGCAATAAATGCAACCGTTACACACTGCCCTAAAGGACATCCCTATGAAGGGTACAACCTCAAAGTTGAGCACGGTAGTCGCCTTTGTAGAGAATGCCGCAAGGAAGTAGACAGAAAACGTTACAAAAGGAACCCTCGGAAACGCCTGCAGCGACAAAAAGTATACAAGCAGAGAATAAGGGAAGGGGCGTAACTATGGAAAATCTTGCTTACTTACAATCAATTGGAGTAACAGACCCAGAAGTGCAGCAAAAATGCCTAACTGCAATGGAGAAATATACTGACCACTGGTGGGAACCGGACGTTGACCCGCGCAAGTTTGCCTACTATCAACTCAATGAAGATTTGATGCTGTGTGCAAAATTCAGTCAGCTTCACGAGGCGGTAGAACTTCTGCTCGGGCGTCCTGTTTTCACTCACGAGTTTGGAAGCATTGGAAATGAAGCCTTACGTCAAGAGGCAGAGCGAGCCTGGGTCTATCAGGTAGGTTGCACTTCTGAGGCAGAACGCCAGGAGTGAGTTATTGAGTCCATCGACAAGCTACGAGACTGGGCAAAGAAAAACAATAAGCAGATCATCGATATCCAATTGCCCATGCAATAAAGGAGAAAATCATGCAGCAAGCGTCCATAGAGCAGGTAACGGCTGCCTATCAGCAAGCAGAAGAGTGGCGTAAGTTCAATCAGTGGGCGAACGAGTCCAGGAGCATCAGTCCGTTTGGTGACCTGGCTCTCTGGTGGCACGCGGGTCACCTCACGATTGCAGAGGGCCGGAGGATTGAGAGAGAGCAGCAACTAGCACAGTTTTTGCAGAGAAAGTAGTTGGTGAAGAAATCTTTACCAAAACGTCACTGAGGCAGATACCACAAAGTTTGCCGATCCGTGGTACCCGCCTCAAGTTTCCCGTAGTGCCTGCTCTGATTGTACCTGATACTTCCAAGAAGTGTCAAGTCATTCAGAAGTCTCTAGGGGAAGAGAATTTATAGGGGTGTATTTATCACTATGTCTATTCTTATCAACGCTACCGAAAGCAGTAATGGCCCATCTATTAGCCTGGAAGATCTCTGTCGTAACTACTATACGGCGGTGAAGCGCTATGTCAGCTATCATGTCCAGTCGCCGGAAACAGTTGAGGACCTCACACAAGAAACCTTCTACAAGGCTATCCGTTTCTATCCCCGTCTCAGGCAAGACACAAGCGGCGCACAACTCTATACGTGGCTTGTACGGGTCGCTGCCAATGTTATCAGCGATCATTATCGTAGCCCCCGCAGTCGAGAGCACCTTGAACTTGAAGCGGCTTCCGCCCTCATCGATGAACAAAGTGGCGATCCCTACGAGTGGTGCGGTGAAGACGCGCTTTCTGGGTTCGTCTTGTATGCCTGGCGTAAATTCTCCCCGGAGCGGCAGCAGATGTTTTTGCTTGTGGCAGAAGAGTACCGCCCACGTGAGATAGCAAAACTCCTCGGAATGAAGCAGAAAGAGGTGCACGTTGCGCTCAAAATGGCACGGAGAGACTTTAAGCGGTGGTATCAGTGTTACCAGGAACAGGAGGTGGCCTGATGGAAGTGTGCGAGCGCTGCGGCTGGCCGAAGAATCCGCTGCAATTGGCGACGCTCGAGTATCACGGCGTAGCTATCCAGGTCTGCTTCCCCTGCCTGGGCAAAGTGGCAGGAGTCATCAGACACACCCCGCTCGTCGGGCGCATTGGCGAATTACTCAGACGAAAAGAAATCTGGCGCGAGGGGCGAGAGAAAAGAGAGAGGCAGGCATCATGAAGCTAACCTTAGCGCGTGAGTTACTCGAAGCGCGTGGCTACCAGCTCGACTTGCGCGATATCCAACAGGGCAGGCATACCATCTGCCGGGTATATGCAGTAAGCAGGGAATACGAGCGCTACTTATGCCATATGAGCAG
>WNGM01000368.1_pt1 | contig 42255 bp, 50 predicted proteins | sample 5400571 | NCBI WGS metagenome assembly WNGM01 (sample SAMN13153378, study PRJNA577476) | soil metagenome | isolation source: 100 cm soil or saprolite under Garry oak tree replicate 2 | place: USA:California | collected 2016-06-15 | reverse complement strand
GCAGGCTGCCCAGGAACGTGTGCATGCTCATGAAAAATCACAACGTGAGCTGGCAGGCCTGGCCTGGGAACTACAGCAAGAGATGGAGGAACGTGCGAGTGCCTATCGTCGCCAGCAAGATGAACTTGGACATGCACGTACTGCTTTAGCGGTAAAGCGACAGGAGGCCAGGTCTTTCCATCAACATCTGGCTACGCAGCAGGCACAGGCGCAAGACCTCAAGGCACAAGTTGAGCAGCTTGCAGCGCGTATGAAGGAGGCTGAACAGCGCCTGCAGACTTTACAAGAAGCTACTACTCATCAGCGTGAGGAACTTGCAAAGGCGCAAGCTGTGGCGCTGCAATTGACAGGAGCATTGCATATAGTGGAAGAACAGGCCAGTGAAGTTGATCGACAGATCTCGACCTTGGAGCAACAGACGATGCAATTGCGCCATACCCTGACCGGGTTGGAGGGAGTCTATCGGCGCTGCCTGCTAGACAGCCAGAAGGCGCGCGATGCTGTGGAGTCCCTCCTGGAACAACTGCGCGAAGAGATGGGCGTGGCCGATCCAAAGGATCTGAGCAGTTACGCTGACCGTACTGGTGCTGAAGGATTGGAGCAAGACGAGCCTGCCCTTTCGTTAGAGCATCTGGGGATACTTTCGGAGGAAGAGGAAGCGCAATTACGCAAGCTGCGGCGGCGTGTTGATACTTTGCGTAGTCGGCTCAAAGCGTTGGGAGGATGCGATCCTGATGCACCGCAGCAGTATGAAGAGCTGCGTACGCGCTTTGATTTTCTCTCGACACAAATCGCGGACATGGATCAGGCGGCCCTGCATTTACGCTCGATTATTGGGCAGCTCGACGTGACGATGGCGCGACAATTTGAGACCACCTTTCAAGCGGTCAATGCCCGTTTCCGTGAGCATTTTGTTACACTCTTCAATGGTGGGAATGCACGTCTTGAAATGGTTACCGCCAAAAACGGTGAAGATGATGGTGCAACTCCATCCAATATGCCTGCAGGTGTGGAGGTTATCGTTCAACCACCGGGCAAAAAGGTGCAGGACCTCTCGCTCCTTTCCGGTGGAGAGCGTGCTCTCGTCTCGGCGGCGCTCCTCTTTGCGCTCCTGGAGATCAACCCGCCGCCCTTCTGCTTACTTGATGAGGTGGATGCTGCCCTCGACGAGTCAAATGTGGCGCGCTTCTGCGATATCCTGAAACGCCTGGCCCAGCGCACCCAGTTTATTGTGATTACTCATAACCGGGTGACGATGACAGCGGCGCAGGTTATCTACGGTATCTCGATGGGAGCAGATAGCATCTCCCGCTTGCTCTCAATGAAACTTGAAGAGGCCCCCGCCGCAGGAGACCGCTAAATAGATTTTTACCGGATACCGTTGGCCATTATCTGGTACGTATCTTCTTACCCTTCATAACCCCTCGACGATAGCTCCTGGCTTGTTGAACTACTTGGACCACTTGAATCAAAGGCCGAACCAGACGTAACCCTGCTAGTGCCCTCTTCCAGCACCTGGCTGCCAAGCGCTGCCACGGCCAGGTCGTCGCGATATTGGTAGAGATAGTCTAGCAACGAATAGGCCGCTTTTGCCTCTAACTCCACGTGTACATTCGGGTCTTGCTCAGATGTGATCGTTAGCTCATCATTGACCAGGTGAAACTTCCAACCATGAACAACCATTTCTCCTATGTCCATGCTGCTTTCCTCCTTATTAGCATATAAAGACGCCTCTACTATGTGCACTTCATGAAGCCAATGAAGGTTTCAGATTCCGTTGCAACGATAGAAATTCTCACTGCTTGTCTACAACAAAGTCTATCACGGTGAATTCGTTATCAGGCTTGTGCTTCTCCAACTCTTGCATAGTGATCAATGTAATATCCCCATTATCCATGGTTATTGGATTGACAGAGAAGTGCTGTGCTCCATCACCATGTTCCCAGTGAAATAATTGTGACTCCAGTGAAGCAGATGTGATAGTAGAGTGACCATCTTTGTTGAGAGCCATTGCATGTCTCCTTCTTTATAAGAAACCGTTGTCGTCGTCTTTCTCTATGATACCTTTTCTTACCGGCAACTGAAATGAACTGGCTCACACTGAGCAATTGAAGTGGGTCACAACCCTGGGAGCAGCCCCCTAAGCGATTTTTCTTTCGTCGCTACACCTCTTTTAAGGCCTGCACCAGGATATCGACCTCTTCCTCGGTGTTATAAAACCCTGTAGAAACGCGCAAACTTTTCAAAGAAGGGATGCTGCGGATGTAGATGTTGTGTTTTTCGCTTAATTGTTTCACAACCTCTTTTTCATCACGCCCATCTAAAGCAAACGAAATCAGACCGCTTGCTCCTGGCGTTGGTGTAAGCATGCTGAGTCCTGGCACTGTCTTGAGGGCGGAATAGGCGTAGGCACTCAAAAAAGAGATACGGGCAAATAGCCATTCGTAGCCAACCGTTTCCTCCAGCCATTTTAGAGCGGCTGCTTCACCTGCCAGGCTCGCCGGTTGGCGACCACTGAATTCAAAGCGCTGAGCACGATCGTCCAGTTCCCACTCCACACCCTCCTCGTGCTTCACAGAAATGTAGCCTACATAAGTCGGCGTGACATAGTTTTGCGACTCGCGGCGAACATATAGCGCTCCGGTGCCATCTGGCCCACATAGCCACTTTTGCATGGGAATAGCATAGAAATCAACCTCAAGTGCCTTCACATCTATCGGTATTGCTCCGGCCGATTGGGCGCCGTCGACCAATACGGGAATACCCGCTTCGCGTCCCATATGACAAACTTCGCTGATATTGAGTGTCACTCCAGTCGTCCACAGGACGTGTGAAAGAACAATTAAGCGTGTACGTGGAGTGATCAGGTCCGTGATGACCGGTAGGACGGGACGATCTCCTACCGGGCCAATATCGGCAAAGCGAATGACAACTCCAAACCGCTCACGTATCTGGTAAAGCGGGCCAAGAGCATTATGATGCTCGTGGTTGGTCGTTATGACTTCATCCCCTTCACGCCAGTTGATACCATAGCTAATGATATTCATTCCTTCACCGGTATTATCGGTCAAGGCAATCTCATCTGCATTTGCGTTGAGGAGACGTGCGACGCTCCCCCGAGCATTATCGCGGATAGCACTGAAGATCTCCCATGTCGCCGGGCTTATACGGCCTTCTGAGTATTCATGCTGTAGATGTGCCTGCATGGCTTGTAGAACGCAGCCTGGTAAGGGGCCAAAAGTGCCCGCGTTAAAATAAAGGTGCGCTGTCGTAGCAGGCATTTCCTGGCGAATACGTTGAATATGGGTGAGGTCAGACAAGGTAAAGCTCCTTCGTTCCTTGAAGTAGACACGGAATCATCCCGAATCTGGGGATTCAGGATCAGGATCCCCGCTTCTTAAACGGCTCTAAAACATTCGGGCTGACTCTGTAATTATCCTGGATAATAAAAGATATTGAAAGTATACCTTATTCTTCCTGGTCAGTTCTAGTTTATCATGTTCCCTCCATTGGGTGATATGATAGACTCTAAAATGAAGGAACAAGGGAGTCTGTCTCATACTCATCAGCGAGGAGGCGTATGAGGCGTCTAACGTTTGCAAGTGTATCGAAGGGAGGATCCATCGTGCAAGAGGCTGCGTTGTCGCCGCTTGCCACCTGGCAAAACTTTTACGTCATCATCGGCTCCGCTGCTGCGGCACTGACTGGATTGATGTTTGTGGTGATTACCTTGATCATGGGGACTCGGGCGCGAAGGTCGAGTGGGACGCTGGCGGCATTCGGCACGCCAAACGTCGTGCATTTTAGCGTCGCGCTCCTCGTCGCCGCGATTCTGAGCGCGCCATGGCCAGCGCTCTGGAATGCTGGCCTGCTGCTCGGCCTCTCGGGTCTCGGGGGGGTGACGTACGTCGTTATTGTGGTACGGCGGGCGCGCCGTCAGACTGACTATCAACCGGTACTGGAAGACTGGCTGTGGCATACGGTCTTTCCGCTCATTTCCTACACCGCACTCGTCGTCGCGGCGATTGTGCTCCTGGGCAATCCGGCGCCAGCACTGTTCGTCATCGCTGCGGTTACGCTGCTGCTCCTGTTCACCGGCATCCACAACGCGTGGGATACCGTTACCTACCTTGCCGTCCAGCTCTCGGAGCGGGAGAACAAGAGTTAGAATCGCCTGGCTGGCGCTCCTGCCCTGTGCGGGCCGCTGGCAGAAGAAGAGGAGAAGAACTATGCCCCGGATCGCTATCGTCGGCGCGGGAATCGCGGGACTCAACGCAGCTCTTACCTTGCAGGACGCCGGTCTCTCGTGCAGTATCTACGAAGCGTCCGACCGCATCGGCGGTCGCATGCACTCCGATAGCACCACCTGGGCCGACGGGATGGTCAGCGAGTGGTGCGGGGAATTCATCGACGGCAACCATGAAACCATCCACCAGCTCATCAAGCGCTTCGGCCTCCACACCATCGACCTGGAGCGGGCAAGAGCAGAGCGGGCACAAAACATCATGTATTTCTGTAATCGTTTTTATGGCGCGGAAGAACTGGCCAGGGACTTCCAGGCTCTCGCTCCGCTCTTGGGGCAGCAGGTCCAGGAGGCTGGTTTCCCCACGACCCACGCCCGCTTTACCCAGGAGGGCTTCCGGCTCGACCATCTGAGCGTCTCTAATTGGATCGAGCAGTATGTCCAGGGTGGGCGCGAGATGCCACTGGGTCATCTGCTGGAGACTGCCTGTACTGGTTTCTATGGTTTGGATACAGGCGAGCAGAGTGCTCTCAACCTGGTCTACATGTTTGGCTCGCGAGACCCATCGAGGGATGCGACCACTTCCAGGCCCATGCAAGGCAGCTGCAAAATCGTGGGCGGCAACGAGCAATTGCCGCTGGCTATCGCCCGCAGTTTGCCGCAAGAGCGTATCCACTTGCGGCATCAACTGGTGGCGCTCGAACGCAATAGCGACGCGTCGCTCACCTTGACCTTCACCACTGCTGGCGGCTCCTTAGAAGTGCAGTGCGAACGCGCCATCCTCACGCTGCCCTTCAGCACCTTACGCCAGGTCGATTACACGCGGGCCGGATTTGATCCCCTCAAGCAAGTGGCCATCGAAGAGCTAGGATACGGCACGGTCTCCAAGCTCTTCTTGCAGTTCGACCGGCCTTACTGGTACGAGGATGGCCCCTGGCCCCACCCTCACAGCGGCTTTCTCATCACGGACCTGGATATACAGACGCTCTGGGACGTTTCTCTTGGGCAAGCAGGCTCAAGTGGGCTGCTCGTCGATTATACGAGCGGACACAGAGGAGCCGCGTATGCGCCACAGGCGGCCTATTCTACCGCTGATGACTCCCCGAACATTCAGGGCTATGCCCAGAACTGCCTGCAGCAATTGGAGCGGGTCTTCCCTGGGATCAGCGTCCACTACACCGGCAAGGCGGCGTTGAGCTACGCCACGGGCGACCCTTATCTTCGGGGCAGTTACGCCTGCTGGCGTGTTGGGCAGTACACGCACTTCGGTGGCTACGAGGGCGCCCGCCAGGGGCCGATCTCCTTCGCGGGCGAACATTGCTCGGTCGAGTTCCAAGGCTTTATGGAAGGCGGAGCCAGGGAGGGCGCGCGTGCCGCTCGCGAGATTGTGCGGGATTTGGGCTAGTGGTTCATAATCTCTAGCGCGCAAGGCGGACATCCGCCGGGAATCCATTGAACTTCGCAAGAAGGACTTCCGTGCCATCCTGGTTAATATAGGTGGCAACCGCTCGCATTAAGCGCCTGGCCTCGTCCTTTTCCGTGAAGGTGATCGTACAGGTGATGGTGTCGCCAATATAGACCGAGGCCACAAACTGGAATTCCATTTCCGTGGCGAGGAAACCGATCATGCCGCCGATATGCGTGATCATACTGGCGGTGAGCAGGCCCGGTATAATGGGGCGTCCAAACCAGCTGCTCTCAATAAAGGTCCGGTCTATATGGTATGGATTATAGTCACCGGTGACACCACAGAAGAGGGCAACATCTCCTTCGGTGAAGGTACGTCGAAAGGTGAAGGTCTGACCCACCTCTATGGAGTCAAAGGCGACCTTCAGTTGTTGTTTGAACTCTGGACTTGCGTCTGGCATAAAGACTTACCTGACCTCTTTTCTCTTCTCTTTTCTTGACTCCTCACTGCCTACGGCAGTTCGCAAGAGTTATGTGTCGGTGGCGAGCCTGGCAGCCGCCGGCTGCCAGGCTCGCCACCGACACATAAAGAGACGAGCCGCCGCAGGCGGCGAGGAGTCCTGAATAGTTACACAAACCTTATTGTATCATTCATTTAGGAGCATAGGGTATTTTCCTGGAATTGCGTCATGAATTTCACCAGCTCTTTAGCGTCAACAATTGTCGATTCGGCCACATCTAATTCGACGATATAATAGAGGGGAAAAACTGATTGCCCTCCACGTTAAAATCGCCTGAAGAAAGGAAAACATGATGCGTTACTTACTATTGATCTACCAGGATGAGGTTGCCCATTCACAGTGGAGCCAGGAACAACTGGGAGCCGAGTACCAGGCTTACAATGAGTTTACTGAGTCAGTGGCGAAAAGCGGAACACTGCAGAGTGGTGAGCCGCTGATGCCAACCAACACCGCGACGACAGTGCGTGTACGCAATAGCAAGACCCTGACATCCGATGGTCCATTTGCCGAGACGAAAGAGCAACTCGGTGGCTACTACCTGGTGAATTGCAAAGACCTCGACGAAGCGATTGCGTTGGCTGCCCGCATTCCCGCTGCTACTGATGGGTCCATTGAAATTCGCCCTGTGATGGAATTCGAGTAGGGCTGGCAAGCAGGATACTAACCTTCTATGGATACGACACAGCAGGTGATATCCGAGACCTTTGCCCGTGAAGCAGATCGCATCCTCGCTTCGCTGATCGGTACAGTACGAGATTTCGAGCTGGCCGAGGACGCATTGCAGGATGCGCTGCTTGTCGCGCTCGAACGTTGGCCCATTGATGGCATTCCCCGCAATCCAGGCGCCTGGATGATGGCAACATCCAGGCACAAAGCCATCGACCGCCTGCGCCGGGAGAGTACGCTTGCGCGCAAGGCGGCTGTGCTTGAAACCTTGTTCGAACTGGAGGAGCAGAGAGGAGAAGAGGAGATGGACGAAGCTTCGATTCCCGATGAGCGTCTCAAACTCATCTTCACCTGCTGTCACCCTGCCCTGGCGCTGGAGGGGCAGGTTGCCCTTACGCTGCATACGCTGGGCGGTCTGTCCACTCCTGAAATTGCCAGCGCCTTCCTCGTCCCTCTGCCTACGATGGCACAGCGCCTGGTGCGAGCCAAGCGCAAGATTCGAGATGCGGGTATACCCTATCGCGTACCGGAAACATCGTTGCTGGGAGAACGAGTTGATGCCGTCCTCTTTGTCCTGTACCTCATCTTCAACGAGGGCTATTCTGCTGCCTTCGGCGATCAGCTCATCCGGCGCGAGCTCTGCGATGAGGCTATCCGGCTGACTCGCGTGTTGACACAACTACTCATGCAGGAGTTATTGCTGAGCGAAGTCCCCGAAGCCATGGGGCTGCTCGCCTTAATGCTTCTACATGATGCGCGCCGCGAGGCGCGTGTCGGGCCGGAAGGCGAGATGGTGCTGCTCGAAGATCAGGATCGCGCGCGCTGGGATCGCAGCAAAATCCGTGAGGGAGTCGGCATCATGGAGCGCTTACTCTTGATGAAGCGGCCTGGTCCCTATCAAATCCAGGCCGCTATCAGCGCCCTCCATGCCCAGGCAGAGCGCGCGGAAGACACCGACTGGCCGCAAATCGCCGCTCTCTATCGTGAACTGATGAAAATGACCCCCTCTCCTGTCATCGAACTGAACCGGGCGGTCGCTCTCGCCATGGCCGATGGCCCACTGAAAGGCCTTAAGCTGCTGGATCAGCCAGTATTGAAGCAGGAATTAAGCGACTATTACCTCTTCCATGCTGCCCGCGCCGATTTGCTGCGGCGCGTGGGTCGCATGGGCGATGCGAGCGATGCCTACACCCTCGCGCTCAACCTGTGCCAGAACGAGCGGGAGCGCGCTTTTCTCAGACGCCGCCTGGTGGAGGTGTCTCAGCGGGAACGATGACCCTCATTAGGAATGATCCTGTCCGCAATTCGCAGTATACTCCTCTTGAATACGGAAAACGAGACCAATCCATTGCCAGGACAGTGGGGGCAATATTCACGTACATGTTGCGACTGAGCCGCAAATAGTCCTTTTATACAAGTTTTTGTGTGTTGTGCGTGCACGCCAGCGCACGCACAACACACAAAAACTTGTACTACAACTTATGGTCGCCACAGGCGACCAGCCTGTACGAGGATGTGGTTTCAGCAGTGGGACCGCACCAGAAAGGAAACAGGATGAAAAACACATTCATCATTCTTTGGGCGCCAGGTCCGGCCTGGGTTCCGGGCAAGACCGTACGCGAACAGCCTCATTGGGCGCAACATGCCGCCTTCATGGATCCGCTTTTTGAAAACGGAACGGTGGTACTGGGTGGCCCCTTTGCCGATGCGACGGGATCATTGGTGATCGTTGAAGCAGAGAACGAGCACGAAGTGGCTGACTTGTTTGCGCACGACCCGTTTGTGGTACATGATATTTTTGTCCGAAGCCTCCTCAAGCAGTGGCTGCTTTTTCTGGATGCGCGTCGCAAAGAATGACGGGCAGTTCCAGTCACTTGACAGAACAGAACCGGGGAAAGATGCGCCGCAGTCGAGTTTTCTCAACGCCCTCATCAAAGTCGTCGGCGTGCTCATCTTTCCCTAACGACAAGCGCACGCAGCTCGCGGCGACCATCAACGATACCTGCAAAGGAGCCTGGGAATATGGGCTCCCAGGTGATCTAGAGGACCGTAAAAGGCTGCGGGACTGGTGTCGAGACACACTAGCTCTGGAGAACGAGTTCCTGAGACTCTGCCGCCACTTTGTGCTCGCCCAATTGCAGCAAGGCGGCGTTGAAGAGAAGCGGCAGGCTACACGCATCTTGCAAAGTGTTGTCTATCGCGATACGGAGATGATGGCGATTCTGAAAACGTTAGCGCATGCTACAGATGAGAGAATCCGTTCAGAAGCGGCGCAGGCCTTGGCGATCATGGAGAGCAGTTCCTAAATGAATGCGAGCTTTTAATGGTAGTTGATCGAGATCTCAAGCAGGCCCGCCGTCGATACTTGCGTGAGAGGAAGGCTGATCTCGTAGAACGTCTGCTGTCCGTTGAGCACGCGTATGTGGAGTCACAACAGTAGTTAGCACGACTGCAATTTGAGCTACTCGAACAGCAACAACTGGGTCGAAAACCGTCTGAAAACTGATACCAGGAGTTCATATGTGGTTGATTGCGATGAAAGGATTGGCTGGAAGTGGAAAAAGCACCTTGAGTCGTGCGCTCAGTAGACACCTCGGCTGGCCCTTGATCGACAAAGATGACGTGAAAGATCTGCTGGATGGTCATATCCCCGCAGCAGGTGGCCTCGCCTACGATATCATGTTCAGTATTGCCCGCCGCCAGCTCTCACAAGGACTGAGCGTGATATGTGACAGCCCTCTCACAGGTGGCATGGCATATGAACATGTCCAGGCTATTGCAGCAGAAACCCATGCTTCCCTGGCCATTCTTGAATGCTCTTGTTCTGACGAGTCGCTCTGGCGTCAACGCATCAATGATCGCAAGGCACTCCAGTTGCCAGCACATCATCAAACGGATTGGGAAGCGTTCCAGGTCTTCCGTCGTCAGCATCAGGCTCTGGGAGACGACTCAATTACTCATCCACATCTCGTTGTGGATACGGTAAAATCACTTCACGAGTGTTTGACGGAGGTCGTCGAGTGGTTCGACCACTTCTCAGAGACCTCCAAGCAACTCATTGAGAAAGGAAATCAGTATCCTCTCTAATATGTGTTCCTCTATAAGCAGGAAGTAACCACAGGCGTTAAGTTTATACGGGATATGACAATGATCCGTTAATTTCTGGGCCATTTACGGAGTAAATGTTTCTTTTACCTCTTTTACAGGTCCTTCACCAGAGGGAAACAGAGGCGTGAAGAGAACGCCACATCAAAAAGTCCATACTTTTGCGTTGTGGTATACCACATCACATGAGTAATTACCGCTATTGAATGAAGCGGCAAGAACCCCAATACTCCCATGGCTGAATGAATCATCCTTAGCACTAGCAATTTTTTGCTGATTCACATAGAGATTGAATGTATCTCCATTCGCTACACCCGCAATTGGGCAAGTTATCTGAGAGAAACGCGCCAAGTTATCTAATGAAACATCATGCGCCGCAGGCGCACCACTCCCCATGAAAACGCGTTTTCAGAAGATAGTATTGACCAGGAACTCTATCTTTCCAAGAAGCGTGATATTGTAACCAACCCGGAAAATCCAGGCGTCCGAGTCGCGAACGGCCACATCGACATTGATCCCGCTAAAAAGGTTTCCAACCGGCAAGTGCGTGAAGGCATCTGTCCCGGTGGCATAGTGGTTGGGCCGCCAAACGTCTACAGCAAAGCCGGAGTTGACCGATTGATCCTGGTTGAAGATCGAGCTAAGAGAGGCGAACGGGGCCATTTCTTCCACTGCAAATCCAATCCAAAAGTCCTGGCCTTCCTGGCCGGACGGCTTCGGGATGGCAAATCGGCTGATCGCCCAATGCAAGGGTCCCGAATTCTGGGGTCCCGCCAGATCAATACCCTGGATGGACAGCGTTTCGTAGAGCCACTGCGAACTGCTGTTACCTTCGAGGTTCGCAATCACCACGCCCGATAGGACCAGCAGAAATTTCTGATCATGGATGCTCGCTGGCCGACTTTCCCCCACGGCGAGAGCGGCCGGGGTGATGAGCCAGTTCTGGCCTGCGAAGTCGCTGATTACTTTCATTTGAATTCCTCCATTTAGCTCTTTAAATTTCCTGTGATCAAAATGATCACCAAGTTTAGACGGCTACAAGACCACTATCTTAACGCAGGGCCTTAAATGGTTACATCTTGTAGACGTTAGAGCTTTTGTTTTTTAGAGGTCAGCATTTGTTTCCCGCTATCGCCGAAACACAACTATCTGGGGGTCAGCACAGGGCAGAAGACCTTTGCTCTGCGCAACACTGAGAGGTCAGTAGGTGCAGACACGAGGCAAGTTATGGGTCAAACGACAAGGAGCTACTGATAGCCGCGCTGGAGCAGAAACTTCGCACCCGCCTCAAAGCCTTTGTGTCCCGGCACGAAGAACCCAAAAGCATCGGCCAGCCGGTCGGTCGTGTTAAATGCAAAGCAGACGGAGAGAGCATCCTCGATCTGCTCACGCGAGACCCCGGCAGAGAGCACCGCACGCATGTCATCCACATTGACGGCATGCTCGTGTGTTAGCTTGCCCAGCAGGCGCAAGGTGGCCCGAAGTGGCTCCTCAATGGGCGCGGTTTCCAGATCGGAAAGCACTGCCTGAACTTTCGCTTCATCCTGATACGCCATCGCTGCGGTTGCCGTGTGTGCTCCAATACAAAATGCGCACGCGTTCATCTTCGAGACAAATGCCGCCATCAACTCACGGTCGCCAATCGACCACGCGGAAGGTCCGCGCATCGCGAGATGGGTGAACACCTTCATCGGCGTGCCATAGAAATCGGGGCGGTAAAAGACCAGTCTGGCGGCGTCAGGGATCGGCTGGCGCGAGACCAGGTGAATAAAGGCAAACAGCACTTTCGTGCCGAAATCGTAGCCGTTATTGAGGGTTTTCAGACGCATGCTCACTCCTTTTCTTGCCAATCATAGCCTCCTCCAGGGCGTGGAGTGCTGTCTCATATTGCCGCGTGGCGGCACCGATGGCGGCGCAGACCACCAGCTCGAAGATCTGATCCTCGCTTTCGCCCGACGCAAGAACGGCGGCGATGTCCTCGTCGGTGACCCGTGTCGGTTGCCTGGCGACCTTGTCGATCAGCGTGCGCAGCGGCTCGCCGAGCCCTGCGTTCTCGAATGCGGCGCGCCTAGCGGCACGCGCCGCTCTGCCGTCTCCTTCGAGGACCCGGATGACCACTGCCCTGTGCGCTGTGCGCTTCTTGTCTTCAATGACCATTGTATCCAGCTTTCCTCCTGCTCGTTCTGTGATGGCTCGGCTGTAAGTATAGTCCAAAAGATGAAGCGACGTCTTGTAAAAAAGGGAACTATTGCTTGGCTCCTGCGCAAGTTCGCTGATCGGCAGAAGAGACAAGGTTACGGTGCGTCGGCGTGGTCTGCGTTTGGCCGCTCTCCTCCACCTGAGAGAGATTCTCCCCCGATCCTTTCCCCAGGTGCCTGCTGCTTCAACGGGCGGATCCATAGGGAGAGAGAGGCAGGTTGCATCGTCTCCTGGACTACTGCGAGCAGTTCCTCACGTAACTGATCCAAGTCTACCTCATTGCGCAGCGTGGTGCTAAAAGCCGCCACCGTGCGCGCGGCATCGTATTTGTAGCGATAGAAGCGTCGGTCAATGATTGTCTGGATACGTCTGCGTAAGGGTTGGAAAAGAGCAGCTATAAGCAGCGTTGAGACCACCAGCATCACGCCATTCCCTTTCCCAATTACACCTGCCAGCAGCGCCTGCCCAGCAAAGATCAGACCGATATAGAGCGCAAGCAGAATACCTGTCAGCAGAGCATACACCAGCGCGCGATTGATCACCGTATCGATATCCCATAGCCGGTAGCGCAAAAGGGCAACGCCAATGCTTATGGGTATAAAGATGTAGGCACAGAACAGATCAAGTGGACTACTCAGTATACTGCCCAGCTGATACCATGAGCTGGTCGCATTCAGATCAGGGAAAATTGCTGGAACAACCCCTCCAATGAGAGTGATCAGTAACGTGGCACCAAAACCAAAAGTGAGCCATTTGATCTGCTGACGTTGCAGTGGCGTTGCCACCGCAACATAACGATAAATTTGTGTTCCCACCGCGCTCCCATAGACGACCAGTAGATCCAGGAATTGGGTCGCCTGAGGCCAATGTGGGAGATCATAAGGATAGGGTGCAAGATAGAAGCCTACCTGGACGACGAACAGGAAGCCAAGAAGCCATGACCAACGCGGTACAAAGCGTCCATCAGGAAAAAGATAGAAGAAGAAACCTAGTGCAGGCCACTGCAAGAATAAGACGAGATACCCAAAGATGAGGAGTGGCAGAGGAAGAACAGCATCATTAATGACATTCATATGGACCTCATCGACTCCAAGACACGCAAAAGTGATCAGGAGCAGGGAAACAAAAAGTCCCATACGATCATTCGATTTATGCCAGAAAATGAGCGCCCCAATCAGTAAGAGAGCCAATGTGATCACTGCATCCAGCATGAGCACGTATGCAGCGTAACCAACCAGCGAAAAGCCAAAGCGATTGAGCACCACCATTTGTGCAGGACCAAGCTGGTATAAACCACAATTCACTCGCGTCAGATCAGTACAAACAGTGCGTTGCTGCGCAATAAATCCTGGAATGCTAAAGACCAGGATACCCAGGTCGAATAGTACAAACAGGCTCCAGACAACGCGCCATGCGACCAGGGCTTTTCCATGCAACGGTGCTGGCGTTTGCGCTGATCTGGTCGTGGGTCGCTGTTCCTCGCTCTCATCCTGCACCATTTTCAACAAGTCTTTGCCTCTCTATCTTTTTCCCCTGGAGAAAAGCTGCCCAGGTTATAAGTATAATTACAATCTCTGCTTTTTCTTACTCACAATTATAACACTCTCTGCGTCCAAAAATCGTTACGGGGGTCACCATATTTTTGATACCACTGGCGAATCCCTTGACTGACCAAGCCTGGTCAAGCAGCGACCTGAACAGGCTCAGAACTCATGAGTTTCTTAAACCGAGAGTGTCGTGTCTGCGCATGAGGTTGTTCCATCAGCCAGGCTCCCATGCGGACCAGATTCAGTGAAGCTGCCACAAACAGGTGAGTCGACGATATGTTCCTCTGGGAGCAACGCTTTCGCTTCCAGAGCCGTGTGAATGGTCTCCGTCACGGCCCCATCATAGGTGGTCGCAGGTGTCGTTTCCACATGGGTAATCAGATGGGGGAGCTTCTCATCGCAAGTTTCGGTGAGATGCACTTTATAACCCGCCCACAACATTTCGCGCTTGGTACTGAAACGAGCTTCAACGTCATAAGGGGAGTGAATTTGGAAGGCGCCTTCGAGGTCGATCTTCCTCAGTTCGCCACCTCACGGGTCCATCGGGCGCATAGTACTGCTGCACCCAAACCTGTCGCAAGACCTGGACCATGGGCACTTCTCGCAGCCAGGATGGGGCCGTCTCATTGTAGATGGCTGAGAGGAGCTGGAAGCCATCGGCTCCAATCACTTGGGGTCAGCATATCCAAACGTGAAAAGTGTACGCTAAGCAAAACAGGATGTGCTTCTAATTTATGTACGTAGCTTCTCAGGAGGATTAAGGTGCAAGATTTTGAAGTTCGGAAGGTATGCCCTATTGTGAAATCCTCCATGGCAAGCGTTTTATCAAGAATGCTCATCCAGCTCTACAGGCTAATTCATCGCCTTAGCGTACAAAAAGCACGAAATGATGTGCTGACCCCAAGTAGGTATTTACCCTTTCAAAGATATCAAGCTGGGTCGTGCTGATGTTGAGTGGCTCTTGGCAACGCATGAGAACGGGCGTGGTCCAGTGGATTGGCTTGATGAACATGAGCATGAGCGTAAGGGATTGGATCTGCGCGGTGCTGACCTACGTCAAGTAGACCTGAGTCTTCTCCCATTGGCTCGTCTACGCGGCGGGCTCGCTTGGGATGAACATTCTGATCATACCACGGAGGAGCAATACAGCATGGCAGCTGTGCATCTAGAAGGAGCTAACCTCTATGGAGCGCATCTCGAGGGAGTCCGCTTAAACAGCGCATACCTGGAAGGAGCTAATCTCGGATATGCACACCTGGAGAGAGCCGATCTCATCAAGATACATCTAGAAGGTGCTAACCTCGAAGGGGCATTCCTGACGGATGCCGACCTCGGATATGCACATCTAGCGGGTGCTAACCTTAGCGGGGGGCGTTTGGGAGGAGGTTACATGAGAAACGTCATACTGAGCGATGAAAAGCGCGGAGGGCCTCGGCTAGTTGACATACGCTGGGGTGATATCAACCTTGCGGTGGTGAAGTGGGCGCAAGTGAAGATACTCGGTGACGAGTATGAAGCCCGACAGAAGAAGCGCAGTGGAAAGGTGAAAGCTAGAGAAACTCGGCTGAATGAGTACGAGAACGCTGTTCGGGCGAATCGCCAACTTGCTGTCGCACTCCAGGCACAAGGACTCAATGAAGATGCTGCACGCTTTGCCTATCGTGCTCAGAAGCTGCAGCGCATCGTGTTGCGGCGACAACACAGATTTGGACAATACCTCTTTTCGCTGTTGCTTGATGTGTTCGCGGGCTATGGGTACAAACCAGAACGATGCTTTTTTGTCTATGTTCTTGCTTTGGCCGGATTTACAGTGGCTCACTACATCGTGGGGATCATAGCTGGGCCGCATCTTAGCTGGTTGAGTGCATTAGCAGTGAGCATACAAAGCTTACATGGACGTATCTTCTCATTCCAGCCAGGTGATCCACAAACACTTTTGAATACAATCGAGGCATTTGTCGGCTTGTTCATTGAAGCTATTGTGGTTGCAATTATCACACAGCGCATCTTGGGCAAGTCATGAAGTGATGATTTCAGACATGCAAACTGTCTACATAATCAATCACCTGGTAGCCAACTGTGTGATCCTCTACAATGTGTTTGTAGTGAGCAAGGAACTGCAGCAGCTGGCACAGGAGGGCCGTGAATTCGACGAGCAGGCAGTAGTGGCGCTTTCCCCCTACATTCGACACCATATCAATCGCTTTGGCCATTACCAGCTCGACCTGACGCAGCACTCACCTCAGATCGAATACGATCTCCCTATTCCCACGAAAAAGCGGCAGGAGAAACTGACGGGACAAGCAACACCACCAAGGCGGAAGAAGAAACCAAAGAAGAAGCGGAAGAAGACGGTAGCTCGCCAAATGAGACTCTTCTCAACAGAAGAGGGTACCTGAGAGGCAAAAAATGCATGAACAGCACAAGTGGCCCAAAAATGAACGAATCGTTGTCATATCCATATACCAGAGTATGCCATATTACAAAGCAGCTAAAGAGTTTCTGGAATAATCTTTCTTTGTGAATGATACCACTCTCTACCACCTTGTTGTGCAACTCGTGGGTTATACAATGTATAATGAACGCGAGCTTTTTATGAGATATTGTTGAGAGGCAGTTTCATGCGTATACGAAATTATCGAGAGGTAGATCTGCCGACGCTCGTAGACATACAACAACTTGCAGCAAAAGCCGACAGTACGGAAGCCATGAGCGCAGCCGGCTTCGAGGAGTGGTTAGCACAGCCTGAACTTGAGGCAGACACGAATGTCTTTGTGATTACTGATGACGATGAGTCGAACGAGTGGGGCCAGGGAGGAACCCTGGAAGGCGTTGAGGGCGAAATTATAGGTTATACTGTGCTCCAGTTACGCTACAGCCGACACGCCTACCATTTTCTCTGTGAAGGAGCAGTTCATCCCGCGCACCGGCAGCGAGGTGCCGGCCGCGCCTTATTGATCTGTGCCCTCAATCGCGCTCGCACCTGGTCTGCCGACTTTGAGTTCGAGGCGGAAGAGAAAGGCCATCCTATCTACTTTGAAGCGCTCCTTCCTCTTCGCGATCCAGCATCACCCAGGCTGGCTGCCAGGTGCGACATGCAGCCAACCAATGAGCCAGTACTCGAAGGTATGAGCTTATACCGCCGGGAATTGTAGGACCCCCACCAGGAATTGCTACTATAGGACGGTTCGGCCCGGGAAGGCCGTTCATAGTAGGGGAACCCCGAATGGGGGACAAGTATAAAAGCAGCTTACCACCTCTATAAACGATAGCTTCTCTGCATCGGTTCTGGACTTCCCTTATTCGACTGGCTGCTCCCGCCATCCCCGTATCGCCCTGGCGTGCTGAGGGTAATGGCTGTATGTATCGAGCCGGAGGCGATGCCGGAAACGCGTCTCCCGCGTGAAGTGCTCTTCGGGCACGCTTCGGATGTAGTCGATGAGTCGGCGGTGCGTTTCATCCAGTTGCCTCAGTACGTCGGAGAGCGCAAGGCCCCGTTTCTGTTCCGTCATCTGCGCATTGAAGGCATCAATGCCGCCGTACTGGATGTATCGTGGGGGCCTGCCTCCTGTGATGATGAGCGGCAGGTACTTCAGCGCCTCCTCCTCCCACGTGGTCACGTGCGCAAGGATGTCTTTCACCGACCAATTGCCCATGACGCCAGGCTCCGTCAGCTGTGAATCTGACAAGCCAGCGTATGACTCGTTGATTGCCGCCCACGCCTTCTCAAGTTGTTTCAGAAGCTGTTGCTTATCCATGGTTCAGGTTTTGCCGATCCATCGCCACTAGTTCAGACCTTCTCGTACTCCGTCTTCACAGTATACGTGCCATCCGCAAGTTGCTCAATCGTATAATCACCGAATAGAACGGGATCGGTGAGCCGCAGGCAGAGGAAGATTCGCAGGGCTAGCTCGCGTATCTCGGTCTCGGCATGGGGGCTGGCACGCATTTCGATGACATGTCGCCAGGCGCGCGCATTGCCCGTTACGACGATAGGGGCCTCCGTCTCGTTTGGCAATACAGAACGTGCCGTCTGTTGCACCTTTTTGCGCAAGTCAGTTCGCGCTTCCGCGCTGAGAATACTTACGCCCGCCTGCTGCATTTCCAGTAAGCGATTAGTGAGAGACGCGTATTCATTTGCCGCCCGTTCGATACGCTGCAAAAACTGGCTATGCAAATCTTCGTCATCTTGATATTCGGGCCGCTCTACAAAGCGTAACATCCGGCCGGAGACGTAGCGCTGGCTCAGCTGGGAAAACCCAAATCCGGCCCGGTGGCGTACCATTTCGTGGGTGACGCTGCGAGATATTCCATAAAGTAGCAGGCTGAACGTGGCGTGCTCGAAAACGGAACCATGCCCTGAGGACTTGAGATTGTTGAAGTACCGTTCAGCATGTTCGTTAAACGTGCGTTTACGGCCAAAACTCATATAACAGACCTGCCCCGCGACCTTGCATAATTGTGCTCCGTCGGGCAGCCTTGTTGGATCGTCCAGGTACTCTGTGAAGTGCAGCGATGGATCAAACCCTTCTAGAAAGCCTGCCAGGCCGCCCATATTAAAATTTGGGCGTGCTAGAAGAGCTACTCCTGGTTTGCGTAGATAGGCTATACCACCAGGAGAGTAGTGGACGGGAGAAGCAACTGCGGGAAAACCTGAACTCTCACTCCCATTGAGTTGGTGAAAGAGTATCTCAAAATCGATAACTGGCACCTATGTCTCCTTACTACCAGACTACTAGCCGTGTTTTTTCTAGCACTAGTCTAGCAGCGTTAGAGGCCTTATGGGTTTACCGGCAGTTGTTGAGATGGCTCAAGCAAGGTATTTAATGTGGAGCGGCGGATGCGGTAAGCCTGGCGCGTTCCGCGATGGGGTAGCGTAATCGCTTCCAGGATGCCATTTTTAATCCAACGTCGCACAGTGGTATCATCTACCCGCAATTGTTTAGCAACCTCACGGACTGTGAGCAGATCCGCTTCGTCTTGTACCACGTTGACCTCTTTCTGGTCTTGTACTAAAGTGACGTTCAGTCCCCTCTTCTCAGAGTATGCTTTGGACTACCTCCATACCACCTATTTGACTATAACAACGAACAACCTGTATTTTGGTAACTCTAGTGTAAAAGTCGTTGTGCATTAAAATAACGTGCCAGGCATTAGATACACCCTGGGAACGATGAATGCTACCTGCTGCTCTTTTCGCTTGCTAAGCTAACCGCCAATCATTGACATGCTGCGGCTTGCACGTTTGAAGCGCTTATCACCGATGTAGTGCTTGAGTTCCTTGTTCCATACGGCGCGGCGAATAGTGTCAGCTAAGGCATCGTCGGAGGCGTCGGAGCGGACGACTGCCCGCAGATCGGTCTCTTCAATAGCAAAGAGGCAGGTGCGCAATTGCCCATCGGCAGTTAAACGAATGCGGTCACAGGTAGCGCAAAAGGGCTCGCTAACGGGATTGATAAAGCCGACTTCGCCTATGCCATCGCTAAATGTGTAGCGGCGTGCGGTTTCAGAAGGATCACCGCTGGTGATCAGTACAAGTGGACCATACTCTGCTTCGATAATGGCCTTCAATTCAGCTCCCGCGAGTATGTCCTCCTTGCGCCAGATCTGGTCAGCGTCAAGTGGCATAAATTCTATCCAGCGCATAACATACGCTTTGCGCCGTGCTAAGCGGGCGAAGTCAAGGACTTCATCTTCACTATAGCCCCGAATGGCGACGGCATTGATTTTAATGGGGTGGATGGATGGATACTTTTCCAGTTCTTCCAGGCCTTCCAGCACCCGCTCAAACTGATCGCGTCGAGTTAATTGTGCGAACTTCTCACGAACGAGCGAATCCAGGCTAACATTGATCCGATTGAGCCCCGCTTCGGCCAGTGCGCGTGCTTGTTGCTTCAAAAGAATACCATTGGTGGTCAGGCTAAGACTGCGCAACCCCTCGATTTTACGTAGTTGGCGTACAAGTTCGGGTACATCTCTACGAACTAACGGCTCTCCACCCGTCAGGCGAATTTGCTCTATACCTATGCTGACTGCAACGCGGGTGATACGCTCAATTTCCTCGTAGGAGAGAATCTCGGCCTTTTTAAGCCATGGTAAGCCTTCGGCAGGCATACAGTATGTGCAGCGAAAGTTGCACTTGTCAGTAATAGAGATACGCATACTTTTTATGCGGCGTCCGTAGCTATCGACGAGTAGGTCCATCTTATTGCCTCTTACTAAATATGCCTGGGTAACTAATATGTATGATTTACTATAGCACATAGATTCGTTGTTTGCCATGTATCTTAATATACCATATTTCATAAATAGGTAGTAATACATATCTTGCACACTAGTGCAAGGAATTGTAAGTCACTACGTCCACATTTGCCCCGCCTGAGCACAAAGAGAACAGGCGAAACAAGAAGTGAGCCCTTGTCTCGCCTGTTCTCTTTGTACTTAACTCTTGTGCTTAAACATCGTAGTAGAGTGAGAACTCGATGGGTACGGGGCGCAGGCGCATTTCATCAGCCTGTGCACGCTTGAACTCGACATAATGTTCGAGTACATCCGTAGTGAAGACATCACCTTCTAGCAGGAAGGAATGGTCATTCTCAAGCGCATCCAATGACTCGTACAAGGAGCCGGGAACAAAGCGATGCTCGCGCAATTCTGCTGCTGATGTATGGTAGAGGTCACGGTCCAATGGACCAAAGCAATGATCACTTGGCTCAATCTCGCGGCGAATGCCATCGAGTCCGGCCATCAGCAAAGCTGCGAAGAGCAAGTATGGGTTTGCAGCTGGATCGGGTGGACGGAACTCAATACGCTTTGCCACAGGGTTCTCGGTCAAGGGGATACGTACGGCAGCGCTGCGATTGCCTTTTGAGAAGACCAGGTTGACGGGCGCTTCAAAGCCAGGTACCAGGCGCTTGTAGCTATTTGTGGTGGGGGCAGCAATAGCAAGCAATGCTGCAGCATGCGTCAGTAGCCCACCGATATAGTAGCGCGCCAATTGAGAAATGCTGGCATAGCCCTCGGGATCAAAGAACAGTGGCTTCTCGTTCTTCCACAGACTCTGATGCGTATGCATGCCGGAGCCATTGTCACCGAACACAGGTTTAGGCATGAATGTCACCGTCTTGCCATGCTTGCGAGCTACATTCTTGGTGACATATTTGTAGAGCATCATGTTGTCTGCTGTCTTCATTAGTGTGTTGAAACGGATATCGATTTCAGCCTGTCCAGCGGCACCGACTTCATGATGCTGTGCTTCAACAGGCACACCGAGTTCCTCAAGCAGGAGCACCATCTCGCTGCGAATATCCTGTAGCGTATCATTGGGAGCAACAGGGAAGTATCCTTCTTTTACCCGCATGCGATGACCAAGATTAACACTACCGTTGCGTGAACTGTTCCAGTGTGCTTCATCCGAGTCTACCTCAGCGTATTGGATATTGTCGGTAGAGTTGTAGCGTACATTGTCGAAGATATAAAATTCAGCTTCTGGGCCAAAGTAGCTCGTATCAGCGATATCGCTAGAACGTAGATACTCCTCCGCTTTGCTTGCAATATAACGCGGGTCGCGGGTATATGGCCTTTTAATCCCCAAAGGGCCGGGATGAGCGATGTTGCAGATCAGGCTGAGTGTTGGAGCAACAGTAAAAGGATCCATAATAGCGGTATCAGGATCGGGGATGACCAGCATATCGCTTGTGTCAATTGTCTGAAATCCGCGTACGCTGGAGCCGTCGAAAGGTACTCCCTCAACAAAAGTGCCTTCTTTAAGTTCATGTAAAGGCACACTAAAATGCTGCCACGTTCCTGGCACATCCACAAATTTCAAGTCCACCATCTTTGCGCCGCGCTCTTTGGCAAATTGCAGTACCTCTTCGGGTGTCATGCCCTCAATTCTCCTTTTTTCTACCCAACTATGGCTGCTGAAATAGCTGGCTTATCTTGCCTGTATTGACATTTAGCTATTTTGCACAATACATTACATGTTGCTCAGCATACTGCTGATTTTAATTTCTGCTCATATGATACTTCACCTGCATATTCGTTGCTATAGGTAGTTTATCTGAAAGTAATAGCACTATTTTTGTGCAAAGTGCACAGATTTATTGCTGCTTGCACCTCCTTCAGGAAGATAGTAATATAGGCTGAACTAATTTATAGGAGGGGTGAATGGACTCACCGAAGCGAACTGTGCGGTTGGCTCCCGAGCCAGCTCCCCAAAAACCTCGACGACGACGAATAGGGTGTTTCGTTATCCCTGGCATAACTTTTTTACTGGGTATACTCCTTGGTGTAACGGCTATAGGGCTCTATGTACTATCAATTTCAGCCAATAGAACCGCTTTATCTACATCGCAGCCACCTCAGAGTAGCGATATCGTGGTACAGGCTGGCCCGGCTTACATTACTCATCTTGTTGACAGAGGTCTAAGAAATTCGGGAATGCTCAACGCTTCGCATGTTCAGGTTACGTTTGAGCGCGGGGATCGTATGATTATCAACGGAGATGACCAGATTGCTCTTGGCTTCACCGGTCATTTTACTATTGTAGTACAACCCCTTATAGCTTCCTGCCGGCTTAAAATACATGTCTTGCAAGCCAATCTTGCAGGTATCCCTATAACGGGATTTGTGGCAATGTTTGAAGATCAGGTCAATCAGCAATTACAGAGCAAACCAGCTACATTGCCTTCAGGCTTTGTCTATTGTGAGACAAGTGTGCGTACTGATCCACAGGGCTTGTATCTAACCGTCTCAGCAAAGCCCGTATAGAGATTGTGCAACACGCGTGAGAGGAGTACAATACTTTCTAGAAAAATAGATAGTGACCTCGTTGTCAGGAAAGATGGTAGGCTATGGCCAAGAAAAAAAACACGCAAATAGCTGTTTCGCAAGAAGATAACACACAAGCACAGCACATACTTGAGCAATATCACGAGATCGCCGGTAATTTGCATACGAGTACAGACCAGAAGCAGGCAGAAGATGCCTTGACTGAGATCAACAATATGCCGGAAGGCGCTCAGATAGCTCTGCTCAAAGCATTATCAAAAGAACTTCATACCGATGCTGCAGATGTCCTGATTGCCATTAATGAATTGAGTCCCATAAAAAGCGTCCGTAAGGAAGCAAGGCGCTCACTGATACGACTCGAAGGAGCAAGAATTTACCCACAGTGGAAGCCACCCGTTCAGCCAGCGGTGGCTTTGCAAATCACAGACGCCCCTCTACGCTTCTGGCAGGGTATTGTTACAGATACGGTCCCAACGGGTGAAGTAGAACTTCTCCTCCTCTTCGAAAATGAGGACAATCCTAGAGAGATACGCATCCTCGGATTTTTGCTCGAATTTTGGCATGATGGAGTCAAAGATTTCTTCACTAGAGTTGAAAGCAGGCGCAGCGTTGAAAATTTCATTGCTGGGACGCCTGCACGTTTACCCGGTATTAAAACAAAGAATTCCTCGTTAGCAGAAGGACGTCGAATGCTCCTGGATGCACTTGCCGTCAACAAACAACATGGCACGGTACCTCACAAAGATTACCGCTATAACCTCTCGCTTATAAATCGCCTCGTACTGGAAGCCCCTGACCTCGAAGAAGATGCTGACCTTGACGAAGAAACTGAGGAGAGCATCAATTTACATGACTTGAAACCCGAGGGGGTCATTATCAACTTTGTTGAGTCCTGGGTCAATGGTGAGTATGACATAGCCTATGACCTTCTCTCCAGTGATAGCCCTGTTCGCGAAGGACTTTCAAGAGATGAGTGGATTGAACGGCGCGATGCCTGGTCAGACGAAGCTAATCCAGGCGAACTGGAACCAAATTTTTACCACGAACGCGAACCTCAGGAATCGAGACTTTGGCTTCCCAATACAGTTAGCGCAATTCGCTCGGCCACACGCAAAGACATTGAGGTTGGCTGGTCCATCGAACTGGAAGAGTCATCCCTCAGCGACACACCTCCAGAACTCCCAGAAGCCACCGTTATCTACGAGGAAACAGGAAGGCATTGGTTTTGGACAAAGTATACTCTGGTCCAGGAACAAGACGAATGGCGTATCCAGGATATAAGCGATGAAGGAGCGAATGCCCTGGGTCTATCCGTTGCAGAATTGCAGAGGAGAATTCAAGAGCATAACACATTCCTGGAAGAGTTTGCGCAGAAGCAGAGATCGGTAGATAGAGAAAAAGCAGAGGAAAGCCTGGCAGCGATTGCCTGGCGTGTGATGCAAACCATCTATTACTTTGATGCTCTCATCAAGCAGTTGTCGTTTGACCGCTTAGTTTATCAGGAAGCCGCTTCTCTTTCGCTCTTGTTTCGCCAATTTGAGCGTTGCATCGTCTACCTGGAACTACTAATAGAACGTTTTCCAGAACAGCGTGCAGAGAACTTAAGGACACTGGCTACCGTACAGATAGACCTCAGCCAGAAATACTTTGACAGGGGAGACGATGAACTCGCTAAACGCTGCCAGGAACGTGCCGAAGAAGCGCTGCGCGAATCACTGGCTATTCAGGATAGCTTTGCTGCTCACATGTCCATGGCCGAGTTGCTCATAAATATGAATGAGCGCCTTGATGAGGCAGAAGATCACCTGCTGCAGGACAAAGCCATGACCACAGACCCGGCGGATGAGGCGCACATCGCACTCCACCTGGGCCAAATCGCTATGAAGCGAGAGCAATATGAGGAGGCGCTGAGCCAGTATCAACGTTTTGCAGAATACAATCTAAACTCTCCCGATGCCTGGTTCAACGTCGCTGAAGCACATAAGATGCTAAAGAATTTTGAAGAAGCCGACGCTAACTATAGGCGAGCCCTAAGCTTACAACCGGATGACGAAGAAATCTACTTCGTACTCAGCCAGATGTACTCCGGGAATGATCAACTTTCAAAGGCTATTGACGTGATCGAGGAAGGGTTAAGTGCCAATCCTGACTCTGTCTTCTTGACTATATCCCTGGCCACTTTGTACCTCGAAAGCCAGGACCTCCGCCAGGCGGAAATATTCCTGGAAAAGGCAGAGCGCATAGATCCAGAATCACAGAGTGTCCTGATGTTCCGCCAGATACTCAATTTGGCTAAAAACGAGCAATTTCACTACATCAATAGACCGAACAGACCTAAACTCAACAAACCTAAGAAGAAGAGGCATTAACTAGCACAAAGGAAAGGAGCACCTCATGGTAGCTGACATCAAGCGCGAGCTTGGACAATCACTCGGAACAGATTTTTATTTGATGGATGAACTTCTAACCGAGCAGGAACGCAACGTACGCGATAAAGTGCGCAACTTCTCTGACAAAGAGGTCATTCCAATTATCAACGACTACTGGGAGCGTGCCGAATTCCCCTTTGAACTCGTTCCAAAGCTGGCTGCCCTGGGACTCGCTGGAGCCGACATTAAGGGCTATGGTTGTCCGGGCCTGAGTCCGGTCGCCGCCGGACTTATGGCTCTGGAATTGGCTCGCGGCGATGCCAGCGTCTGCACCTTCTTCGGTGTCCACTCTGGACTGGCCATGCACGCGATCTCGCTGCTCGGCTCAGAGGAGCAGAAGCAGTACTGGCTGCCACCCATGGCACGAATGGAGAAGATCGGCGCCTTTGGCCTGACCGAACCAGACCATGGCTCTGACGCGGTGGCCCTGGAGACCCGCGCTCATCGCGCAGGCAACGATTACATCATTAACGGAGCCAAACGCTGGATCGGCAACGCTTCCTTCGCCGACGTCACCGTCATCTGGGCACGTGACGATGAGGGCAACGTGGGCGGCTTCCTTGTCGAGAAGGGGACACCTGGCTTCAATACGGGGATTATGACAGGAAAGGTAGCCAAGCGGGCTGTCTGGCAAACGGATATCACGCTTACTGATGTGCATGTGCCTGTAGAGAATCGTCTCGCGCTCTCGCGCAGCTTCAAGGACACCGCGCTCGTGCTTACTGCCACGCGCTCCGGTGTGGCCTGGGAGGCGGTGGGCCATGCCGTTGCCGCCTATGAAATCGCCCTTACCTATGCGAAGGAGCGCATCCAGTTTAGCAAGCCCCTGGCAAGCTTTCAGATCATCCAGAACAAGCTTGCCGCCATGCTTGCCAATGTAACAACCATGCAACTCCTTTGTCTCAGGCTCTCCCAGCTAGAGGCCGAAGGCAAGATGACAGCAGCTATGGCTTCACTGGCGAAGATGAACAATGCACGCCTGGCACGCGAGGTCGTTGCCGATGCACGTGAGATGCTTGGCGGCAATGGTATTCTGCTGGAATATCATATCGCCCGCCATCATGCCGACATTGAGGCTGTCTTTACCTACGAAGGCACCGATACTATCCAGTCGCTCATCGTCGGCCGGGAACTCACAGGGATGCAGGCCTTCTCGCATCGTTAGGCTCCCCTCAAACCACAATAATTACGTCCAGTCAGACCTCTGACTGGACGTAATTATTGTGGTTCATGCAATGAACTGCAAAAAATCTTTATGGTCGCCGGAAGCGATTTAGCGTTCTACAATCATGGCAACGCCTTGCCCACCACCGATACACAGGGTTGCCAGGCCATAATGCGACTGGCGCCTCTGCATTTCATAGAGCAAGGTTACCAGGATGCGCGTACCGCTGGCCCCGATTGGATGGCCCAACGCAATCGCACCACCGTTTACGTTGAGCTTCGATGCATCAAAACCCAACTCTCTCCCTATCGCTACTGACTGCGCCGCAAATGCCTCGTTTGCCTCCACCAGGTCAAGGTCGGTTACCTTCAGCCCCGCCTTTTCCAGCGCACTCTTGGTGGCAGGTACAGGACCCATCCCCATAACGCGCGGATCAACGCCCGCCGACGCGTAGCTCCGGATCTCTGCCATTGGCTTCAAGCCAAGCTCTTCGGCCTTCTTACGGCTCATCACAACGACGGCCGCTCCCCCATCATTGAGACCGGAAGAGTTGCCAGCTGTGACCAGGCCGCCCTCGGCCATAAAAGCTGGGCGCAGCTTGGTCAGAGCTTCAATTGTAGTTTCAGACCGTGGTCCCTGGTCCTTATCAAAAATGGTTGGACCCTTCTTGCCCGGCACTTCTACTGGTACGATCTCCTGCTTGAATACGCCAGCTTCAATCGCATGGGCTGCTCGCTGCTGACTTTGCAGTGCAAACTTATCGAGGTCTTCCCGGCTCAATTCGGCGGCCATGCAGATATTTTCTGCCGTCATTCCCATATGACAATCGTTGAAAGCGTCCCATAAGCCATCCCGTATCATTTCATCCACCAGTTTCCCATCACCCATACGGAAGCCAAAACGCGCCTTCTCAAGTAGATAAGGGGCACGGCTCATACTCTCCATACCACCGGCAACAATGATATCTGCGTCACCCAGCTTAATCGCCTGGGCCGCCAGCATGACCGCTTTGAGGCCACTTCCACAGACTTTGTTAATCGTCATCGCAGGGATTTCGACAGGCAGTCCGGCATTGATAGCCGACTGGCGAGCTGGATTCTGGCCCAGCCCGGCCTGCAGCACATTGCCCATGATTACCTCATTAACCTGGCCCGGCTTGAGGTCCGCGCGCTCCAATGCCGCCCGGATACAAATTTCGCCCAACGTCACCGCCGGCACTTCTGCCAGCCCACCACCGTAGGTACCAATCGCGGTACGTACTGCACTCACAATTACTGCATCTTGCAATTCGGCCATAGCCATATCTGCAAACTCCTTTGTCTATCATTGGCTCTAGCTAATCTAAGTTTCACGCCTATTAAATAGCACACTAAGAGAAATCACCCTCTGTATTGATTCTAGCAAAAGGATGCCAAGCTACTTCATTGACCTTGTTCTCTGCCATAATTATACTTCTTCACGTTCTAGCTATATGCCAGACGCCTTGTATTCTAATCGCATCTATATGCATTATACATTTATATGCGTGATTTGTCAAGCCGTCCGCTTGATTGCAAAAGTTCATACTTGGGTTACAGAACTCGGTCAAGAAAGCCCGGGTCTTTTAAGCCTGATTCTTACCCACATTTTACAAACTGATTTTGCGAGGGAGCCTGGCAAGACAACTCGCATTGCCGAGGCTAGCAAAATCTCTGCTTTATCAATCCGCTTGTCACGGTCTCTCCCAAGGATGTGGGTAAGAATCAGGTCTTTTAAGCCGGGGATGGATTGACCTTCCTTGTATGGTGCGTGGGTGGTGGGGAATAGCTGGGATCATGCCAGGCCAGATAGGCATCAATAGCACGTCTCACCAGTTCCGAAACAGGAATGTTATCAGCATCACTCTTCGCGCGTAACCGCTCAAGTTGTTTCTCATCAAGGTAGATATTTGTTCTGGTCAATCCCATTGGTTTCACCTCTTGCAATACATCTTATTCTGATGTATAATGCTACCACAAGACAAAAAGGGATGCAAAGAATTGTTATGAAGCGAGCGAAGACACCGACCTTTCTCCTCGAATTGCCCCTTCACGTCGATTGGAATCAGGAGCACCACCTCCGCGCTCACCTGGAGGCGGCTAGGTGTTTGTATAACGCTCTGCTTTCTGAAGCAAACAAACGCCTCCGATGTATGCGCACCGATCCAGTCTGGGCTCAGGCGCGTGCTCTCCCGCGCTCGAAAAAACAGGAACGCGCCCAAGCCTTTGCTGTTCTGCGCAAAAAATACCACTTTTCCGAATACGACCTGCATGAATATGCAAAGCACGCCCGCGTCTCGTGGATTGCCGAGCATATCGATGCCACGATGGCCCAGACCCTGGCGACCCGTGCCTATCAGGCAGTCAATCGCGTGTGCGTGGGCAGAGCACGCCGCGTGCGTTTTAGAAGCCGTGGCCGGGGGATTGATAGCGTGGAGGGCAAACGCAATGATGTCGGCCTGCGCTTCGTGCTCGACCCAAACGCCGGTGCTGGGGGCTTTCTGCTCTGGAATAAGGTGGTCATTCCCGCCATCATTGACTGGCTTGATCCGGTGGTGCAGCATGGCCTGCGCCACACGATCAAATATGTGCGTCTGGTTCGACGCAAAGCCTCCTCTCACAAAGCACAGGGAGCCGATTATGAGGGCAACCGCTATTTCGTCCAGTTGGTCTTAGAGGGCCATGCTTTCACCAAGCCAAAGCACGAGGAGATCGGGCACGACACCACCGGGCTCGATATCGGCCCCTCCACCCTTGCTATCGTCCCACGCGAGGGGAAAGCCGAGCTCGTCACGTTCTGCGAGGAACTCGTCCCCAATGCGAAGAAAAAACGACGATTGCAGCGCAAGATGGAGCGGCAGCGCCGTGCCAACAATCCAGAGAACTACGACGAAAAGGGACGTGTCAAGAAAAGTGGCAAGAAGCGATTGCGCTGGGAAGTGAGTAAGCGGTATCAAGCGACCAGGCGGCAACACGCCACTGCTGAGCGCAAGCTTGCCGCCCACCGCAAGAGTCTGCATGGGAAGCTCGCCCATGACATTGTGAGAGTGGGCAACCGGATACAGATAGAAAAAACCTCGTTCACAGGCTGGCAGAAGCAGTATGGTCGCAGTATTGGATTTCGCGCCCCAGGGCTGTTTGTAGCGCATTTGAGACGCATAGTTGCAAAAACTGGCGGCACCCTGACCGAAGTTTCTCCTTTCAAGACCAGACTGTCTCAATATTGTCATCAGTGTGGGCAGTATTGGAAGAAGCCCCGGTCACAGCGCTGGCATTGGTGCCCCTGTGGATTGGGACCCGTGCAGCGCGATCTGTACTCGGCTTTCCTGCTGGCCCACCTCGAACCGGACCAGACGATCCCCTCGATCACCCGCCACGTGTGGGAAGGTGCGGAACCGCGCCTGCGAGCCGTGATGGAGGGGCTGCAACAACGTGCGAATGAGGGGCAGACCTTGCCCCGAAGCATGGGCCTGTCGGCTTCTGGAAAAGCCGCCCGTGCCGGAGCGCGTCGGCTCAAAAGTCCTGCCTATCCTCGACAAGAGCCGCTTTCCCCGCAACGGGAGAGAGGAAGCGTTGAGTGAGCAACAGGAACCCCCGCGCATTCATGCCGGGGAGGTTTCAGAATGTATCTTATATGGCAGCAAAACCCTACAATCAGCATATCTTAAACAGGAGACACACATGGCTCAAACACCTTTTTACGTTCATCCAACCGCCGAAATATCACCCGAAGCCCATGTAGGAGCAGGCACACGCGTCTGGCGCCAGGCCCAAATACGCGAGCACGCATATATCGGCGACACATGTAATATTGGCAAAGGTGTTTACATCGATGCCCATGTACGTATCGGCTCGTGTGTCAAAATTCAGAATCACGTCTCCATTTTTGAAGGCGTCACCCTTGAAGACGGCGTTTTCGTGGGGCCCCATGTTTGCTTCACTAACGACCTTCTTCCCCGCGCTATCACCCCTGATGGCCAATTGAAAGGCGCCGATGACTGGAAAATTACACCTACTCTAGTAAAGTACGGTGCCTCTATTGGCGCAGGTTCAGTCGTTCTCTGCGGTGTGACCATTGGGCAATTTGCTCTTATAGGTGCAGGCTCGGTCGTGACGCGAGACGTTCCTCCACACACGCTCGTCTTTGGCAACCCTGCCCGCCAACATGGGTATGTCTGTCGCTGTGCTCATCGCCTCTCGCATGTGCATGCCCATGAAGGCAAACTTCTAGGCTGGTGCGAGGCGTGCAACCAGGAATGCTCCATAGAGATACCTGCATGACCCTTCGCCACGCTCAGGATGACACCCAAGCGCAGCAGTAAGGTCCAGCCCTGTCATGCTGAGCGCAGCGAAGCATCTCGCAGCCCAATTCATCGAGGGGCGGGACATAGAACGTGCTGAGCTGTCATGCTGAGCGCAGCGAAGCATCTCGCGACTCGTCGAGACAGCCCCTACCCCGCCAGAAATGTATCCCGTAAGAAGGGTCAAAACGTGCTAAAGATATAGCAACCATTTGTTCTAACCTGAGCTTGACATAATAATGGAGGAGGAGAATTAGCTATGTCCAAAGCAAAGAAATCCAGGAGTCCAAAGTCACGTTTGACCCGCTGGGTAGCAGAGATTGTCGCAATGGCAGTAGCACGTCGTGTCATTCGTCGCATCATTGACAAAATGTAAAGAAAAAGCAGCAAGACGGGCGATTGCGGTGCATTTGCCCGTCTTGCTGCTTTTTCTTTACAAAAAACACTTCCTGATCCTGGAAGCCGATTGTAGAGACAATCAGAACATGGTACAATCAGCTAAAATATTTGCCCCAGCGAAGGAGAAATAGTCATGGACACATCGCCACCCTCGCATAACCCTATCGTAATTCTCAATCCTACTGCCAATCGTGGCAAGATGCAGCATCACCGGGCATTAATACGTCATCGCTTAGAGCAAGAACCGCAAGCTGAATATGTGGAGACGACACGGCAAGGAGAAGCGCAGGAACTTGCCAGGAAAGCTGCCGAGGAGGGACGCCCCGTGATTATCGTGGGTGGAGACGGCTCCGTTCATGAAGTAGTCAATGGCATCCTCAGTTCAGGCAGGCGCGTTCCCCTGGGAATTGTGGCGGCCGGTTCCGGTAACGACTATGCCTGGAATACCCTCAAACTTCCCCATGACCCCGCTGCCGCCATTGAACGCGCTTTTACCGGTCAACTCGTGAATTCAGATGCCGGTATCGTCAACGGCAGATACTTTGTCAACTCATTCAGTGTGGGACTGGATGCTGATATCGCTGTTGCTGCCGGTAAGATGAAAAAGATACCCTTCATGAGCGGAGAGCGGCTCTACTACAGCTCAACGCTCAAGCAACTTCTCTTTGGCTATCATCGCTGTCCCTGGCTGAAGTTTAGCCTGGATGGCGGCGAAGTAACCAGCGAGGCAGCTCACAAACGGTACGTCTTAATGGCGGTAACCAACGGACCTACCTATGGAGCCGGTTTTCGTATCAACCCTACTGCCGATTATGCCGATGGGCTGCTGGATATCTGTACTATTACCTACACACCGCTTTTACGAGCGCTTAAGTTGTTGCCGCTTGTCCAGAAAGGCGAACATGCCAGTTTGCCAGAAGTGACTTTTTTCCGTGCCAGGTCAGTGCACGTTGAAAGTCAGATGGCGGTGAACATCCAGATGGACGGTGAGACAACGAGCGCAACCAGCTATGATGCCAGGATTCTGCCAGGCGCTTTATGGATACGCGTCTAAACCAGAACCATGGACGCCCGCGTACCCTGCATGCCCTAGCCCACGGCATCACCTCCTCAATGTCAAAAACCAGAACCCTGGCCGGACGCGTAGGAGCGGGGGAAGGGAAGAGCGGGGAGGGGACTCTTATGGAACCCTGCCTGGGGGACAGGTAACCCGCGTGCTTGAATCACGCGGGTCGAACAAATGCCGACGGACACAGTTTTGCCAGTGCACACTCTTCGCATAAAGGCTTACGAGCCACGCAGATGGCACGTCCATGAAAGATCATCAAGTGTGACAGGTCAAACCAATCCTTCTCAGGTACTATCCGCATCAAGTCCTGCTCAACTTTAGCTGCATCCGTATGCGTTGTCCAGCCAAATCGCCGCGAAAGGCGAATATTATGTGTATCTACCGTGAACCCTTCTACGACGCCAAAAGCATTGCCTAAAACAACATTGGCAGTCTTGCGAGCGACGCCGGGGAGACTGAGCAACTCTGACATCGTGCGCGGCACTTCGCCGCCAAATTCGGTGATGATACGCTGGCAGGCGGCACGAATATTCTTCGCTTTATTGTGGTAGAAACCAGTTGTTCTAATATCTTGTTCCAGTTCTTCCTGGCTCACAGTAGCGTAATCTTCTACGCTGCGATACTTTTGAAAGAGCTTTTCCGTAACGATGTTGACGCGCTCATCAGTACACTGGGCTGCAAGCTGAGTCGCGATCATCAGTTCGAGTGGATTGGAGAAATTAAGTGTACACTTCGCGCCTGGATAGAGGCGCCGTAGTTCTTCTATGATGCCCGAGACCTGTTCGGGTGATCCTGGTTCTGGACCGGTGTAAGTAAGTGATGCTACCTGATCCATATTTGCCTATTTCCTCTTTTTATAATCCAGCCTACGACGTTTGTCAATCTTCTCCTCTCATGCATTGTTCTGTGCTTTTCAGTCTATCCCATTCGTCAAGCAAACACGAGCAACTGGTTCCTCCACAAATGGGAGGTTGAAAAAAGGCGGAGAGGCTGCTACTGTGATATCATGTATGAGATGACCTGATAGGCAACGTGAGTCGAGCCGCCTGTGAAGTCGAGCTGCCAGAAGAGTTGGAACGGAGCTGGCTGATCTGGCGAGGTCATGTTGCCACTCCTGTTATGCACACGGCTTGTAGCAAAGATACGATTCAATTAACACCGAACAGGAAAGAAGAGGCATGACTGCTACTTCCCCGTCAAGCAATCACCCCCATCTGCATGCGGAGCTCTTCCGTCCAGCCCTGCAGTATCCTTCCTACCCCTATGCCGGTATGCTGGCGCGCACAGCAGAACGGTACCCGGAGCATGTCGCCGTTATGTTCAAGGATGTGAACCTGACCTACCGGGAGTTGGATGCGCTTGTGAACTCCTTTGCCAACGCTTTGCTCGACCTTGGAATAGGCAAGGGCCAGACGGTGTGCTTATTCATGACCAACCGGCCCGAATACGTGATAAGCTGGTTCGCCATTGCCCGCGTCGGGGCTGTTGCCAGCCCGATGAACCCCGCGTACAAGGAGCGCGAAGTCGCCTACCAGTTGAGCAATAGCGAGGCAGTAGCGATCCTTGTGCAGCAGGAGTTATTGCCACTGGTCCAGGCAGTACGTACTGAAACCCCGGTGTTAGAACATATCGTGGTGGTCGGCTCCGGTCAATTTGTCCCACGGGCGGCTGACACACTTCTCTTCAACCACCTGCTGCGAACTCATCCACCGGCGCCACCTACCATAGAACCAGGGTGGGAAGACGTGGTCGCACTCCCCTACAGTAGTGGCACGACCGGACTGCCAAAGGGGGTCATGCTCAGTCATAAAAACCTTGTCTGTAACGCAGTCCAGTCGGTTGCTACGGCCCGTATTACCTTTGAGGATCGCCTGCTGGTCTTCGTTCCGCTCTACCATATCTATGGCATTATGCTGATGGGCCTGGCTGCGATGACTGGCTCGCGTCTGGTGCTCATGGAACGCTTTGAGGCGGGAAGGTGTTTACAACTCATTCAAGAGCAGGGCATCACGATACTGTACTCCGTCCCGCAGGTGCTGGCTGTGCTCAATGATTGGCCGCAGTTAGACGAGTACGATCTGCATACAGTTCGTTTTAACCAATGCGGTGCGGCCCCGGTACCTCCTCCGTTGGCGCGCCGCTTCGAGCAACTCACCCATATCCCGGTGATGACTTCCTATGGACTGACCGAAGCATCTCCGGGAACGCACTCCAACCCGGTCTACGATCCACGGCTCATGAAGGTCGAGACCATCGGCCTGCCTATTCACGATACACAGCAGAAAATTGTGGATATTGAGACCGGTCAGATCGAACTGGGGGTGGGCGAAGAGGGTGAGTTGATCGTCCGGGGGCCGCAGGTCATGCAGGGTTATTGGAAGGCGCCCGGAGCGACCGCCGAGGCGCTGCGCGATGGCTGGCTCTATACAGGGGATATTGGCTGGCGCGACGAAGAAGGCTACGTGACGATCACCGACCGCAAGAAGGAGTTGATCAAGTACAAGAGCTTAAGCGTTGCTCCGGCCCAACTGGAAGCAGTGCTGCTCGAGCATCCTGCCGTAGCCGACGTGGCTGTTATCGCCAGGCCGAACGAGGAAGCAGGCGAAGTGCCCAAAGCCTTTGTGGTGCTCAGGACTGGTTACGAAAAGCAGGACAGAGATGAACTGATGACCTGGGTCAATGGTCAGCTCGCCACCTACAAACATGTGCGCGAGATCGAGTTCATCGAGGCAATACCCCGGAACCCCTCGGGCAAAATCTTGCGTCGTATCCTTAAGGAGCAGGAACGACGCAAGATGGGCTTGTCTTAAAGGAGAGAGACGGACATGGACATAAAGAGTTTGGTGGCGATTGACGTGCATACCCACTCTACCGCTCTTCACACTGCTCTCGCAAAATATCTCGCAAAGCATCAGCCTGACCACGGTTCCAGGCTGCAGACCTCACCTCCTGTCCTATGATCGGTAACTTACTCTTCTCTCGTATCTGGGCGGCCCGTTCGCGCTGCAGAATCTCATGCACGAGTTGTCGCTCGCTCATATGCCAACCTTGCCGGCGAGCTTGCGCAGCATACCACATAACCCGTGCGTATCCGGCGTCATAGTCTCGTTCCATATCATTTTGTGTTGGTGTATCTTGCATTAGTCTGCCTCTTACCTTTTGCCAGAGCCAAAACTTCATTAAAGTTATTATCGCAGAAAGTGGTCCATGGCGTCAACTTTTCCCTTTTATATAAGTTTTTGCTCTTCCAGGCGACGAGAAGCCCCGGGAAGTACCTCATTTGTGATCTACACAGTATACGACAAATGGGTTTGTCTCGTGTGTAAAGTGTATAAATGTTGCGTAGGAAGGTTAAGGCAGCTATAATCAATGTAATGAACTCTTAGGCTTCTCATCGCACTTCTCAATATTATTGTTTCAGGGAAGGAAATAGAGCGTGGCTAGAAATAAACGCAAGTACTCTGACGAGGAAGAAGAGCAGAGGAAGAAAATCACCGTAGAAGTTGTAAAAAGTGCCGTTCGCAACAGCAACAGGCCCAGAAACATCCGTGAACTTGGTATCAGCACAATCAAGAACCTACCAGGCACCATTGGTGCAGTGCAAGGCTTTATGAAGGCTGTAAACTGGAAACAGGCACAAGAAGAGGTACTGCAAGGGCTGAACAATACCGTTGTGATTGTCGGACAGCCCAATACTGGCAAGAGTACCCTCTTTAACAAAATCAAAGGAGAGAAAATCTCCAAAGTTTCGCCCCAACCTGGTACGACACGTGAGCTCGTACGAACAGATTTTGGCCCTTTTACCCTCATTGATACGCCTGGCGTTGAAAAACCTGGGCAACTACCAAATACCGTAGAAAGCGGTTTGGACCAGGCCAGCGTCATTGTGTTTCTTATTGATGCTACCAAAGGCCTGCAGACACGAGATCGCGATCTGTACGAAACCATCAAGAAGCTGAAGAAACCGATTATTCTTGCCGCCAATAAGGTCGACGCGCTGAGGGGCGGAGAAAGCGGCGAACAGTTTGCTACCGAGGTAGCTGTTCTGTTCGGTGCACCAGGGGTTATTCCCATTTCAGCCGCGACAGGTGAGAATATTGCCGAAGAACTCATTCCAGCCATGATTGAAGCGAGTCTCTGCTAATGCCATGAAGCACGCTCGCGAACTCATTGCCACCATGGTAGGGAGCCTGGGCTTACGCTTCCTGGCAGAACAGGCTGCCAAGGCTGTCCCATTTGGTGGTGATTTCGTCGCCGGCGCGATTGCTGGTGCTGCTACCTGGTCCATTGGTCAAGTTGCACTCGAGTACTACGAAGGTGGAAAACAGATCAAGCCGAATCGTATTCGCCAGTTATATACGGGCTTCTACCGTCGCTTCCGTAAGGAGTATACGGCGGAGGACTTGCGTCAATACGCGCTTGAAGGCAAAGATGTAGCACTGCTTCCACCATCAAGTGCTGAAGATGGGCTGGTTCCACCAACGGAGGCTAAGGAAGAAATACAGAGGTAAAGTGTCCTCACTGCTGAGTCTGCTGAGGCCGAATACTCGTCTCTCCCTCGACAATGAAGAGGATTCGCTCGCAGATGTTGGTAGCGTGATCGCCCACTCGTTCAAGCTTATGGGCAATCCAGAGGAGATAGGTGGCGCGCTGCAAAATGAAGTGGTCCTGCTGAAGAGCCGGGATGGCTCGAGCCCCTGCAAGCAGAGCCATCAAGTCATGGCGCACCTGGTGATAGCGCACGTCGACGACGTCATCCTCATCCCAACTGGAGCGTGCGGCACTCGCGTCGCGATCCGCAAACGCCTTCATGGTCCCCTGCAAGACTCGTCGTGCCTCCTGGCCCAGGTCGAGTATATCTCGCAAGATCGATGCTTCGGTGACCTGTCCATCCTTACCTGTGGAATTAAGCTCAACCGCATCAGCCAGGCTTCTCTCAATCTGCACTTGAGCCGTGTCTGTGTGCAGGGGAGCCAGCCGCAGGAGAATCTGGGCAATCCCCTCCGCGCCATCGCCTATGCGCTCAAGATCACTGGCAATTGATAATGCCGAAGTCAGGTAGCGCAGGTCACGACCACCAAGCGGTTGTTGGAGGGTTAAGAGGCGAATGGTATGTTCTTCAACAGCGACCCGCAGGCTGTCGATGAGCGTATCAGCTTCAATCACTTTGCCCGCCTGGGCAAGGTCGCCTGTTTCTAAAGCCTGAAGAGCAGTTTCCAGGGCCTCATCGACCAGGGAACCTAAGCGGATGATCTGCTCATCTAGTACTTGCAGCTCTTTATCCAGGATTTTTCGTGTCATCTCAGATCTCTCCTTCTCTCCATTCGTCACTTGTTTCACCCCAAATGGGGTCCATTGTAGCCCTGGCGACGCCTCACCCTCTTCATCACTCCTAGCGCAAGCAGTAGCCTACGCCGCGCACGGTTTGAATCAGGCGCGGGTTGGCAGGGTCCTCCTCCAACTTTTCACGCAGCCATCGTACATGCACATCCACGGTTCGTGTGTCTCCAATATAGTCGTAGCCCCACCCATTGTGCAACAGTTGGTCACGCGTTAGGACAGTGCCACGATTACGTACAAGGTAAGTGAGCAACTCGAACTGTTTCGCTTGCAGTTCCACTTCCTGACCTCGACAGTAGACACGGCGCCCGGCCAGGTCGATGCGCAATGGACCGGCCACCAGTTCGCGATTGGGACGCGGTACTTCGTTGCTCATATCTTGTGTAGGTTGTTCTCCCTCAACGGGAGCGTAGTCCGCGCGGCGCAACAAGGCGCGCACCCGCGCCAATAATTCACGCCGGCCAAAGGGTTTGGTCACATAATCATCGGCTCCAACCTCCAGACCGACCACTTTATCGATTTCGTCACCTTTGGCGGTCAGTATCATGATCGGGGTCGTGGAGCTGTTGTGTTCCCTTCGTAGCAGACGACACACCTCTATCCCATCCATTTCTGGCAGCATGAGATCGAGGATAATCAGATCCGGCGTCTCGCGATGGGCTGCTTGTAGAGCGCTGGCACCATCCGCCGCCGTGATCACCTGGTACCCTGCCTGCTCCAGGTTATAGGCAATCGTCTCGACCAGGACAGCCTCGTCGTCCACCACCAGAATTTTACGTCCCACCACGCCCTCGTTTCTTACCCAAAACGTCCACTGATATAATCCTCGGTTTCTTTCTTCTTCGGACGCTCAAAGATATCGACAGTTGGACCATACTCGATGAGTTGCCCCTTGACGGTCTCATGAGAAAGGAAAAACCCTGTATATTGTGAGACACGCGCAGCTTGCTGCATGTTATGTGTCACGATAACGATAGTATAATCCTGGCTTAACTCCGTAATCAATTCCTCAATTTTGAGCGTGGCGATCGGATCAAGTGCGGAGCAAGGCTCGTCCATCAGCAGCACCTCGGGCTTCACGGCCAGAGCACGGGCAATGCAGATCCGCTGTTGCTGTCCTCCCGACAGGCCCAGGGCAGAAGTGTTCAAACGATCCTTGACCTCATCCCAGATGGCTGCTCTCCTCAGGCTCTCCTCTACCATCTCTTTGATTTGTCGCTGAGATTTCCCCTGAACACGTAAGCCGTAGGCAATATTTTCAAAGATCGACTTGGGGAAAGGATTGGCTCGCTGAAAGACCATCCCTATGCGTTGCCGAAGGAGCACGACGTCCACGGATTTGTCGTAGATATTTTCCCCTTCGAAGATGGCCTCTCCCTCGGTACGCGTACCAGGAATGAGGTCGTTCATGCGATTGAGTGTGCGGAGAAACGTTGTTTTGCCACAGCCGGATGGACCGATGAGCGCGGTGACCTGGCGTTCGCGTATAGCTAGTGAAACATCGGTAAGCGCCTGTTTAGAACCATAGTAAAAATTCAGATGCCTGATGTCTATCTTCGTCGGAGCTTCTAGATTAAGGTGCTTTCTTGGGTCTACTTCACCGGCATATTCGTTCAATGAAGTCACCGGTTCAGTTGACGAGTCACTCGACCGACTCGTGAGATTATTCGATATGTTTGTGGCCGACTCTGACCGGGTTACCTGTCCCCCTGAAAGGGATTTCCCAAGGCGGGCCCCTCCCGGCGGCTGGGATCTATTGAAATCGGTCTCCATCAGACCTCCTTTATACTCTGCCATATCTGCTCTATGAATTTTACCTTTCTATACAAGTGGGTATTCTTTGTGTAACGGAATAGATGCATAACAGCTCTCCTCATTCTAAACCAGTCTGCTGTAGGAGATCAACTCCACTTTATTTATATCCCTGTTGTCCTTTCATTCATACGGTAACATACGTCAATTAACTATGCTTTATGGATATGTTAAGAAATGTTAAATCTTTCCCAGGGGATAGGTTGTTTCTTATCAGAGAAATATTGGCGAATATGAGCGGTAGAGAGTATGATTATATGGCAGTTACATACAAGTAATTCTGCCTTGACAGACGAAGAAAACGGGAGACGTTACCAAATGGCAAACAAAGCATCCTTTCCTTATGAACGCTATGAAACACTAGCAGAACCCATAACCGTCTATTATCCAAGAGGTCAAGAATCTCTCGCCCGCTGGGCCTTCCAGACCATCGACAAAGCAGGCAACCTGCTTGCAACATTGCTTGCTTTACCCACGCCTGAGATGGAAATCCTCCTGGTAGCGCCTGCCGACTGGCATCTCGCTCCGCATAATGAGCCCGAAGAACTGGGCAATCCTCATCCGTATTGGACAGATGCAACTTCACCACCTTGTATCGTCATTCCACTTGAGCTTGATCCCATCTTTGGCCAACCTGCACAGGAAAAATTAGCTTTTATTCTCTACCACGAGCTGGCGCTGGCCTTCTTGGAAAGTGATCCTCGTGCTTATCCAGAGGAATATCCTCTATGGGCAGATGAGTGGCAACTAAAATTTGCTGCGCTCTGGCTCTCTCAGCAGATCAGTGCACAAAAAGGGGTTGTCAACAAGGACCTGCATGAGAAGTATGCTGAAATTTTTGAGCCCGAAGAGGATGGCAAGACCCCTGTAACCATACGAGGGTTTGATTGGTACGAGGACACTACCCCCGAGGATTACCTATGTTATGAACTCCTACTCGAACAGTTCGCCGCCGATCTGCTGGCCCAGTATGGGCCAGAAGTGCTACCTCGCTTCCTTGCTCTCTATCGGAAAGATTACAATGTGCTGCTGAGTGAAGATGTCACCGAGATGCTAGGGTCTGCCATAGGGCCCAACGGTACCAGGTGGCTCGATGAACTGACCTATTTTTAGCATCACGATATAACTCTTGAGCAGGGGGAGGCAGTCCCCTTGCCGGGGTCTGGGGTGGCCCCAGTTTTTCCACACCCCTGGTATCTCTACATACAGGAGGGATTTATTTATGTTTAACCGTATGGCAATCATTGGATTAGGCCTGATTGGCGGATCGATTGGACTCGCACTGCATAAGGCTAAAGCTGCACAGCAGATAGTTGGTTATGACCTGGGGAAGGGTATTAGTAACCAGGCCCGCAAAAGTGGAGCGATAGACCAGCCATACACTGCCCTCGCGGATGCTGTGCGGGGAGCCGAATTAATTATTTTAGCTACACCGGTTGGGGCAATGCGCTCATTACTCCAGGATATTGCCCAGTCGGCTACGCCTGGAGCGGTAGTTACAGATGTTGCAAGCACTAAAGCCCAGGTAATTAGTTGGGCCGAAGAGTTTCTACCTTCCTCTGTGGCCTTTGTTGGTGGACATCCCATGACAGGGAAAGAACTAAGTGGAGTGGAATCGGCCGATGCTGACCTCTTTCAAGGTCGTATTTATTGCTTGACACCCACTGCCCGTACACGCCCTGTTGCCATCAATAAAGTTTCTGCCCTCATCGAAGCGCTTGGAGCCCGTGTGCGCTTTTTAGAACCTGCGGAACACGATGGCCAGGTGGCTGGTATCAGTCATCTCCCTTTCGTTGCCTCCGTAGCCTTAATGAATACTGTAGCTGAAGGTCCAGCCTGGGGAGATGCTGCTATGCTCGCTGCCGGCGGTTTCCGTGATATGTCACGCCTGGCTGCGGGCGATCCTCAAATGTACCGCGATATTTGCCTGACGAACAGTGAAGCTTTGACTCGTTGGCTCAACGAATATATTGCTACTCTAACTACCCTGCGTGACCGCATTGCTGGCCATGATAGAAACCTGGATGAGACTTTTGCCAGGGCCCAGCAGTTGCGCCTGCAATGGCAGTCCTCGCACAATATCACTGAAAACTCTTGACATTGCGTAGGACATGTGAGACAATACCCCTGCTACCGGAGAAGCAATCACCCGGCCAGATATGACTGAGTGCTCCTGCTTATCTTTCCTCTTGACAAGCCAAGTTAAGATATGAGAAGATATCGGTATCTCCAAAAAGACAATCATCAGGTTAGTTATGACTGGATGCTCCTGTCTATTGGACACCTGGAAGTATGCCACGTTAAAGTGGCTCCTCAGGGATCACACTCTCCCGAGCAACAAGAACTTTCAAAGGTTCTCTATGGCTTTTTTCGGCTATAGCGAATTGAAACAGGTTTTTGTTACTGGTATAACAAGAGAACATTGATTTTGGAGGAGTTTTTGCAACAGAGGTACTAACCTCTTGACAAACCACCATAAATGTGCAATACTTCTGTTACTAAAGCAAATGACTAAAATGCATTTGTATTGCGGGGTATGCTGAATAACAGCGAAGACCTCCGGGTCAACTCCGCTACAGGTCACCTTAACAACTGAAGAGTGGAAAGCAGAACAGCAACTGTTTCTTGGTCAAGGCGAAGAACGCACCAACCAGGCGTCGCGCCCCACGCACCAGCAAGCAGTTCCTGGCAATTTCTTGCTTCGTGCCGGCTTCCCCACCCAGGGTGGCAGGCGGCAGGCAGGAAGCGATACATCTGCGAACAGCCAAGTATGGACAACATTGGACAGCAGCTTGGCCTGGATCGCACCTCAACCATTGAGCATTCCCGCTGCTCCACGCGAGCAGTGTTGATACTTCTTTGGATGGCGAGTTTGATCCTGGCTCAGGATAAACGCTGGCGGCGTGCCTAACACATGCAAGTCGCACGTCCTCGCGGCAACGCGAGGGAGTGGCGGACGGGTGAGTAACACATGGGTGACCTGCCTTCCAGTGAGGAATACCGGCGAGAAATCGCCGACAATACCGCATAGGCTCTGGGCGTCACAGCCCAGAGCAAAGCTCCGCAAGGGGCGCTGGAAGAGGGGCCCGTGGCCGATTAGCTGGTTGGTGGGGTAAGGGCCTACCAAGGCGACGATCGGTAGCTGGTCTGAGAGGACGATCAGCCACACTGGGATTGAGAACGGCCCAGACTCCTACGGGGGGCAGCAGTGAGGAATTTTCCGCAATGGACGCAAGTCTGAC
>WNGM01001120.1_pt1 | contig 42318 bp, 36 predicted proteins | sample 5400571 | NCBI WGS metagenome assembly WNGM01 (sample SAMN13153378, study PRJNA577476) | soil metagenome | isolation source: 100 cm soil or saprolite under Garry oak tree replicate 2 | place: USA:California | collected 2016-06-15 | reverse complement strand
ATTTTCGTGGAGCACTGGTCAGGTATCGCCGGCATCGGTGCGCCGCGTTCAAACCTTCACGTCCGTCACGCGGAGGTGACGGCGTCGTTTCGAGTCGCCTTAGCCGAGGAGGTTGCGTGCATTATCTGATCACCGGCGGCGCGGGATTCATCGGGTCCCATCTGGCCGACGGCTTGCTGCTCCGGGGAGACGAGGTCACGGTGCTCGATGATCTCTCCACAGGCGCAATGCGGAACATTCGGCACCTGAAGGGCCAGCCCGGATTCAACTACGTCGTGGGCAGCGTGTTGAATGCCCCACTGCTCGCCGAGCTGGTGGACAATGCCGATCAGATCTTCCATCTCGCCGCCGCGGTCGGTGTGCGACTCATCCTCGAGAGCCCGGTTCGCACCATCGAAACCAATGTGAAGACCACTGAGATGGTGCTGGCGGCCGCGTGCAAAAAGAAAAAGAAAGTCTTCGTGGCCTCGACGTCCGAAGTGTATGGCAAGAGCGCGACGGTGCCGTTCCGCGAGGATGGCGACCTGGTGCTCGGTGCGACGAGTCGCGGCCGCTGGAGCTACGCCTGCTCGAAAGCGATCGACGAATTCCTCGCGATTGCGTACTGGCGTGAGCGTCACTGCCCGACGGTGATCGGGCGCTGCTTCAATACCGTAGGGCCGCGTCAAACGGGACACTACGGTATGGTGGTGCCGCGCTTTGTGAAGCAGGCGCTGCGGAACGAGCCGTTCACGGTGTACGGCGACGGCCGGCAGACCCGATGCTTTACGCACGTCACCGACGCCGTACGGGCGATGATCGGGCTCATGGATGCTGATCAGACCGTGGGTGAGGTCTACAATCTGGGGAGCGAAAAAGAGACGCCGATTCTGGAGCTCGCCGAGCGTGTCAAGCAGCTCACGGAGTCCGAGTCGCCCATCACGTTCGTGCCGTACACCGAGGCGTACGGCGACAATTTCGAAGACATGCCCCGCCGCGTCCCGTCCCTCGAGAAGATTCAAGCTGCGATCGGCTGGGAGCCGCAGATCGAGTTCGATGACATCCTTCAGTCGGTGATCGAGTACGAGCGGTCGCTGGAGCCACAGCTGGCATGAAACCGGCCGCGGCGGCGATCCTCGTCGCGGCACTGTCGCTCGCGGTCGCCCTGGTGGTCACGCCCGCGGTACGAGCGTTGGCGCGCAGTCTCGGTCTCATCGCTCGTCCGACAGCGGATCGGTGGCATCAGCGGCCTACGGCATTGATGGGCGGCGTTGCCATTGCCGCGGGGACGCTGGTGGGCGTGGTGGCGTGGTTCACAATCGCGGCGTTCGGCTGGTCTTCTGAGTTCGCCGCGGCCCAGCCGTGGCCGCGAGCGGTTGCGGCCAGCGCGGCCTTCATGTTCGCCGTCGGTCTGGTCGACGACCTCGTCCGGCTGCGTCCGCAGCTCAAGTTCATCCTGCAGTTGCTGGCGGGCGTGGTGCTCGTCGCGGCGGGAGCCACACTGGCACTCACGCCCTGGCACCTCATCAACGTCCTTGCCACGGTGTTCTGGTTTGTGGGGTTGACCAATGCGTTCAATCTGCTCGACAACATGGATGGCGTAGCCGCCGGCGTCGGAGCGATCGCCGCGCTGTTTCTCGGGGTCACGTTCGCATTCCAAGGCGCCTGGCTGCACGCGGCTGTGGCGTGGTCGCTTGCGGGTGCAGCGCTCGGATTCTTGCGCTACAACTTCCATCCCGCGACCATCTTCATGGGCGATGCCGGGAGTCTGTTCGTCGGCTCGTTGCTGGCGGGGTTGGTGATGACGTCTCCAGCCTCGGCGTCCGGCAGTCTGGTCGCAGTGTTGTTCGTGCCGCTGGCAATCGTCGCCGTGCCGATCGTGGATACGGCGCTTGTGGCCGTCACGCGCGCGCTCGCGTCGCGCGCCATCTCGCAAGGTGGAAAGGATCACAGCGCGCTGTACGGATTCGCCGCGGTGGGGGGTGCGGTGGGTCTGCTGCTCATGCGGCTCGATTTGGCACTGGGCCTCATGTTGGGCACCATCTTCCTCGTCGCGCTGAGTCTCCTGGCCGCATACCTGGGGCGATTGCAGGTCGGTTATCCTGATAAAGCGCCGGGCTGGAAGCCTGCGACGATCGTGGCAACGGAGCTGCTCTACAAACGTCGTCTCGCCGCGATGTTGCTCGATGTTGTGCTGGTGGCGGTGGCCTACTACGGCGCGTTCCGCTTGAAATTTGAGGGAGGCGCAGCGCCGCCTGGCTACATGGATGCCTACCAGGCGACGCTTGGGTTCGTCATCGCATTGAAGGTGATCGTATTCGCGTCGTTTGGGATGTATCGGGGGGCATGGCGTTACACGAGCATGGTGGATCTCTATCGAACGCTCGTCGCGGTCGCGGTTAGCTCGACCGCTCTGTACTGGTACGCGCAGTGGCGCGTGCCCACGATGGCCACGTCAAATGTTCTGTACATCGACGCCTTGCTGACGGCCGCGTTCGTCCTGTCGGCGCGGTTGTCCTTTCGTTCGCTCGAGTTCGTGCGCCGGCGGCTACGGCAGGGTGGGGAGCGCGTGGCGATTTACGGTGCTGGAGACGCGGGAGAACTGGCACTCCGCGAGTTGCAAAACAACGGTGGGCTGGGTCTGCAGCCGTTCTGCTTCCTGGACGATGATCCACGCAAGCATGGCGAGCGGATCCATGGCGTCCCGGTCCTCGGCGGCCTGGACAGCCTGGCGTATGTCGCGGAACACCATGCAGTGCGGCGGATTCTCATCGCGACGAAAAAGCTGCCCACAGACGTCGTGCGAGCCCTCCGCGCCTTTGCTGGAGCGCACGCGCTGGAGTTGTTGGAGCTTGAGGTCAGCATGCGGCCGGTGAACGGCAATGGTGACGATGACGCGGTCGCAGATGGAGCCTCGCCGAGGTTGATGGAACCGACCAAGCCGACGCCGCTACGAGTGGTCGCGCAATGATGACGGCCAAGCAACTCGCCCCCGGTTGGTACGCTTGCAGGACCAGGGCGCGGGCAGAAAAGCAGGTGAATCGGATGCTCCGGCAGCGGGGCATCGAGCCCTATCTGCCCTTGATCGATCAGGTGAGGCAGTGGACCGATCGGCGGAAACGCGTCGCGTTTCCGCTGTTTCCCGGCTACGTCTTCGCGTATTTCGGACCCGGGCTGTTTCATTTCGTGCTCCGAACTCCCGGTGTCGTAACCGTTGTTGGTGCCGCGGGCGCCCCGATCCCGGTACAGCCGGACGAGCTGGAGTCCATTCGTTTGCTGGTTGAGTCGGTGAATGCCGGCAATCCACCGCCGCAGCCCGCGGAATTCGTCGAGGTTGGCCAAGAAGTGCTCGTTGTGGAAGGACCATTCAGCGGGATGCGGGGCGTTCTGACCGAGGAGCGAGGTCAGACACGAGTAATCGTACGACTGTCCGCACTGCGGAAAGCGCTGAGCATCGAAGTGCCGCGAGAGATTCTCCGCGCGGCGAGTTGAGGATAACCGGGTTTCGGGTCCAGTAAAAACCGTTCTCGTTGTAGAGGCTGCGTCAGATACGCCCCTGTGACTGACAGGAGCAAAGTGTACCCAGCGGCCTCCCTTTTTTTTGCATTCCACGTTCTTGGTGCGAACAGAGGTTCAGGCATTGACCACCGAGTTGCCCTCTGAAGCGTCTCGATTACCTGCCGCGAACTGAGCTCCGACGGCTGCTGATGGTCGAGTTGCAGCGGGGTTCGAACGTCTCCCAGCGAGTGCTGGCTCGAAGACTTGGCGTTGCCGTGGGCACGGTGAACCGGCTCCTGAACGACCTTACTGATGCGGGTTACGTCGAGGTTTTCGACCGGGGCGTGCGACCGTTCGCGTATCGGCTAACGGGTGAAGGTGAACGCTATCAGCGACGGCTGAGCCTTGAACAGTATTCGACTGCGTTACACAGTCTGCGAGGGCTCGAGGAGCGAATCCGGGCCGTGCTCAACGAGTTGAAGAATCGTGGTCTGAACCGGGTGGTCTTCTTTGGTGCCGGTGATGTCATGGACGCGACATGCCGCGTCGCGCTGGAGGTTGGACTCGAGGTAATTGGAGTAGTCGACGACGATCCCGCAAAGCAGAAGATGGACCGGGCCGGGATCGCCGTCGAATCGCCCCAATCGATCAATCAGCTACGGCCTGACGCCGTTCTGATCACGACATTTCGCCACGTTGACGAGATACAGTTGAAGATCGATCCGGCGTTGAGGGCGAGCGTCCAGGTGCTGGAGCTCTAGGCGACGCGCGACTGATCATGAAGACCATTCTCTCCGTTGTGGGCGCGCGCCCCAATTTCATGAAGCTTGCCCCGCTTCACCGAGCGCTGCAGGGCCTTGGTGTCCGTCACGTCATCGTGCATACCGGCCAGCACTACGACGCAGCCATGTCACAGGCGTTCTTTCAGGATCTGGGAATCCCAAATCCAGATTACAACCTGGGCGTCGGATCGGCGTCGCACGCGCAGCAAACCGCGGAAATCATGCGGCGTTTCGAGCCCGTCGTTTCGACCGAACGTCCGGATCTCGTGCTCGTATACGGTGACGTCAACTCCACTGTGGCAGCAGCTCTTGTCGCTGCGAAGTTGGGCATGGAAGTGGGTCATGTGGAGGCGGGTCTCCGTAGCGGTGACAGGAACATGCCGGAAGAAATAAACCGCCTGGTAACAGATCATCTGGCGCAGTGGTTGTTCACACCGTCACGTGATGCGGACGAGAACCTACTTGGCGAGGGGATCGGGCCCGACCGGATACACCTCGTCGGCAACATCATGATCGACTCGCTGGTGGCAATGTTGCCGCGCGCTGCTGTGCTCGACGCGCCAGGTCGGTACGGCTTGCGGCCGCATGAGTATGCGATCGTCACCTTGCACAGACCGTCCAACGTCGATGATCGGGAGACCTTATCGGACCTTATGGGCGGACTGGAAGATCTGACGGCGAGGGGGCCAGTGTTGTTCCCGGTACATCCGCGCACGCGTCGTAGGATTCATGATTTCGGTCTGCCGTCCCACGGTCAGAACGGCGTGCGGCTCCTTGAGCCGACGGGGTACGTCGAGATGGTCAGTCTGATGGCGCACGCGGCGCTCGTGATCACCGACTCGGGCGGCGTGCAGGAAGAGACATCCTATCTCGGGATTCCCTGTCTCACCGCACGTCCGAATACGGAACGGCCCATCACTGTGATGCGAGGTACCAATCGGCTCATCCCGTCGCGCCGCTCCGCTCTCGTCCCGGCGGCCCTGGAGGCTTGGGGGCGGCTAGCCCCACGCGGGAACATTGAGCTGTGGGACGGCTGCACCGCCTGTCGCATTGCTGAAATCGTTAGTGTCTGAACCCGAGCGAGGTCAACGTGCCAATCGTCGATGAAGCTGAATCTGTGCGGATGATTGATCCACGCGTGCAGCCCCGGTTCGCCCCGGAGGGTACAGATGGCAGCGTATCCTTGTTTTGGATGGCGGCCGTCCTGTTGCGAGAGCGCCGGCTGTTGCTCGCTTTCGCGCTCGGGGGAGCGATTATCGGTAGCGCTGTCGCGCTCCTCAGGCGAGAGACGTTTACGACCCGGTTCGCCTTCTTGCCACAGGCCTCCCAGGAGCCGAGAGCAGCAGGGCTCGCAAATCTCGTGGGGCAGTTCGGCATTTCCCTTGATGCGCTTACAGGTCAGTCCGACCCACCGCAGCTCTACTCCGATCTACTCGTGACAACCGGTGTGCTTGGCCCGATTGCCCGAGACAGCTTCGCGCTCGGGTCTGACAGCGGGAAGCTCGTGCCCCTCGCCGCGTTCTTACGCGTTCATGCGTCGGATTCGGCCGACAGACTCGAGAAGACACTACGAAGGCTTCGCACCAGGGTCATCTCACGGTCAGTAGCCGCACGGACGAACATCATCACGGTCACTGTTAGAACCGGATCGCCGTTTGTTTCTTACTCGATAGCCGATCGACTATTACAAGGGTTGAACAACTTCAACCTGACTGTGCGGCAAAGTCGCGCGCACGAGGAACGGCGCTTCACCGAAGGGCGATTGGAAGAGGCGCGAGCCTCGCTGCGACGTGCCGAGGACGGATTACAAGGGTTTCTGCAGGCGAACCGACAATACGCTAGCTCGCCTGCCCTGACTTTTCAGAAGGATCGGCTGCAGCGCGAGGTCACCCGGCAAGAGCAGCTCGTGACGGCGCTCGCGCAGCGTTACGAGGAAAACCGTATCCAGGAGGTTCGGGATACACCCGTTCTTACAGTGGTAGAGCCGCCGACGCTGGCGGCGCGCCACGATCCGCGGTTGCGGGTCCTGATCATCTTGCTGGCCACTGCAGCGAGCTTGTGCGTCGGAATGATGATCGTGATCTGGGTCGACCTCTGGAATCGTCAGCGCGCCATCGGACATGATCCTGGACTCGCGCTGCTGGCCAGTGAATGGAAGCGCATTCGTCCAAAACGTCAGGCGTGAAGGCCTTGAGCAACATCATGTCACTACCGTCGGTCGCCGCGCTCCCGAGGCGTGGGTCGGCTATCGCACGTAACAGCCTTTACAATTTGATCGGGCAGGGGATTCCCCTGTTCGCAGCTTTTTGGGCGATTCCGCCGTTGATCCACGGGCTTGGTGCCGACCGCTTCGGCGTGCTGACGCTCGCCTGGGTCATTGTTGGCTATTTCAGCCTGTTCGATCTCGGCTTGGGTCGAGCCTTGACGCAGCTGGTTGCCCAAGAGCTAAGCGAGGGTCCGCGCGGCAATCCCCTGCCCGTGGTTCGTACCGGCCTCGTGCTGATGTGCGTTCTGGGTCTCCTGGGCTCAGTCGTGGTTATGCTCATCGCGTCGACGTTGGTTGATGCCGTGCTGAAGATTCCGGCTTCGTTGAAGGCTGAGACGCTTTACGCGTTCTATGTCCTCGCCGCCGCAATCCCCATCGTTGTCCTCACCGCCGGGTTGGCGGGTGTCCTGAGCGCATTTGAGCGTTTCGGAGTTCTCAATGCAATCCGCGGTGCCATGGGCACGTACGCGTTCGTCGCCCCGCTCGCGGTCCTTCCATTTTCTCGAAGTCTCGTGCTGGTCACGGCGGTCCTCGTTCTCGGGCGGTTGGTCGCCGCGGGCGCACACCTCCTAGCCACTTGGAGAGTCATGCCGCGACTCGCGGAGCGCATGGTTGTCGAGCGAGCGGCTATCCGCCCGTTGTTTCGTTTCGGCGCGTGGATGTCGGTGACGAACGTGATCGGCCCGCTGTTGGTGTACTTGGATCGATTCGTTATTGGTGCCGTCGTCTCCGTGGCGGCGGTGGCCTATTACGCAACGCCGTACGAGATGGTGACGAAGCTGCTGATCGTGCCCGCCGCCATTCTCGGCGTTCTGTTTCCGGCTTTCGCCTCCAGCTACCGGCACGATCACACGCGAATGGTACGGCTTTTTGCGAACGGCACGAAATACGTGGCGCTCCTGCTTTTCCCCGTCGTCCTGGTGGTCGTCGCGCTTGCGCCCGAGGGGATGGGCTGGTGGCTCGGTGTTGACTTCTCGCGGTACAGCGCGCCGGTCTTGCGGTGCCTAGCGATTGGGATATTCATGAACAGCGTCGCTCAAGTGTTCGCGACTCTCGTTCAAGGTGTGGGGAGACCGGACCTCACCGCCAAGCTTCATGCTTTGGAATTGCCGATTTACCTGCCCATTCTCTTCTGGTCGATTCACCACTACGGAATTGTGGGTGCCGCCTTCGCATGGACGGGCCGGGTCGGCTTCGATGGCGTACTGTTGCTTGTCCTATCGGCCCGTGTGCTGAAAAACCCGACGGTTGTCAGGCGCATCGTCACCGGACTGGTGGGCGCGCTCGTCGCCTTGGCGTTGCCGCTGCTGATCGGCCCCGCGGCATTTCGAGCGTTAGTTGCTGGAATGGTGCTGATCGTGTTCCTGGTCGTCTCGTGGTCGGTCGCGCTGGGGGACGAGGAACGCTCGTCTATCAAGGCCCGAGTCGCCCTGTTTTTCGCGTGAATCCTGATAGCTCTCGTATCGAACAATCGTGGCCGGTCGAGGGTCTTGAGCAGGTGGAACATTGCGCGTACTGCGGTTCGAGTGAACGGAAGCTTGCGTACGGAGATGTTCAGGACTGGTCCTTTTATGCGGCTCCAGGCAGGTGGAACTATTGGGACTGCATGCAATGCAGCTCTTTATACCTGAGCCCTCGCCCCACACCGGCCACGATCGCACAAGCCTACCGCATGTACTACACGCATCGCACGGATGGGCGGCGCTTCGCCTCGGCTGTGGAATGGGTCAAAGAGGTGATGTGCAACGAGTACTGGTCCCACGAGCTTGGGGCCAACTTGCAACCGCGGCTGCACCTTCCTCCGGCCGTCCGTGGGCTACTTCGGCCTCTGAAATCGCGCCTCGTCGAACCTTTTGAAACAGCGGAGCTGTTGAGACTGCCATCTGGCCGACTCATGGACGTCGGGTGTGGGAACGGTCGGATGTTGAACATCGCAAGAAAACTCGGATGGGCCGTGATGGGTCTGGACAGTGACCCCGGAGCCGTGCGTTCTGCTCGTGAACGAGGTTTGGATGTCCTCCCAGGGTCGTACGCGCGGTTGGCGGATTTTCCGCAGCAATTCGACTGTGTTATCTGCTCACATGTTCTCGAGCACGTACACGAGCCACAAGACTTACTAACTCACCTATTTGAGACGCTGAAGCCGGGAGGATCCCTTCTCCTGTCATCCCCTAACGCGACCAGTCCCATGCGATATCACTTTGGCGTGAATTGGCGGGGGCTGGAAGCACCAAGACACCTTTCGATCGCCTCCGTGAGTCAACTCGAGGCTCTATTGAAGGATTGCGGCTTCACTGTGAAGCACCACGAACTCCGTCGCTTTTGCACTGCTGCCGAGTCCTCCCGCATTCAACGCCGGGGTGCGCGCGTCACTCGATCGGATCGGAGCGTGGAGAGACGATTGACTGCAAGCGCAGCACCTTCGCCAGAGCAGGGATATGACTTCGCCCAACTTGTCTGTCTCCGGCCCTGACGGCGCCTCCGTCAACTCTCCATCGGGTCGCTCGGCGGTTTGGGTGACGGCCGTGATCTTCGTGGCATCTCTCGCGACGCTCGTTCAGTCGTATCTGCTGGTCAAGCTGTTCTTTGTCGCATTGTTCCTGCTGGCCGCGGGCCTGAATATCGGCCGGGGCGCAAGGATGATTACCTATCCGCGGCTTGTGGTTTTCTATCTGGCGATCAGTGTTGCCGGTTTCGTTTGGTCCATGGTTGGCATGCTCCATAACGGGAATAATGAGACGGGCGTGTTCGACGCGTTGCGTCTCTACTGTCTGTGGAGCTTTGCGTTCGTGGTGTTGTACTCGCTGCTGCGGTCGCAAGCATCCCTTGGAGCCTTCCACGCGGCGATGGTCACCGCGGGAGTCCTCATCTCCGCGATCAACTTTTTCGGATTGTACGATCAGATAGCAGGCCTTGGCTTATTCCCGGAAGCAGCTCGTAAGGAGATGGAACAGTATATCGGCATTCACGAAGGCTACATCCAGATTACGAGCCAAAATATCGGAGCGTTGTTTCTCGTCATACCTTACTTGCTGACCTTGCAGTTTCGTGCCGATGCGGGTGAGGCGAACTCCAAGCTGACCAAAGTATCGCTGATCCTTTGTGTAATCCTCGCGGCACTGTCGGGCCGACGAGCCTTGTGGCTCGTCGTCGCGCTTACACCGTGCGTGATCTTGTTGCTCTCGTTTGTCACGAAGCAGGGTGCCCTCTTGAGGGTGAATGGCCGCCGCCTTCTCGTGGTGTACAGCGCCGCTGGAGTCCTGGCTTTGGGACTCTGGTCGTTGGTTGAGGAGCGGCTACCCGAGGCCGGTTCATTGAGTCACCTCAAGGACGCTTTTTCATCCGAGGATGTCAGAACGATCCAGGAACCGTACTTGATTGAGTCGTTCCAAGAGTCGCCCCTCCTTGGTTCCGGTTTCGGTGCCTACGCCGGTTATCAACGCAGTGACGAACGGCCATGGACCTATGAGCTGACCTATCACCAACTGCTCTTCAATCTTGGAGCAGTGGGCGTGCTCGTCCTTGGCGCCGTGTACGCCGTGTATCTGGGATTGGTCGTCAAACTATTTCGCCGGTCCAGTCGTGGATCTGCGATCGCCTTCGGACTCTTAGTGGGCTTCTGCTGTCTTCTGATCGGCGCCTATTCCAACCCCTATTTGCGATCCTTCGATTTCCTGTTCCTTGCTGGTGTACTGCCGTATCTGTCCACATTCCAGAGCGGCTTCGATCCAGCTCCTCGGAGGATGCCGGCCTGATTATCGAACGGTTCGTGCGCGTCTTCAGGGCTGGGGGAATCTCCGAAGTCTTGCGTGCGGTAGCGCGTAGAATTCGCACGCCCTGGGCACGGTGTCTTCCCCTGTGTCGCGAGTTTGTGCGCGATAAAACGGGCATCGAGATGGGGGGACCGAGCCCAATCTTCGCCCGCGGTGGTTTGCTGCCTCTCTACCCGATTGCCCGTCGATTGGACAATTGCAATTTCGCCGCGCAGACGATCTGGGAAGGTGCGATCAAGGACGGCGAGTCGTTCACTTTCAATCAGCGCCGACCCCCTGGTCATCAGTTCATCACTGAGGCCTCGAATCTGCCGATGGTTGCGGGGGAGACTTATGACTTTGTCTTATCGTCGCACATGCTCGAGCACTCGGCGAATCCTCTCCGCGTGCTCGGCGAGTGGCGGCGTTTGCTGAAGCCCGGCGGTGGCCTCGTCCTCGTCCTTCCGCACCGCGACGGCGCGTTCGATCATCGGCGCCCCATTACGACGGTGCAGCATTTGATCGATGACTTGCGGTTGGGAACTGGGGAAGATGACCTCACGCATCTTGACGAGGTGCTTGAACTGCACGACCTGTCAAAGGATCCTGGAGCGGACGACTACGCGAGTTTCCGCCTGCGCGCGGAGCGAAATCCTGAAATCCGCAGCCTCCACCATCATGTGTTCGACACCAGGTTGGCAGTGGAGGCGGTAGCGCTCGGAGGTTTCGATGTTCTCGCAGTCGAGCTCTTGCGACCCTACCACATCGTGGTGATCGCGAGAAAACGGTTTGTGGATTCCTCGGTTACGGAAATCCATGACGCCGATTTCGGGGAGGTTCTACTGCGAAGCCCATTCCCGACCGATCGGCGATGATCAGCGCAAAGGACGTGCTGGCGGTGGTGGTGAGCTATAACGGGGTCCTCCAGACCCGGCGTGCGGTTATCGCACTGCGGAACCAGGTCGGGCACATCGAAATCGTCGATAACGGTTCGGAGCCCGAATCGCTCGAGATACTGAATGCCTTGTCGCGTGAGCCTGGTGTCGGCGTGACATACCTTGGGAAGAACCGGGGGATTGGTTACGCCCTGAACATCGGTGTGCAGCTTGCACGCGACAGGGGTTTCCGGTGGCTGCTAACGATGGATCAAGATAGCGTCGTCGACCCGACAATGATTCAGGCGTACGCGGCGACAGTCGAGCGAGATCCTACATGCGTTTGCCTTACGCCGACGATCCGCGGGGATCATCGGAGCGTCAACGGCACGACGCGCCCCGTGCGCTATGCCATCACGTCCGGCAATCTCGTTCGGGTAAGTCTGTTCGATGAAATCGGGCTCTACGACGAGGGATTCTTCATCGATTGCATCGACTTCGATTTTTGCCTGCGCCTCCGATACGCTGGCCACAAGATACATCGCGTTCCAAACGCATGGATGAAACACCGTGTGGGTGAACAGTTCTCACAAGGCGAGTACCTAAAGCGTGTCTACGGGCGGCACCCACCCAGTCGGCGCTACTACATGTCCCGCAACTTCATGTATCTCGCTGAGCGGCATGTCCTTCACTTTCCATGGTTCATCGTCAAGCTGGGGTCTCTGCAGCTTCTCCTGACGATCTTGGTCGGTTTCTTCGACCCGAAACCCTCCCAAAGCTACACCGCGATTGCGAGGGGGGTCGTGGACTATTTGGCGCGGAGGACAGGTCCATACTTGGCACGCGCATGACGAAGGTCGGTTACGTCTGTACGAACTACAACAACGCGCCTTTCACTCGAGCGGCCGTCGCGTCCCTGGTCGCAGATGGGGACGGGAGAGACGTTCGCGTCGTGGTCGTGGACAATAATTCGTCTCAGGACGACGTCGCGGCCCTGGAGGCGATGGGTCGGGAGTTCCCCGGGGTACAGCTCGTCTTGAATCAAGAAAACGTCGGGTACTTCCCAGGGTTGAACATTGGTCTCCACCATCTGAAGACGAGGTTCCCGGACATCGAGCACGTGGTCGTCGGCAACAACGATCTGACATTTCCAGAAGACTTTGTTGATGTCCTCCAACGGCACCGTGATGTGTTCGAAACATGGGCAGTCGTCGCGCCGGACCTGGTCACCTTGGACGGTGTCCACCAAAACCCTCATGTCTTATATCCCATCAGTAAGGCGCGAAAACTCGTGTGGGATCTGTACTACCAGTCATACAGCGTGGCTTTGGTCATTCGATATGCTGCGAGAATCATGAGCAGGTTCACGGCGAGGGAGGAGAATGCATTTGAGAGTGACTTATACAAGACTGCTGGGCCCATTGAGCAAGGGTATGGGGCGTGCTACCTGCTCGGACCGGTGTTCTTCAAGCACTTTGACGGCCTGTGCGCACCGACCTTCCTGATGCACGAGGAGTTCTTCCTGTATGAGCAACTCAAACGTGTCGGCCAGATGACCTATTACGATCCTCGATTCATCGTATACCACCATACCCATGCGACCATGGGCCGCCTACCGAGCCACCGCCATTGGATGATTTCGCGAGAGTCGCACCGCGTGTACAAGCGCTATATGAGACTGTCCCCGACGGAGCGGCTCCGGATGATCGATGACGCCAGTCGGGCATCGACATGATCCTTGTTACCGGAGGCGCGGGATTCATCGGCAGCAATTTTGTTCACGTGTGGCTGAAAGCCGCGGGTGAGCCGGTCCTCAATCTCGATAAGGTCACGTATGCCGGCAACCTTGAGAACCTGGCAGATCTTCGAGGCGACCAACGCCACTTCTTCGTACGGGGCGACATCGGCGATCGAGTTCTAACATCCGCGCTGCTAGCCGAACATCGGCCGCGGGCCGTGATCAATTTTGCCGCCGAGTCACACGTGGACCGGTCGATTCACGGCCCTGCAGACTTTATTCAAACGAACGTGTTGGGGACTTTCCAGCTTCTTGAGAGTGTGCGAGCGTATTGGAAGGGACTGTCTGTTGACGGTCAGCGGTCCTTTCGGTTTGTGCATGTGTCGACGGACGAAGTGTACGGCTCGCTGACGCCGACGGAGCCGCCTTTCGCCGAAACGAACGCGTACAAGCCAAATTCGCCTTACGCCGCGAGCAAGGCTGCTAGCGATCATCTCGTCCGTGCTTGGTTTCGGACCTACGGCCTTCCCGTGCTGACGACCAACTGCAGCAACAACTACGGCCCCTTCCATTTTCCGGAGAAGCTGATCCCGTTGGTCATCTTCAACGCGCTGTCCGGCAGGCCGCTGCCGATCTATGGCGACGGTCAACAGGTTCGGGAATGGCTCTATGTCGAAGATCACTGTCGCGCCATCATGCGTGTGCTCGAGGCAGGGCGGCTTGGTGATGTCTACAACATCGGCGGCTGCAATGAGCGGCCAAACCTCGATGTAGTGGAGACGATTTGTGCGATCCTCGACGATTTACGCCCTCGCGGCGATGGCAAACGGTATCGCGAACAGATCGCCTTCGTGAAAGACCGGCCCGGGCACGACCGGCGTTATGCGATCGATGCCGGCAAGATCAAGCGTGATCTCGGCTGGGCGCCACACGAGACGTTTGAGAGCGGCATCCGTAAGACCGTCCAGTGGTATCTCGATAACGAAGCCTGGGTCCGAAATGTCACCAGCGGCGTGTACCGAAATTGGGTCAGTGACCACTATGGCGCGTGACGGGCCACCTCGAATCCTTGTACTCGGCGCTCGCGGGCAGGTAGGCTGCGAATTACTCCGCGCACTGGATAGTCTTGGCAGCGTCACTGGTGCGGACCGTTCGACCGCAGACTTGGGCGAGCCTGAGGTGCTGCGATCGATCGTGCGAAGGTACCGGCCGAATGTTGTGATCAACGCCGCCGCTCATACGGCGGTCGACCGGGCGGAGACCGAGCCGGACATTGCACACACCATCAACGCGGTCGCGCCAGGCGTGCTTGCGCAGGAAGCGCGATCCATCGGTGCCTGCTTTGTACACTACTCAACGGACTACGTGTTCGATGGTCGTCAGAGCGCCCCATATCGCGAGACCGACTTGACCAATCCCTTGTCAGTGTACGGCCGCAGCAAGTTGGCCGGCGAGGTGGCGGTGTCGCGGGCTGGCGGGCGACACCTGCTCTTTCGTACTAGCTGGGTGGTGAGCAGCCACGGCAGGAACTTCGTCAAGACGATCCTGGGTCTGGCGACGACGCGTCGCGATTTGCGCGTGGTTGCGGATCAGCATGGCGCCCCAACAACCGCGAGGCTCGTCGCACAGGTTACCGCACATGCACTCAGATCTATGATGGACGCAACCGAAATCGATGATCGCTGGGGGGTGTACCATCTCACGGCCGCGGGCGAGACCACCTGGTACGAACTCGCGAGACATGTGATTCGTCGAGCTCGCGAGCTCGGTGTCCCTCTCAAGGCCAGCCCTGACTCTGTCACTCCCGTTACATCCGCGGAATACCCAACTCCGGCCAAGCGTCCCGCCAATTCCCGCCTTGACACAGCGAAGCTGCGCCGTGTGTTCGCAGTGCCGCTGCCTGACTGGAAGCTGGGCGTTGACGAGGTCTTAGAGCAGCTGCGCACGGAGCAGGGGGTTGCGGCCAGCTGATCCGGAGTCTTTACCTGGCTGCTTCCTCACTGCACGCGATGCCGTCTTGCCGGTGCTTTAGCGATGATCGGTCAAGACGACCTTTTTCGTTTCCTGACCATGAGGAATGTGATGTCCTGTAGAGCGATCCCCACGGCCGTCCCCGACGTCATCATCCTGGAACCGGAGGTCTTTAGCGATGACCGTGGGTTCTTCTTTGAAAGCTTCAATGCGCGTGACTTCGAGCGAGTTACCGGTCTTAAGCGCACGTTCGTGCAGGACAACCACAGCAGCTCGTCACAGGACGTCCTGCGGGGCCTGCATTATCAGTTGAACCATCCACAGGGCAAACTCGTCCGGGTGATTCACGGCGATGTTTTTGATGTTGCTGTGGATCTACGGCGGAGCTCTCCCACCTTCGGCAAATGGGTCGGGGTCGCGCTATCGGCGCAGAATAGGCGCCAGCTCTGGATCCCCGAGGGATTTGGCCACGGGTTCGCCGTGATAAGTAGCGTCGCTGAGGTAGTGTACAAGACGACGGATTACTGGTATCGCGACGATGAGCGCAGTCTACTTTGGAGCGACCCCCAGATTGGAATCGCTTGGCCGCTGCGTCGACTCCCGAAACTCGCGCAGAAGGATGCAACAGCAAAACGACTTAAAGACGCGGAGCTGTACTAGTATGAATGCGCGTGACTATCAGATCTGCAGCAATTGCATAATGGACACGACAGATTCCGGAATCACATTCGATGCCCGCGGTTGGTGTGATTACTGTAACAATTACTATCAAAACATCTTGCCGAACTGGCATACCGATGAACTCGGGCGCCGCATCCTTGATAAGCAAACGGGAGCGATCAAACGCCACGGTCGGGGCCGAGATCATGACTGCGTGATCGGCGTCAGCGGTGGTGTGGACAGTTCATACCTCGCTTACGTTGCGAAGGGCAAGCTCGGGCTGCGGCCGCTACTCTATCACGTGGATGCTGGTTGGAATTCGCAGGAATCGGCGAATAACATTGAAAAGATCGTCGACGGTCTTGGGCTGGATCTGCATACCGAGGTCATTGACTGGCCCGAGATGCAGGATCTGCAGCTGGCGTTCTTCAAAGCCCAGGTTCCACACTTGGACACGCCGCAAGACCACGCATTTTTCGCCGGTTTGTATAACTTCGCGGCCCGGCACGGGTTCAAGTACGTCGTTACCGGTGCGAACTTCGCGACGGAATGCGTCAAGAATCCAATTGAGTGGCATTATTATGCTTTGGACCTGCGTCAGCTCAGGGACATTCATAGCCAGTTCGGAACGCTGCCACTCAAGACGTTTCCCACGACGGACATTTTCACGTACAGACTGTATTACCGCTTTTTCAAGGGAATCAGGGTTATCAAGCCGCTGAACTACGTCCCATACAACAAAGAAGCCGCAATGCGCGAGCTTGGAGAAAAGTTTGGCTGGCAGCGCTACGCCCACAAGCATTACGAGTCTCGATTCACGCGCTTCTACGAGGGGTACTGGCTGCCGACAAAATTTGGATTCGACAAACGTCGAGTGCATTTCTCCAGTCTCATCTTGACGGCGCAAATGACTCGGGACGAGGCGCTGGCGAGGATTGCGAAACGGGCCTACGACGAGGAGACGATCGCTCAGGATTTCGAGTACGTCGCCACGAAATTGAATCTGAGTGTCCCGGAGCTGAAAGCCATTATGGACGGTCCGAACCGGAGTTTTCGAGATTACAAGAACAGTGTGGCCTTGATTGATCTGGGAGCGCGCGTGCTCCGCTCGGTGGGAGTGGAGAGGAGGGTGATGCGCTGATTACCATCGTCGACTACGGACTGGGCAACGTTCGAGCATTCCTCAACGTTTACAAGCGGCTGAACGTCGACGCGCGAACCGCGAAGAACGCAACCGAGCTCGACGGGGCAACCAAGCTCGTCCTTCCGGGTGTCGGAGCGTTCGATGACGCGATGTCACGTCTCGAAGCATCGGGTATGCGGGACAAGCTCGCGGACCTCGTATTCCAGCATCATGTCCCGCTGCTGGGCGTGTGCGTGGGCATGCAGATGCTCGCGCATGGGAGTGATGAGGGGTCGCGCCCCGGGCTCGGCTGGATTGACGGGCACGTTCGGGCCTTCTCTTCCTGGGAGCCCGCCTGCCGCCTACCCGTGCCTCATATGGGATGGAACGACGTCTACCCAAATACCGAGGCGCGGTTATTCGCGGACCTCGCGTCGGATGCTCGATTCTATTTCCTGCATTCCTTTTTTGTCGAGTGTGGCGCTAAAGAGGATGTGCTTGCCGTCACTCGTTATGGCGCTGAGTTTGGGGCGGCGGTGCAGCACGACAACGTCTACGGCGTCCAGTTCCACCCAGAAAAGAGCCACCATTTCGGCACTCGACTTCTCAAGAATTTCGCGGTGCTGTGACATGCTGAGAGCCCGGATTACGCCGTGCCTGTTGGTGCACAATAACGGACTCGTGAAGACGGTAGGTTTCGCGAACCCTAAGTACGTGGGCGACCCGATCAACGCCGTCAAGATCTTCAACGAGAAGGAAGCCGACGAGCTGATCGTTCTTGATATCGACGCATCAGTCCGCTCTGCCGCGCCAAACTTGCAGCTCATCGGTCACCTGGCGGCGGAATGCCGGATGCCCCTCTGCTACGGCGGCGGCATCAAGACGGCGGAGCAAGCGAGACGCATCATCGGGCTCGGGGTGGAGAAAGTGGCCATCAGTTCTGCGGTGATCGAGAACCCGGCTCTGATCGGTCAGATTGCCGAGGCGGTCGGCAGCCAGAGCGTGGTGGTCGTTTGCGACGTACGAGTGGTCGGTGAGCGGTACCAAGTGTGGACCCACAACGCCAAGCACAACAGCGGCAAGTCCTTGGAGGAAGTGGTGCGTGACGCCGAAAGGCTCGGCGCCGGCGAAATTGTCGTGAATTCCGTGAATAATGACGGGCTCATGAAGGGCTATGACCTCGTCCTCGCGCGACGAGTGCGGGAGTTGACGCGGCTCCCGATGACCGTGCTTGGCGGCGCCGGATCGCTGGACGACATCGGTCGGTTGATTGAAGTGTGTGGCGTTGTGGGCGCCGCCGCGGGTAGCCTGTTCGTTTTCAAGGGTCAGTATCGGGCCGTCCTCATCAACTATCCCGCTCAACAGGTCAAAGACGATCTCATGCGACGTGTGGGTGCACTCGTGGGTTCTTCATGAAGCAAATCTTGCAGAGTCTGCGCAGCGGTAGGACAGAAGTCGCCGATCTCCCTTGCCCCAGTGTGAAGCGTGGTCATGTCCTCATTCGCACGACAACGACACTCGTGTCACCCGGCACTGAGCGCACACTCGTCGCGTTCGGCCACGCCTCCCTACTCGGCAAGGCGCGGGCTCAGCCCGACCGGGTGAAGCAAGTGCTGGATAAGGTCCGCACCGACGGCATCGCTGCCACGTGGGAAGCGGTGTTCAATAAGCTCGATCAGGAGATTCCGCTCGGGTATTGCAATGTCGGCACGGTCATAGAGGTCGGTGAGGACGTGGTGGGCTTCAGGGTCGGCGATCGCGTCGTCTCTAACGGGAATCACGCCGAAGTCGTGAACGTTCCCAGTAACTTTTGCGCACACGTGTCGGCCGGTGTGTCCGATGAGCGTGCGGCGTTCGCCGTCCTTGGAGCGATCGGGCTCGAGGGAATCCGTCTGGCGCAACCCACGCTTGGCGAGGCGGTCGTGGTGACGGGCCTGGGTGTGATCGGCCTGTTAACGGTGCAACTGTTGCGCGCCCATGGATGTCGGGTACTGGGGCTCGATTATGATCGTGCGAAGTTAGAGCTCGCCCGGCGGTTTGGTGCCCATGTTGTGAATCTCGCCTCGAGTGACGACCCGGTGGCAGCAGCGATTACGTTCTCGCGCGGGCGCGGAGCTGACGCCGTTCTGATTACGACTTCCACGAGCAGCAATGAACCAGTTCATCAAGCGGCGACAATGTGTCGTAAACGAGGGCGCATCATTCTCGTGGGGGTCTCGGGGCTCGAGCTTTCCCGCGCGGATTTTTATGAGAAGGAATTGAGTTTCCAGGTTTCGTGCTCCTACGGACCGGGTCGCTATGACCCCGCCTATGAAGACAAGGGCGCGGACTACCCAGTAGGCTTCGTCCGGTGGACCGCCCAGCGCAATTTCGAGGCGGTGCTCGACATGCTGGCTGACGGCCGCATGGACGTCGAGCCACTGATTACGCACCGCTTCGACGTTACCCACGCCGAGGCCGTCTACGCGCTGGTAATGAGTCAGGCTCCCGCGCTCGGAATTCTGCTCCGCTATCCCGGCGCCCTCGACGCTTCTGATACTCAGCTTCGTGCTCGCACGATCGCGCTCAAAGAGGCCTCACCCGTTGCGACCGCGCCAATGGTGAGCCGCGATCAGCCAGCGACATTGGGGTTCATCGGAGCGGGGAACTACGCGACCGCGACCTTGATTCCGGCATTCCGCGCGGCCGGGGCAAGGCTGCGCGTGGTGGCGTCGACCAAGGGACTCAGCGGACTGCATGCCGCTCGCAAGTTCGGGTTTGAGATGACCACAACGGATTTGGATGTGGTTCTCGGCGATCCGGAGATCGATGCCGTGGTGATCACGACCCGCCATGATAGTCATGCCGCGCTTGTGCAAGCGGCCTTGCGTGCTGGTAAGCACGTCTTTGTGGAAAAGCCGCTCGCGCTGTCATTGCAGGAGCTCGCTGCGATTGAGGCTGCCCACTCGAGCCGACCGGAGCGTGTGCTGATGGTTGGATACAATCGTCGCTTCGCTCCATTGGTGCAGCGCGCCTACGCGCTGCTGGCGGACATCACGGAACCGAAAGGCTTCGTGATGACGGTCAATGCGGGCGCGGTCCCGCCGGGTCACTGGACTCGGGATCCGCGCGTCGGTGGTGGACGAATCGTTGGTGAGGCGTGTCATTTCATTGACCTCCTGCGGTTCCTTGCCAGATCGTCTATTGTGGAGCTGAATTCGAGCGCGATTCGTTCGGCAGCCGCCGGTGTCGCTAATGACGATCAGGCGGTCATCACACTTCGCTTCCGCGACGGCTCTATTGGAACGATTCACTACCTGGCCAACGGGCATCGGTCGTTTCCAAAGGAGCGACTCGAGATCTTCGTCGGGGGCCGGGTGCTGCAACTCGACAATTTTCGGCGCTTGGCGGGTTTTGGATGGCCTGGTTTCCGAAACGCACGCAGTTGGCGACAGGACAAGGGTCAAAAGCAGTGTGCTGCGGCTTTTTTGGATGCGATCAGGCAGGGTAGGGCCGGGCCCATTCCGCTCAGCGAGCTCTTGGAGGTGGGTCGCGTGACCCTGGAGGCTGCCGCCGCTCTGCGATGAGTGACGCGGGCTTCTCTTGATGAGCGAGGCACTCAGGTACTGGCATACGGTCCGTCACCTGAGACCCATCCAGATCTACGGCCGTTTGTGGTTTCATCTCATTCGGCCCCGCGTGAGTTTGCGACCCGCTCCAGCCGTTCGTGCCCTCACGAGTCCTTGGGTCCCCGGGGCCGAGCGCGTTCCCAGTTTGCTGAGTCACACTCGCTTCTCGTTCCTGCACGAAGAGCGGGAACTCGCGGCGCACGGCTGGGACGATCCTGCACTCGATAAACTCTGGCGCTACCACCAGCACTACTTTGACGACCTTAACGCGAAAAATGCCGCGAGTCGGCTGGTGTGGCACAGCTCCCTGATCGAGCAATGGGTGCGTGATAACCCGCCCCGACAGGGCACGGGCTGGGAGCCATATCCGACTGCGCTGCGAATTGTGAACTGGGTAAAGTGGGCGTGGCGTGGAAATGAGTTGTCCCACGCTTGTGCCGACAGCCTCGCGGTCCAAGCCCGATGGCTTTCGCGACGTCTCGAGGGTCACGTGCTGGGAAACCATTTGTTCGCCAATGCGAAAGCGCTCGTCTTTGCTGGACTTTACTTCCATGGCTCGGAAGCAGAACGATGGCTCCAGATGGGACTCGGAATCTTGGCCACCCAAGCGGATGAACAGATTCTGCCTGACGGCGGCCAATTCGAGCGCAGCACCATGTATCATGCGCTTGCACTCGAAGACATGCTCGATCTCTGCAATGCGGTCAGGGCACACAGCGAAGCGATCGACAGCCGGTGGCAAGCGGCCATCGCGGCTTGGCACACCAAGATCGGTCCGATGCGGACGTGGCTCGCCGCTATGTGTCACCCGGATGGAGACATTGGTTTTTTCAACGACGCCGCGTTTCGAGCGGGTCCATCGCCTCGCGATCTGGATCGTTACGCCTGCCAGCTCGGCTTTCCCGCGCTAGGGTCCCTGGTAACGCCGATCATCCACTTGCGTGATACGGGATACATTCGCCTCCAAACAGGACCGGCAGTCGCGCTCATCGACGTTGCACCGGTTGGTCCGGAATACCTACCGGCCCATGCGCACGCCGACACGCTTTCGTTTGAGCTTTCGCTTTTCGGTCAGCGCTTGTTCGTGAACTCGGGCACCTCGCGTTACGGCGCGGGCGCCGAACGGCTGCGCCAGCGGGGAACCGCCGCACACAACACGGTGGTGCTCGACAGGCAAGACTCCTCCGAGGTTTGGTCGGCGTTTCGGGTGGGGCGTAGGGCGCGACCATCGGGCCTGGAGGTGCTCTCGGGAGATACGCTCATCGTGCGTTGTGCCCATAACGGCTATGAGCGCTTGGCCGGTAGACCGCGACACGCCCGCGAATGGGCGTTGAGTCCTGATCGCCTGGTCGTTCACGACTCGATTTCTGGGGAATTTCACCAGGCAGAGGCGCGATTTCATCTCCATCCCGCCATTCGAGTTCATCCGGGCGACGCTGGAATGTTGCGGCTCCAGTGGCCGAATGGCCGACTCGCGACCTTTTGTGTGACCGGTGGCCTCGTTCGGCCCGTCCCGTCGACTTGGCATCCGGAGTTCGGCTTGTCAGAGCCGAACGTGTGTCTGGTCGCGCACTTTGCGAAGCCGGTGCTCGAAACGGAACTGCGATGGGACGGGGCTGAATGAGGATCTTGGTGTTAAGCTTCTACTATCCGCCTGATCTGAGCGCGGGTTCGCCCCGGATCGCCGCGCTCGTAGACGAACTGCGCGACCAAATGCCTGCGGGTTCTCACATCGATGTGGTTACGACGCTCCCAAATCGGTATTCATCGTTCGCAGCTGACGCGCCGTCTCATGAGGAGCGCCCCGGCGTCTCGATACATCGCATCGCGCTGAGACGGCACAACAGCGGCATGCTAGACCAGTCTCTCGCTTTTTGGCGTTTCGCTCGAGTAGCCCTCGTCACAATAAAGAATCGCAAGTACGATCTTGTTTTCGCCACGTCGAGCCGCCTGATGACAGCTGCGCTGGCAGGCTGGGTCGCCCGACGAGAGAAAGCCCGACTATACCTGGATATTCGGGACATCTTCGTAGACACGATCAAGGACGTCCTTCCCAGGGCCGTTGCCCGCCCTCTGAAGCATATGTCCAGCGCGTTAGAGAGATTGGTTATGCGCCGAGCGGACAAGGTGAACCTTGTGTCTCCCGCATTTCTCGACTATTTCGCAGCTCGTTATCCCGGACAGCGGTTCTCTTGTTTCACAAACGGGGTGGACGACGCATTCGCGAGAGCGGCACCCGCTGCTAGTTGCCCATCGCCGCGCCACGCTGGTGCCGACACAATCACCGTACTGTACGCCGGTAATATCGGCGAGGGGCAAGGTCTTCACCTAATCGTTCCGGCGCTGGCAAGGCAGTTGGGCGGGCGCGCGCAGTTCAGGATCTTCGGCGATGGTGGTCGGCGTGGAGAGCTCATAATGGCCCTGCAGGCTGGACGGATCACCAACGTGGAAGTGTTGCCTCCTGTCGACCGTGGTCGTTTGCTGGAGGCTTATCGAACCTCAGACGTGCTCTTCGTCCACTTGAATGACTATCCAGCATTCGAGCGCGTCCTCCCTTCCAAACTCTTCGAATACGCGGCCATGGGCAAACCAGTCTTGGCGGGTGTTTCCGGTTTCGCTGCGGGCTTCGTTCAATCGGAGATCGAGAACGCCGCTGTTTTTCGACCATGCGACGTCGCTGGTGCCATTCGGGCGCTCAACGCATTGAGACTGGAGGACGCGCCGCGTGCGGGCTTCGTCGCGAAATACACTCGTACCGCAATCAGTCGACGCATGGCGCAGGACGTGCTGTCTGTGGCGGCGGGATAGACGGGCCGAACAACCTACATCAGCGCGTCATTGCGTTGGTTGCGGCGTTTTTCCATCCTTGATCATTGCAAGAAGATACTTGCCATAGGAGGTCTTCCCCATCCGGTCCGCGAGACGCGTCACCTGCGCAGCGTCAATAAAGCCCATCCGATAGGCTACCTCCTCCACGGAGCCGATTTTTAATCCTTGGCGTTGCTCCACGGCCGCCACAAAACTGGCAGCTTGAAGCAAAGACTCAGGGGTTCCTGTGTCCAGCCACGCTATTCCCCGTCCCAAGATCGAGACGCGCAGCTGGTCCTTCTCGAGATAGAGCTTGTTCACGTCGGTGATTTCGAGTTCGCCGCGTGCCGAAGGGCGCAAGGACGCCGCAATATCCAGCACCGCGTTGTCATAGAAGTACAGTCCACGCGACCACACCGTAACGCTCGGGATCCGATACATAGTAAGCAAAGACCGTCGCACCGTGAGACTGACTCGAGGCATCCGTCAGGAGCGCCCGGAGTCCTCCTCCATAAAAAATATTGTCGCCAAGAATTAGCGCGCAGGGATCACTTCCCACAAAATCGTGCGCAATGATAAACGCCTGTGCCAATCCTTCGGGACGCGGCTGGGCGGCGTACTCGACGGAGATGCCGAGGTGGCTCCCATCGCCGAACAAGGCTTCGAAGCGTGGTAGATCCAGGGGTGTTGAAATCACCAGCACGTCTCGAATCGCGGCGAGCATGAGCGTGGATAACGGATAGTAAATCATCGGCTTGTCGTAGATGGGCATCAGTTGCTTACTAGCGCCGATAGTCAGCGGGTACAGGCGTGTGCCGGATCCTCCCGCGAGGATAATCCCCTTCCGCTTCATGGGATTCGAAGTTATGGACGCCATCAGGATGCAACAAGTCGGACAACCTCATCGAGCAGTCGTCGTGTGCACGTGAATTGAAGGCTACCTAGGGCCGAATTTCCCTCACCTACTCCCGACTGCCTTTCTATTTAGTCCTGACGGGATGCGGGTTACCTAGGCAACCACGCAATCTGGTCCTATCTTTGCGGTTCCCTTTTCGCTCACACCCGCGCCCTTGAGGATCATGAGCGAGCCGCTGGCAAGGCCCGATTCACTCGAAGCGGTCAGTAGTCCTGTTCGACGTCTGGTGGAGCCGGCGGTGGGACTACCGCTCATCCTTGCGCAGGCCACGATGGGTCTGCAACGGCGCGCGGCGTCAACGTTGCGCCGTCACCTTGCGCGCGCCGCGGCGCGCTTTGCCGTCCTGCTCCTTGCCGACCTCGCCGCGTTCGCCATCCTCCGTGAGCTGTACCGCTCGGTAGGAGAAGGCGAGCTGCTCGGCCGCTGGTTGAGCACCGTCGTCCAACAGCTCCTCCCAGCGGGATACCTCGACGGTTGGCAGTATGCGATTGCGCTGATCGTCGCCCTCTTCGTCACGGGAAACTACGGCGCCGGCGACCGGCGCCGCGATCCCGGCCGCCTGTTTCTGGGTTGCGTCCTGGCAACGGCGCTCCCCCTCTGGGCGCCGTTGTGGGAACGCGGCGTTGCGCTCGTCGCCACGCAGTTCACCGTAACCACGATCGTCGTTTGGCTCGGTTTGGTCGCCATGCGCTTCGGCATTGAGGCCCTCGACGCACGCGTAGTGCGCCGCACCCCCGGCTCCTCGCGTACGATTCTCGTCGGCACGGCCCCAGAATGCGCTGAGCTGGCTAGCCGCTCCGCCTTCGCCGGCCGCGGCGAGCATGTCGCCCTCGGCTTCGTGGATACCGCGCCGACACCGAACCATAAGGCGCTTGGTGGCCTGAGTGCACTCCCAGCGGTCATTCAGCTCCACCGCGTCGACAGCGTCGTGATCTGCGGCCACCTGACAGGCGCGGAGCTGCGCGATGTCGTGGACCACTCTATCACCGCCGGCTGCCATCTCTTCTCCATCCCGCAGACCTTCGAAGTCGCCGGCGTCCAACCCGGCATCGTCTGGAAGCGCGGCCAGCCGCTTGTCGCGCTGACGGCGCAAACACTCAAAGCGCAGCAGTTCGCCATCAAGCGCGTCGTGGACGTCGCGGGCGCGGTACTCGGGATCATCCTGCTCACGCCATTCCTGCTGCTGTTGTGTGCGATCATCAAGCTCGACTCGCGCGGGCCCGCGATCTTCCGGCACCGCCGCGTCGGCACCGGCGGCCGGCCGTTCTGGATGCTCAAGTTCCGCACGATGGTGGATGGAGCAGAGGAGATGAAGCCGCTGGTCGCGCACTTGAACCACAGCGGAGACCCGCGTCTGTTCAAGATCCCCAACGATCCGCGGATCTCGCGTGTCGGGAAATGGATGCGTCGCTGGAGCCTGGACGAGCTGCCGCAGCTCTGGAACGTGCTGCGGGGCGAGATGTCGCTCGTCGGCCCGCGGCCATTTCCGGAAAGCGATTTCACGGAGTACCAGGTCCACCACTTCGCGCGCCTCGGCGCGAAACCCGGCATCACCGGTCTCTGGCAGGTGAGCGGCCGCTCGGACCTCGTGGATTTCGAGGAGGTGGTGGCGCTGGATACGAAGTACGTGCGCGAGTGGTCTCTCCTGCTTGACGTGAAGATCCTGCTCAAGACGATCCCCGCAGTCATCAGGCGCCAGGGCGCGGTGTGAGCCCGAGGCCAGGGTTGGGGTGAGCGGCGAAAACAACGTCGGCGAGCAGGTAGCAGCCTACGCGATCGGTCAGGCGGTCAGCTTCCCGCTGAATCTGTTGTTCGATCTCCTGATCGCTCGTGCGCTCGGACCTGCCATGCGCGGTCAATGGTTCCTCGTCATCGCCGCAGTCACGTTCCTCGCCAACCTGCTGTCGTTCAGCATCCCTGCATACGCGGTGTACCGGTTGGGCAAGCAGCCAGCCGCGGCTGGGTTGTTGAATATCGCTGCACTTACGTACGCCGGGATCGTTGCGGTCGTGGGCGCTGGATCTGCGCTGTTATTGCCTCACCTCGGTCAGCTTGAACGCGTTGGCTTCGTCACGCCATCGCTGTGGGCGCTCGCCGGTGTGCTCCTGGCAGCGGAGCTGTACATCCTCTGCAGCGCCGGCTTCCTCACCGGCCTTGGTCGGGTTCGGGTACTCAGCCGGCTGAACATGGCAACGGCGGGGATCACCGTAGTCGTCGGCGCCGGACCCGTCGTGCTACTCAGGCCTTCGGCTGTTGGAGCGCTGGCAAGCTATCTGCTCGCAAGAGTCATCGCGGCAATGCTCATGGCCTGGGCCGTCGGAGCTTCGCGGCAACCGGGCGGAGGAGGGGAGGGCTCTGGAGGGCTCGTGCGCGACATGGTACGGTTCGGTGTCGCGGGTCAGGTCGGCAATCTCGCGGTCCTCACCTATCAGCGTGTGATCCTGTTCCTCGTCGGCGTGTTCGCCGGTACTCGGGCGGCCGGCTACTATTCGGTCGCCGACAGCCTGTCCACACGCGTGGTCGTGTTGGTGGGGCCACTGCAGGTCGCCTTTGCGGGACGCATCAGCGGCGGCAATCCGTCAACGGCCGCGCGGTGGACGGCGCAGCTCGTCCGGATCGCCGGGCTGCTGCTCGTGTGCGTCGTGGTGCCGCTCGTGGCATTGGCTGGAATATTGGTGGCGGGCCTCTACGGTCGAGACTTCGCACCGGCGACGAATGTGTTTCGGTTGCTCCTGCCTGCCGCGGTGCTGACGACCCTCGCGACCCTCGTGTCCCTCTTCTTTAGCGGGCATTTGGGACGTCCCATGATCAACTCTGTCGTCTCGCTGACCACGATGGCGATCTCGATTCCGCTGAGTTACGTCCTGATCCGGAACTTCGGGATGACCGGAGGAGCGTGGGCGGCGCTGACATCAGCAGGTGTAATCTTCTTGCTGGTTTACGGCGTCTTCGCGGTCCGGAACCGAGGGACTATGGACGGAGGATTGCTGCCGCAGAAAGTGGACTGGGAAGTCTTGCGAGACACCGCCGTGGCGGCCTTACGTTTGCGGGGGATTCGTGAGCCGTGAGCCAAGCACGGCCGTCGAGCGCATCGAGCCGGCAGAAACGCCGGCGCTCGAGCTCGCGCTGCACGTGTCTCGGTACCGGTTTGTTTCGTCGCTCATTGCGGGGCGGTCCGTGCTCGACGCTGGGTGCGGAGTTGGGTACGGCAGTGGCGAGTTCACGGCGGGGCTTCCGGCATTGTATGTGGGTGTTGACCGGTCCCTCGACGCGATTCGCCTGGCGCAACGACGCTACGCCGGACCGCTTCGTCTATTCCTGGGAGCTGATCTCGTGGCTTTGCCATTCGCGGATGGTCAATTCGACATCGTCTTGTCGTTCGAGGTTCTCGAGCACATTCGAGAGGTCGATCGTTATCTCGCGCAGCTGCGGCGGGTGCTGCGGCCCGGAGGTACTTGTGTCATCTCCACCCCAAACAAGCGTTGGTTCTCGGGGGACCCAACCACGCCCCACAACCCATTTCACGTGCGTGAATACTATCCGGGCGAATTCGCCTCTCTACTGAGCGCCCACTTTCCAGACTTTCAGATTCTGGGCCAACATGAAGGAGTGCGGGCCCGAGTCGTTCGCAGCGCCGAACGAGGCTATGGACTCTTCTTGGACCGCATGGGGCTGCGCCGGCTTCGGCACGTGGTACCAACCGCGCTCCGGGCGTGGGTTCATTCGATCGCCGTCACCCTGGCGAGTCGCTGGCGTGGCGTGCGTCCCGTGGCGATCTCGTCGAGCGACTATGACTTCACCGGCGATCGTGTAAACGATGCACGGGTTCTCATGGGGCTCTGCCGTGTGCCGTAGAATGCGCGTCGGGATCGATGCTCATAACGTGGGTGTGCGTGAGGGGGGTAATGAGCGGTACTGCGAGAGCATCATCCGTTGGCTCGGGGCCAACGGCGCGCCCGATCACGAGTACTTCGTCTTCAGCTATCGAGGTGCCGCGCGCCGGCGGCTCGCCGATGGCAAACTGACACACCTGCCGCTGCGACGCCGGTCGGTCGTGTGGCAACGCGGGGTCGAGCTGCCGCTGTACTCACACCGTCTCGACCTCGACGTTCTGCACGTGCCCTTCAACTTCCTCCCCGTGTTTCGCTGCAAAAAAGTGGTCACCATCCACGACTTGGGGTTCCTGCACATGCCGGCAACCTACGGCGCCGCTGAACGAGTGCGGATGCGGTTCTTGACCCGCTGGGCGGCAGTGAAGGCGGATCATGTTCTCACGGTCTCGGAGTTCGCCAAAAGCGATATCGTTGAGCGGTACGGCGTCGAGCCCGGCAAGATCACCGTGACACCCAATGCAGTAGACCGTACGGTTTTTCGCCCGTTTGCTCGCGACGAAACTGAAGCGGTGCGGCAACGGCTGGGGCTGCCATCGGCATACTTGTTGTTTGTCGGCGTCCTTGAGCCGCGCAAGAACGCCGCAACGCTGATAGATGCCTACGCCCGCCTCCCTCAGCGCATACGGACGGACCAGCGCCTGGTGTTGGTGGGACGCCTAGGACGAATGCACGAGGACGTGTTGCGACTGATCTCCTTACGCGGTCTCGACGGCTGCGTGCGCTGCGTCGACGAAGTAGACGCCGCGACGCTCGCGGGTGTCTATAATGCCGCGACCGCCCTGGTCGTTCCGTCGCGGTGGGAGAGCTTTTGCATTCCAATCCTCGAGGCAATGAGCTGCGCCTGCCCCGTCATCTGCTCGCACGCGGCCGGGATGCCTGAGGTATACGGCGACGCCGCACTGCCCTTCGACCCCGACGACAGGGAGCAGCTCCTGGCTCACCTCGAGCGGATTGTCGAGGATGCTGCGCTGCGGAATGACCTCGTGCGTCGTGGATTGTTGAATTGCGAGCGCTTTTCGTGGGAACGCACCGCCCGGACTGTGCAGAGCGTGTACGAGTCTCTGTGAAGCGAATCGCTCACTACTATCCCTGGATCTATCTGCGCTCGGGCGTCGAACGCATGATTCTTGAGGTCCTCCGGCGGAGTCGCCACCGCTACACGGTGTTTACCAATCATCTCGATTACGAGCAGACGTTTCCGGAGTTCCGCGACGTCACCGACCTGATCGAGCTTAAACACGTATCGGTGCGCCGTTCCCTGGGCCCGGCGCTCGCGGCCGCCATCACCATCTTTCAGCAAAAGCTGCCGCTGGCAGGCTTCGACGCACTGTTGGTCTCGTCCGAGGGATTGGGCGACTTGATCACTTTCCGCAACGACTCATTGCCGATCGTCGCCTATTGCCACAATCTCGCGCGCCCCGTTTACGATGCAACCTACCGCGCGAGCCTTGTGGCCGGGCGTCCTCACCTGCGGTGGAGCTTGCCGGTCTTCGAACCCCCGTACCGCGTCTTGACGCGGCTGGCGTGGCGCCGTTACCGCCGGGTCTTTGCGAACAGCCGCCATACCCGGGACGAGATCCTGCGCAACGGCTTGTGCGCGGCCAAGACGGTGGAAGTCCTCCACCCCGGCGTCGATCTCGCACGCATCCAGCGCAGCGACGGGTCTGAGCCGTTCTTTCTCTATGCAGGTAGGATCAAATGGTGGAAGAACGTCGAGCTCGCGGTTCAGGCATTCCTAGCGTTCCGTGCGGAGACCGCCAATCGGAACTGGTCGCTGGTGGTTGCGGGTGAGGTAGATCAAGGCTCCAAGGAGTACTTGCGCCGCCTTCAGGAGCTGGCGAGCGGGGACGACAGCATCGTGTATCGAGTGAACCCCTCGCGCGACGAGCTCGAGAATCTCTACTCGCGGTGTTATGCGCTGCTGTTCCCCTCGTTCAACGAGCCATGGGGGATCGTCCCGCTGGAAGCCATGGCGTTTGGGAAGCCGGTCGTCGCGGTGAATCGCGGCGGGCCAACCGAGAGCGTCGTGGACGGAGAAACCGGCTTCCTCGTGGAGCCGAATCCTTCTGCATTCGCGGCGCGAATGGCCTGGCTGGTTCAACGTCCTGCGGACGCGCGACGCATGGGGCAGGCAGGGTCGGACCGCGCGCAGGCCTATTCGTGGGATGCATTCGTCGGTCGCCTGGACGACTATCTAGAGGATGGTCTCCAAGCTTAGTCGAGGACCGACTCGTACACTGCCGCGGTCTCGCGCGCCGCGCGTTCCCAGGTAAACTCGCGGGCCCGCGCCAGGCCACGGCGGGCAAGATCTGCCCGTAGACCATCGTCCGTCCACAGACGCTCCAGAGCGCTGGCGATCTCGTCCGTTGACATGGGATCAACCAGCAGGGCGGTCTCTCCGGCGATTTCAGCTGGCGCGGAGATCGCTGATGTCACCACCGGACAGCCGGCGGCCATTGCCTCGAGGACCGGTAAGCCGAAGCCCTCCCACAGCGACGGATACGCGCAGCAGCGCGCCAGCCTGTACAGCTCGAAGAGGTCCGCCACCGGCACATAACCAAGGAAATGCACCGCCCCGGCCCCCTGAAGCTCGGCGCGACGGAGCAAGCCCTCCGGTCCGGCATGCACCAACGCGAGATCGCTGGTCTTCGGGCGTGTGCGCAAGTAGTCCACAGCTGCGACTAGGCGCTCCAGATTCTTGCGAGGGTCGAGCTCCCCGACCGCGAGGACGAATCGTTCCGGTAACCTGTAGCGTGCTCGTACCGACGTGTTTCGGCTCGATTGCTGGAGGTCTTGCTCCGCAAAGCGGGGCACTCCGTTGTACACCACAGTCACGCGCTCATTGGGAACGCCAAGTAGCTCCAAAATGTCTTGCTTCGTCGCCTGCGATACTGCGATCACCCGGCGGGCCCGGCGGGCCACCCGTGGCAATACTGCCCGCGCGTAGGTGCCGTGCCATGGTCGAAATAGTCGCGGGAATCGCAGAACTGCGACGTCGTGGATCGTCACCACAAGCGGCAGTCGGCCATGGATCGGCCCCACGCCTGCGGGCAAATGCAAGAGACCGCATCCGGCACGCCGCGCTGCGCGCGACACGCCTCCTTGATGCCACCAAAGGTCGCGAAGCACCGTTCGAACGCGATCGCCCACCGTTCGACGCGGACCGACCGGAGCGGCCCAATGACTCTCCAGAATCTCGAGGCGATGGCCCAGAAGCGGTCGCAAGGCTCGGACGAGGTTTGTGATGTACACCGAAATGCCCGTGGCCCCGAGCTTCGACACAGTCGTATCGAATGCGATCCGGTGTGTCACGGCGCTGCCAGAGCCCGCGTCCACGTGGCCACATAGGCGTCGACCATTCTTTGGACCCCAAACTCTGCGTCGAACCTCCGTTTCGCGGCTGCTCCCATGGTCCTTCGGAGGTCCGGGTCAGCCGCAAGTCGGCGGAGGTGCGTGAGTCCGGAGGAATCGCCCGGCGGAAACAGAAAACCAGTGATACCATGCGCAACGATCTCTCGTGCTCCACCAATGTCGCTGGCGACCGCGGGGATTCCTGCGCGCCCAGCTTCGAGCAGCACCGTCGGATATGAGTCGAATTCAACGGAGGCATGCAACAACACGTCGATGTCGTCCATCGAGCCGGCGCGGTCGGTCCAGCCATGAAGGGTCACGTTGGCGCGGTGGCGGGACCGCAACTGCTGGCAGGCTGCCCGCAGCGACGGCGCTGGTTCACCGTACAGGTGCCACTCGATCTCCGGACCAGCATGGTCAATCCAGTCGCGCACGACCGCGAACCCCTTCGACGGTGCATATAGCCCGAGAAAGCCGACGCGGATGGCGGAACTGTTTGGCCTGTCGCGCCGTGCAGATACCGTGCGCGCGGCGGGCAATCCGTTGCGGATAATCGCCAGGTCTCCGTTTACACGGAACTCGCGACAGGCGGCGGCGAGCGCTTCGCTGACGCACACAAATGGCCGCAGCCGGGGAGCGGATCGTTGGAGGATGGTGCGACGGATCGTCCCGAGGGAGCTTGCGCGCGGGTGATCGTGTAGCGTGCCGGAGACATGTGCGCCAAGCAGGCGCGCGAGGAGCAGCGCCGGCTCAAAGGCGCGCACGCTCCAGGCATGGACAAGCCCGATCCGTTCTGCGCGCAGGGCGCGCGCCGCGCCGAAACACGCGCGCAGGTTCAGCAGGCTCGCATCACGGGTCGCGTTCCAGTCACGCTGCGGCGATACAGCTCCCGCCGTCCAACGAGCCAGCGCCGAGCGCGACGACGTAAGCAGCGTGCAGCGAGGTGCGAACTCGCGCGGCAGCCCCTGCACCAGTGTCGCCAGCACTCGCTCCGCGCCGAACGCGGGCTCCTGAGTCACCGAGAGCACCACAACGCGGTCCTTCACGGTGCATCCAACTAGTGTCGTCGTAGGGCGGAGAGCTGGAACTCAAACGTCGTCACCTGCTCGACAGCCTGGCCCGACACATTCTCTGAGCAGGGCAGGGATGAACTCGCGTCGAGGGTGAGGGTATCGCCCACGACTCGGCCATTCACAACGTAAATCGGCCCGAGCGCGGGGAAGCTACAGGTGGGATACAGGTTTCGGAGATGCGCGACATACGCCAGGGGAGGCCACAGGCCGAAATGGCTGATTTCGATCCGCCCATGTTCAAACAGCGTCCCATCCACGAAGGATGAATCCCCGTCACTAAACTTGTAGAACCCTGTGAAACGGCCCCGGTAGAGCGAATCTCGTAGTGTAAGTGTGAGGCGGCTGGTGTCCACGCGCGTTTCCACCGCATTCTGGAGCGCAGTGATCAGCGTGGCGTCAAACGTGCCGTTGACGGCTGCCGCGTGAGGCCCCGTGGGATCATAGCTTACGCATGCCGCGATGCAGATTGCCGCGCTCGCGAGAGCAATGGCCAGTCGCCTCATGTCTCTGAAGCGCTCGAGACGGAGCCCAAGAGCCAAAAGAACACGTACGTGAGCAGCATGGCATTGAACACTGAGGTCGTCCACGCATTGATCGCGACGCCGAATGCCGTGACCGCAACCAACAGACCGGTATCGCGGAGCGCCGGTCCCTTATCGCGCTGTCGCCAGCTCGCCAGTCCGGTCGTTATGGCGCCCACGAGGCTTGCCAGGTGCAGTAACAGACCCACGATACCCAACTCGACAGCAAACCGAAGGAATTGATTTTCACCGGCGAGTGGCGTGACACCAAAGCGCCAGGAGATTATGTCCGTGGCCCCGAGTCCAACCCCGAGCGGATGGAGCCAGAGATTCTGCAGCCCTTCGCGCCAGTCCCTGGCATGGGACAGGCTGCTCCCAGTTTGCCAGGTCAGCGTATCCCAAGCGAAGTTAGCCAGCCCGGGTACGGCGAGCAGTGCCACGAACGACGCGAGCACCGCTATCACGCTACTCCAGACGAGCGTGGTCCAGCGACGACGCATGCCGATGATGACGACAGTCTGTACCAGGCAGGCGATGATCGTCATGCGAGTGATCGTCAGCAACAGTCCGATCCAGATGGCGGTGTAGCCAAGCCAGGCCAGGCGCATTCGAGTGCGCTCGGGTGCGGTGACGTAGAGCGTGGCCGCGGGCATGATCACCAGGAACGGAATCGCAAAAGCTTGCGCGGAGAGGTAGGTGGACCCGGCGCGCAGCACGAGATGATCGCCGAGGCCCGTCCAATAGTTATCGGGAAGGCCGTAAAGGTTGTTGCTTGCGCTCACACTCACCCCGATAAAATCCTGGACGTAGCGCGCTACCCCCAGGACCAGCAGGAGCTCCGGAGTGACGAGCAGCCGTTCAAAGATCGCAATCACGCTGGTGATGGTGCCGACAAGAAAAAGCGCACGGATATGGCGCGGAGAGGTCGCTGCCTCCGGTGTCGCTCGCCCCACGAAATAGAGTAGCAGCACAAACGCAGCGTCTCGAAACCCGTACAGTTGCGCCAGCAGCGGTAGGCCCTGATCGAACCAGACGTTCGCCGCGATCAAATAACCCACCGCAAGCCCGAAAAGCCCCGCCATCACAAGATCCAGCCAGCGAACCGCGATTGCCGGTCCGGCACCCGTAACGAAGCGCAACACCGCAAGGGCCGCGAGCAACGCGATCAACGTTTCTTTCCAGGCCGCAATCACACGCACCAATGGTGCTGGCCATCCTAGTGCACCGAACAGGAAGGCGACGACGAGAATATGGAGCGGCAGCAGCCAAATGAAGGCGCTGAGTCCCCACCACATCGGGATGCGACCCGGGATCCGGAGCGGCAGGGCGCGGGCGGCGGACGTCATCAGAAGCTACGTGCGCTGGCGGCGCAAGGTGACGTCGCGGACCTCTGTGCGGACGCGTCGCAGCGCACCCCGAAGTAGAGACGCGTCGCCCGGGTTGCGCTGCGCCCAATGATGTCCAACTTCACGGGCGGCCCCTGCCAGCAGTCCCAGCAAGAGGCCGACAAGTCCAGCACCTAACGCTACCGGGACGCGCCGAGGCCACCTGCGGAGCCGGGGCGGAACGGCGCGATCGACAATCGTGATCACCGGCGTCGTGTTCACCTCGTCGATGCGCGCGCTCTCATATTGCTGCCGCAGCGACAGGTAGAGACTGTTGGCGGTTTCCACCTGACGGCGGATGCGACGTTCTTCGACCACGAGAGTGGGAGAGTTTTCCCAGCTGCGGTTGCGCGCGTAAAACAGCTCCTGAGAATCTTCGGCCGCGTGCAGTTCTGCGAGTGCCGCGCTCACCCGCGTCTCGAGAAACTCCCGCTTGGCGCGCGCCCGGGACAGACGCTGCTCCCGGTTGAACTCGCTGACGAGAGCCACCGCTTCGTTGGCAATCGCAGCACTCAGCGCCGGCCAACGAGCGTCCACTTGAACGGTCACCAGGTTCGTGCGAGGATCAGCATCGGGCAACAGGGTGCGAGTCAGTTTCCGAACGGCGCGCTCGATATCCCGAGCACTGTCGGCTGATCGAAGACCGAGGAGCTCGACGAGCACTGCGGTGTCCCCGACGCTGGGGGTACGAGGATCAGGGAACCGAGACAATGCCAGCCGCGTGAGCAGCTCTCGGCTGTGGAGCAGCTGCGCGTAGAACCCGGGCGACTGCGAGCGGTCCCGCGCTCCAGAAAACCCCAACTGGGACGCAAGACCGGAAAAGCCGGGCTGGAGCGCCAGATCGGAAAGCCCCCCGGCCAGCTCGGCGGGCGACTCGGCGGTGACGAACGATGCGTTGGCGCGATAGGTGGGTGGTAACACCAGCGTGAGCAGTACCGCGAAAACGACCACCCCACCAGCAACCCCGAGCACCGTGCGCCACCGGGCAAGCGTCCCGGCCACAAGGCCGGGGAAACTCAGCGGGGCGGAATCCATCGGTGGTGTAACGTCAGGACCGAGAAGGACTTCGTCAAGGAGCGGAGAGCCGGATCTCGATCGTCGTGTTCCGGGCGTCGACGATCCCGCTGCGGTCGGCGGTAGGTCCGCACCAGCTCACGTGATAGAAGAACATGTTGATGCGCTCACCGCGCGTGAGCGACGCGCTGATCCTCCCCCAGGGGCTGTTATGACTCGCCGTCAGCCCGGCGAACAGCGACACGTCGTGCGCGCACCATTTGTTGTCGTAGTAGACTCTCGGGAAGCGGTACAGCGCGTCGTCGTCCCAACGAATCCGCCCCAATTGGAGACCAACACGCCAGCGGGGCATGAAGTAGTCCAGGCCGAGCCAATGTCCAGAGCCCCCCTGGCCGATGGCGGCGCCGATCACTTGGCCGCGCTGCGTGTAGCCCTGGGCGACCGACCCACTCGTGTAGAACGACGCCAGTGGCCGGTCGCGATAACTCGGACTGCGCTCGAGGTACGTATGCTCGGCTTGGAAGCGGAGCAGGTTCGGCCAGGGTCCCACTGGCGTGGCCCATTCGAGCCCGAGCGTGTAGCCCTGCGAATGCGTGGGCGACATGAGAAAATCGCGCAACGAGATCGGGAGCTCCGCACGCGCCCACTCGAAATGGGCTGCGAAGCGGCTGGCAGGGAACACCCAGCGACCCGACAGCGCGGCAATCTGCTCCCGCGAGTTGACGGTCCCACTATCCGGCGTGACGCGCGTACCACGGTCACGTAGCACGTCGAACAAATGCGTCGGCAGCCTGTCCCAGCCAAGCATGGAAGCGTACACGGTGCGGGCGAAGCCGAGCGTCAGGTCAGGCTCGAACTTGGGTCGCCAGGTCAGCGCGATCCCCGAAATCGAGCGGCGGTCGTCCTGCCACACGTTGTCGAAATAGGGCGATTCGAAGAGCCCTCCCAGAAACCAGCTGCCTTCAATGGTCCCGATCCGGGTGTGCAGAGGACGACCGGTACGCAGGAACGCGCGGGGGATTCCCGCCGCATTGTTGCTGAGCACGATCGCGTTTCGTATTCCCGGGCCCCACCACTCATTTTCGGTCGACAGCCCCCCAACCAAGGCGCCGAACCGCACCCCAATGGTGCTTTGGCCGGGATCGTCCAGGGAGAATCGATGCGTCCCGAAACGGAGTGGCACATCAATCGACGGCCGCGTGTGCCAAGGTGACGAGAGCTCGTTTCTTCCCGCGGGGAGGGGAAGTCGTGTATCAAACTGAGGCATCTCGTAGCCGAGGTTGTCGCTCTCGATGAACTCAGGCGCAAGGATGGCGAAAAAACGGCCCCATTCGAACCGGACGCCAAGGCGGACCTGCTCGTTCCATCCGTGACTCGCCCACATCGCGCCGTCGTTGAGGGAGAATGGAATCCAGGAATTCCAGACCGTCGTGACTTCTGGTGCTAGCAGGGTCCACCGAGGCCGCGCGCTGTCTCCAGCCAGCCGTGGTGTGCGGGTTGAGACGGATCGGAGTGAGTAGCCGTCGGTCGTCGCTCCGAGCAACTGTGAGAGGCGCACACGCTGGTCGGATTCACTTCCGATTGTTACGAGCGGCGTGAAGATCGGCGACTGCGCCATCATGCGTGGTGCAACGAGGGCGAGCAGCGCGCCGGCGGCGAGTGTGGAACGCATCGCTTTCACGAGTGGCGGGCTCAATTTAGCTCTGGTATCGTTCCGCGCCATGCGATCGTCTCTCGCACTGCTCTCGCTCTTGCTGGTGTCGTCGCGTGCAGCGGCGCAGACCGAGAAGCGTATCCCGGTTGGGAGCGAGGTGTTCGCGGGGAGCGAGCTGGAGAGCTACCTGCGGGTACTGCAGGTGCGCGGGATCGTGCCGGAGCAGCCCTGGTCACTGCGCCCATTCTCACCTCCCGAGCTTGCCCGTCTCGCGCCGCCGGATTCGGGACATCCGTGGGCGGGGCGATATCGATTTCGATCGGATCAGCGCGGGTCGCTAGCCCCGATGAGGCCCGGCGTGAACATCGTGGCGAACACCACGTTTCCGTACGGCCACAACGACGGGGCGGTCTGGGCGGGACGCGGTGCGACGCTGGTGGCTGATGGTGGGTTTCATGCGCAGCGTGGTGCGCTCTCATTGACGCTCGATCCGATCGCATTTGTTGCCCAAAATGCCGCGTTTCGGCTCATGCCGAATCAGGACCCTACAGTCTCTCCGTACGCTGACCCGGTGTATGGTGCGGAGATTGACTTGCCGCAACGATTCGGGAATCGGCCCTACGCGGTGCTGGACCCCGGTCAATCAACGCTGCGGCTCGATGCGGGCGGAGTCGCTCTCGGCATCTCGACGGCCAATGAATATTGGGGTCCTGCGCGCGAGTTCCCCATCATCCTCGGCAACAACGCTGCCGGCATTCCACGCGCGTTCGTCGGAACCGCGAGACCGCTCGACCTCTCCGTGGTGCAGCTATCGGCGCGAGTGATTTGGGGTCGCCTCTCGCAATCGGCTTATTCGCCCGATTCGGTCGCGGGCGGCTTGCGATTTGGAACGGGCGCTGTCGCGGTCCTTGGGTCGCGGTACGTGCCCGGTCTCGAGATCGGTGCATGCCGGTTCGCGCATCTCTACTGGCCGGGACGCGCGCTATCGCTGAATGACTTTCTCTATCCCTTAAGCTCGCAAAACCGCGCCCACTTGGCAGGCACGGAGCGGGACAATCAACTCGCGTCGATCTTTTTCCGGTGGAATCCGCCGCGCAGCGGCTTCGAGGTGTACGGCGAGTATGGGCGGGATGATTTCTTGTTCGACCGGCGCGAGCTGGCAGAGGAACTCGACCGCGATGGTGGATATACGATTGGCTTCCAGAAGGTCTGGGGGTCCGGCACGCGGCTACACGCTATTCGTGCTGAGTTGCACGACCTTCAGCCGTCCGCGCTCGCCCAAGGGCGCGGCGTCTTTCCGTTTTACATCCACAGCCCATTCGTACGTCAGGGCCACACCGAACGGGGCCAGCTGCTTGGGTCGTACGCCGGGTTCGGCGGCGGTGGAGGCATCGCGGCCTTCGAGACGTATTATCCTGGCGGGCGTTGGACACTGTCGTGGACCAGAATCCTGCAACGGCAACGCGGCGCCTTTTTCCCGGACAGCATTATCGATCCACGTGGGCTCGACGTCATGCATGCTCTGAGCTGGAACGCGCTCTTCTTTCGGGGCCGCTACGACATCACGACCAGTGCCACGCTAGTGTACGAATTCAACCGCGACTTCCGCGCCGATTATGTGAATCTGAATGCGACGTTCGGCGTACGGGCGTTCTGGCGCTAGGGCGCTCTCAGCGCCGAAATACCACAACGATCGCCACGAGGCTCGACAGGATTTGCGCGATGCCGCCCAGCACCGCGACTGCGTTCGTCCCCTCGCCGGGCGGCTTGAACGGCACGAACACCTCCGAGCCCGGTCCTGGCGTCGGTTTGCTCGAGACGAAGAGCCATTTGCGGCGCGTGCGCGCGTCGCCGTTGGCATAGCGTACGCTGACCCGGCCGCCGTCGGCGTTCGCCGCCAGCCCGCCTGCGGCGCTGATGTAGTAGTCGAGGTCGGCGCCGCGCCGCCACAGCAGACTCCCCGGCGCGTTCACCGCGCCCAGCACCTTCACCGTCGGCTCATACTCGGGAATGAAGATCGAATCGTCGGGCTGGAGGATGACGTTGTGCGAGGACCCGGGATCGCGCAGCGCGCGCGTCAGCTCGATGTTCACCCGCCCGACGTTCTCCGCCGACCGCACGAACCGGATGCCCTCCGGGTACGCCTGCGGCGTCAGACCGCCCGCCCGCTTGAGCACATCCGCCAGGCGCTCGTCTTTGGAGCGCAGCGAGTAGGTCCCTGGGTAGCGCACCTGGCCGCTCACGACAACGGCACGCTGCAGATCGAATTGGGGCTCCTGCATGATCAGCACGTTGTCGTACGGATCGAGCGGCACCTCGGCCGCCCCGCTCGCGGGGACCTGCACGCCCGGTGGCCCGACGAACCGGCCGTTGGCCGTGCGCTCGAACAGGTACGTCGAGTCGAGCGGCACGCGTAACGTCGTCGCCAGCTGCCCGCCCGAGCGGTCCTGGGGCAGCCGCGCGATCTCCGCCTCCTTCAAGTACGCGCCGATCGTGGGCCCGCGCGCGAGCTGCACCAGGTCGCGCAGCGTCATACCCGGCCGCCACGGGAAGCGCCCCGGCTTGTTCACTCGGCCGGCGATCGCGACGTAATAGGTTTCGCTCAAGGGCGGGAGGGAGTCGACCACGACGGAGTCGCCGTCCATCAGGCCCAACGCAGGGACACGGATGCCGGGCGCGCCCAGCGCCGCCGTGCCGTAACTCGTGCCTTGCCCGTCACCGGCCGGCGCGGGGGGGGCGATGGCGAGCGCGATGTCCAGCGCCGCACGCGGCGCCCGCCCCGGCCCGCGCTCCGGCGCGGCGAGGATCCGGTGCACCGTCACCCGCTGCAGCGCGGCGTCGGCGCGGAACCCGCCGCTCGCGGCGAGCAGGTCGCCGAGCTGCTCGCCCGCCTTCAGCTCGTAGATCCCCGGCCGAATCACAGCCCCCGACACCTGGACCCGCGTCTCATGCACTGGCACGAACACCACGTCGCCGGTCTCGAGCCGGATGTCGCTGCGGGTGTCGCCCCGGAGCAAGTAATCGTACAGATCGAGCGACGCGACCGCCTTGCCGAGTCGCTGCACCTCGATGCGGCGCATGTTTGCGCGCTCAGTCACGCCGCCTGCCGCGTAGAGGGCCGTGAGAACCGTGCCGAGCGAGCTGATCTGATAGGCGCCCGGCTGCGTGACTTCGCCTACCACGTAGATCTGATTCGCGCGCACGTTAGCTACAGAGATGTCGAAGCGTGTGGTCGCATTCGGTCCGCGCCGCACACCAGAATAGACGCGGCCCAGGCGCGTGTATAGCTGGCTGCGGAGCTGATCGAGCGTGAGATTGCTGACGAACACCTGTCCGACCTGCGGGATCAGGATGAACCCTTCGCGCGTCACCGGGAGCGTGTAGCTCAACTCGACGTCCCCCGTGAGGATCAGTACGAGTTGATCGCCCGGTCCCAGCCGATACTCGGCCGGCACAGGTCCCGAGAGCAGCGGCAAGAATTGCGTCGAGGTGCGCTGGAACACGTCAACGCCGTAGACCTTGCTGGGAGGAGCGAGCGTATCCCCCCGGCGATGGATCAATCCAGTGTCGACCGGCAGCCTTCGGGACCCTTCGGGTTGATAGGGGGCGAGACCGAGCGCCTCGATGGCTGCTAGCTCCGTGGGGCCAAACTGAGACGCCGTCGGACCGCTGGAACCGCCGAGATAGGCGTCGAGCAGATTCTCGGGATAGCCGGCCGCGCGCAGGCGCGAGCGAATCTGGTCGGGCGTGAGGCCGGAGCTCATGAGTCGCTGGCGCACGAGATCTGGATTCTGCAACAGCATCTGTTGCAGTTGTTGCTGCGAGACCCCCGCCGGCAATTGGCCAGCGGCGGCGGAAGTGATGGCGCCGAGTGCGCAGAGGCTCAGCGCCGCGGCGGTGAATACCTTCATGTACAACCCAATCCCCAAGGGCTCTAGAGACCTGAGAACTTGCTCGGTAACTCTCGGTCTGTCAACCTGTTATCAGAATAGCGGTTTGTACACCTGCGCGGTCAAGAGCGCCGTCTGCTGCCAGGTGAACTCGCGCGCCCGGACCCAGCCGCGCTGGATGAGCTCGTCACGCTCGTCCGCGTCATCGAGCCGCTCGATCGCCTGCACGTAGTCGCCCGGATCGCGGCCCTCGACGACGACCGCGGCGCCGCCAGCGACCTCCTTCAAGCCCCCCGCCCCTGACGTGACGACCGGCAGCCCTGAAGCAAAGGCCTCGAGCACCGGGAAACCGAACCCCTCATATAAAGAAGGAAAGAGGAGCACGTCAGCCGTACGATAGGCGCGGCGCAACGCCGTCTCGTCGGCGGACGCGATACTGCGCACTGCGGCGCGCATGTCGAGCCGATCGATCAGCTGCTCCTGCTCGGGCGTGAACCGACCGCCCACCTGGAGCAGATAGGCATCGGTCTGCTGGCGGAGTCGCGCGACCGTCTGAACGACTAGCGGCACATTCTTGCGATCGACGGTGCTGCCCACGTGCAGTACGACGAACGCGTCCTCGGGAATCCGCCAATCGCGCCGGCCGCGCTCGCGCGCGACGGCGGACTCGCCGTAGAACGCGCGGTCCACGCCGAACGGCACGACGAAAATGTTCTTGTCCGTGCCGAGCCAGGTTGCGAGCTCATACTTGAGCCACTGCGTGCCCACGATGTAGGCGTCGGCTTGACGCAGCGACTTGAGCGCCTGGCGCAGGAAGCGCGTGCGCACACCTTCGCGCCAACCCTCGCGCCAGTTGTCGGTGGGCGAGCGCAGCACCACGACGGGCATCAGATCGTGCACCGTTACGACGACGGGCCGCCGCCCCGCCCGCTCGATCATGTGGGCGTAGCTGTGATCGAGCACGTGCACGACATCGGCGCGCTTGGCCTCGCGCTTGACCCGCCACGGATAGAAGTAATAGCGCGCCGCCCATTGCTGCGGCCCATGCAGCGGCCCGGGCAACACGACGCGCGAGGGATCGACCGGCTGCGACCACCAGCGAACGAAGGCCTCGCGGCGATCCTTGCGCTTGTCGGCAGTGGCTCGCTGGCCCACCGAATCGCGCGTCAGCGCACCGATGTGCGCCGCCAGACGAACGTGAAAGCCGTGCTCACCGCTTTCGAGCCAGTCGTGCAGGCGGTGAGCGTAACGATCCATACTGAGCCAACGCTCGAGTGGAAGATCGGGGACTAACAAGACCGTGGACACTATTTCACCACCTGTTGCCAAAACGAAAGTGTCCTCTCCGCGATCGCATCATCAGAGTACAACCGCAGTGCGCGTGCCCGAGCCGCGGCTGCCAATGCGCGCCGCGTCGCCTGATCAGTCAGCCGTTCGACTGCGCCCGCCAGCGCCGGCAGATCGCCATCCGGTACCACAATCCCGGCGTCTCCGATGAGCTCCGGGATGACGCCACTGTCCGTCCCCAGCACCGCCACTTCGTTGGCCATCGCCTCCATGA
>WNGM01000327.1_pt2 | contig 42441 bp, 36 predicted proteins | sample 5400571 | NCBI WGS metagenome assembly WNGM01 (sample SAMN13153378, study PRJNA577476) | soil metagenome | isolation source: 100 cm soil or saprolite under Garry oak tree replicate 2 | place: USA:California | collected 2016-06-15 | reverse complement strand
AGGCCCTGGCCACGGTGATCGGCGTGCGACGGATACGGACGCGGATCATCCGTGGAGCGGCCGAGATCGCTCTGCAGTTCGCCGAAGGGACCGACATGTGGCGCTCCCTTCAGCTCACCGACGCGGCGATCGGCCGGGCGCGCGGCCAGCTCCCTCCCGACACCGAGATCGAGTCCGAGAAGATCACCCCCGCCGACTTTCCGATCCTGTCGTACAACCTGGTCGGCGGCACGCCGACGAGCCGCCGGGAAGCGGCGGAGTTCATCGTGCGGCCTGCCTTCTCGCGCGCTCCCGGCGTGGGGCGCGTCGAGGTGATGGGGGGCGATCCGCGCGAGGTCGAGGTGGTCGTCGACCCGGCCCGCCTGGCGACGATGCACCTTCGCCCCTCCCAGATCGGACAACGGGTGGGGAACGCCATCGTCCGGCGCGCCGTCGGACGGTTCGACGATCGCCGGCAGCTCGTGACCGTCATGGCCGAGACCGACACCGCCGACTCCGCGGCGCTTCGCCGGCTCCCCGTGGCCGCGGGACCGAACGGCTCGATCGCGCTGGGGGAGATCGCCCAGGTCTTCGACGGCGCTCCCGATCGGACGCTCGCGGTCCATGGTCCCGAGGGGGACGCGGTGCAGGTCAGCATCTCGCGCGTCGTGGGGGCGTCGGCGCCCGAGGTGGTCCGGGACCTCCAGGCCATCGCCGCCTCGCTGCACCTTCCGGAGGAGATCCACCTGGTCCAGGTCTACAACCAGGGGGAGCTGATCCGCCAGTCGATCCTCGGCATCCGCGACGCCATCCTGGTCGGCATCCTGCTCACCATCGGCGTGCTCGCCTTCTTTCTCCGCGATGTCCGTGCCGGGCTCCTGGCCGCGCTCTCGGTGCCGGTGACGCTCCTGGTGACCTTTCTCGCCATCGACCTGGCCGGCCAGACGCTGAACCTCATGTCACTGGGCGGGATGGCGGTCGCCATCGGCCTGGTCATCGACGACGCCATCGTCGTGGTGGAGGCGATCACGCGGCGGATCGAGGAGGGCGAGGCGCCGCCGCTCGCCGTGCGCGGCGGCCTCCACGAGATCACCGCGCCCGTGGTCGGGACGACCGTGACGACCGTCGTCGTCTTCCTGCCGCTGGCCTTCCTCTCGGGCCTCGTGGGGAATTTCTTCGCGGCCCTGGCGCTGACGCTGGTCTCGGCGGTGCTGATCTCGCTCTTCTTCGCCATCTTCGTCCTGCCCCTCGTCGCCGCGCGTCTGCTGCGTCCGCGCCGGACGGCCGGCGCGCGCAGGACCGGGGCCCTGAGCACCCGCTACGCCTGGACGCTGCGCCGCGTGCTGCATCGTCCGGCGGCCGCCGCCGTCGGGGTCGGAGCGCTCGTCGTGCTCGGCCTGCTCGTGGCGTCGCGCATCCCGTCGGGGTTCCTGCCCGAGATGGACGAGGGAGCGTTCGTCCTCGACTACTTCCTTCCGGCCGGAACCTCCCTCGAGGCGACCAATGCGGCCGCCTTGCGCATCGAGTCGATCCTCGCTCAGACGCCCGCCATCGTGAACTGGACCCGCCGGACGGGAGCCGAGCTGGGACCGGTGACCGCGACCCAGCTCAACCGCGGCGACATCGCCGTTCTCCTGAAGCCCCGCAGGAGCCGCCCCGACGCGGAAGAGGTCATCGATGAGGTGCGCGCGCGCGTCGAGCGGGAGATGCCGGGCGTGCGGATCGAATTCGTGCAGATCCTCGAGGACGTGCTGAACGATCTGGCCGGGAACCCGCGCCCGCTGGAGGTCAGGATCCTGGGCGAGGACCGGGAGGTTCTGGTGCGGCTCGCCGCCGAGGTGGAGCGCCGTATTCGCGAGACGCCTCATCTCGTCGACTACTACCGCGGCCTGGAGGGGGAGGTGCCGATGTTGCGCTACGCCCTCGATGGCGATGCCGCGGCGCGCGCCGGGCTCACCTCCGACGACATCGGCGAGGATCTGGCGGCGGCGCTGCGGGGGGTGGTGGTCGGTTCGGTGCCCCGCCTCGATCGGCTCGTCCCGGTGCGCGTCCGGTTCCCGGACGAGGTCCGCTTCCGGCCGGACGGCCTGGGTGCGTGGCCGATCAGCCTCGGAACCTCCGCGGTACCGATCTCGTCTCTGGCCCGCGTCGTCGCAACGACCGGAGCGAGCGAGCTGTTGCGCGAGAACCTCAGCCCCGCCGCCGTGGCCACCTCCGACGTGGAGGGGGGCGACCTGGGCGGTCTCGTGAAGGAGGTGGGCCGCCGGCTCCGGGATCTGGTCCTCCCCCCGGGCTACCGCATCGAGGTGGGTGGACGCGCCGAGAGCCAGGCGCGCGCCTTCACGCAGCTCCTGGTCGTCCTGGGCCTCGGGATCACGGCGGTCTTCGCCGTCCTCGTGGCCCAGTTCCGCACCGGCCGCGCGGCGCTGCTCGTGCTGTTCACGGTCCCCCCGGCGCTCGCGGGGGGCGTGATCTTCATGGCCGTCGCCCGCGTCCCTCTCAACGTATCATCTCTCATGGGCCTCGTGCTCCTGGTCGGTTTGGTGGTCAAGAACGGCATCCTCCTCATCGAGGTGGCGCAGCATCGCCTGGAGGCCGGAATGCCGCTCGCCGCCGCGCTGCGCGGCGCGGGGCGGAGGCGCCTGCGCCCCATCTTGATGACGACCCTGTGCACCATCTTCGGGCTGCTCCCCCTGGCCTTCTCTCTCGGCGCCGGCTCCGAGCTGCAACGGCCGCTCGCGGTCGCCGTCATCGGCGGCCTGCTCTTCTCGACCGTCGCGACCCTCTTCGTCCTGCCTGCTCTGGCCAGGTTCTTCCTGCGCGGGGGCGCTTCGCCGGAAGCCGGCGCTCCATGAGCGCGCGGGAGGCGTCCTGCATCCTCCTCGTCGAGGACGACGCCGAGACCCGGGACGCCCTGTCGCGGTCCTCGACGTGGGGCTGCCGGACGTGAGTGGAATCGATCTCTGCCGCGATTGGCGGGCGGCCGGTCTGCGCCTTCCCGTGCTGATGCTGACGGCGCGGACCGATGTCTCCTCGCGGGTCCGGGGGCTCGAAGCCGGCGCGGACGATTACCTCGGCAAGCCCTTTGCCCTGTCGGAGCTGCGCGCCCGGCTGCGGGCGCTTCTGCGGCGCGGCAGCGATCCGCTGCGCCGGCGCGTGCTGACCCTCGGCCCGCTGACGATTGACTTCGGCCGCCGCCAGGCCTGGATCGCCGAGGTGGAGGTGCCCCTGACGCGGCGCGAGATCGACGTCCTCGAGCGGCTCGCCTGGGCCCGCGGTCACGTCGTGTCTCGCGACGATCTCCTGGAAGAGATCTGGGGGGAGTCGACGCCGGAAACGGCGGCCAGCCTGGAGGTGATCGTCGCCCGCCTGCGGCGAAAGCTCGAGCGGGGCGAGAAGGAAGCGCTGATCCGCACGGTGCGGGGCGTCGGTTATGCCCTGGCCGGAGCGCCGGACGGCGGGACGCCATGAAGGCCCGGTCCCTCACGACGCGGGTCCTGCGAGGCACGATCCTGGTGACCTTGGTCACCGCGCTCGCGGGGGCCGCGACCGCGGGCCTGATCGCACGCAGCCTCTGGCTGACGAAGGAGCGGCACGCCTTGCGCGACCTGGCCGCCGGCCTGGCGCGGGCCGTCGAGCGGGAGGCCACCGAGAGCTCCAGTTCTCCGGACGCGGCCGCCGCCGAGACGATGCGGGAGAGCGTCACAGCCGGGCGCCGCGCCGAGGTCTGGCGAGGGTCGAACCTCATCGCCGCGAGCCCGCCGGAGTCGCCCGCGGGAGCCCCGGGGTTGCCCCTCGGCCCGCCCGAGGCATCGACGCCCTCCGCGCGAAATGCCTGGCTCATCGAAACCCGTCCCCTCCCGGGCGGGCTGCTGCTCCTCGTGGGCTCGCCGCGGGCGCGGGGAGAAGAGGCGCTGCGCATCTTCGCCTGGTCGCTGCTGCTTTCCGCGCCGGTCTGCATCCTTCTCGCGGGGTTCATCGGCCGCCTGGTCGGCCGTCGCGTGACCCGCCCGCTCCTCGAGTTCAAAGACCGCATCGCGGCCGCGCGGCCGCTCGGCGACCTGCCGCCGGCGGCGCCCTCCGCGACCCTCGAGGTTGCCGAGCTGGAGAGGTCGTTCCGTGAGCTCTGGGAGCGGCTGCGGGAGACCGTGGCGCGGGAGCTCGAGTTCGCGGCGAATGCATCGCACGAGCTGCGCACGCCCCTCACCCGCATCCGCCTTCACGCCGAGCAGGTCCGCGCCGCCCTCGGCGCCGCGCCGTCGGGCGATCTGCGTGATCTGGTCGAGGAGACCGACCGCCTGGCGCGGCTCGTCGACTCGCTGCTCGTTCTGTCGCGGGATACCGACGTCGGGATACCCGACGGAGAGGTGGTCAACATCTCGGATCTCGTGGCCGCCGGGTCGCGGCGGGTCTTCGCCGGCGCGGCCCCCCCGGACATCGACGCGCCGGACGAGGCGCTCGTGCGGGGCGACGAAGCGCTTCTGGGCATCGCGCTCGAGAACCTACTCGACAACGCGCGCAAGTTCTCGTTGCCCGGCCGGCCGCCGCGGATCCTCGTGAGCGAAGACACGACCACGGTCCATTTGACCATCGCCAGCCCCGGGGCGCGCATCCCCGGTGATCTCGTCGGGCGCCTGTTCGAGCGTTTCTATCGTGGACAGGAGGCGCGCGCCTCACACGCAGGGCATGGGCTCGGGCTCCCTCTCGCCCGGCACATCGCGCGGCTCCATGGCGGCGATGTGCGCTGCGTCTCCCCGAGGCCGACGTCGCGGCCCTCGGAGGTCCGGGTGTAGTGGTCCAGGTCCGCCCCGGGCCAGCTCGACCATCCTGTCGACCAGGGCCTCCTGGACGATCAGCTCCTCCTTCCGCGCCTTCGGGAGCCTCTTGATTGTGCCTTCGACTCTCAACGCAAGACCTCTCGAGCCGATGGCCCTCCGGAAGACGAGATGGAGCGGCCCCCTGCCTCGAAGAGACTTCGCGCCCCTGCCCCTTCCCCGCGCATGTTCCGCGACCCGACGACGCACGTCCGTCGCAATCCCCGTGTAGAGGGCGCCGTCGCGACACCGCACGACATAGACCGACCATCGAACCATCAATGGGCCTGACGCCGGCGCTCGGCGGCCTGACGCGAGGCTCGCCCCGTGAGGGGCGGTCCATTCGAGACGGATGGCCGTGTGACCACGAACACGACGGCCGCCGTCCACGTCGGGAACAGATCGAGGAATGGCACCAGCTCGCTCAGGAACGCCGGCAGAAACGCCACGTGCCAGCCGAGCAGCGCGAGCAATGCCGCCCCCACGGCGAGGTCCAGCGCGTCGTTCCACGGCGCCGCGGCGCCTTCAATGAAGAGAGGGAGCAGGGCGATCTGCACGGCGTCGGCGGCGACGGCGATCGCCAGCGCGGCGAGAGGGCGCCGATCGCGCCAGCACCCGCGCCTGGGAGGTGGGTCGACCGGCGTGGTGGGCACCCGCGACGGATCAGGCGGGACGGGACGGGAATCGTGGGGCGAGTCCACGCCGGGATTATAGGCGAGCGCCCTTCGTCGGGGGATGGACACCACGGCCTCCACTTGCGTAAGCTGGCACACGATGATGCAGGGGCCGTTTCGTTCGATGGCCGCAACCCGGTCCAGGGGAGGGTCGCCATGGCCGTGTCCGCTCGTCGCACGCTCCTGATGCTCTCGCTGGTCGCCGCGGTCCACACGGCGCCCCATGCTCCCGCCGTTGCGCCCGCCCCGTCCGGCGCGACCCCGGTGTGGACGCTCAAGATGAGGGGGGACATCCGCTGGCAGCAGGTCACGCCGGCGGGCGCGCTCCTCGTCTCGACCGACGCCGCGCTCGCGGCCGTCGATGTCGAGCACGGACAGATCGCTTGGGAGAAGCCCGAGCTCGGCGGATTGCCGGCCGACAGCGTCCGCATGATCGAGGGATCGCTCCTCATGGAAGCTTCGCGAGCGGGACTGCTGCTCGTCTTTGACCCGGTGACCGGCGCGGTCGTCTTCGATTCCCGGCGCCTGAACCTGGCGCAGGTCGTCACGCGCCGCGTGTTGCCACAGAGCGGCACCCTGCTCGTCCACGGGCAGCGCGCGGCGGGACCGCCGGTCGTGGCGCTGTACGATCTCTCGACCGGCACGCAGCGCTGGGCGAGCGAATCGCTCTTCCAGCGGAGCGAACCCAAGCGGGCCGGGTTGGCGGGGCTGATGCAGGGTCTGGTGCGCGCCGCGTCGGAAGCCACCGCGCTGGAGGTCCTGCAGGCGGGGCCGGGCGTGATCGTCGTGCACACGTTGACGGGCCTGCAGGCGCTCGACGCGCGTACCGGGGCCGTGCGCTGGTCCTCCGTGCTGCCGACCGCCCGCGCAGGCGACCCCGCGCGACACGTGCGCCTCTACCCGTCGCTCAACAAGCCCGATCGCCTGTATGTGAGCTTCGACGACCGGCTCATGGCCTACGCCCTCTCCGACGGTCGGGCCCTCTGGGCCAAGCCCGCGATGGTGGAGGGCTGGGTGCACGGCATCGTGGAGCACCCGGACGGAATCGTCATCCTCCCGGAATCGCCGCCCGCGGCCCAGGCGACGGGTCACGTGCGCATCGTGAACGGCGTGGTGCAGACGGGGCTGAACGTGGCGCGCTATGACGATGGAGCGACGATCGCCGCCAAGCCGCTGCGCATGCACGGCACCGTCATGGACGCGATGATCGCCGGCGGCTCGGCTGTGCTCGCGGTGGACGCCGAGTCGCGCACGTTCGTGAACGTGCTGGACGTGGCCACGGCCACCCTGCGTCTGAAAAAGGATGCGAAGATCAAGGGCCGGCTCGCCTACGCCGAGCTCACGCCCGCGGGTCTGCTCTACGTCTCGCGGCCCGACGCGGCGACGAATGCCGAGGTGAACGTCATCGATCTCACGAGCGGTGAGCCCCGCTTCGAGGATGCGATCGAGAGCGGCAAGCCGTTGAGCTCGGGCGACTACAAGGCCGCGCGGTACGACCTGCATCATGCCGTGGAGGGGCGGACGCTCTACGTGTTCGCGAACCGCGACCATCGGCTGTACGCCGTCGATCGCGACGCCGGCACCTTCAAGGCGCTCGGCGGCGAGATCAAGCTGCAGGGGGGCGAGGATCCGACCGACATGGAGATCCGGCCCTCGGGGCTCATCCTCATCGCGCCGCAGAACCTCGTGGTCGTGGCGCGGGATGGGCAGGTGAGACATCAGTGCTATTACCCGGCGCCGCAGCTTCCGGGGCTGCTGCGCGCACTCTACAGGATCGACGCCGTGCGCGCCGGGCTGTACGGCGCCGCCGCCTCGGCGTACGGCGACGCCTTCGCCCAGGCGTCGCGGACCGCCTCGGACCCCACCGCGCAACGTCTCACCGGGCAGCTGGCGACGGCGTACACACAGGGCGGGGCACAGCTCACCGGATATTCGCGCCAGGCGGCGGCGCTCGCCTCGAAACGCTTCCGGGCATCGCTCACCGTCCCGGGATCGGTCTTCATGCTGACTCGCGCGCCCGAGGGGAACGGCAACGTCCTGCTCCAGATCGACAAGGACAATGCGCAGCCGCGGGCGCGCGTGGATCTGGGCAAGGAGCGCGAGCCGGTGTACGCCGTGGACGACGTCGCCGGCATGCTGTTCCTGCAGACCGCTCCGGGGACGCTGGTCGGCTACCGGCTGTGATCGCGTGGTGGCGAGCGGGCGCGACTTCGGCGCCGCGCCTTCGCCCGCACGAAGCAGCCCCACGGTGGACGACGCGGCGGGCGGGTTCAGGAACGAGTCGGGGCTGCGGGAATTGAACCCGCGACCCGCAGACTCTCCACGACGCTCGTACGTCCGGGCGTTCGTCCCGGGAGCTGGCGCGGTTGTGTGCCTGCTCCTGGCGTGCGCCTCGAACGCGCCGGAGCGGATCGACGCGCTCCTCGCGCCGCTCGGGAGCGACCATGGCCCGGGCGTGGCGGCGATGGTGATCCGGGACGGGGAGGTGGACTACTCCAGCGCCGTGGGCCTGGCCGATGTCGAGCGCGGGATACCGATCGGCCCCCGCACGGTGTTCGATATCGCCTCCGTGTCGAAGCAGTTCACCGGGATGCTGGGAATCCTCCTCCATGAAGACGGCCGGCTCGACTATGACGCGCCGGTCGTCCGTTTCCTGCCGGAGCTTGCCCGGTTCGGCGACAGGATGACGGTGCGCCACCTGCTGACGCACACGTCCGGGCTGCCGGACTACTACGACGCGCTGGCGCGCGCGAGCCACGCGGGCGGATGGGCCTCCAACCGCGACGCGCTCGCCTCTCTGGAGCTGCAGGGCGACCTGGACTTCCCTCCCGGCGATCGATTCGCGTACAGCGATGCAGGGTACGAGATGCTGGCGCTCGTCCTCGAGCGGATCGCGGGAATGCCATTCGCCGAACTCCTGCGGCGGCGGATCTTCGAGCCGCTCGGCATGAACGAGACCCGCCTGCGCGACCGTCCCGACCTCCTGGTCCCGAACCGCGCCCGCGGCTACACGCCGCAACAGGACGGCTTCGTCGCTCTCGGCGATCACCCTCTGGACTGCCTGGTCGGCAGCGGCGCGGTCAACACGACGCTTCACGACCTCTACCTCTGGGACCAGGCGCTGGCCACCGGAAGACTGGTGTCCGCGACGACGCTCGACGAGACCCTGAGGTCGGCGCGGCTCAATGATGGCACGGAGAGCCGCTACGGTTTCGGATGGTTTCTGAAGCGCGACCTCTGGCGGCGCCGCTGGGATCATCCGGGGAGCTGGCGCGGCTTCCAGGCGTTCATCCTCCGGTATCCGGACGATCGCCTCACCATCATCCTGCTCGCCAACCGATCCGACGTCGACCTCGGCGCCCTCGCCGACCGGATCGTTCGGATCGAGGGCGGTCTCCACTGGCTCCCCTGATCGCGCCCGGGTCCTCCGTGCCATCCGTGACGTCCTTGTTCCTCCTGGAAATCTCGCCCGCCGCTTTGCTTCGGCGCGATTGTGATTGCGAGGAGGAGTTGGTAGGATCGGCGCACGCGTCGACCGGGAGGCAACGAGCGGATGCGCTCGCTCAAGAGACTGCGTCAAGCCGCGCTTCTCGGAGCGCCCCTGCTCATGTTGAGCAGCCTCCTTTGGCCCGATCGTGCCATCGGTCAGGTGACCCTTCGGGTGATCGCCCTCGCTTTGCTCTTGATCGGACTCCTCACGTTTTTTGACCCGTCGGTCAAGCTGCGGCATCCAAGGAACCTGGCACTCATCATAGCGATCGTCACTTTCGCGGCCAGCATCGCGGGTTTCTTCTTGTGGCGCGCCGGTAGCATTGTCGCTGAGGCCAGGTACAATCCGGGCATCGCACCGTTTGATATCACGGTACGCGAGGTTCCGGTGCCTGTGACCCATTCGCACCATTTCATCATCACCCTGAAACGCGGCCAGTACCCGGTGACGTCCTTCCGGTATTTTTGGCTGGCCTACACGCCGAAACGCGTCAGGATCGAGTGGACGCGTCTTGAAACGTTCAAGGTCATATTCGATGAGCGCTATGTGGCGACGTGCACTTGGAGCTGGGGCAGAGAGGCTGCGTGGACGATGCAGGTGCCTCCGGGGGCCCAAGCACCCGGTGATCAACCCTGATGTCACAGTGACGAGGGGGCCTGTCTGGCGTCATCGGGCTCTCTCGGCGTGCGTCGTGGTCGGCGTGTTCGCAAGCGGCAGCCTCGCGAACTCCGACCCATCCGCGGTACCGGCGCCTTCGGTGCCTGCTTCACGCGGAGTTGTCGATGTCCGGGACTTCGGCGCGAGGGGCGACGGCAAGACTCTCGACACGGCTGCCATCAACAAGGCGATCGCGGCGGCCGGCTCCGCGGGCGGCGGCACGGTGCATTTCTCCGCCGGCACCTACCTGTCGGGTTCGATCCATCTGATGAGCAACGTCGGCCTCTATCTCGACCACGGCGCCACGATCGAGGCCGCGGCACCGACGGTGGCGGCGTATGACGAACCCGAGCCAAACGAATGGGGAGACAGGTACAAGTACCAGGACTTCGGCCACAGCCACTGGCACAACGCCCTCGTCTGGGGCGAAAACTTGCATGACGTCTCGATCGCGGGGCCGGGCCTGATCAATGGCGCCGGGCTCGTCAGCAACGACCGCGGCCCCAAAGGCGCAGGCGACAAGGCGATCAGTCTCAAGAACTGCCGCAACGTCGTTTTGCGCGACGTGTCAATCCTCCATGGGGGCTGGTTCGCCATCCTCGCCACCGGGGTGGACAACCTGACCATCGACAACCTCAAGATCGACACGAACCGAGACGGCATCGACATCGACGCCTGCCATAGCGTGCGGGTCTCCAACTGCACGATCAACTCGCCGTTCGACGATGGAATCTGCCTCAAGAGCAGCTACGGTCTGGGGCGGGCCCGCTCGACCGAGAACGTCACCATCACGAATTGCCAGGTCAGCGGGTACGACGAAGGCACGCTCCTCGATGGCACCTTCAAGCGCGGGGTCACGGACAAGGACGGCCCCACCGGGCGCATCAAGTTCGGCACGGAGTCGTATGGGGGCTTCAAGAACATCGTGGTATCGAACTGCGTGTTCGAGTACTCGCGAGGCCTGGCCCTCGAGAGCGTGGACGGCGGTTCCATCGAAGATGTCAGCATCACGAATATCACGATGCGGGACATCGTGAGCGCGCCGATCTTCGTTCGCCTCGGGCGCCGGTCGCGCGGCCCCCACGAGACGCCCGTGGGTGCGATCCGGCGCCTCAACATCAGTGACGTCACGGCCTACAACGTCGGCGCAGACCAGGGTGTGCTGATCAGCGGCATCCCGGGCCATCCCATCGAGGACCTGCGGATGAGCAACGTCCGCATCGTCTCCCAGGGGGGTGGCGGCACCAAGGAGGACGCCGTCGTCGATCCGCCCGAGCTTGAAAGTGACTACCCCGAGCCGGCCCGATTCGGCCGACTCCCGGCCTACGGCCTGTTCCTGCGCCACGTGAAGGGTCTGGAGATGCACCATGTGAGCCTGAACTACCTGAAGGATGAGATGCGCCCCGCGGTCTTCCTCCACGACGTGGAGGGCGCCGACTTCGATGATGTCAAGGCTCAGCACGGTCCCGACCTGGTCGCGTTCGTGTTGCGCAGGGTCAAGGACTTCTGGATCCACAACAGCCCGGGGTTCCCGGATCGGCGGCACGAGAGTGCCGAGCACGAGTCGTTCTGAAGCGTGTGAAGAGGCGTCAGGCCTGGGGCGCCCGGGGGCCCGGCAAAGGGATGGGCTGGGGGCGACTGCGCGGAGGCGAAGCTGGCAGGCCCTGCCCCATCATCTTCATGTCGGTGATTTCGATGAGCACGCCGTGCCAGCCGATCGGCGCGCCGGCCGGATCGCGCACCAGGACGGCCTCCTCCCGCATCCACCGGATGTCGCCTCGGCGATCGCGGAGGCGGTACTCGGCGCTGATGAAGCCCTTGGTCCGGACCGCTTCGTCCTCCAAGCCCTTGGGCGGGGTCACATCGTCGGGGTGGATGATCTTCATCCAGAAGTTGGGGTCCTTGATCCACTCGCTCGACGGATAGCCGAGCATCGCCTCGGTCTGCGGGCTGACGTAGATGGAGTGGTACGGCGGCTCGAAGTCGCAGATGTAGACGATGGCGGGGATATGCTCCACCAGGCTCTTGAACCGGCCCTCCGTCTCCGCCAGCCGGTTCAGGAGCCGCACGTTCTCGAGCGCCACCGACGCGAAGTTGGCGAAGTGCTGCGCCAGGCGCAGCTCCTCCCTGGTCCAGGTATGCGGCCGTCGCGTGACGAGGATCAGCAGCCCGAAGCTCCGGGGCCCGCTGAGAAGCGGCAGGTAGGTCACTCCGCCGATCGACAGCGCCTTGCGGGCTTCGCTGTTCACCCGTGGATCGTCCGCGGCCCGATCGATGGAGATCGGCGCCCGGCGCTTCAGCGCCTGGTGTGCGGCGTCCGATCGGGAGAGATCGACACGGAGGCCCGGGGCGTTCGGCGGACGGCGGCCGGAGCTCGCCACCCCGTAGAGCGTCCGCTCCTGCTTGTCGACCAGGGCGAGATGAGCCGACTGAACGCCGATCAGGGCGGCGGCCGTGTTGACGATCTTGCGCAGCGTCGCGCGCTCGTCGCCGAGCTTGGCGATCTCGGCCGCCAGGCTGCAGAGACGCAGGAATTTCCCGTGCTGAATCTTCAGCATCTTCATCTTGCGATGCGGGATAGGACGCGGCATCAGGGGAGTCCTCCGCTTGAGGCGCGAACCGGACCCAACCCCCTGGGCAACTATCTCTTCTTTTACTGCGAGCGGTCGTCCCTGTCAACCCCATGATCTCGCCCCCAAGGAGAAGGGGTGAATGAGGCACGGCGATCGGAAGACCAGGGGAGGGCGACTCGGGGCTCATCGGCGGCTGGGCCATCTGCGGTAGAGAAACCCCATGACCATGGCGATGAAGAAGAACACCCACATGGGGCGCAGAGGAGTCCTGGGAGAGGTGAGATCAGTACCGATCGTGACGCTGTGGGAGAAGGCGAGGATGAAGACCGCGTAATTTGCGAGGTGGATCGCGTGCCATCCCTTCTTGAATCGCGGTCGCTCCAGGATCACGGCGAGCCCGGCGATCGACACGGTCACGAGCATAAGGAGGAGGGCAAGGGGTCCGAAGTAGAATTGGAAGGGGACGTTCTGAATGAATCTCGAGAGGCTTGTCTTCGAGCAGGCAAGGGATAGGAGGAGGAGGCCTGGGTGCAGCAGAGCGATGAGCAATGCCAACAGTCCCTCATACGCATGGAAGCGATAAAAGCCTGCTCCATAGAGGGCCTCCCAGAATTTCATGGTGGGACCGGTAAGGACTTGAAAGGCGACGAGGGTGAAGGCTGCGAGGCCGGCCAGGCGGAAAAGCTTGTAGAAGAGGGCGGCAGGATTCCCTGGGGAGAAGGTTGCGGCGAGGCCGCCATTTGCCCGCACGGAAAACGACCACTCGAACAGGACGATGAGGATAGCGATGGCAGGAAAGAGGATTCGGAGCGCATGTTTCACGATGTCCGGGTCGCGCCGTCGGTTGGAGCTCCTGTCACTTCGCGCCATGTGAGGGAACCGCCCGCTGCCGGCGACATTTCGGCTTGCGGCGACTGCGTCACATCTCCTACCCGTCGAACTTCGGCCCTTCGGTATCGTCCTGCAGGGCGCGCTTGAAGTCGCGGATCCCCGCGCCGAGCCCGCGCGCCATCTCGGGGAGTCTCTTCCCCCCGAAGACGAGCAGGGCGATGAGGAGAATGAGAAGCAACTCCGGAAAGCCGATGGATCCCAAGTGTCACCTCGAGGTCCCCGCCGATTCGGGCGGGGGAGCGGTTGTCGGGTTCGAGCGGATGCCTTCGTAGAACGTCGGCACTCCCAGACTGCCCTTCGGTGGGAGATGCCGGAGGTAATGGACGATCGCCCACATCTCCTCGTCCTCCAGGATCCCCTTCCACGCCGGCATGCCCGAGGGGAAAATGCCGTTCTCGATGATCCACTTGAGCTGGCCGTCCTTGTACTCCTGGACCTCGTGAGAGGACAGCAACGGGATCGGCGGGGACACGCTGTCCGCGAACGGGACCCCGGTGTTCTGCCCGTCGAGTCCGTGGCAGGCGATGCAGTGCCTCGAGAAGAGGTCGAGGCCCTTCGCGAGGGTCTGTTCGGTCGCAGGAAGCGGATCGTGGAGGCGCCGGCCGCCGATGGTGAGGCTCCGCTTCACCTGCGCGACGACGGCCCTCTCGAGCCGTCCGGGCGGGGTCGCCCGGCAGGCCGCGAGGACCAGGAGCGACCCGAGCGCGAGCCCCTGGAGGAGGCCGGCCCCGATCCATCCGAGGATGACGCGCCGAAGGGTTTCCATCTCGAGTCACCTCACTCCACGACGATCTTCATGTGCATGTTGCCGTGCCCTTCGCCGCAGAAGTGATCGCAGATGGTGGTGAACGAGCCCGTCGTCTGCGGAGTGAGGGTGATCTCCGTGGGGTGCCCCGGCTCGATGACCGCGTCGATGCCCAGGGTCTTCATGAAGAAGCCATGGGTCACGTCCTCGGTGGTGAGGCGGAGCGTCACGGTCTCTCCCTGCTTCAGGGTGATCTCCTTCGGGGTGAACTCGAAGCGTTTCGCCGTGATCTCTACGACGCGCGGGGTCCCCTGAGCCCGCGCCGGGAGCGGAGAAGCGAGCGTCAGCGCCACCGTCATCAGTGCGATTCCGAGCGCCACAACCGTTCCATAAGCGTGTCCGGGCCTCATCAGTGGGCTCCTTCCTTGAGGAATTGGTTGATGCCCACGGTGCCGGAGTACTCGCGCATCGTGAGCTCGACTTCGTCGATCGTCGGGCGGCCGGGCGCGGCGCTCCGCGCCTTCGGCTCCCCGACGATGCGCAGGCCGAGGTTCTTGAACGGCTGGTCCTTGTCGAACGGCAGCGGCTTCTTGTCGTCGGTCGTCGCCGGGTCGGGGAAGGCCCAGATCAGCGAGCGCGCGGCGAGGTGCCGGGCGCTGCCGGCGGTGTGCTCGTGATGGCGATGGATGTGGCCGTAGAGCACCGTGACGTTTTGGTAGGGCGCCAGGACGTTCATGACCTCGTCGCCATCGCTCGTGAACCACTCCCACTCCGGCTTCAGGTCGAACAGCGGGCGGTGCGTGAACACGACCATCGGAGCGCTCACGGGGAACCGTGCCAGATCCTTCTTCAGCCAGGCGATCTGCTCGGGGCCGACCTCCGGCTTCGCACGCGACACATTGTCGAGCCCGATGAAATGCACTCCGCGGTGGTCGAAAGCGTAAAAGGTCGGGCCGAACGCGTCGCGGAACAGGGCCCCGCCGTCGAGCCCGGCGTCGTGCTCGCCGGGAATGCAGTGGACCGCGTCCACCTTGAGACGCCCGGAGATCTCCTTGAACCGCCGCATGCGGTCGGCGTGCTCCCCCGGCTTCTCGCTGTCGTGCGTCAGGTCCCCGGACACCAGGACCAGGTCGGGACGGTGACGCAGGCCGTTGATCATCTCGACCGCCCGCTCGAACGCCTGCGTGCCGAGCGGATCCGGGGGCCCGTTGAACCCCACGTGCGTGTCGCTGAGCTGGACGAAGGAGAATGGTTTGAGCTTCTCGCCGTTCTTCTTCCAGAGCGTCCGCGCGATCTCGCCCGCCTCTCCGTCGGCGCCCAGAAGCGGCGCCACGCTGTACAGCGCCCCGATTCCCAGCGAGGTCCCCGCGATCTTCAAGAACGATCGTCGATCGACTCGTTCCGACATCGTTGTCCTCCCTTTGTGACGCTCGGCTCCGGGCTTCTCGGAACCTCCGTCGCGGTCCAAGACTCGCGCCGTCATGAGAAATTCCCGGGCCGTGTGCTACTCTGGCCGTGGGAATAAACGAGCCCTCCACGTAGTCACTTGATAGAAGGGGCCGCGGGCAGGAATGGGACCTCGAGCCCAGCACGAGCGCGGTGCCTCTCGCTTCGAAGAGTCGGTCCTGCCTCACCTGGGCTCCGCCTACAACCTGGCCCGCTGGCTGACGCGCAACGGGCACGACGCGGAGGACCTCGTGCAGGAGGCGCTCCTGCGCGCCTTCCGGGCGTTTTCTGGATTTCGCGGCGCGGACGGGCGCGCCTGGCTGCTCGCCATCGTGCGCAACGCCTGCTACACCTGGCTCCACAGGAACCGGCAGCGGGAGGTCACGACGGAGTTCGACGAGGAGGTTCACACGCCGGAGGGCGATGTCCTGAACCCGGAGAGGCTGGTGTTGCGGGAGGGGGAAAGCGCACGCGTGCGGCAGGCGCTCGAGGAGCTGCCTGTGGAGTTCCGCGAGGTGGTGGTCTTGCGGGAGATCGAGGGTCTGTCCTACAAGGAGATTGCCACGGTCGTCGACATCCCCGTCGGAACGGTCATGTCTCGCCTGGCCCGCGCCCGCGGCCGCCTGCACCGGGGCCTCACCGCTCGTCCGGGCGAGGAGCGCTGAGATGAGCTGTCAGGAGACCCGTGCCCTGCTGCACGCGTTCTTCGATGACGAGCTGGATCCCCTACGCAGCTTGAGCGTTCAGGGTCACCTGGATGCGTGTCCCGACTGCGCCCGGGAACTCGCGGCTCAGCGGTCGTTGCGCGCCACGCTCCGGGACGAGGCGCTGTACTTCAGATCCCCGGAAGGCTTCGAGCGCCGCGTCCGCGCCGCCCTCGGCTCGCGGGGCGCGATCGAGCGAAGGGCGGGTCGGCTGGGCGCGGTGGGGACCTTGATCCGGATGCGCTGGGCCTGGCTGCCGGCGGGGGCGGCCGTCGTTCTCCTGGCCGTCACCGTGATCACGATCGGAAGGTTCGGAGCCCCCGCGGTGGGACCGTTTGCGGACGACCTTCTTGGCCGTGAGGTGGTCGCGAGCCACGTGCGCTCCCTGATGGCGAGCCATCTGATCGATGTGCCGTCATCCGATCAGCACACGGTCAAGCCGTGGTTCAACGGCCGGCTTGACTTCTCACCCCCCGTGAAGGACTTGGCAGGGGAGGGATTCACCCTGGTCGGCGGGCGCCTCGATTACCTGGCCGGGAGGCCGGTCGCGGCCCTCGTCTACCAGCGCCGCCTTCACGTCATCAACCTCATGGTGTGGCCCGAGCCAGGCGAGCCGGATCGCTCCCTGACCGCCGCGACGCGCCAGGGGTACCACCTCCTTCATTGGACCCGGGATGGCATGACCTACTGGGCCGTCTCCGACCTGAACGAGGGGGAGATGAAGCAGTTCGTCGGACTGGTGCAGCGGTGAACGAGGCGCCGGCCTCGGTTCGGATTCCGGGCTCCCTGGGCACGCACGCGCCCCCAGAACGGTCAGAAGTCCCTGACGGGGGCGTAGAAGGAGATGCCGCGGACGTTCTCGTCCACCCGCAGGGGGCTCTGGAGCGCGGGGAAGGCGCGCTGCTCGCAGTCCATGCGGTCGCACAGACGGCAGGTGACGCCGACGGGCACGGCGGCCGCCAGGTTGTCCAGGTCCACGCCGTCGGAGTAGACCAGCTCCCGCGCGTACTGGCCCGGGCAGCCGAGGTCGATGGCGTGGACGGCGTGGGGCGAGTGGTGGCCGCCGGTCTCCTTGCGGAGGGTGCGCGCCACGTCGAAGTAGGTTGTCCCGTCCGGCATCTGCGAGAGCTGCACGCGGATCATCCCCGGGGTCAGAAAGGCGGCATGCACGTTCCAGAGCGGGCAGGCTCCGCTGAAGCGAGCGATGCGGATCCCCGATCCACTGAATCGTTTCGAGATGTTGCCCGCGATGTCCACGCGCAGCAGGTGAAAAGGGACTCCTTCCGCGCGGGGCCTGCGCAGCGTCGTGAGGCGATGGCAGACCTGCTCGAAGCTGGTCCGGAAGCGGTGCCCGAGCAGCTCGATGTCGTACCGCTCCTCTCTGGCCGCGCTGAGGAACGCTTCGTAAGGCATCAGGACGGCGGCGGCGAAGTAGTTGGCCATCGCCACGCGGCAGAGCGAGCGGGCCGTGTCGGTCAGGAGGCGCGCGTCGTTCGACAAGCGATCCAGCGTGTCGGACTGGCTCAGCAGGCCGACCTGGTAGGCGAGCTGGAAGTTGCGGCTCCCCCGGCGCAGCACCTCCGAGAGGAGGAGCTCCCGGCCTGACGGATTGAACCATCGGACCGCCCCCCGCATCGCGCCCACTTTCTCGATCCGCACATGGACGCCGTGCGCCTGCTCCAGGTACCGGGCGAGCGCCTGGAACAGGTCCTCGCCTTCCAATCGCGCCTTGCGCCAGAGTTCCTCGGCACCCGCCTCCAGCTCCGGGAAGTGGTTCATGTGCCCCTGGATGAGATCGGCGACTTCTTCCGAGGGGAGGCGGGAGACCTCGATCCCTTTGAGGTCCTGCCCCTCGGTCAGGCGCTCGGTCAGGGTCTCCGCCGAGGAGCGGGACGCCTGGTAAGCGTGGTACAGGCTGAGCAGCGCGCGGGCGACCAGGGGCGAGTGGCCGACCATCTCGCGCACATCGGCGGCCGCCAGCTCGTGACGGTCGAAGATCGGATCGCCGAACACCTCGAGCAGGTCGGCAACGAGACGCTCGTCCTCCCGTCCCCCAAACGCCTTCAGGTCGAGCTGAAACTCCTGGGCCAGCCTGATGAGCACCTGGGCGCTCAGAGCGCGCCGGTTGTGCTCGATGAGATTGAGGTAGCTGGCGGAAATTCCGAGCCTCTCGGCCATCCTGGCCTGGCTCATCCCTTCCCGACGACGCAGGGCCCGGATCCTGGCCCCCAATTGAGGGATCTCCTTGACCATCAGTTCGCTCCCTTGGGTGGAGCATGGCCCGTCATGCCGGGTAAATATTGAAGACTTTTCAACTTTACGCAACTACCTTTACACTTACATCAGCCTTAACTGCTTGAAGCCAAGTCTTTTATTGCTTCGGCGGCCGACCGGGGTAAATTTGTGCGCACCGTCAGGTTCGGCGAGGTTCGCGATGGAACGAGTGGCGACCGCAGTGGAACGACATCCCGGCACAGTCATCCGCGGACAGCTGCGCCCCGGGTACGCGCAGATCCTGACCCCCGAGGCGATGGCCTTCGTGGCAGACCTCGCCCGCGAGTTTTCCCGCCGGCTGGTTCAACTCCTCGCCCTCCGTGAGGCGACCCAGCTCAGGTACGACGCCGGGGAGCGGCCCGACTTCCTGAGCGAGACCCGCGAGATCCGCGCGGCGGAGTGGAGCGTGGCGTCGCTCCCGGCCGATCTCCTGAGCCGGAGCGTGGAGATCACGGGCCCTGCGGAAAGCAAGATGATCATCAACGCCCTGAATTCCGGCGCCAGCGTCTTCATGGCCGACTTCGAGGACTCGCTTTCCCCAACCTGGGACAACGTCGTCGGAGGGCAGATCAACCTGAAGCAGGCGGTCGAGGGGACGATTCGTTACCTCGACCCGAGGAGCGGCAAGCAGTACGCGCTCGGGGATCGGCTGGCCACCTTGATGGTCCGGCCACGCGGCTGGCATCTGCTGGAGAAGCACCTCGAGGTGGACGGGCGTCCCGTCCCCGCGGCGTTGTTCGACTTCGGCCTGTTCTTCTTCCATAACGCCCGCAGGCTCCTGGCCAGAGGATCCGGCCCGTACTTCTACCTCCCCAAGATGCAGAGTCACCTCGAGGCGCGCCTGTGGAACGACGTCTTCCTCCGGGCCGAGCGGGCGCTGGAGCTCCCGCGAGGCGTCATCAAGGCGACGGTCCTGATCGAGACGCTCCCGGCGGCGTTCGAGATGGACGAAATCCTCTACGAGCTCCGGGATCACTCGGCCGGTCTCAACTGCGGCCGCTGGGACTACATCTTCAGCTTCATCAAGACCCACCGCGCCGACCCGCATGGGGTCCTCCCGGACCGGGTGCAGATCACCATGGAGCAGCCGTTCATGCGGGCCTACACGCAGTTGCTGATCCGTACCTGTCACCGGCGCGGGGTCCACGCCATGGGAGGCATGGCGGCGCAGATCCCGATCAAGCACGATGCCGAGGCCAACCGGATCGCCCTCGAAAAGGTGAGAACCGACAAGATGCGCGAGGTGCTGGCCGGTCACGACGGGACCTGGGTCGCCCATCCCGGCCTCGTCCCTGTCGCCCGCGAGGTCTTCGACCGCTGCATGAGAGGCGCCAACCAGATCCACCGCAAGCGCCAGGACGTGCAGGTCACGGCTCAGGATCTCCTGCAGCTGCCGCATGGAACCCGCAGCGAGGGCGGCCTACGCCAGAACATCAGCGTCGGTGTGCAGTACCTCGAAGCATGGCTCGGGGGCTCCGGCTGCGTCCCTCTGTACCACCTGATGGAGGACGCAGCGACCGCCGAGATCTCCCGCAGCCAGGTCTGGCAGTGGATCCGCCACGGAGCACGCCTGGACGACGGCCGGAGGGTCACCCTCGAACTGTTCGGCGAGGTGCTGGAGCAGGAGATGGAACGGATCCGCGGCCAGGTCGGCTCCGAGCGCTGGTCGTCCGGACGCTTCCATGAGGCCAGGGAGCTGTTCGAGGGCCTGTCGACGTCGGAGGAATGCGCAAGGTTTATCACACTGCCCGCTTACGAGCAGTTGCTCTCTTTCAGCCCGCTCCACCAAACCTAGGAGATCCTGACATGCTCGAGACTGGCGTTCAACCTCAGAACAATTCAAGAGCCCCGGCGGCTGCCGCCAGCCAGGACCCCGAAGGGGCTGGATTGAACGCCGTCGGAACCCCGAGGTCGGCGGTGGTCGATCCCATGACGGCCCGCTGGGAGGGCGTGATCCGCCCTTATTCCGCGGCCGACGTGGAGCACCTGCGAGGCTCCGTCCGGATCGAGCACACGCTCGCGGATCTCGGCGCCCGCCGCCTGTGGGATCTCTTGAAGACGGAAGACTACGTCGCCGCGCTCGGTGCCCTCACGGGCAACCAGGCGGTGCAGCAGGTCCGTGCCGGGCTGAAGGCGATCTACTGCAGCGGCTGGCAGGTGGCCGCGGACGCGAACACGTACGGGAACACCTACCCCGATCAGAGCCTCTATCCGGTGGACAGCGTCCCCCGCCTCGTCCGCCGGATCAACCAGGCCCTGCAGCGCGCCGATCAGATCGAACACGCCGAGGGCGCCCCGGCCCGTCATTGGTACGCGCCGATCGTGGCCGACGCCGAGGCGGGCTTCGGCGGGTCGCTCAACGCCTTCGAGCTGATGAAGGCGATGATCGAGGCGGGAGCCTCGGGGGTCCACTTCGAGGACCAGCTCTCCTCCGAGAAGAAGTGCGGTCACCTCGGCGGCAAAGTGCTGGTCCCGACCGGCCAATTCATCCGCACTCTCGTGGCCGCGCGGCTGGCCGCCGACGTCCTGGGTGTGCCCACCCTGTTGGTGGCGCGAACCGACGCCAACAGCGCGCGGCTTCTCACCTCGGACATCGATCCCCGCGACCGCGAGTTCCTCACGGGCGCACGTACGCCGGAAGGCTTCTTCGGCATCAAGGGGGGGCTCGAGTGCGCCATCGCGCGGGGGCTGGCGTACGCGCCCTACGCCGACCTCCTCTGGTGCGAGACGTCCACTCCCAATCTCGCCGAGGCGAGGCGCTTCGCCGAGGCGATCCATGCCAGATATCCGGGCAAGATGCTGGCGTACAACTGTTCGCCGTCGTTCAATTGGAGGAAGCACCTCGACGACGAGACCATCATGCGCTTCCAGATTCTGCTCGGCGCCATGGGGTACAAGTTCCAGTTCGTCACGCTCGCCGGCTTCCACTCGTTGAACCTGGGAATGTTCGACTTGGCGCGCCAGTATCGCGACAGGGGCATGGCCGCCTACTCCGAGCTGCAGCAGACCGAGTTTGCCTGCGAGAGATACGGCTACTCGGCAACGCGCCACCAGCGCGAGGTGGGGACCGGCTACTTCGACAAGGTGGCCGAGGTGGTCTCGCAGGGCACCGGATCCACCCTGGCCCTGCAGGAGTCCACGGAAACGGAACAGTTCTGAGCCCGACCTCCGGCCAGACGCACCGCGTCGCACCCGGCCCCGTGGCGCCGGTTCCGGGAGAGCAGCACCGGTCCTGACGAGCGCCCGGACTCAGGCGCTCCGGCTCGGTGTCTCTCCAGGAGCCGCATCGAGCCGACCGCACGCTGGAATCCTTCCTCGGACCTCCCGCGGATCGACAATCACGCCAGATCAGCATCAAGGACGGCAAGGAGGCTTGTCCGCGGCGCGACCCGGGGAGTATGCTCGATATTTTCAGGAGGCAGAGGACAATGCCGAACAGCACGTACCTGATCGTCGGAGGCGGCATGACGGCGGATGCCGCCATCCACGGAATCCGGGAGGGGGACCGCAGCGGCTCGATCGGCGTGATCGGCGCCGAGCCGCATCCTCCCTACAACCGCCCGCCCCTGTCCAAGGGCCTCTGGAAAGACAAGCCCCTGGAGAGCATCTGGCGCAAGAACGCCGATCCGGGGGTGACGTTCCACCTGGGGCGGAGAGCCCGACACCTGGATGCGCAGAACCAGCGGGTCACTGATGATCAGGGAAACGTGCATACTTTCGATAAGCTGCTGCTGGCCACGGGCGCCACGCCGCGGCGCCTGTCATTTGGTGCCGAGCAGATCATCTACTATCGCACCCTGGACGATTACCAGCGGCTGCGGGCCCTGGCGGAGCACGGCCGGCGGTTCGCGGTCATCGGCGGCGGGTTCATCGGCTCCGAGGTCGCCGCGGCCCTGGCGATGAATGGGAAGCAGGTCGTGCTCGCCTTCCCCGACGAGGGCATCGGCAGCCGTATGTTTCCGGCCGACCTCGCCAGATTCTTGAACGACTTCTACCGCCAGAAGGGGGTCGAGATCCTGGCCGGCGTGAGCGCGGTCGGCATGGAAGGACGCCAGGACAAGCCCATCCTGAAAATTCGTGACGCTCAAACGCGGAACGAACAGGAGGTCATGGTCGACGGGGTCGTCGCTGGAATCGGCGTTCAGCCGAACGTCGAGCTGGCCCAGGCGGCCGGGCTGAAGGTTGAAAACGGCATTCGTGTCGATGCTTCCCTGCGCAGCAGCCAGCCGGACATCTACGCGGCGGGAGATGTGGCCAGTTTTCATAATCCCGCCCTGGACCAGTGGCTCCGCGTCGAGCACGAGGATAATGCCAACACCATGGGCGACGTGGCCGGCCGGGCCATGGCGGGTGAAGCCGTCTCTTATGACCATCTCCCGTCGTTCTACTCGGATCTCTTTGAGCTGGGGTACGAAGCCGTCGGTGAAGTCGACTCGCGACTGGAGACGGTCGCGGACTGGAAGGAGCCCTACCGCGAGGGTGTGATCTATTACGTGCGCGGCGGTCGGGTGAGGGGCGTGCTGCTGTGGAACGTCTGGGAGCAGGTGGACGCGGCCCGGCGGCTGATCGCGGAGCCCGGCCCGTTCGAGGCCGCGGACCTCAAAGGGCGACTACCAGCCTGACAATTCTCGCCCGATTTCCAAGGATCGCTTGGCTACGGAGGCAAGCTCACCGAGAACACGGGATGGATCTCCCACAGGGCGCTGAGCGAGGAGTTGCAACGCCCATGACCCATGGCTCCGGTGCCGCTGGAGTGCCATCCGTCGTAGAACGCGGCCCCGGTGAAACGAACGCGGACGGGAGGGGAGACGTCACCCGCCGTATCCATGGCTGAGTCCTTGAGGAAAGCATCGAGGGTCTCCCGAGCCGTGCCGAACATGGGGTCGTAAGCCGGGGCCGGTATCTCGGCAACGATGCGCGAAGTCGGGGCGGCCTGCGCGGTTCCGGTGATCTCGATGTGCCAGTCGCCATCCGCCTCTTGTTTCCGGACGCGCCGCACCCAGCCGATAACGGCGTAGGCCTCGAGTTCCTGGCCCTGGCGCGGCGCGCACCAGGAGGCGAGGTCCGGCTCGAAGCCGAGAGGGGGCCACTGGAGGACGTTGGGAATCGTGGCCTCCTCCGGAGTCAGGCCTGCCTGGCCCAAGCTCGTCTTGGCGGCCCAGCGGAAATGATGTTCGCCGCCGCAGGGGGGGAACATGGCGGCCTCGGCTTCGGTGAAGGCGAGAGCCCTGGCCTCAGGCGACGCGGGAGGCCTGAGGTAGCGCCCGTGGATCCATCCCTCCTCCGACTTCTCCGTTCTCACCTTGAAGAAGCTGTTCGACCCGGACTCCGCGAGCAGGGTCACCCGCTCTCCGCGACGCAGAGCCCTGATGACGGGTTCAGAGGTCGATGGGCCTCGGCGCAGGCGGACAGCCTTCGTGGTCATGAAGGTCTGGGCCTGGATCGAGGTCGTTGCGAGAAAAAGGCCGAGCAGAACCCCTCGTGAGGGATGTCCTCGCATGGCCTGCCTCCCAACGATTCACGCAGGGACGAGATGCCTGCCCACGCTACTGCTCCGCCGACATGGCGCCTCAGACATTAATTCTACTTGACTTGGGGGGGGAACCGCCGTACCTACCGCTAGATTCGCCGTCTGGAAAATCCTCCAGGTCGAGACCCATCAGGGCGCCGCGGGCGCCAACCATCTTCGATGCGCTTCGGACCTCAGTCGAGGGCAGTCGCCTTCATCACCGTCTGCCTGACGGTCGGCGCGGTTCTGAAGCCGGCGAGTTCCCAACAACCGCCGCCCTCCGTTCCCCCCCCGACCATCGAGCCGTCCCTTCCTGTTCGCGTGGACATGCAACTCGTCTCGGTGAACGAGACGGGGCATGGCGGGACCGCGCGCCTGGAGGTTTCGGTGGAGGCCGGCGCGAGAGTATCGGAACTATCGATGGACCTTCGGCTGCCCGAGGATCTGCGGGTGCAGGACGGCACACCCACGAAGGGATGGGTGATGTCCCTGGAGGCGAGCGAACACAGGCGCTACGAGATCCCTCTGGTCGCCGTTCAGAACGGCGTCTTTCCAATCCGGGTGGAGATGTCCCTCCGGCTCCCCGACGGCCGCTCGTTCCGGGCTGGCCAGGGTGCGGTGCTGCGCCTGGGCGCCCCTCCGGCGGTGGGCCGCATGAACGCAGGCGCCTATGAGTTCCGGGGCGTCCCACTCGAGGAACTGCAGCGGTGAAGCGGCTCGCCCTGGCGCTCCTGCTCTCTGCCTGCGGCGCCGCTCCAGGCCTCGCCGACTACGCGGTCAGCGGGCGTTTCCTCTACGTCGACCGTGAGTTTGATGGAAGCGGCTTCACGGGAGTCGAGCCACAGCTCCCGGTCCGCTTCGCAGACGTCCAGGTGGTGTCGGGAAACAAGATCCTGGGGTTCGGGGTCACGGACGGTCAGGGGGATTTCCTGCTCGTGGTGCAGAGCAGAACGACGCAGGATATCTACGTGCGGTGCCTGGCCCGCCACGAGACATCGACGGGCGTGCCGATCGACGTCCGATCGGGCAATCAATCCGGCACCGTCTGGTCGATCGCGAGCCAGACCTACTCCGCGCACCCTCCCAATCTGGACCTCTCCGTCGGTACGCTCGTCGCCGTGCCGGGGTCCGGCGGGGAGGCGTTCAACATTCTGGACGTGGCGGAGATGGGAGGCGACTACGTCCAGTTTCTTCGCGGGCCAGGGCCGGCGCCTCTCTATACCCTGGTCTACAACGCCTCGAACCCGAACCTCTCCAGCACCAGCGGTAGCACCACCACCGTCAGGACCAGCGGAGGGTACGACGACACGGTGATCCTCCACGAAATGGGGCACTACGTCACGAACAATTTCTCCAAGAGCGACAGTCCCGGGGGAGCCAACCATCTCAGCGACTGCCACCAGGATCTCCGGCTGGCGTTCGAGGAGGGGCACGCGACGGCGTGGGGGCTCTCGGTGCGTCGCCACTTCAACCTTCCGCACAGCAGCCTCTACGTGGCGACATTCGGTCAGCCCGGCCCCGGGAGCCTCTGGTTCACCTTCGATAACGAGACGGAAGAGCCGTTCATCTGCTCCGGCGCCACCAGCGAGATGACCGTTTCCGCGAGCCTGTGGGACATGATGGACGGCCCCGCGACGACGGATGAGACTCCCGGGGTCGATGAGCCGTGGGACCTGCTGCAGGACGAGGACGCGGGTTACTGGAACGTCATGACGCAGTACATCCGCACGACCACGAACGTCACCCTCGAAAAGTTCTGGGACGGTTGGTTCACCCCGAACATCGGCGACGGGCATTACCCTGAGATGGTGTCGATCTTCAGGACGCTGGGCGTCGAATACTTCCCCGACTCGTACGAGCCGGATGATTCGGTGAGCGAGGCGAAGGTCATCGTTCCCGGCCCCTACCTCCTGCACCAGACCTATTTCGCCGATCGGAACAACGATCTGCTCGGCGAGCCGGATACGGACATCTTCGCCTTCGACGCCGCGGGCGGGACGAGCTACACCATCGAAACACTCAATCTCCTGTCGGACGCCAATACGGCGCTGGATCTCCTGGCATCCGATGGGGTCACGGTCCTGGCGAGCAACGACAATCGCAGCGCCAACGACGCGTCTTCCCTGATCACCTACACACCGCCAGCCTCGGGGCGGCTCTACGTGCGTTCCTACCACGCGCCGGACGTGGGGATCTATGGCTCGTACGATCTCAGGGTTCATGTCAACGGCCCCGTGGTCGACAACGACCAGGACGGGTACACGAGCGACATCGACTGCAATGACAACAATCCGGCGGTACATCCTGGGGCGACCGAGGTCTGCAACGGTGTGGACGACGACTGCAACGGACTGGTCGACGACGGCCTGCAGACCTTTCCCTTTTACCATGATGCCGACGTGGACACGTACGGCAATACTGCAGTCATGATCCAGTCATGTGGCTCGATTTTCCCAGGCTACGTGACGACCGGCGGCGACTGCAACGACGCGGATGCGGCGGTTTGGGCGACGCCCTCGGAGGTCCAGAACCTTCAGTTCACCGATGCTGTGACGCTCGTCTGGTCCGCGCCGTCGGTGCCCGGGTCCACGACGGACCTGTACAACGTGATACGCTCCGGGAGCGCCTCCGACTTCGTCTCGGCCGCCACCTGTCTCGCGACCGGGATCACCGGCCCGAACACTGCCGATGCTGCGGTGCCGACGCCCGGCCAGGAATTCTTCTACCTGATTGGTGCGCAGAACGGCTGCCCCAATGGACAGGGGCTTCTTGGCGTGCAATCGGATGGCACGCCAATCACGGCACGCAGCTGCCCCTAGGGGTCTCCGGACGCTTGCTCCCCATGCCAGCGGCCCAGCGCGCCCTCGCCCTGTCCCTCTCCCTGCTCATCGTGCTCGCCATGCAGACGATGCCGGTGATGGTGCTCGCGGCGGCGGCCTGGGCGTTGGTCGAGTTCCACGGGGGGCGCGTGCGGCGGGGGGGCGATCGCGCTCGCGCTGGGCGGGCTCGTCGTGACGCAGCTCGTCCTGTCCGGGCACGAGACGCTCTCGCCGATGTTCTCCACCTGCGGGATCGCGGCGACGATTCGACCCGCTCTGACGCCCGGCGGGTCACCGTGCGCCGCTCGTCGCGTGCTCCTTCGCCCGGTCAGAGCACCCCGACCGCTTCGCACCAGATGCCCAGCGCGAGCAGGGCCCAGAGGGTGCCTTCCCTCGATCCTCGGAAAGAGTCGATCGGTTGCTTGAACCACGCCTCGAGACCGGGCAGCGCCCGCCGCACGGCTCTCGCCCCCAGGATGGAGTCGCGCACTCGGTCCCCGCGTACGGCCAAGAGCTGGCGGATGCTGCCGTAGTTGAATGTGCGCTTTCTCTGAGTGACCCCGTCGCGCCGCGGATCCCCTTCCATCCACAGGCGCAGAAGAATCTTCGTGCCCGCGCGTCCGGGCCAGCGCCTGACCCGCATGCATGGAGGAGCACGGAGGACAAAGTCGACGAGGTCGCGGTCCAGGAAAGGCAGCCGAAGCTCGGCCGAAGAGCTCATCGCGACCGAATCGCCGTGCGACAGGACGTTTTCGGAGAGGAAGGTCCTCAGCATGACCTCCTGGATGCGGTCGAGGTCGGTGGGGCTGTCGGCGCACTCATCGTACAGGCGGTCGACCGCTTCCAGGTATCTTCCAGGAAGCGGCCGTGGTTGGAAGAGTCGCTCCACTTCCTCAGCGGGAAGAGGTCGATTCACCAGGTAACGGGCGATGGCCGGAACCTGCGACTCCGAAGCCCGGCGTAGCGCGGCACGCCGCGCCGCCGGGCGTTCCGCGCCGGAGGTGTGGCGGTTCAGGACCTTCCTCAGCAGGCGCTCGGGAAGCCATGAGAAGCGCCTGATCGCCGCCAGCCGCAGCCGATCCTGGTCGAGCCGGTACCCTCCCAGAACCTCGTCACCACCGCTCCCGCTCAAGAACACCTTCGCCCGGGACCGAGCACACCGTATCAGTAGCCAGGTCGCGAGGGCGGCGCCATCACCCACCGGCTCGGTGAATCCCGAAAACGCCGGCACCAGGTAGCGGAGACGCTCCTCCGGCGTGACGGCGAGATCGGCCGTCCGGGCACCATTCGGGATAGGCAGGAGGCGATCCGATAAGGAGTCGCTCGACGCGGCCACCCGGTAGGTGAACATCGGCACCTCCTCGCCGGCCAGATCCAGGGCGTGACGGAGGCTGTTGCTGTCGATCCCATCGCTCAACAGGACCGCCACCGGGACATCGCTCACGAGGCAGCGGCGGGTCGCGCGCGTGAGGAGAGCGCCGAACTCATCGACCAGGTCACAGCGCTTCAGAGTCGTCATCGGGCCCGTGCGATACCTGAAACGCGGGTTGTACCACCGGCGCACCTGACAACCGTCGGGGCCGGCCGACAGCAGATGCCCGGGCTCCAGCTTGCTGATCCCCGCCAGAATCGTGCGCGGGGCGATCACGTAACGGAGCGTGAGGTACTCGGCCAGAACCGCGGGATCGATGTCGCGGGACACCCAGGGGGCCTGCAGCATCGCCTCCAGGCTGGATGCGAAGGTCAGGATTCCCGCCCGATGGTGGTAAAAGAGAGGCTTTTCCCCGAAGCGATCCCGGGCGAGCCAGAGCCGTCCCTCGAGACGGTCGTAGAGCGCGAAGGCCCATTGGCCGACCATCCGATCGAGAGCGCCGGTTCCCCAGCGTTCCCAGGCGTGCAGCACGACCTCGGTGTCGGACTTCGACTGGAGGTCCGCGGCCCCCAGACCCAGCTCCTGGCTCAGATCCCGGAAGTTGTAGACCTCTCCGTTGTGGCTGATGAGCAGCCGGCCGCTGGCGCTTCGCATCGGCTGGTGCCCGGCCTCGCTCAGGTCGAGGACCGCCAGACGCCGGTGCCCGAGCGTCAACCCGCCTTCGTGGACGACGCCCGCGCCATCGGGGCCCCTCGGCTTCAGGACATCCAGCATCGCCCGGACGACGCCCGGGTCGTCCGTGGCTTCCTCGGGGCGGAGGATCCCTGCGATTCCGCACACTCGCGGCGCTTCCCCAGGACGGCGTCATGGCGCAGGCCGGCCCGACCGCGCCGAGAGACCGCCCGCCGGCTCACCGACCGCCGGACCGTTAGAATGCGTCCGTCGGGGAGATCCTTCGCGCTTTCGCGGGATGATGGAAAGTGAGAAGGATTTTTCCCGATTGGACTGTCCTACCGCACGTGGGTCGTCGGAGGCGCCTTGGCGCAAGCGGTCACAGGTGACCGGGAGCTTGTCGAACGGATCCTCACAGGTCAGGAAGAGGCCTTCGACGAGTTCTTCGAAGGACACTTCTCCCGGCTGTACCGCTTCGCGCTCCCGCGGCTGCAGCAGGATGGCGACGCGGCTGAGGAGGTCGTGCAGGCCACGCTTTGCAAAGCCCTCGCGGGGTTGAAGAGCTACCGCGGGGAGGCGGCCTTGTTCACCTGGCTGTGCACCATCTGTCGGCGCGAGATTGCCGACCACCTCGAGCGGCAAGGACGACGCTCGCAGACGATTGCCTTGATTGAGGATTCGCCCGACGTCAGGGCCGCGCTCGATTCCCTGGCCGCGACGCTCGGCCGGGATCCCGAGAGTGAGGTGCACAGCAAGGAAGTCGCGCGTCTGGTCCACTTGACGCTCGACGTCCTGCCGCGAGCCTACGGCGACGCGCTCGAATGGAAGTACGTGCACGGCCTCTCCGTGAAGGAGATCGCCACGCGCCTCAACCTGGGCGACAAGGCCGCCGAATCGCTTCTGACGCGCGCGCGGCAAGCGTTCCGCGATGGCTTCGCCGCCGTCGCCCGGAGACCCTAGGAGTCCGGATCGAGGGATCCGTCCCGAGGATCCGTGGAATGAGTGATGTGATGAAGCCACCTCTGGAACCCGAAGACCTCGATGCCCCCGACGACCCGATCGCCCGCCTGATCAGGCGGGCCGGGCCACGCCCGGCCGTGCCCGAGGAGCGCCGGGATCGGATTCGATCCATTGTCCGGGTCGGCTGGCGAAAATCGCTCGAGCGCCGCCGCCGAAGAGCCGTCTTCATCGTCGCCGAGGTCGCCGTCGCGCTACTCGTCGCCATCGGGGCCGGCTTCTTGTTGCGGGAGAGGCTCCGGGTCGGCGCTGTTGCGATCGGATCCGTGATGAGGGCCGAGGGACGCGTAAAGCTGAGCGATGGCCGAGTCGCGGGAGAGGGTAGCGTCCTGGCGGCGGGCCTCGGACTGACGACCGGTCCCGATGGACGGGCCGCGCTCCGCTTGAACGGTGGCACTTCCGTGCGCCTGGATCGAGCGACCGACCTCCGACTGATATCGGCGCGCGTCTTCGATCTGCGACACGGCGCGGTGTACTTCGACACCGTCGGTCGATCCTCCAGGACCGAGGCCGCGAGGGGATCGAGAGCCTCGGACGCGGCCGGGGCGCCCCCCCTCATCGAAATCCGCACCGGGCTCGGGTTGGTACGCGACGTCGGCACGCAGTTCGAGGTCCGGATCGCCGGCGACCGGCTCCGCGTGAGCGTGCGCGAGGGTGCCGTCGCGCTGGCGCGCGACGGCCGCACCTATACCGTGCCCGCCGGCACGCGCCTGGGCATCGGCCGGGAAGGCGCGATCGAAAGCGGCGGGGTCGTGCCCGGAGTCGACGAATGGGACTGGGTGCTCGCGGTCGCCCCTCCCTTCGAGCTGGACGGTCGCACCCTGCGCGACTATCTCGACTGGCTCTCGCGGGAGACCGGCTGGACGGTGAGGTATGCCGATTCGTCGATCGCCGTGAAGGCCGCGACGGTCACACTGCATGGCTCGACGTCCGGCCTCCGGCCGGACCAGACCCCGGCGGCCGTTCTTCCGACCTGCGGACTGCGCCACCGTCTGGACGGCCAGACGCTCATCATCGAGCACGCCTCGGCCGCCGGAGAACCCCGATGATCCGCGAGCGCGCCGGGCGCGCGTCCTTCCGGCTTGACGCGGGGCCTGCGATTCGTAGAATTCCCGTATGGGACAGGAAGTCCCGGCCGCCACCGGTGCCCGACCCGATTCAATCCGATCGCGTCAGACGAAGGCGCCGATCATCGCGATCGTCCTCCTGCTTGCGATCGTGTCCGTGCCTTCGGACGGCGCCGCCTCCGTGCCGGCGTGTCCCGGGTTCCCGGGCGAAGAGGCCCATCCGGCCTACGCCGGCCGGCCGCTGGTCGAGGCGCTCGAGGCCCTCCGGGCCTGCGGCCTCAAGCTGATCTTCAGCAGCGATCTGGTGCGGCCCGACATGATTGTCGAGGCCGAGCCATCGGAGGGACCTCCACGTCAGATCCTCGATCGCCTGCTCGCGTCGTTCGGTCTCGAGGCAAGGGAAGGGCCCTCCGGGACGGTGCTGGTCGTCGGCGCGGACGGATCCGAGCCCAGGGGGATGGCCGGCGCCGGAGACGACCGTGGCGCGGGAGCGATGCGCCCGATCTCCTCCAGCCCGGGGCTCCGCGAGCACGTGAAAGTCGAGCCGTCTTCAGCCGCCGATCCGCAGCGGGTGACGTTGCTGAGGCACGACGACCTCGTGCGCTTACCGACGATTGGCGACGACGCGAGCCGGGCGGTCGCCGGGCTGCCGGGGATCGCCTCGGGAGACCGATCCGCGCAGTTCAGCATCCGGGGCAGCGGCAGCGACGAGGCGCTGATCGTCCTCGACGGCCTCGGCATCGACGAGCCTTACCACCTCAAGGACTTCGCCGCCTTTTCGAGCATCGTCGACACGGAGGCGATCGGCCGCATGGACGTGTTGACCGGAATCTTTCCGGTCGAGTACGGGGATCGCGCCGGCGGCGTCATCGACCTGTCGACCGCCGACCCGGCCGGCGGAGGACACACGACGGTCGGCGTCAGCCTGGTGAACGCCAGTATTCTGTCCGAGGGGCGGCTGGGTGGCCGTGAAGGGAGCTGGCTCGTCTCGGCCCGATCGTGGCGCCCGGACGCCGTCCTCGACACCGTCACGCTGGGCGGCGAAGAGATCGATCCCTCGTACAACGATCTGCTCGGGAAGGTGCAATTCCAGCTGCCGGGAGGATCCCTTCTCTCGGCCCACGTCCTGGCGTCCCGGGACGACCTGCAGTACCGGACCGATCTCGGGGCGGGCAGAGTCGATGCGGACGAAGAGCACAGTTATGCCTGGATCACCTGGAAGACTCCGTGGACTCCACGCCTCTACTCACAGACTCTGGTCTCGAGAGACCGCGTCGAACGGAGCAGGCGCGGGCACACGGCCGATACGGCCGACGCCCTCGCCCAGGTGCGCGACATCCGCTCGTACGCCTCGATCGCGCTGAAGCAAGACTGGATCTTCGCGGCGGGAGGGCGTGCGCTGCTGAAATGGGGGGTCGAGGGGCGGCGGCTCGAAGGAGAGTACGACTACGTGAGCCACGTGGACCGGCTCGAGCCTTTCGCAGGCGGCTCCTCCGGCGGCGGGACGGCGCTCACGACGGGTGCCACGTCCACGGACGCGACGGCACCCTCGGTCATCGACCGGGAGGCGAACCTCGATCCGTCCGGGACGGAGCTCGGAGGATACCTCGCCGGGCGGTTCCACCTGGTCGCTCCCCTGACCCTCGAGGCCGGCGTGCGACGCGACCGGCAGACGCTCGCGCGCGAGAGCGAGACCAGTCCGCGCCTTCATCTCGCACTGGCTCTGGGAGAGCGCAGCGTGCTACGGGCCGGGTGGGGTCGCTTCCATCAGCCGCAGGGGATCAACGAGCTGCAGGTCCAAGATGGCGTCGTGGAGTTCTTCCCCGCGCAGCGCGTCGATCAATGGGAAGTCAACCTCGATCACCGCTTCGCGCGGGGCGTGAGGCTGGGCCTGTCCGCCTACGTCAAGGACATGAGCCACCTCCGTCCGCGCTACGAGAATCTATTCGATCCGTTTCAACTATTTCCGGAGGCCGAACCAGACCGGGTGCGTGTCGCGGCCAGCCGTGCCCTCGCCCGGGGCCTCGAGATCGAGCTGCTCGTGGATCGCGGCGGGCCGCTGAGCTGGCGCGCGTCCTACGCGCGCTCCTCGTCCGAGGAACGCGTGGAAGACGCGTGGGTGACGCGGAGCCGGGATCAGCCAGACACATTCAACTTCGGCTTGAGCTACCGGCGCGGCGAAAGATGGGAGGTGAACCTCGCCGGCGTCTACCATACCGGCTGGCCGACGACCGATGTCCGGGCGGCGCAGGTGCCCAATCCTGACGGCTCGATGGCCATTCGGCCGATGCTCGGCCCGTACAACGCTCAGCGCTATCCTCCGTATCATAGGCTCGACCTGAAGCTGACCAGGCGCATCAGCGTGCGTGATGGGGCGCTCCGCCTCCACCTCGACGTCACCAACCTGTATGACCGCGCCAACATCTGTTGCGTCGACCGCTTCCATTTCCTGCCCCAGACGGACGGGAGCGTCCACGTCGAGCGGACGGAAGGGTCCTGGCTGCGGCGACTGCCCGTGGTCGGCTTGACCTGGGATTTCTAGCGCGAACCCTACTTTGAGGGTGGGCTTATAATGCTCTCAAAATGCCTCTCAGCCCTGGCACACGGCTGGGCCCCTATGAGATCCTCTCGCCCTGTGGTGCGGGCGGGATGGGAGAGGTGTATCGGGCGAGGGATACGCGACTCGATCGCACCGTCGCCATCAAGATCCTCCCCGCGCACCTCTCCGACAACGCTGACCTCCGGCAACGCTTCGTGCGCGAGGCGCGGGCCGTCTCCAGCCTGAACCATCCCCACATCTGCACCCTCCATGACATCGGCCACCAGGATGGCGTCGACTTCCTGGTCATGGAGTACTTGGAGGGCGAGACGCTCGCCGACCGCTTGCGGAAGGGCCCGCTTCCTCCCGAACAGTTCCCGCGCACCGCGATCGAGATCGCCGACGCCCTGGACCGGGCCCACAGGCAGGGAGTGGTCCACCGCGACCTGAAGCCCGGCAACATCATGCTCACGAAGGCGGGGGTCAAGCTACTCGACTTCGGCCTGGCCAAGCTGGGCGGCCCGCATCCGGCTCCGGCGCTGGCCCGGCTTTCGGCCCTCCCCACGAAGGACAAGAGCCCGCTGACCGCCGAGGGCGCGATCGTCGGGACGCTGCAATACATGGCACCGGAGCAACTGGAAGGCAGGGAAACGGACGCGCGCACCGACATCTTCGCACTGGGAACGGTGCTCTACGAAATGGCCACCGGACAGAAGGCCTTCAAGGGGACGAGCCAGGCGAGCCTGATCGCGGCAATCCTGGCGTCTGAACCCCCGCCGATCTCGAGCCTTCAGCCGATGACGCCGCCGGCACTGGACCGCCTGGTCAAAACGTGCCTGGCGAAGGATCCGGATGAACGCTGGCAGAGCGCGCGTGATCTGGCGAATGAGCTGAAATGGATCTCGCAAGACGGGTCGCAAGCCGGCCCGGCATCCCCACTGAGACCGCTTCGCGCAAGGCGCGAGAGAATATGGATCTCCACATCCGTGCTTCTAGGGTTGACGGCTGTGGTGCTGGGTATTCTCTACGACCGTGCAGGAAAGATCGAGCAGCAGGAAGTCGTCCGTGCTTCAATCGAGGCGCCCCCAGGCAATCGCTTCATTTTCACGTCCGATGTTGCTGGTCCGCCCGCTCTTTCCCCGGACGGTCGCGCTCTGGTCTACACAGCGATGGACAAGAGTGGGGATCGGAGGCTGTGGATGCGGAGGCTGGAGGCGAATGATGCTCAGCCGCTCTCTGGAACGGAAAACGCCATCTTCCCCTTCTGGTCCCCCGACAGCCGGTCGGTTGCCTTTTTTTCCGACGGGAAACTCAAGCGGCTCGAGGCGTCCGGCGGCCTGCCGGTCGCGATCTGCAGCAGCGGCGACGGCCGCGGCGGAACCTGGAACGGCGATGGGACCATCCTGTTTTCGCCGCAATACCGGGCAGGGCTGTTTCGTGTGCCCGCTTCGGGTGGAGAGCCCACGCCGGTGACCCGATTGGATGAAACCACAAACAGCTCGCATCGTTGGCCGCAGTTCCTGCCTGATGGCAGCCACTTCCTCTACCTTGGCATCAGTCACGACCGCTCCAAGAGCGAGAACGACGCGCTCTATTGGGCATCCCTCGACGGACGCGAGAACCGGATGTTGATGCGCAGTGGCGCCGGCGCGATCTACGCTTCCGGGCACCTGCTCTACGTGCGTGACACCAGCCTCGTCGCGCAGCCGTTCGACCCGACACGAGGCGAGTTCCGCGGTGAACCCGTCACCGTGACAAGCGATGTGGAATACGATCGCACGACCTGGCGCGCGACATTCACGGTGTCGGAAACGGGGATGCTTGTCTATCACCCCGGGGAAGGGATCGCTGGAACAACCCTGAGATGGGTGGACCCGGCAGGGAAGCAAACAGGCATCGTGGGTGAACCCGACCTGTATCGCGACGTGCGGATTTCGCCCGATGGGAAGCGGCTGGCCGTGACCCGCGGCGATCCCTCCGACATCTGGATCTACGACTTGATCCGCGGCGTGGGCACGCGTTTCACGTTCGATCAGGGCGTCAACGAATTTCTGCCGACGTGGTCACCGGATGGGCGTCGACTGGCGTTTTCCTCCGACCGCAGCGGACGGGGCGCAATCTACGTGAAGGAAGCCAGCGGGAGCGCGGAAGAGGAGCTTCTCCAGCAGAGCAGCGAGCCGCAGCGAGTGGCTGACTGGTCGGCGGATGGCCGCTTCATTCTTTACGAACAGGGAGACCCCAGCAAAGGGAGGGTGGAACTCTGGGCCGTTCCGATCTCCGGTGACCGCAGACCCTTCCCGGTTGTACAAGGGTCCTCCCGTGATGAAATTGGCCGGTTCTCACCCGACGGAGCCTGGGTCGCCTACCACTCGGACGAGTCGGGAACCTATCAGGTCTATGTTACGCGGTTCGCTCCGCCATCGCCGGCCGCCCGGCGGTCGCCTGCCAGCGTCGGGAAGTGGCAGGTGTCTGCTCAAGGTGGGGTGCTTCCCATGTGGCGAGGGGACGGTCGAGAGTTGTTTTTTCTTGGGCTGGACAATCGGTTGATGGCGGTCGCGCTGCAAGGCCGTGGCGGCGGCCTTGAAATCGGCGCTGCGCGCCCGATGTTTACCGCGAACTTTCCGCCAGTGGGGGTGCCGTATGATGTGTCCCGCGATGGCAAGAAATTCATCCTCTATGCGGGAGAGGAAGCCACCTCGACGCCGCTCACCCTGGTGCTGCATTGGAACGCGAGATTGAAGAAGTGACTCTCGTGGCAAAGGTGGAAGGCGTTCGGCTCACATGCTTCTCCCGAAAATTCCGTTGGCCCCCAAGAGGGATCTACGAGGGAGCGGCGGGGTGCCGCTGTAAATTCAGTTCAGGCCGGGGGAGGAGCCGTATCACGGGCCCCCACGCCTGGCGCGAGGAGGTTCGCTACCTCTTCAGGGTAATCCAGAGCCACTCGATCGGCGCGTCCCCCGTGTTGCCCGACTCGTGCCGTGCGCTCAGATCGACGGCGTCCTGCCAGCCGACCGAGCCGTCCTTCTCGATCGAGACTTCCTCCTTGTCGCCGTAGCGCACCGTCCATGTGCCGCCTCTGATGTGCACGTAGAGCTGGTGCCCCGGATGCGCGTGGATCCCTTCCCATTGTCCCGGCTGGATGACGAACCTCTGGACGACGAGACGGTCGTTCTCGAACACGACGTCCCCGGCGAGGTTCGGATAGTGCTGCAGGGAGTCCCGGTGGACCGTGCGGCACGAGGCCGCGAGTCCGATGATGACAGCCAGCAAGAGTGCCGTGCGTGCCATGGCGATCTCCTTCCCCTCTCTCGGGGCTCTTGGTGCGCGCCAAGTCTAACCCGCAACCTGCGCCGCTCCAGCGCCAGTGCCTTCCTGCGCAGGGGGGTCCAGCGGGCCGAGGCGTGGCAGGGAGTATCATGGGGACAAGCCCCGGCGCCGGGCGGGGAGAGGGGAACGCGAGTCTCAGAAGGAGCCGCGGGAGACGTGATGGCCGTCCGAAAGTCTTATCCGCCTCCAAGCGGAGCGTCCGGGCGGACGAGAAGAGCCGGCGGCTCTCCGCCTGTTGACCCGGAACGTCCCGGGCTCGAGGAGACCGTCGTCCGGGTAGCCAGGTGATCCGCCCCCCGGTCGCCCTGATCGCCGTGGTCCTGATCGGGATCGTCCTCTGGGACGCCTTCGAGACGATCGTGCTGCCCCGGCGCGTCACCCGCCGGTGGCGCCTGGCCCGCTTTTTCTACCGCCTGACCTGGAAGCCCTGGGCGGTCATCGCGCGCCGGATCGCCCCGCGCGCCCGGCGCGAGTCCTTCCTCGGCTTCTACGGACCCCTCTCGCTCCTGTTCCTCCTGGCGCTCTGGGCCGCGAGCCTGGTGCTCGGGTTCGGGGCGCTGCACTGGTCCCTCGGCACGGCGATGCACTCGCCCGACGGGCCGCCGTCGCTCGGCACCTACGTCTATCTGAGCGGCACGACCTTCTTCACCCTCGGGCTGGGCGACGTGACGCCACGCGGTCCGTTGGCGCGCGGTCTGACCGTCGTGGAGTCCGGGATCGGGTTCGGTTTCCTGGCCCTCGTGATCGGGTACTTTCCCGTCCTCTACAACGCCTTCTCCAGGCGCGAGGTGTCGATCACGCTCCTCGATCCGAGGGCCGGCTCTCCCCCGAGCGTGGACGAGCTGCTGCGCCGCCACGGCCGGGATCATCTCCATCACCTGGACAGATTTCTTCACGAATGGGAGCGGTGGACGGCGGAGCTGATGGAGAGCCACCTTTCGTATCCCGTCCTGGCCTACTTCCGCTCCCAGCACGCCAACCAGTCGTGGCTCGGGGCCCTGACGACGATCCTCGATGCCTGCGCTCTGTTCATGGCCGGCGTCCGGGACGATTCGACCTGGGAGGCCCGCGTCACCTTCGCGATGGCCCGGCATGCCGTCGTCGACCTGGCCCGGGTCTTTCATCTTCGTCCGCGGGCGCCTTCCGCGGATCGTCTCTCCTCTTCCGATCTCGCGCGGCTCTTTCACCTGCTCGCCGAAGTCGGCCGGCCGCCGTCGGACACGGCCGCCGCGGCGCGACGCCTCGCGGACCTCCGCCGGACCTATGAGCCGTACGTGAACGCGCTCGCGGATCACCTCCTCATGCCCCTCCCCGGGTGGACTTCAGCTCCGACGATGACCCCGCCGACGCACGACGACTAGAGGAGGGCTCGAGCAAGGGCGTTCGCCGCGGTCGGGGACTTTCCGATTCGGACTCGCCGCGGGAAGCGTCCTACCGCGGCCTCTCCCGCGTTCCGGGAGGAACGGCCCTCTCTCCGGCCGTCTCGAGGGCCTGGTGCAGCGTGTCCGGATCCCAGGGCCCGTCGTAGCGGACGCCGCTGATGAAAAACGTGGGGGTGCCGTTGACGCCGCTCCTGAGGCCGGAGCGGACGTCCTGGCGGACGCGGTTGAGGTGGGTGCCGGCGGCGAGCTCCTGCTCGACTCGATCCGCATCGAGACCGAGCTGCTTCGCGGCCCGGAAAAGGTCGGAATCCTCCAGGGTCGCCTGGTGCTCGTACAGCCAGTCGTGCATCTCCCAGAACTTGCCCTGGGCGGCGGCTGCCTCCGCGGCCTGGGCCGCGCGCTCGGCGTGGGGGTGCATCTCGGAGAGCGGGAAATTGCGGAAGACGAACAGGAGGCGGCGGTCCATGCGCCTCTGGACCTCGTGGACGATCGGGTAGGCCCGTCCGCAATGGGGGCACTCATAATCGCCGTACTCGACGAGCGTCACCCGGGCGTCGTCGGGACCCGCGCGATGGTCTGACTCGGAAACGCGCGGCGTCAGGTGACTCATCGTTTCTCCTTCGGAGCGGACAGCTTCTCGAGAGCGTCGAGAATCCCGTCGGCGCCGGGGTTGACGCCCACGGGTGAGACGTAGGACCAGCGGATCATGCCGTCGGCGTCGAGGACGAAGAGCGCCCGCTCGCAGATCCCGTCCGCGGCACGATAGACGCCGTACCTGCGCGCCACCTCCCCCTTCGGCTCGAAATCGGCGAGCAGCGGAAAGTGCAGCTTGCGGTCCAAGGCGAAGGCCGCGTGACACCAGACGCCGTCGACGGATAGGCCGAGGAGCTGGGCGCCGAAGCGCGCGAACTCTCCGCGGACTTCGTTGTACAGGGCCATCTGGTCACCGCAGACGGGGCTCCAGTCGGCGGGATAGAAGGCCAGGATCACCGGCCGCCCGCGAAGCTCCGAGAGAGTCACCTTCTGGTCCGGAGTGGTCGGCAGCGTGAAATCGGGAGCCGCCGTGCCGGCCGGGAGCGCGGTGCCCGCCCTCACTGTTCGTAGCCTTCGACGATCTCGGGCGGCCGGACACGCGCCTTGGCGGGGTCGCCGTCAAACTCTCGAAGGGCTCGACGCTGGCGCAGGAGATCCCAGCACTGGTCGAGCTCGATCTTGACCTTCTCCAGCCGCTGACGGTCGGCGTCCGAGAGCATCCCCTGCCCGAAGAGTCGATGCTCCTCCTTCACGAGTTGCTCGATATGTCTGCGTACCGGCTGGTCCGTGTCCTGATCCGTCATCGGCGCACCTCCCTGTTCCACGACTCTGATGCCCGAGTGTTGCCTGATGCAGGAAACTCGCGCGAGGCTGCATGGATGCTGACTCTATACGACAATCACCGCGCTGCGTCAACCAGGTTCCCGATCGACATCCAGCTGCACCGCAAGGCCCCGACCGTTCAAGGGTCGGAGGTGGAGATCGAACCCCTTGCCTCCGGCTGCCGGCGGAGAGTAAAGTGATGTCACAAGGAGCCTCAGACAGGCAGGGTGACTCTTCAGGTGGCCTCCCGATCGATACGCCCCGATCGACCACCGTCGTGGTGGGCTGCGTGGCCGACGGGACTCTGACGGAGGCTCGGCGACCCCGACCCGGTGAGACGGCAGGGGTGATGTTGGGGCGGGGTCGCATCCGAAGCTCATCGAGAGGTGAAGCATGACATCCAAAGCGACCTGCTCGCAAAGGAATCCGAATCTGAATCCCCTCACGCTGGGCTCCACCGCGTCCTCTCGCACGCCGCCGATGCCGGGGCGATGGATCGCCATCCTCGGTGCCATCGCAGTGGTGTTCGCCGGGGTCCTCGTGGACGTGATTGCGAAGTCGAAGGGACGGGAGCCGCAGGACCCGATGCACATCGAGGACGGGATCCTCGACGACATCCGGCTGAAGACGGCCACGATCCCCTCGGACGCCGTGGTCGTCATACGACCGTTCTCCTCCGAAGGAGCGGATCTGGGAACCGGTCAGGCAGGCGGCAAGGACTCGAGGGTCGAAGCCGCGAAGACCATCCAGGCGGACGGTCCCAAGCTGCTCGCCGAGTCGTTCAAGACGAAGCTCGGCAGCCTCGGGCCCTTCCCTCAGGTGCGCGTGGACGACGGGAGCGAGCCTCCCGGGAACTCCCTCGTGGTCGAGGGACGCTTCACCCAGATCGATCCGGGGAGTAGGGGCAAGCGCTACTGGGGTTTCGGCGCCGGCAAGTCGGGCCTCGAGGTCGGGGGAACGGTCAAGAACGGCAAGGGCGAGCTCCTGGCGGAGTTCACCCAGAAGCGGATAGTGGTCATGGGAGAGTTCGGAGGCTCGTACATCCCCAAGATGCGCAAGGACTGCGAATCTCTCGGCGAGGACATCGCCAGGTTCCTCAGCGCCTGGGCCAAGGGCGAGAAGCTCACGGAGTGAGGGTCAGGCCGGCTGCGGGTTGATCTCCCCGCGAGGCCATCCTTCCGCGCCGGCAGAGCGAGCCTCGACCCCGCGCCCTGGCCAGGAGGCATCGCCGGGGCGCGGGGCTCGCCTTGGGCAACGCTCTCGGTTGCCGGTCCTCAGTTATCGATGCTCTTGCACTGGCTGCTGGAGAACCCCGCGCACGCCGCGTGGCACATGTTGACGTACCTGCAGTTTCCCTTGCAGACGACCGGCGCATAGGCGGTCGTGCAACCGCATCCGGCGCCGCTGGGGCAGTTCGACGCGTACGCGGGATGGCTCGCCATCTGGTAGGCGCCGAGGGCGAGAACGACGGAAGCCACAAGCACGATCGCGAGCGTGAGCTTGTTCATGTCAGGCCCCCTTTCGATGGTTGCGTGAGGTTCACCCACCAGCCTCTTATACCGCGGTTCACCCGGTCCGCAACCGTCGCATGCCGCCTGTGCGCAGGATCGCACATGCGGATCGAGGGTCTCGCTCGAGTCGAAGCAGGAAGGACACCCCGCATGGCGGCGTGAACCGCCGGTGCGCAGGGCTGCTCTCAGCGCCTGTGGTCCCAGTAGTCGTCGGGGCGGTCGTCCGACTGCAGGGCCTCCGGGCTCACCCAGTAATAGGCGCCGAAGGGCCTCTGCTGCGGCCACACCTCGTCCAGCGTCGCGGCGTCGTACAGGACGCCGTCCTGCATCACGTAGAGCGCGTCTATTGTGTTGCGGATGTTGTCGAGCCTCGGCGATGATGTCGGCCATCGCCTGGGCGTAGAGCGCCGAGCCGTAGTCGCTGGCGGGGCGCAGCATCCGGCGACGGGTGCGCGCCATGAGGTCCCACGAAGGCAGAAAGCGCCGCAGCTTTTCGTCCTTCCAGAGATCGCGCTCGGCGTAGAAGTACTGGTCGTCCCAGGGTCCGGGGCCGCTGGCGCAGAAGGTCGCGGAGTAGGTGGCCCGGGCCTGTCCCACGAACCGGGCGGCGTCGCGGTAGAGGGGGATCGCCAGGATCTCGTGCTCCCAGCCGGGCTGGCCGTCCATGAGCAGGCCGAGCTCGTGCTCGAAGGAGCCCGCCTCCCCCGTCACCATCACGCCTCGTTTTCTCGCCGCCTCCACAATCCATTGCCGCTGATCGCGCCGCGGGTTCATGTACTGCTTGATGGAGACGGCCCCCCACGCCACCAGCCGGTTCACCTCGTGCTCGGCGTCCTCGTAGCTCGCCATTTGCCTCGAGCGCTCCGACTCGAGCGACGACGCGCTCACCTCGTCCGGATTCTCCCCCGCGATGTCGTCGCCGGTCCCCCCGCCGCCGGCAGCGACAGCAGGTCGTACCAGCGATTCTCCGGCCAGGTGCGGCCGTGCGCCGTAGCGCCCGAGCCGCGGGCGGCCACGATGCGCTTGCCGTCGGGGCTCCACTCCGGGTTCAGGTACTCGCCGGTTTCGCTCGTGATCTTGTGAGGTGTCCCGCCCCGCGACGCGGCGGTCCACAGATCGCCGCGGGCTCTCTCGTCCCACGAGGCGAAGACGATCGACCGGCCATCCGCAGACCAGGCCGGCGAGAGCTCGAACGGCGCGAAGCTCTCCGGCGTGAGGCGGCGCGGCGCCCCGTCCGGAAGATCCATGACCCAGACCTTGCCGACGGCGTGGAACACGACCCGCCCGCCGTCCGGCGAGCCGGTCGGCCAGCGCAGCATGCGCGCCTCGAACGGATCGTCGGAGATGCGGAACGGCGTGTGCGGCATCTGCGAGATCGTCCGGTGCACGTGCGCCGTGAACGGAATCGTTCCGACTCTGGCGGTGCTCACCTCGAGGCGGCGCAGCCGGCCACCCTGGGAGAGGACGATCGATCGCCCGTCCCGCGCCCAGGCGTAGCCGGGCAGGGCCCGGACGGAAAAGCGCACGTCCTCGGGGTTGTCCGCCTCGATCGGATCCATCACCCGGCGCTCGGCGCCGCTCTCGAGATCGCGCACCCAGAGCGCCGCCCGCGGGCCGAATCGC
>WNGM01000242.1_pt1 | contig 42574 bp, 40 predicted proteins | sample 5400571 | NCBI WGS metagenome assembly WNGM01 (sample SAMN13153378, study PRJNA577476) | soil metagenome | isolation source: 100 cm soil or saprolite under Garry oak tree replicate 2 | place: USA:California | collected 2016-06-15 | reverse complement strand
CTATGAAGTTGATCTCGGAAGGACCACCTTCATACCGTGGTTCTGCGTCTTTACGTTGCACCGCAACGGGTTCGGCGTGTCACGACCAGCAGCGTTATTGACTACCTACCGTTCACGAACGGTTACGCGGAATGGCTCAGTAGCCAATACCTGAGGATGGTGCCGGATCCGGTTCGGCGCTATTCGGCGAGCGGCGTTAAGGCTAGCCAACGCCATCTCCCGATCGCCATGCAGCAACCATGCTCGCGCTACATCAACGTGATGGTGTCCAACTCGTTCCGGACGCGCTGGGTCCACCACATGAACCAGTCCAGCCCGCCGCACGGACTCGGTGCCGTCGTAGTTCTCCACCGGCACCGCGCACCAGTGAACATCGATGTTCAGCCTGCTCGCGTCGATGTTGTAGTACGGCACGGCTGGCGGATCGAACCGTTGGGACAGGTCGCGCGCTTCGGCGATGTGGTCGTCGCCTCGTGCCCGATCGCCGGCTCGAGCCGCCAGTATCGCTGATCGTAGATGAAGCTGTATCGCGACCGCTCGGTCGATCGGGCCGGTGCCAATGTTCTGGTGGGCGCGTTCCACGATGCGCATCCCGAGGCTGTAGTCCCCGTTCTGTAAATGACGTGACGCCCGGTGATAGGCCGAGATGGCCAACCGCAACGGGTCGCCTGTCAGGGGTGCTAATGCTACGTGCCGCTCCGACGCGATAGCGGCCAAGTCGGCTTGGCGAAATTGACCCGCGATGCTTGCTGCAAGGCGGTAGGCGTCATGAAGAGTTGCCCGCGCCTGTTCTCCAGGAACGCCGTCCTGCATAGCGAGAACGTACAGGTGAGGCAGTATAACTGGAAGTGTGTGTGCCGCATCGTCATACTTCAGCCGGTACACACTACGCGCGATCGCCTGAAGCTGCGAGATGGCTTGGCGGATGGTCAACGGCTCGCCTTCGGGTTGAGCATCGTCGTAACCGTCGAGCGCTACACGTAGATCAGCAATGCCGGCCGCCTCGACGGCTGGCTGGTGGGCAAGCTCTCGCTCCTCGGTCCCGTAAAGGTATGACGGTCTGACCTGCAGCACCCTTGCTGTGACGGCGACGAACGCGGCACTCGGTGGGACTGATCCCTGCTCGACCTTCTTTACCAACGACTCCGAGAAGTGCGTGCGGTCGGCGAGTTGCCGCTGCGTGACGCCGCGCAGCTTCCGCAGCATACGGATCCGTGCGCCGACACTCTCGGAGTCCATGGTTCCAGCCTGCCACCCCGCGAAGCGCGGGGCGAGCGTTGTCCCTCCGTTGTCCGTTCGCACCCGGCCGAAGCGTCCACGATCAGTGTGTTCCCGGCGGTGCTCCTGCCCTTCAATGCCATGGTTGCCCCGCCGGGAACCCCGAGGGACGGGGCCGGTTGGCGTACGCACGAGACCTGGCCGGTTCTTGTCTGGGGTGTCGTGATCGGTATTCCCCCGCCGGATAGCCGACCACGACACCCCCTCCAGGCTTGGGAACGGCTCAGTCGTTGTTAGGGCGCCATGAACCACCCGCGCCGTTTGATCTCAGCGAGTGCCGTCCCTCGCCCTCCCCGGCCTTCTCCTCGGCAACCACCCATACCGCGCAAACGTCCTGGTCGCCGCGTCCCTTGTACGGCAAGGCACTTCCTCACGACAAGTCGGGCACCTTCCGCCCGGGTCACTCCCGATGTGCGCGTCCAGCTCCACCTGCGCCCGATGCAGCTCGTCGAGCGCCGTACTGGCGTAGTAGACGGTGCCGTCGCTGCTCATGGCTGGTCTTCGCCATTGAGCCGTTCGCCCAACTCCCGCTGCCGCGCCCTCAGCTGGTACACCCGCTGGTGCGACAAATCCACCAGCACGCTCATGTCTCTCTGCGACAACCCGGCTCGCAGCAACACCACTTGGTCAACCAGCCGCCGCGCCTTGTCGTCGTACCGTCGTGCCGCCGCCTTGGTAATCCTGAGCCGCCGCACCAGCCGATCCAGCTCGTCATTGCCGGTACGGAACTGGTAGCTCAGCGGCTGGTGACCTAGCAGTCCCCGTACCCGCCTATCCAGCGCTTGCAGACTGCGTGCCGCCACCACACCATGCCCGGCCACCACCGCCTGCCAGCCTTCGACACTCCGGCTAACCGTGACTACGTTCGGCGCTTCCACCGCGAGACTCCCTTGCACGCTCGGCGCTGCAACGAGTGCACCCGACCGGACGGAGGCATGGTCACGTCCGGTCGGGGCCGCCTTCAGGGGCACCGGGACGGCTGAAGGGCAAAGGAGCGCAGCCAGCCACCAACCCCAACCCGAGGCTGGCCGCCATCTGTGCGCCGCCCCGGTGCCAGCTCCCAGCCTGGAGGGAGTAGCCGCTTGCGAGAACGGCTACAACGGGGGATGTCAAGGGGAGAGTTACCGGGAGACTGAGCGGGTCAGGGCGTACCAACGTTGTCCCGATTCGTGCCACGATGTGTTGCACCAGGAAAAGCCCATGGGAGTGCGGCGTGCACCAACCGAACGAGCAGCTTCGGCAGGCTCGGGAACAGCTACCATCCCGGCACATGCCGGGCGAGTGCCTGCCCCGGCAAGAAGTCGCTGAGCTGGTCAACGAGTGGCTGTACGACCGCACCAAGAAGCGCGTCGAGCTGGACGCCAACTACGTCGGCAAGTTGGAACGCGGCATCATCCGTTGGCCGAGCAAGCAGTACCGGGAAGCCTTCCGCGCTGTGTTGCGCGTCGAAAGTGATGCGCAGCTTGGGTTCCACGGGCGACGACGACGGTCGGCTACCGTAACTGAGGTGAACCGGCAGCAGTTCCTCCGCGCCGCTGGCACGGTCTGGCACTGCCGTGGCTGGAGCTGTTCACGCCGACCACGCCGACGCCGGTTCCGACCAGGGTGACGCCGGTCGAAATCGACCAGGTACGCACCGCGGCCACCGTCTTCTCGACCTGGGACAACACCTACGGCGGTGGCCTGGCCCGCGAGGCAGTCTTCGCCCAGCTCCGGTGGTCGGCTCAACTGCTGGAGGCTGCCTATCCCGAGCAACTGAGGCCCGAGCTATTCGCGGCCGTCGCCCGGTTGGGTAGCGTGGCGGGCTTCATGGCCTTCGATGCCTACGCGCACGAGGACGCCCGGCGTTCATTCCGCTTCAGCTTGGCGTGTGCCGAGCAATCCGGGAACTGGCACCTACGCGCCCGGCTGCTCAACATGATGGCCCGGCAAGCCGTTTGGTGTGGCCAGCCCGACGACGGCCTGACCTACGTCGAGATGGCCTTGGTGCGCAACGACCGCCTGACAGCCACCGAACGGGCCTCGCTGCACACCCTCCGGGCGCGGGCGTTCGCCAAACTGCGCCACGCACAGGAGTGCTTGGCAGCGGTCGGCGCGGCAGACGAAGCCTTCGCCCATGCCAACCAGGCCGTTGACCCGCCCTGGATGGCCTTCTACGACCATGCCCAGCACCACGGCGACACCGGGCACGCCTTGTTCGACCTGTCGATCCAGGGCCGTCGGACGCAAGCGGCGCAACGCCTGGCCTACTCCGTAGCGCACCACGCACCGGCCTTCGCTCGCTCGCGGGCCATCTCCCGTACCAAGCTCGCCAGCCTGCTCATGGCGACCGGCGACCCGCGCCAGGCAGCTGCCATTGGGCAGAAGGCGCTCGACTCGGCCGGTAGTGTGCGCTCGCGTCGGGCCATCGACGACCTCTGGGAACTGCACCGGCTCGCTGGACGGCACCCGGCCATCCCCGAAGCCGTGGAACTACGCGAGCGCATTACCGAGACGCTGGACACCCGGTGACAGCAGCGGTCGAGGCTGTGCTGGTCGAAGCTTGCGCTCGCGTCGGTCTGGACGCGACACACGTCGAACTGATCCGCGCCGGCGAGAACATGTTGTACTGGCTTGCCGGAAGCGTCGTCGCCCGGGTGACACGCGAGGGGCAGCTCGCCGCTGCGGCCAAGGAGGTTCGCGTTTCGCGTTGGCTGGTCGGCCTCGGCGTCCCGGTCGTTGTGGCGCTGACCGACGTCGACCAGCCTGTGGAAGTAAACGGCCGAGCCGTCACCTTCTGGCGCGAGCTGCCGCCGCATCGCCGGGGCAATCTGACGGAGCTTGCCGATCTGCTGCGGCAGCTCCACGCCGTGCCGGCGCCAGATTTCGAGCTGCCGCCGCTGGCGCCGTTCGTGCGGCTGGGTGAGCGCATCGAGGAAGCAACCTCGCTGGCGGCCCACGACCGCGACTGGCTGCTGCGCCGCCTCACCGATCTCCAGGAGCAGTACGCCAAGCTGCCACCAGGACGGCCGTGGTGCGCCGTTCACGGCGACGCCTGGCGCGGGAATGTCGCTGTCACCAATGACGGCCCGGTGCTGCTCGACCTGGAGCGCTTCGCCTACGGGCCACCGGAGTGGGATCTCGCCTCAGTGGCCGTCAACTACACGACGTTCGGCAACGTGTCGGCTGAGGAGTGGGTGGCCTTCTGTGAGCGTTACGGCCAGGACGTCACCACCTGGAGGGGATTCGAGGTATTACGCGACATCCGCGAGCTGCGCAAGGTTACCTTCGCTGTGCAGATGGCTGGGCAGCGTCCGGACATTGCCGAGCAAGCAAAGCATCGGCTGGCCTGTGTGCGGGGTGATTGTGGACCTCGGCCGTGGGGCTGGACGGGTGTGCCGTAGGCGGAAGTAATTCATTACCTCGCTCGGGACGATCGCTGATAACTTCGGCTAGCCGTCCAACGATGAGACATGATCGCGGAACCAGATTTCCTCGAACGTCTGGCCGCGACCGAGGGGTTGGCGGAGAACCTGACGCGGGTGACACGGCGGACGCCATTGCCGCCTGGCCCGGAGCCGTGAGTCCGCACGGTCCCATGACCGATGCAGTAGCGCGATTCTCGAGCGTGTCTGCAACCGTTCGGAGCACTCCGAAAGCAGGCGACCTCCAGGCGGGCCTGGAGGTCGCGGGTGGGCGGCGGGTAAGGCTCAGGCGGCGGGGGGTACCGGGTTGGTCGGCCAGGCCGGCGCGGCGGCGGCCGGCTCTTCCGGCATCACGATCCAGAAGATGGCGTACGCGATGAGCAGCGCGCCACCGGTGGCGAAGGTCAGCAGGAGGTACAGGACGCGGGCGGCCACCGGGTCGATCCCGAGGTATCGGGCGAACCCGGCGCAGACACCGCCCAGCATCCGGTCGGTTCGCGAGCGGCGGAGCGGCTTGTAGGTCGTCTCAGTCATGCCTCTACGATGCGGTCCAACCGGTAGTCTCCGCTTCGGTGACTCCCCGGATCCGACCCCTGACCCGTCCCGGATGATCGACCCTGACGTGATCTGTCAGGAACCCGACAAATCATCTTGCAAGGCTGCATAAACCGGGCAGAATGGCCATCTGTGACCCCCGCGCTCGAACCCCTCCGGCGCATCGCCGCGTACGCGTTATGTCGTGATTCCGCTGGTCAGGTGCTTCTCGTCCGGCATTCCGTCCGGTCCGGTACCCCGGGTGTGTGGTCGCTGCCCGGTGGCGCCGTCGACCACGGGGAGAACCCGCGCGACACGGTGGTACGGGAGACCGCCGCCGAGACCGGGCTGTCCGTCGCCGTCGGGCGGCTCGTCGACGTGCACGCCGACATGCGCGCGCTGCCGCATCGCGGCGTCACCATCCACACCGACCGGCTGCTCTACGAGGTCACCCTGCGCGGCGGCGGGCTGATCAGCCGGATCGGGCAGCCCACCGACCTGGCCCGGTGGGTGGGCCAGGACGAGGCCGCGGAGCTGCCGCTGCGGCCGTTCACGTCGGTCGCGCTCGGGCTCCCGCCGGCACCGGTGGACCTGCGCCCGGATGAGCCGCCGGACTTCCCGTCCTTCCACGCGGTACCGGGACCGGACGGCCTGCCCCGGGCGCAGCGCTTCGCCGCCTACGCGGCGGCCACCGACCCGGCCGGCCGGATCCTGCTCACCCGCATCGCCGACGGGTACCCGGGCGGCGGGCACTGGCACCTGCCCGGCGGCGGTACCGACTACGGCGAGCAGCCCGGCGTCGCGCTGATCCGGGAGCTGCTGGAGGAGACCGGTCAGCACGGCCGGCTCGGCGAACTGCTCGGCGTGGCCAGCCACCGGGATGCCGCCTCGCTCGGCCCGGAGGGGTACCCGATCGACTGGCACGGGGTACGCGCGTTCTACCGGGTCGCCGTCGACCGGCCGAGCGACCCGACCGTGCACGACGTCGGTGGCTCGACGGCCGAGGCGCGCTGGTTCACCCGGACTGAGTTGGACGCTCTCGATCTGACCGAGGTCACCGCCGAGGTACTCGCGCAGCTAGCGTCCTGAGCATGCGGCAACGGCGGAGGATCGCGGCCTACGGGGTGTGCCGCGACCGGGCCGGCCGGATGCTGCTCACCCCATCGGCGAACGGTGCCTGGGAGCTGCCCGGCGGCCGGGTTGGCCAGGGCGAGCACCCGAGCCAGGCGGTGGTGCGCGGGTTCGCCGAGGAGACCGGGCTGGCTGCGAAGATCGTGGCGCTCCGGGACGTGGTGACCGACCTCGCGGTCGACCCCGACCAGCGGGAGGTCGTGCACACCGACCGCATCCTGTACGACGTCCGGGTCGCCGGTAGGGCGCCCCGCAACGGAGCGGCCTGGCTGGATGTTGCGGACCTGCCGCTGCTGCCGTTCACGGCCCGGCTGTTCGGCCGGCCGGTCACCGACGATCCGGAGATTCCGGTCGCGGAGGCGTTCCGCGACCCGGCCGCGACGCAGATGCAGCGCTTCGCCGCGTACGGCCTGACCACCGACCCGGCCGGGCGGCTCCTGCTGACCCGGATCGCCACCGGGTACCCCGGCGCGAACACGTGGCACCTGCCCGGCGGCGGGACCGACTTCGGCGAGCGCCCCGACGCCGGCCTGCTCCGCGAGCTTGTCGAGGAGACCGCGCAGTACGGCCGGGTGACCGGACTGCTGGACGTCACTCACTACCACAATCCCGGGGCGATGGGGCCGGAGGGCCACCCGATGGACTGGCACACGGTACGGGCGCTGTACCGGGTGGTCGTCGATGCCCCAGGTGTACCCAGCGTGGTCGAGGCGGCCGGTGGCTCCACCGCGGAAGCCCGCTGGTTCAGCCGCCCTGACCTGGGAAAGGTAGTGCTCAACGAATTCGCTCGACGGGCGATCGCCCACCACCTTGGCTAGCGGTGGGTACGCTGTACTGCGGGTCGGCATATCGCCAACGAGCGCCCTCGTGTGCGATGGTGTTGGTCGCAATTCGCCGGACCACCGTTCCTTCAGGAGGAGACAGCGTGCCGAGAACCCCGTGGGGTCGGCGCCGGACGACCGACAGCCCCCGACCGAGAGGCCGGCGCTGGGCCGGCCGGCTGCGTCGCAGCGCGCGGCGGGTGCTGCTCGTCCGGGTCGGCCGTCGGCGCCGCTCCGGTGGCGTGCTGCTGCCCGGCCGGCCGGACGCCCAGGACGGGCACAATAGCCGCCTGGACGGCAGTCGGCTGATCGTCGCGGCCGATCTCGACCCCCGCCTTCTCGCGCCGGTCAGTCCGGCGCCGCCCGGAGCGGTATCGACATCGGTACCGTTGCTGCCCGGCGCGCACACCCGGGCCCGGCGGATCCGGTTCGCCCTGGTCCAGGCGTGCACCGTGGGCAGCCTCCTGCTGGGCATGTCCGCGATCTTCCTGAGCATGTACGGCCAGGCCCGCTGGGCCGCCGCGTGCCTGGTCGGCTGCGTGACGTTCGACGGTCTCGACGGTGCGCTGGCCCGCCGGCTCGGGGTATGCAGCCCGTTCGGCGCGCAGATGGACTCGCTGGCCGACATGTGCTCGTTCGGCATCGCCGCGCCGGTCGTGGTGTTCACCTCGATCCACAGCACCGCGCCCGGCGCCGTGGTCGCCGCCGCCTGTGCCCTCGTCGCGATCAGCGCCGCGATCCGGCTCGCCCGGTTCAACGTCTCGCCGAAGGACGGCCGGTTCTTCTGCGGGGTACCGACGACGATGGCCGCGGCAGTGCTCAGCCTCGGGATCCTGATCGGACTGCGGCTGCCCGGCCCGGTCGCCGTCGCCGCGCTCGCCGTCCTGGCGGTCGCGATGGTGTCCAGCTTCCCGTACGCGAAGCTGGCCCGGATCGCCACGCTGCCGCCGTGGTTCTGGCTGCCGGCCGTGGTCGGCGTCCTGGTGGACTACCGGGTGACCTTCGCCGTGCTGGTCGCGGCCTACCTGCTCAGCGGCCCGGCCGTCTGGCTGCGCCGGCGCGGGGTCACCGCCGCCAGCGGGCGATGACCGTATCGCCCCCGGTGACCTTCTCGCCGGGGGCGACCGCCGGGTCCGCGGCCGCCGCAGGCAGGTAGACGTCGGTACGCGAGCCGAAGCGGATCAGCCCGAAGCGCTCGCCGCGGGCGAGCAGGGAACCGACCGGCGCCCGCTGCACGATCCGCCGCGCGAGCAGACCGGTGCGCTGCGCCACCGTGACCCGGCCGTGCGCGGTCTCCAGGACCGTGTACGCCGCGACGTTGTGCTCGGCCGCGGGGTTCATCGCCGGTGCGTACCCGCCGTCCTCGACCCAGTGCTCGACGACTTTGCCGGCGACCGGGGAGCGGTTGACGTGCACGTCGAGTACCGACAGGAACACCGCGACCCGGAGCAGTTCCCCCTCGCCGAGGCGGGAATCGGTCAACCGCTCGACCGACAGGACGGTACCGTCGCTGGCGGCGACGACCGCGCCGGGGTCGGCCGGTACCTCCCGCTCGGGGTCCCGGAAGAACGCGGCGAGCGGGGCGGCCGCGAGCGCCGGCAGCAACCAGAGCCGCGAGCCGGGCCGCAGGACCCGCAGCGCGCCGGCCATGCCGAGCGCGAGGCCGGCCGCGGCGACGCCGTTGGAGTCGATGTGCATGGTCGCGGTGAGCGGGACGCTCGACGGCCGGTACGCGGGGGCGAGCTTGCTCGCGACGCCTGCGTCGGCCGAGGTGTACCGCAGCCGGTGCACCCGTACCGGCGGGGTGTTGCGCAGCACCAGGTCGGTACCCACGCCGGAGAACGCGGACTGCCGGCCCAGTTCCTCGGCGGCGCCGTCGAGCGGGCTGGGCAGGGCCAGCGCGGCCACCGCCAGGACCCCGCCCGGCGTCAGGTGCTTGGCCAGCTCGTCCAGGTACCCCCGGATGTTCTCGGCGCTGCCGGCGAGCGGCTCGGCCAGCACGACCACGTCCGCCGGGTCGGCCTCGGCGAGGGTGTCGACCACCCGCACCGGCCTGCCGGCCAGGTGTCCCCGCAGATCGTCGGCGGCCCCGAGCAGCGGCACCGCGGTGAGCGTGTCCCCCGGCCGCAGCCCGTCCAGGGCGGCGGCCAGTACCGGGGACTGCGCGGTGACGGCGACCAGCAGCCCGGTCTTCGGGCCGGCGTGGCGGGCCAGTTCCGTGGTGAGCGCGCGGGCGGCCCGCGCACCCAGGCGGACCTCGCCGAGCAGCGGGATGGGACGGCGGGGGGGTTGGGTCATGCCGCCCAGCATAGATAGGCGGCGCCTGTCAGTGGTCGTCCTCGTCGGGCCAGAGCGGCGGCTGTTCGGTGCCGCTGCGGGCGGGTTCGCGATGCCCGCGCATGGCGCCGATCAGGCCGAGGACGCCGACCCCGATCAGGCCGAGGGCGAGCGCCCAGCCCAGCTGGGGCAGGCCGAGGTCGATCCGCTGCCCGATCAGCCACCAGCCGGCGATCAGCAGGAAGACCGCGCCGAAGGCCAGCGAAACGGCGTCGGTACGGTGCGGCTTCATCGGGATACCTCCAGGTCGCCGACGCCGAGGCGCAGGTCAAGGGTGAGATGTCCGGGTCCTGTGCCGTCGGTGTCGTTGTCGGTGATCGTGCGCTCCGGGTTGTTCACGCCGTCCCAGCGCGTGTTGAAGACGTTCGCGTCGCCGACGTTGACCTTGGCGTGTACCACGACGTCGACCTTGGGCGGGACGATCACGTGCAGGTTGCCGGCGTTGATGGTGACCGATACGTGCTTGTCCAGCTTGTCGAAGCTGAGCTGGGTGAGGTCGAGGTCGGCGTTGCCGACACCGTGCTTGTAGCTGTCCGACAGTTCGGCCATGCTGGCCGGGGCCCAGGTGATGTCGCCGGCCGAGCCGCGCCAGGAGCCGAGGTCCCCGGCGGCGCTGCTACCGGCCAGGACCAGCGCGAGTACCGCGCCGAGCGCGATCAGCCAGCGGGCGCGCCCGAACCAGGCGCCGATCAGGAGGCCGGCGCCGACCGAGGCGAGCGCGATGGCGACGAAGGCCGGGAACGGTACCCGGCCGTGGACGAGGACGTCGATCAGCGCGAGCAGGCCGATCCCCAGCACGGCCACCGAGAGCGTGAGGCGGCCCAGCCGGGACGGCTCGCGGCGCGGCTTGACCAGCGGCGGGGGCGGCGGTGCGCCGAGGCCGGGGTACGGGTACGGGCTGCTCACGTACGGTCCGTGCGGCGCGAACGGCGGCCGGTACCCGGTCCCGGGGTCGGTGCCGGCGCCCATGGCCGGGTCGGCCGGCGCGGCGAACGCCGGCGGCGGTACGGCACCGAACGGTGTCGGGGCTTCGCCGGGCGGAGGCGGTGGCACCGGCGTCCTGGACCGGCCCCGGTTGGCCAGCATGATCGCGCCAACGACCAGCGCGGCGACGACGAACCAGGCGGTGCCGTGGCCGGACAGGACCGACCCGATGGACAGTGCGGCGATGATGCCCACGATGACGACCAGGACCGGGGAGGTGCTGGACCGGCCCCGGCCGAGCAGCGCCTCCAGCGGTGACCCGGTGTCGCCCTCGGCCGGGATGAGCAGCCAGGCGATCAGGTAGACGACCACGCTCACGCCGCCGGCGAGCGTCAGTACGGCGAACAGCACCCGCCACAGCACCGGGTCGGTGTTGGTGGCGCGGGCGATGGCCGCGCACACCCCGGCCAGGACCCGGCCGCGCGCCGGGCGGACCAGCCCGTACCGGGTCGCCCAACCCGACGTCCCCGGCGGAGGCGGCGGGAACCCACCGGGTGGCGGGAAGCCCGCCCCGCCCGACGGGAACCCGGCCCCGCCCGGGGGCGGGGGCGGCGGCGCGGTCGGCGGGGCGCCCGGGGGCGGCGGTGGTACGTGGTCGTCGGTGTCCGCCGGTGGCTCGTCGGCGGGTAGGTGCGCCGTGGCCTCCTGCTCGTGGGCCGGCACTTGGGCCGGACCAGCAAGGCGGCGTTCGTCGTGGGCCGGCACTTGGGCCGGACCAGCAAGGCGGCGTTGGTCGGGGCCCGGCACCCGGGCAGTGGCGTCGTTTTCCTCGCTCATGGCCCCCATCGTCGCGCCCCGGGCTGCTGAGATACCTCGGGCGCCGACCCTGACCCGACCCTGAGTTCTTGCGGGGCAATGTCCGGGTCGTCCCCGTGGTCGCGGCCGCCGTACCGTGTGACGATCGGAGCGTCACCCGCCTACCACCCGACAAGGATGCCCTCGTTGACGACCACCGTGCGCCGGCTGTACCGCGACCCGGGCCACCGCCTGGTTGCCGGAGTCGCGTCCGGGATCGCGGGGCATCTGGGCATATCGACGTTCGCTGTCCGGATCGGGTTCATCGCGCTGCTGCCGTTCAGCGGGCTCGGCGCGCTGCTGTACGCCGTATTCTGGGCGGTCCTGCGCTGGCCGCCCGGTGCCGCGCCGGCCAAGCGGGACAAGCGCCAGATGTTCGCGTACCTGGCCCTCGCGGTCGGCGTCCTGCTGGTCCAGCAGCTGACCGGGCTCGGCGGTGGCGGCGGCGGTGCCATCGGCTGGTTGATCGCGGTGATCGCGATCGGTGCGGGCATCATCTGGCATCTGGCCGACCCCTTCCGGCGCCGCCGCTGGACCACCACCACCGTGCCGAACACGGCCTGGCTGGGCGCGGTCGTCGACGAGGGCGACCGGCGCAGCTACCTGCTACGGATCGTCGGTGGCGGGGCCTGCGTGATCGTGGGGGTCATCGGCATCGCCCTGGTGCTCGGGCCGAACTCGGGTATCGGCTTCGGGGTGCTGCTCGGCGGCCTGCTGTACGCGCTGGTCGCCCTGGCCGGGGTGGCACTGGTGATCGCGCCGCTGCTGTGGCGGACCTTCGGCCAGTTGCGCGCCGAGCGGGTCGGCCGGATCCGCGAGCAGGAACGGGCCGAGATCGCGGCGATGGTGCACGACCAGGTACTACATACCTTGGCGTTGATCCAGCGCAAGTCGAGCGACGCCAAGGAAGTGGTACGGCTGGCCCGCGGCCAGGAGCGCACCCTGCGCAACTGGCTCTACAAGCCGACCGCCTCGCCGACCGAGCGGTTCAGCGCGGCCGTCGAGGAGGTCGTGGCCGAGGTCGAGGACACCTACGCGGTCGTGGTCGAGTCGGTGGTCGTCGGGGACATCGACGTCAGCGAACGGGTCGCGGCACTCGTCGCCGCCTTCCGCGAGGCGCTGGTCAACGCCGCCCGGCATGCCAAGGTGACGTCGGTGTCCCTGTACGCCGAGGTGGAGTCCGAGGCGGTCAGCGTGTTCGTCCGGGACCGCGGGGTCGGGTTCGAGCCGGCCGCGGTCGGGCCGGACCGGCACGGGGTACGCGGCTCGATCGTGGGCCGGATGGAGCGGCACGGCGGTACGGCCGAGATCCGCAGCGAACCGGGGAGCGGCACGGAGGTACAGCTTTCCATGCCGACCGCGGAAGGGAGAGAACGACATGGATGAGCAATCCCGACTGCGGGTGTTCCTCGTCGACGACCACGCGATGTTCCGCGCCGGGGTACGCAGCGAACTGGGCGCGTACGTCGATGTGGTGGGCGAGGCCAGTACGGTCGGCCAGGCGGTGACCGCGATCGCTGCCGTCCAGCCCGACGTGGTGCTGCTCGACGTGCACATGCCCGACGGTGGCGGCCGCGCGGTACTGGAGTCGGTCCGCAAGTCCCACCCGGAGGTCAAGTTCCTCGCGCTGTCGGTGTCCGACGCCGCCGAGGACGTGATCGGGCTGATCCGGGCCGGTGCGCGGGGGTACGTGACGAAGACCATCGCGGCGGAGGACCTCGCCGACGCGATCCGGCGGGTGGCCGAGGGCGACGCGGTGTTCAGCCCGCGGCTGGCCGGGTTCGTGCTCGACGCGTTCGCCGCGCGGCCGGACACGCCGGTGGCCGACCCGGAGCTGGATCAGCTGACCAACCGGGAGCGCGAGGTGCTGCGGCTGCTGGCCCGGGGGTACGCGTACAAGGAGATCGCCAAGGAGCTCTTCATCTCGATCAAGACGGTCGAGACCCACGTCTCCAACGTGCTGCGCAAGCTGCAGATGTCCAACCGGTACGAGCTGTCCCGCTGGGCCGCCGACCGGCGGCTGGTCTGACCGGTCCGGTCTAACCGGTCCGCAGGACGGTGAAGGCTTCGGCGAGGGAGCCCTCGGGTAGCCCGGCGTTACGGGCGTTGAGCTCGAAGACCGGGCGCATCCGCGCCTCCACGTCCTCGTGCGAGGTCTGCGTCACGTGCGCGGCGAGGGCGGCGAGCTTACGCGAGTAGGTGGCAGTGATGTCGACCGCGTGGTCCGGGTTGGGGCCGCCCTGGTACCAGACCTCGCGGACCACCCACGGCTGGAGCCCCTCCGCGCGCAGCAGTTCGGGAAAGGCGAACGGGTTGCGCGCGTCCGGATAGATCGCGCAGGTGGTGGCCTCACCGACGGCGAGATGGTCAGGGTGGCCGGGGCCGGCGATGCGGTCCCAGCGGCGGATCGGCGAGGTGGTGAGGATCCGGTCGGGGCGATATCGGCGGATCGCCCGGGTGATGTCCCGGCGCAGGTCCAGCGACGGGGTGAGCGTGCCGTCCCGGTACCCGTCGAGGAAGTCCACCTGCTCGACCCCGACGGCCTTGGCAGCCGCGCGCTGCTCGGCCTCGCGCAGCACCGGCATCTGGTCGCGCGGGGTGTCGTCGAAGCCGCCCGCGTCGCCCCGCGTGACGATCAGGTAGGCCACGTCGAGGCCCTCGTCGACCCAGCGGGCGACGGTACCGGCGGCGCCGAAGTCGACGTCATCCGGGTGCGCGACGACGACGAGCACCCGTGCCACGTCGGACAGCGGCTCGACCGAGGGCGGAAAGCTCACAGGGGCCCGCGGCCGGCGCGCAGGACGAGGAGGGCGAGTTGGGTGCCGTCGGCGCCGAGGGCGCTGCGGAACCGGTCGAGGATCTCCCGCTCGCGGGACAGCACCAGGCGCGTACCGCCGGATGCCACCCGGGTCACGCCGACCTCCTGCGAGATCGCCGCGCGTTCCTGCCAGAGCTGGATCAGGGTGGCGTCGATCTCGTCGATCCGGTTGCGCAGTGCCGCGATTCGGGCTTGCGGATCATCGGGCGTCTTGGCGCCCGTCGCCGCGGAGGGGGAGTCGCCCAGCATCGTGCCGTTCATTTTAGTGCTCCTTCGGGTCGGTGGGGGTCCGTTCGCCCGGGAGCACCGAAACGCCCCGGGCTCGTGGAGCCCGGGGCGTTCGCAGGTCTGTGGTTTCTCAGGCGCGACCTACGGCTGCCGGACTCCCGGAGCCGTAGTAGAAAAATCGCACCTGATGGATCACGCTCACGAGTATGCCATCCCGGGGCCGGTATCCGTCAAGCCGCGAGTTCTGTCGTATCCCGGCGCGGGCGCCGCCGGCGCAGCCACAGCAGGCCGAGGACCGGCAGGATCAGCGGGACGAAGCCGTACCCGATGCCGTACAGCGACCAGACCGTCGCCTTCGGAAAGGCGCCCGGGTCGGCCAGGCTGGCGGTACCCACCGCGAGTACCCCCACCAGCTCGATCGAGCAGCAGACCAGCGCGAGGCGCCGGCGCGACCGGGCCAGCGCCACGGTCGCGACGATGTAGATCACGCCGGAGAGCGCGGACAGCAGGTACGCGAGGGGCGCCTGGGAGAACTGCGTCGCCAGCTGTACCGTGGCCCGCGCGGTGGCGGACAGCGCGAACAGCCCGTACACGGCGATGAGGACCCGGCCGGGTCCGGTGTTGATGTTCCGGTCAGGCACCGCCGCTCCAGACTTGGTTGACCCGCAGGATCAGTACGGGGATCACGAGTGCCGCCACGGTGACGATCAACGCGCCCCACCGGGTCGGCTCCAGCCGGGCCAGCAGCGTCGCCAGCGGCATGACCAGGAACAGCGCCACAAGGTACCCGATGAACGTCACGTACTCGCGCGGGTGCGCCCCGTTGGCGAGGTGCCCGACGGCGCACACCACCTCGGCGACCACGAATGCCTGGACGATCGCCAGGCCGGCAAGGTGGGTCGGGCCGACCGGCCGGTTACGGATCACCGGTACCAGGCTCCACGTCGCCAGCAGCAGCGCGGCGACGGTGACGGCGGTACCGAGAGACTGCGGCGGCATGCCGGACACTCTATGATCCCGGCCGGAACCGGCGGCGCCGGACCGGCGTACCGGGTCCTGTCGGTCGGTCGGCATAGACTCGGTCCCGCGATGGCTGCCGTTTCCGAAGTCCCCCCCGCCGCCCGGGCCACCGAGGCGCCCAAGCGGCGCAGCGACCCGGAGAAGTTGTTGTCCGGCCTCAACGAGCCCCAGCGCGCCGCGGTGCTGCACAGCGGGTCGCCGTTGCTGATCGTGGCCGGTGCCGGCTCGGGCAAGACCCGGGTGCTCACCCACCGGATCGCCTACCTGCTGGCCGCCCGCAACGTCCATCCCGGCGAGATCATCGCGATCACGTTCACCAACAAGGCGGCCGGCGAGATGAAGGAGCGGGTCGCCGTACTGGTCGGCAACCGGGCCCGGCTGATGTGGGTGTCCACCTTCCACTCGGCGTGCGTACGCATCCTGCGGGCCGAGCACGAGCACGCCGGGCTGAAGTCGACCTTCTCCATCTACGACGCCGACGACTCCCGGCGGCTCATGCAGCTGGTTGCCCGGGAGCTCGACCTCGACCCGAAGCGCTACCCGCCCCGCTCGCTGGCCGCGCAGGTGTCGAACCTGAAGAACGAGCTGGTCGATCCGGAGTCGTTCGCCGCCCGGGCCAGGGGCCCGATCGAGCGCACGGTCGCCGAGGCCTACACGATGTACCAGCGGCGGCTGCGTGAGGCGCAGGCGCTGGACTTCGACGACCTCATCATGGCGACCGTCCACCTGTTGCAGGCGTTCCCGGCGGTGGCGGAGAAGTACCGGCGCCGGTTCAAGCACGTGCTGGTCGACGAGTACCAGGACACCAACCAGGCTCAGTACACGCTGGTCAAGGAGTTGGTCGGCGATACCGGAGAGCTGTGCGTGGTCGGTGACGCGGACCAGTCGATCTACGCGTTCCGCGGGGCGACCATCCGCAACATCCTGGAGTTCGAGCGGGACTTCCCCAACGCGACCACGATCCTGCTCGAGCAGAACTACCGCTCGACGCAGACGATCCTCAACGCCGCCAACGCGGTCATCGACCGCAACACCGAGCGCAAGCCCAAGCGGCTGTGGAGCGATGCGGGTGCCGGCGAGCAGATCGTCGGATACGTCGCGGACACCGAGCACGCCGAGGCCGACTGGGTCGCGCGGGAGATCGACCGGCTGTGCCGGGCGGGTCAGGCCCGGCCGGGCGAGGTGGCGGTCTTCTACCGCACCAACGCGCAGTCCCGGGTCTTCGAGGAGGTGTTCATCCGCACCGGCCTGCCGTACAAGGTGGTCGGTGGGGTGCGCTTCTACGAGCGCAAGGAGGTCCGCGACGCGCTGGCCTACCTGCGGGCGGTGGCCAATCCCGACGACACGGTGAGCATCCGGCGCATCCTCAACACCCCGCGCCGGGGGATCGGCGACCGCGCCGAGGCCTGCCTGGAGGCACTGTCCACAAGGGACCGCATCCCGTTCAGCACCGCGCTGCGCCGGGCCGCCGATGCGCCCGGTATCGCGCCCCGGTCGGCGGCCGCGATCGCCGACTTCGTCGCACTGATGGACGGGCTGCGGGAGCTGGCCGAGACGGCGCTGCCCGAGGAGGTACTGGAGGCGGCGCTGCAGCGCTCCGGATACCTGTCCGAGCTGGAGGACAGCCTCGACCCGCAGGACGCCGGGCGGGTGGAGAACATGCAGGAGCTGGTCAGCGTCGCGCGGGAGTACACCGAACGCACCCTGACCGCCGCCGCGCTGGCCGAGGACGAGACGGCGGCCGCCCCGAACGTGCAGGGCTTCCTGGAGCAGGTCGCGCTGGTCGCCGATGCCGACCAGGTACCGTCCGACGACCCGGACCACCAGGGCGTGGTGACGTTGATGACCCTGCACACGGCCAAGGGCCTGGAGTTCCCGGTCGTGTTCCTCACCGGGCTGGAGGACGGGGTGTTCCCGCACCTGCGGTCGCTCGGGGACAACCGGGAGTTGGAGGAGGAGCGGCGGCTGGCCTACGTCGGGATCACCCGGGCCCAGCAGCGCCTGTACATGTCCCGCGCGGTCACCCGCGGCGCCTGGGGGCAGCCGCAGTACAACCCGGCGTCCCGGTTCCTCGAGGAGCTACCCGAGGACCTGCTGCGGTGGGAGCGCACCGGATCGGCGTACACCTCGTGGTCGGGCACCGGCGGCGGGGTCGGCGGGCGGGCGGGTCGCCAGGGGCTCGCCGGCAACTCGCCGAAGGCGGCCGAGCTGGCAGCGCGGCTGGGCGTCGGGGCAGCCGGCCTGACCACCGCGAGCGAGCTGGCGAAGGTACCCAGCCTGGTTCCGGGAGACCGGGTCAACCATCAGCGGTGGGGCATCGGCCGGGTACTCGCGGTCGAGGGCACCGGCGCGCGTGCCCAGGCACAGGTCGACTTCGGCGACCAGACGATGTGGATCGTGCTGCGGCACGCACCCATCGAGAAGTTATGAGTCGAGCGCCGACGTCGCCTTGGTGAGGTCGACGCCCTTGGTCAGCATGAACGCGACCGTGTCGAGCGGCTTGCCGTCGCGCTGCACCTCGTAGTAGAGGGAGCTGCCGTAGGCGTACCCGGAGCTGCCCACCAGACCGATCAGGTCACCGGCCTCGACGTGCTGGCCTTCCTTGACGAGCAGTCGCGAGGCGTGCCCGTAGGTGATCGTGTTGCCGTTGCCGGTGTCGATGACGACGGTGAGCCCGAGGCCGCCGGAGTAGCGGGCGAGGACCACCTTGCCGCTGTGCGCGGCGACGAACGGGGCGCCCTCCTGGGCGGTGAGCGTGATGCCCGGGTGTACCGCAGCCGCGTGGGTGCCGAACGGCGCCGCGACCGTGTAGTTGCGCAGCGGCAACAGCCACAGGTTCGCGTCGACGGCGTCGGGGGCGGCCGGGTTGGCCCGGTCGGCCGCGCGGTTGGCCCGGTCGGCGGCCGCTTGGCGGGCGCCCAGGTCGGCAGTGGTGACCGCACCGCTCGCGCTGGCTGCGGTCAGCCCGGAGTCCCCGGTCGTGCCGGTAAGCGCCGCCCCCGCCCCCGTCGCCACCACACCGGCGCCCAGGAACGCACCGGTGACCACCACGGCGTACCGGGTGTACGGGGGAGTGGGAGCCCGACGGCGCCCACGATAGCGGCCGCGATCTTCCCGAGAAGACACGCACACCCTCCGAAATCCGAGTTGAGCCAGCCGCGGGGCGGTGCCGGACGGAGTTGGGGTTGGGGCCCGGCGGCCCGCTGGCCGTCGACATTCGGCGGTGGCCGGAATGGCAACACGGGACACCGTAGCTAATCCGTTACCGGCCCCACAAGCCGACTGGGGGATTTCCTGGTGTCAACCGAGGCGACACGCCGGGTTCGTTACCTTTGAGATCGCGACTTCGTTAGAGGGCAACGCTTTGTGTTATCGCGCATGCACTTATCGTTGTCGGACTTCTGTGGGGCCGGCCACATCGCAACACGCCGCAACGGGTTACCGTTCGTTCAAGCACACATGGAGTAAAGGGGTGGACACATGGCCTCGCGCATTCGGGTGGTTGTCGCGAAGCCGGGGCTCGACGGCCACGACCGGGGGGCGAAGGTGGTCGCCCGGGCCCTGCGGGACGCGGGGATGGAGGTCATCTACACCGGGCTGCACCAGACCCCGGAGCAGATCGTGGAGACCGCGATCCAGGAGGACGCCGACGTCGTGGGGCTGTCCGTCCTGTCCGGGGCGCACATGACCCTCTTCCGCCGGGTGGTCGAGTTGTTGCGGGAGCGGGGGGCCGAGGACATCGTGGTGTTCGGCGGCGGCATCATCCCGGACGCCGACATCCCGGAACTGGCCCGGCTGGGCGTACCGAAGGTGTTCACCCCGGGCGCATCGACCCAGTCGATTGTGGAATGGGTCCGGGGCAACGTCGGCCGGCCGGCCGAGACGACCTGAAGAAGCCGGGACGACCCCGAGAAATAGGGAGTGGCCGGACGCACCCCTCACACGCCCGGCCACTCATGCACGACGCCCCGCCGCCACCCCTCGACCGACAGGGCATCGGCCGCTTTTGGTGTCGGCATCGTCACACGATGCCGACATGCTGCTCAACGAGGCCGCCTGCCGGGGGTTACGTCGGCTTTTGCAGAAAATCGCCGTCTTACTGGTCCGGCCCAAGTGCCGGCCCACGAAATTCACGGCAGTACCCGGCTGAATGTGCGCAGCGTACCGGCGATTAGGCTGCGCCGCAGGGATGCGCAACGCGACGGGAAGGGTTCTTAGGTGGACCTGTACGAGTACCAGGGGCGCGAGCTGTTCGCCCGGCACGGGCTGCCGGTGCTGGACGGCGGGGTCGCCACCACTCCCGAGGAGGCCCGCGCGATCGCCGAGCGGCTCGGCGGGCAGGTGGTGGTCAAGGCCCAGGTGAAAGTCGGCGGCCGGGGCAAGGCCGGTGGCGTCAAGTTGGCCGACGGCGTCGAGGAGGCGCAGGCGCGGGCCGGGGACATCCTCGGCATGGACATCAAGGGCCATACCGTCCACAAGGTGATGGTGACCACGACCGCGGACATCGACGAGGAGTATTACTTCTCCTATCTGCTCGACCGTGCGAACCGTACCTTCCTGTGCATCGCCAGTACCGCCGGCGGGATGGAGATCGAGCAGGTCGCGCACGAGACGCCGGAGAAGGTGGTAAAGGAGCCGATCGACGCGACCGCCGGCGTTGACGAGGCCAAGGCCCGCGACATCGTGACCCGGGCGCAGTGGTCCTTGGCGGGCCGTCCGGCCGAGGTGGCCGACCAGGTGACCGCGATCGCGGTCAAGCTCTGGCAGGCCTTCGTCGACGAGGACGCCACCTTGATAGAAGTAAATCCTTTGGCGAAGGTCGCCGATGGTCGCGTCCTGCTGCTCGACGCGAAGGTGACCTTCGACGACAACGCGACGTTCCGGCACACCGATCACGAGGCCTGGGCGGACCGGTCCGCGGTGGACCCGCTGGAGCAGCGGGCCAAGGAGCGCGACCTCAACTACGTCAAGCTCGACGGCGAGGTCGGCATCATCGGCAACGGCGCCGGCCTGGTCATGTCCACCCTCGACGTGGTGGCGTACGCGGGCGAGAACTTCGGCGGGGTACGCCCGGCCAACTTCCTCGACATCGGCGGCGGCGCGAGCGCCGAGGTGATGGCGAACGGGCTGGAGATCGTCCTGTCCGATCCGTCGGTCAAGAGCGTGTTCGTCAACGTGTTCGGCGGCATCACCGCCTGCGACGCGGTCGCCAACGGCATCCTCCACGCATTCGCGCTGCTCGGCGAGCGCGGGGAGACACTGGACAAGCCGCTGGTGGTACGGCTGGACGGCAACAACGCCGAAGAGGGCCGGCGGATCCTGGACAGTGCGAACAACCCGCTGGTCGAGCGGGTGGACACGATGGACGGTGCCGCCGCCCGCGCGGCCGAGCTGGCTTCCCAAGGAGCATGACATGGCGATCTGGCTCACCAAGGACTCCCGGGTCATCGTCCAGGGCGTGACCGGCTCCGAGGGCTCCAGGCACACCCGCCGGATGCTTCGCGCCGGTACGAACATCGTCGGCGGTACCAACCCGCGCAAGGCCGGGCAGCAGGTGGACTTCGACGGCGTCAAGGTACCGGTCTTCGCCGGGGTCGCCGAGGCGATGAAGGAGACCGGCGCGGACGTGTCGGTCATCTTCGTCCCGCCGGCCTTCGCGAAGTCGGCGATGACCGAGGCGATCGACGCGCAGATCCCGCTCGCCGTCGTGATCACCGAGGGCATCCCGGTACACGACACGACCGCGGCCTGGGCGTACAACGTCAGGCACGGCAACAAGACCCGGATCGTCGGGCCGAACTGCCCGGGCGTCGCCTCGCCGGGCCAGTCCAACGCCGGCATCATCCCGGCCGACATCACCGGGCCGGGCCGCATCGGCCTGGTCAGCAAGTCCGGCACGCTGACGTACCAGATGATGTACGAGCTGCGCGATATCGGCTTCTCCACGTGCGTCGGGATCGGCGGCGACCCGGTGATCGGTACCACCCATATCGACGCGCTGGCCGCCTTCCAGAACGACCCGGACACCGATGCGATCGTGATGATCGGCGAGATCGGCGGCGACGCCGAGGAGCGGGCGGCCGAGTTCGTCAAGGCCAACGTGACCAAGCCGGTCGTCGGGTACATCGCCGGGTTCACTGCGCCGCCGGGCAAGACCATGGGGCACGCGGGGGCGATCATCTCGGGCTCGTCGGGTACCGCGGACGCCAAGAAGGTCGCGCTGGAAGCGGCCGGGGTGAAGGTCGGCAAGACGCCGAGCGAGACCGCGCGCCTCATGCGCGAGGTGGTCACGGCGCGCTGAGTGCGGTAGCCAGCGACGTCTGAAAGAGTCGAGGGCGATGGCTGGCACCCCTACCACCGAGCTGGATACCGCTTCCGCGACGGCGGCCGCGGCCCGGCGCCGGGCGCCGGTCCTGCTCGCCGCGACCGTGACGACGACGTGGGCCGCGCTGGTCTCCTACGTTCCCGTGGTCGCCGCGGTCAGCCTGGTTGCGGGCCGCGCGGAGTTTCCGGTGGGTACCGGGGCCTGGCTGCTCGCCCACGGGGTACCGCTGTCCACCGGTGCCGGGCGCTTCGGGCTGGTACCGCTCGGGCTGTCGGTACTGGCGGCGTGGCGGGTCGGTCGGGCCGGCGTGCACACCAGCCGCGCGATCGGCGCCCGGCGCCCGGCCCCGGCCGCGCTCGCCACCGGGGCGGTCGCCGTCGTCTACGGCCTGCTCGGCGCGCTGGCCGCCACGGTGACCCGCGGGATGGTGGAACCGGTGCGGGCCGGCCTGACGCTGGGCGGGTTCGCGCTCGCCTTCGCCGGTATCGGCGCGCTCGCCGAGAGCCGCCTGCTCCGCCGGGCCGCCCGGCGGCTGCCGGGGATCCTGCGCGACGCGCTCCGTACCGGTACCGTTGCTGCTTTTCTCGTGCTCGGCGCCGGCGCCGGCGTCACGGGCGTGGCCCTCGCGCTCTCCGGCGGCCAGGCCAGCGCCACCCTCGCCAGCTACCACACCGGTGTGCTCGGCCAGGCCGGCATGACCGTGCTGTGCCTCGCGTACGCGCCGGACCTCGCCACCTGGGCGGCCGCCTACCTGATCGGCCCCGGCTTCGCGCTGGGCGCCGGCACCACGGTCAGCGCGGCCACGGTCAAGCTGGGCGCCCTGCCAGCGGTGCCGGTCCTCGCCGCGCTGCCCGACTCGGCGGTCTCCGGGCTGGAGCCGCTCCTGCTCGGCCTGCCCATGGCTGGCGGGATGGCGGCCGGGTGGCTGCTGGTCCGGCGGCGCACCCGGGAGGAGGCGCCGGCACCCGGCTGGGCCGCGCTGCTGACCGCGGCGGTGCTGGCCGGTCCGGTGGCCGGCGTGCTGCTCGGCGCGGCGAGTTGGGCGTCCGGCGGTCCGTTGGGTTCCGGCCGGCTCGCGGTCACCGGCCCGGTCGGGTGGAAGGTGGCCGCGGTCGCGGCGGCCGTCGTGGCCCTGGGCGCGCTGATCGCCACTGCCGGTGCCCTGGTGCTGGCCGGGACCCGCGCGAGCGGAGCGAGCGCCAAAAGCACGGCCCGGCGGCGCTGAGCCGCGGCGTCAGCGGTGGCGTTACGGGTAGCTCGGCGCCGCGACGTTGGCGACGACCACCAGCACGAGCCAGAGCACGCCGAGGACGGCGGCGATCGACCCGCACACGATGCCGGCGATGGACATGCCCTTGTTGTCGGCCTCGCCGCGGTTGGCCTTGCCCAGCCCGAGGACGCCGAGGACGACGGCCGCGATGCCGACCGCCGCGCCGGTGTAGAAGCAGCAGAGCATGGGGAGGGACACGATGCCGAAGATCATCGAGAGCAGCCCGAGCGTGTTGTTCTGGTTCGAGCGCATCACCATCGGCGGCGGCATCGGCGGTACCGAGTAGCCGTACTGCGGCATCGGCGGCGCCTGTGGCTGCTCGTAGAGGGAGTACTCCGGTGGGCGGCGCTGGGGAGTCGACGGGCGGAGCGAACGGGTCCGAGGGGTACGGGCTGCTCGACTGGGGCTCGTACGGCGGGCCGGACTGCGGGGCGAAGGGGTCCGAGTACGGCGGTACCTGGCCGTAGCCGGGCGGGTACTGGTGGTACGGGTCCTGGCCGGGTCCGGGATTGCCAGGCTGCATTGCATGCTCCTCGCAAATCGGGTGAGGGCCCGGCTCCGGGCCCTCACCCGTCGGGTCACGGATTCGAGGGAAGGTTGGACACCGTGCTGGCGAAGATCGCGAAGTAGCCGATGCAGCACAGGACGCTGACCGCCCACGCGATGAGACCGATGATAAGCGCCAGCTTCGACCACTTCCGCGACTCGTTGGCCGCCTGCTGGGCGCCCGCGTAGTCGCCGGCCTGCAGGGCCGGGTTCACCTTCGAGGCGTTGATGATCGCCGGGATGGCCAGTGGCCAGAACAGAAAGATGGAAACGATCGACATGGTCATGTTGTTGTCGACCTGAGGCTGACCCTGCGGCGGATACTGCTGCGGGTAACCCATATGAGCTCCTGTATAAGGGTGCCGGGACAGAACGAACGGCAGCGTACCTGGTCATGACCATAGGCGGGTACCGCACGGTAGGGTGCGGGGGTGGCAGCTCGGCTCGTGGTGCTGGTGTCCGGTTCCGGTACCAATCTCCAGGCGCTGCTGGACGCGTGCGCCGACCCGGCGTACGGCGCGCAGATCGTTGCGGTGGGCGCGGATCGGGACGGGATCGAGGCGCTGACCCGGGCGGCGAAGCAGGACGTGCCGACGTTCGTGCATCGGATATCCGACTATCCGGCCCGGCCCGACTGGGACCGGGCGCTGACCGCCTCGGTTGCCGGGTACCGGCCGGATCTGGTCGTCTCGGCCGGGTTCCTCAAGCTGGTCGGGCCGGCATTCCTCGCCGCGTTCGGCGACCGGTACCTCAACACGCACAACGCGCTACTGCCGGCGTTCCCGGGCATCCACGGGCCGCGCGACGCCCTCGCGTACGGCGTGAAGGTGGCCGGCGCCACGCTGTTCTTCGTCGACGCGGGCGTGGACACCGGGCCGATCGTGGCCCAGGTCGCGGTACCGGTCCACGACGACGACACCGAGGAGACCCTCACCGAGCGGATCAAGGAGGCCGAGCGGCGGCAGCTCGTCGCGTACGTCGGCCGGCTGGTCCGCGACGGCTGGAGCATCACGGGAAGAAAGGTGACGATTCCGTGACCGAGCGGCGCCCGATCAGGCAAGCGCTGATCAGCGTGTATGACAAGACCGGGCTGGACGGGTTGGCCCGCGAGCTGAGCGCGGCCGGCGTCGCCCTCGTCTCGACGGGAAGCACGGCGGAGCGGATCGCCGCGCTCGGCGTGCCGGTGACCCGGGTCGAGGAGCTGACCGGCTTCCCCGAGTGCCTCGACGGGCGGGTCAAGACGCTGCACCCCGCGGTACATGCGGGGCTGCTGGCCGACCTGCGCCTGCCGGCGCATGCCGCGCAGCTCGACGAGCTCGGCATCGCGCCGTTCGACCTGCTGGTGTCCAACCTGTACCCGTTCGCCGAGACGGTCGAGTCGGGCGCGGACTTCGACGCGTGCGTGGAGCAGATCGACATCGGTGGGCCGGCGATGGTCCGGGCGGCCGCGAAGAACCACGCGAACGTCGCGGTGGTGACGTCGCCGTCCGGGTACCCCCTGATCCTGGCGGCGCTGCGCGACGGCGGTACCACGCTGGCGCAGCGGCGGACCCTGGCGGCTCGCGCCTTTGCGGACATCGCGGAGTACGACGTCGCGGTGGCCGACTGGTTCGCGGTGCACGAGGCCCTCGACGGCGGCGTCTGGTGGCCGGAGTTCGGCGGCCTGGCCCTGCGCCGCCAGAGCCTGCTGCGCTACGGCGAGAACCCGCACCAGCAGGCGGCGCTCTACACCGACCCGGCGCGCCCGGCCGGCCTGGCGCAGGCGAGCCAGGTGCACGGCAAGGAGATGTCGTACAACAACTACGTCGACGCGGATGCCGCCTGGCGCTCGGCCAACGACTTCGAGGACCCGTGCGTCGCCATCATCAAGCACGCCAACCCGTGCGGCATCGCGCTCGGCGCGGACGTTGCGGAGGCGCACCGCAAGGCGCACGCGTGCGACCCGGTGTCCGCGTACGGCGGGGTGATCGCGGTCAACCGGCCGGTGAGCGTGGAGCTGGCCAAGCAGATCAGCGAGGTGTTCACCGAGGTCGTGGTGGCGCCGTCCTATGTGGACGGTGCGGTCGAGGTACTGTCCGGCAAGAAGAACCTGCGGGTCCTCGTCGCTCCACAGTGGACACCCGAACGGGTGGAGGTGCGCTGGGTCTCCGGCGGGATGCTCAGCCAGACCGCGGACCGGATCGACGCGCCCGGCGACGCACCGGCCGCGTGGACGCTGGCGGCCGGTGCGTCGGCGGACGCCGCAACGCTGCGCGACCTGGAGTTCGCCTGGCGGGCGGTGCGCTCGGTCAAGTCCAACGCGATCCTGCTCGCCGCCGACCGGGCCACCGTCGGGGTCGGCATGGGACAGGTCAACCGGGTCGACGCGGCCCGGCTGGCCGTGGCACGGGCCGGCGAGCGGGCCACCGGCGCGGTGGCCGCGTCGGACGCGTACTTCCCGTTCCCCGACGGGCTCGGCGTGCTGATCGAGGCCGGGGTGCGGGCGGTCGTCCAGCCCGGCGGGTCGATCCGCGACGAAGGGGTCATCGCGGCGGCGCGTGCGGCCGGGATCACCCTGTACCTCACCGGGACCCGCCATTTCTACCACTGAGCAGCGGATCGCCCACGAGGACTGGTCCCGGGAGGAGCTGACCCGGGTCGAGTACGACGGGTACCACTGAACGGGGTGCGGCTCGATCTCGGCCAGGCGGTCCTCGTAGCGTCGGCGTACGGCGCCCGAGTGGAGCCCTGACCTGGCACGAACCGGGGAGCCCTACCGCGGGCCGGCTGCATAGGTTGAGTCTCACCAAGGCAGTGAGTGAGGGAGAGCGGCGATGAGCGACGGCGGCTACTACGAGGTTGACGCAGCGGGCGTCGAGGTCACCGACGGACAGGGTGACGGCGCGTACGGCTACGAGGTAGTGGACAACCAGGGCAACGGGTACTACGAGGCGGGCGCGTACGACTCCGACGGCAACGCGGCGTACGAGGTCGAGGGCACCGACGGGAACGGCGACTACGTACACGGCGCGGCGGTGCAGGACGAGTACGGCAACACCTACACCGAGGTCGACGCGGTGGACGCCGACGGCAACGTGGCCGTGTACCAGGAGTACGACGGCAACTGATCCGCATACATCGTTGGCCTCCGATCACCCGGGGGCCAACCGCAGTTCGGGGTAGTGGCAGGGGTGCGTCGGCCCCCGGCGGGCGGGCGGCGCTCAGTCCGCGTTATGGTGCCGTCCATGGGCAAGAAGGTCACCGTCGTCGGCGCCGGCTTCTACGGGTCGACCACCGCGCAGCGCCTGGCCGAGTACGACGTGTTCGAGACCGTCGTGCTGACCGACATCATCGAGGGCAGGCCCGAGGGCCTGGCCCTCGACCTCAACCAGTCCCGCCCGATCGAGGGGTACGAGACCCGGGTCGTGGGCGTCACGACCGGACCGAACGGCGAGGGGTACGAGGCGATCGAGGGCTCGGACCTGGTCGTGATCACCGCCGGGCTGCCGCGCAAGCCGGGGATGAGCCGGATGGACCTGCTCGGGGTCAACGCGAAGATCGTCCGGGGGGTGGCCGAGAACGTCGCCAAGTACGCGCCGAACGCGGTGGTCATCGTGGTCTCCAACCCGCTGGACGAGATGACCGCGCTCGCCCAGCTCGCCACCGGCTTCCCGCGCCACCGGGTGTTGGGCCAGGCGGGGGTACTGGACACCGCGCGCTTCACCCACTTCGTCGCCGAAGAGCTGGGGGTACCGGTCAAGTCCGTGAAGACCCTCACGCTGGGTTCGCACGGGGACACGATGGTCCCGGTACCGTCGCAGTGCACCGTCGACGGCAAGCCGCTCGCCGAGGTGCTGCCGGCCACGAAGATCGAGGAGCTGGTCACCCGTACCCGCAACGGCGGTGCCGAGGTCGTGGCCCTGCTCAAGACCGGCTCGGCCTACTTCGCCCCGTCGGCCGCGGCCGCCCGGATGGCCCGCGCGATCGCCGAGGACACCGGTGAGGTGTGGCCGGTGTGCGCGTGGGTCGACGGCGAGTACGGCATCTCCGGCGTCTACCTCGGCGTGCTCGCCGAACTCGGCGCGACCGGGGTGAAGAACGTCGTCGAGACCCCGCTGACCGACAGCGAGCTGGCCGCCCTCACGGAGGCCGCCGAAGCGGTCCGGGCCAAGCAGGCCGACGTCGCCGGTCTCTGATACCGTACGTCCGTACTGTTAACGAGAGGGGCGTCGGCCGTGACCAAGATCAAAGTGACGAACCCGGTCGTCGAGCTGGACGGCGACGAGATGACCCGGATCATCTGGAAGCAGATCCGCGACCAGCTGATCCTGCCGTACCTCGACGTCGAGCTGGAGCACTACGACCTGTCGATCGAGCACCGGGACGCCACCGACGACCAGGTCACCGTCGACGCCGCGAACGCGATCAAGCGGCACGGCGTCGGCGTGAAGTGCGCGACGATCACGCCAGACGAGGTCCGGGTCGTCGAGTTCGGCTTGAAGAAGATGTGGCGCTCGCCCAACGGGACGATCCGCAACATCCTCGGCGGCGTGGTGTTCCGCGAGCCGATCATCATGGCGAACGTGCCCCGGCTGGTACCCGGCTGGACCAAGCCGATCGTCATCGGCCGTCACGCGCACGGCGACCAGTACAAGGCGACCGACTTCGTGGTACCCGGGCCGGGCACGGTCACCATCACGTACACGCCCGACGACGGCGGGGCGCCGATGGAGTTCGAGATCGCCAAGTTCCCCGGCGGCGGGGTCGCGCTGGGCATGTACAACTTCGACGAGTCGATCCGCGACTTCGCCCGCGCGTCGTTCCGGTACGGGCTGGACCGGCACTACCCGGTGTACCTGTCCACGAAGAACACCATCCTCAAGGCGTACGACGGGCGGTTCAAGGACCTGTTCGCCGAGGTCTTCGAGAACGAGTTCAAGACCGGGTTCGACGCCGCCGGGCTGACCTACGAGCACCGGCTCATCGACGACATGGTGGCCGCCGCGCTCAAGTGGGAGGGCGGCTTCGTCTGGGCCGCGAAGAACTACGACGGCGACGTCCAGTCCGACACGGTGGCCCAGGGCTTCGGGTCGCTGGGCCTGATGACGTCGGTACTGATGACGCCCGACGGGAGGACCGTCGAAGCGGAGGCCGCGCACGGCACGGTGACCCGGCACTACCGCGCCTGGCAGCGCGGCGAGAAGACCTCGACCAACCCGATCGCGTCCATCTTCGCCTGGACCCGGGGCCTGGAGCACCGCGGCAAGCTCGACAACACCCCGGCGGTCACCCGGTTCGCCGAGGCCCTGGAGCGGGTGTGCGTCGAGACCGTCGAGAGCGGTCAGATGACCAAGGACCTGGCGCTGCTCATCGGGCGGGACGCACCGTGGCTGACCACGGACACGTTCATGGCCGCGCTCGACGAGAACCTGGCGAAGAAGCTCGCGTGACCTCACGGCGGCGGCGGTCGTTAGACCGGACGTGAGAGTGGTGCCAGCCGCGCTCACGCTGCCGTTCCTTCCCTGTGACCCGTCCGGGTCGCGGTCCTTCGCGGCCGCGGCCCGGCTCCGGGTTTCAGGCCTGCCGCTCGGCGTAGGTCTCCAGCCACAGCACCTGTTCGGCCTGCAGCGACGGGCGTACCCGGGTACGGGCGGACTCGACGTGCTTCGCCGAAACCGTTGCCGCGTCGAGGGACTCGCGCATCGCGGCGAGCGCCGCCTCGCGGATGAGCGCGGCACAGTCCGCCGCGGAGAAACCGTCCAATGTGGATGCCAGCGTGGCGAGGTCGACGTCCTCGGCCAGCGGGACGGTACGGCCGGCCGCGCGCAGGATGTCGGCGCGTGCGTCGGCGTCCGGCGGCGGTATGTACACCAGCCGTTCCAGCCGGCCCGGCCGCAGCAGCGCGGGATCCACGAGATCGGGCCGGTTCGTCGCGCCGATCACCACGACGTTTTGCAGCGACTCGACGCCGTCCAGTTCGGTGAGCAGCGAGGCAACCACCCGGTCGGTGGTACCCCCGTCCGACGCCTGCCCGCGTACCGGCGCCAGCGCGTCGACCTCGTCGAGGAACACCAGTGTCGGAGCCGCTTCCCGGGCACGCCGGAACAGCTCCCGAACCGCCCGCTCGCTCTCGCCCACCCACTTCGACAGCAACTCGGCGCCCTTGACGGACAGCACGTTCGCCTTCCCGGTACCGGCGATCGCCTTTACCAGATAGGTCTTCCCGCAGCCGGGCGGCCCGTACAGCAGCACGCCGCGCGGCGGTTGCACGCCGAGGCGCGCGAACGTGTCCGGGTACGTCAGCGGCCACAGTACCGACTCGGTGAGCGTCTCCTTGACGGTCACCATGTCGCCGACGTCGTCGAGGCTCAGGCCGCCGACGTCCACTGTGGACTCGGCCATCGAGGTCGGGCGGACCACCTCCAGCGCGGCGTTGAAGTCCTCACCCGCCACGGTCGGGGACTCGGCCGACTTCTGGCGCAGCGCCGCCCGTACCCCGGCCTCGCGGACCAGTGCGGACAGGTCGGCGGCGACGAAGCCGGGGGTACGCGCGGCGACGTCGTCCAGCCGGACGTTCTCGGCCAGCGGCATCCGCCGGGTGAGCACGGTGAGCTGTTCCTTGCGGAGGGCGGCGTCGGGCAGCGGTACCGCGATCTCGTGGTCGAGCAGGCCGGGGGAGCGTAGCGACGGGTCGACCGACTCGGGCCGGCTGGTGGTGCAGACGACGGCGGTACCGGCGCGCAGTGCCTCGCCGATCAGCTGCCGGAAGACAGTCGCTAGCGGGGACGGGGTGTCCCGGGGAGCGAGCGCGTCGACGTCGGCGACGATCACCACCGCCGGGGACGGCGCGGTGAACGCACGGCGCAGGCGGGTGGCGGCCGCGTCGTTGGTGAGCGCCGCGATTTCCGGCGCCCAGATCGAGGTCACGCTCGCCTTGACGGCGGCCGACACCGCGCGTACCAGAGCCGACTTGCCCGACCCGGCCGGCCCGGTGATCAATACGCCCAACGAGACCTCGGTGCCGAGCCGGCCCAGTACCTCCCGGTGGTGGAACCCGAGGTCGAGCAGTTCGGTCAGCTCCTGTGCCTGGTTACGCAGCCCGGGCAGGTCCTCGATAGAGGGCGCGTCGGGAGTGGGTACCTCCAACGGGGTTTCCGGGGAGTGGGTGACCGGGCCGTGGTCCCAGCCGACCACGGTGTCCATCGTCACCAGCCCGGTATCGGCCGGATCGGCGTCGGTAACGGTGAGCAGCGCGGTCGTCCACGCGTACCCGACGGTGTTGGCCAGGCTGCGCCGGGCGGCCGCGACGAGCGGGCGGGCCTCCGCAGCCGGCAGGACGTCCTGCGGCAGCAGCGACACGTTGTCCTCGACCGTGATGACCTTGCCGAGCAGCGCCAGGCGCAGCATCTCGGGGCTGACCAGCGCGACGATCTCGGCCGGCCCGTCCAGCGTGACCCGGTGCGCGGCCCGGGCGGGGGCCGGCGCGACCGTCACCTGGCCGCCGTCGCGGATGCCGAGGTTGCCGAGCAGCAGGTCGTCGGCGTAGAGCAGGGCCCGGCTCGCGCCGGACTCGGCGAGCGCGACGATGCCGGCGGTCTCCCGGCGGCCGGTGAGCCGGACCGGGTCGCCCGGGTTGAGCGCGAGCGCGGTGAGCACCTCGGGGTGCAGCCGGACGATGCCCCGCCGGGCGTCGAGCGCGGCCGGGCGCAGGCTGGCGGTCAGCGTCAGGGAATGACCGCCAGTTAGCTCGGGCACGCTCGCGAGCCTATCCGCCGCACGCCCGCCCCCGGCGGCGCGGGCGCCCCGGCCGTGATCACTGTCGGAAAGAAGCGGGTCGGGACCTGTGCGGATCCTGAGCGGCGGGCCCGGCCCGGGCGCCGGCCGACGTACCGTGTCGGTCATGCCATCCACGCTGTCCACCCGGCTGCGGCGGGCGCTGCCGCGCCCCCGGCTGACCCGCCGCCGGCTCATCACCCTGGCGGTCGTCCTCGCGGTCGTGGTCGGGGTCGTCGGGTGGGCGGCCTGGCCGACCCCGAAGAGCTACCTGATCGAGAACCAGACGATCACGGTGGAAACCGGGCCGGACGGCACGACGCCGGTCGCCCTCGACACCACCTACTACCAGCCCAAAGTCGCGTCGAAGGCCCACCCCGTCGCGGCGGTGCTGCTGGCGCACGGCTTCGGGGGTACCAAGGACGACGTCGCCGACGACGCCAAGGACCTCGCCGACCACGGGTACGCGGTGCTGGCGTGGACGGCGGAGGGCTTCGGTGCCAGCGGCGGGCAGATCCATCTGGACAGCCCGGACTGGGAGGTCAAGGACGCGCAGCGCCTCATCGACTGGCTCGCGGCTCGGCCGGAGATCCGCACCGACGCGCCCGGCGACCCGAAGGTGGCCGTGGTCGGCGGCTCGTACGGCGGCGGCCTGGCCCTGATGGCGGCCGGGTACGACAAGCGCATCGACGCGATCGTCCCGCAGATCACCTGGAACGACCTCAGTAACGCGTTCCTGCCTGAGGCCACCGGAACCGGCCCGGCGAACGGCGTATTCAAGAAGGTCTGGGCCGGCCTCTTCTTCGGTAGCGGCTCCGCGGCGACCGGCGCGGGCGGGCTGGCGGACGCGGCCGGGCTCACCGGGGCGCCCCCGGCCGGCAGCGGGCGCCGCTACGGCACCGATCCCTCGTGCGGCCGCTTCGCCGAAGACCTCTGTCACGCGTACCTGTCGATCGCCACGACCGGCAGGGCCACCCCGGACGAACTTGCCCTGCTGCACAGGTCGAGCCCGGCCTCGGTCCTCGACCGGATCACCGCACCGACCCTGCTGGTCCAGGGCGAGGCGGACTCGCTGTTCCCGCTGTCCGAAGCGGACACCAATGCGCGGGGCATCGCCGCGCACGGTACCCCCGTCCGGGTGGCCTGGTTCACCGGCGGCCACGACGGAGGCACCGGCCCGCAGTCCGACCAGGACCGGGTGCGCTTCCTGACCGCGCAGTGGCTCGACCACTACCTGCTCGGCAAGGGTGCCACCCCGGCCAACAGCTTCACCTACTCGCGGATCGCCGGTATCGACGCCCAGGCCGACGGAGTGGTGGCCCTCGGCAGCGTGGTGACCGACTATCCCGGGCTGGCCGGATCCACCACGAGCACGGTGACGGTACGCGGGCCGGACCGGCCGATCGCCAACCCGCCCAACGACAATCCGGCCGCGATCACGTCGCTGCCCGGGCTCGGCGGCGCGGCGGCGTCGTTCGTCAGCGGCCGCGCGGTCGAGGTACCCGGACAGCACGCGGACTTCCTGTCCGAGCCGCTACCGTCCACTGTGGAGGTCGTCGGTGCGCCGACGGTGCGGATCAGAGCGGCCTCGCCGACCGGGCAGGCCGTGCTGTTCGTCAAGCTGTACGACGTCGACCCGCAGAACGGGCCGACCCTGCCCGACGGGCTGGTCGCGCCGGTACGCCTGACCGGGCTGCCCACCTCGATCGACCAGGCCCAGCCGGTGACCGTCACGCTGCCGGCGATCGTCCACGAGTTCCAGCCCGGGCACCTGATCCGGATCACCATCTCCAGCGCCGACCAGGCGTACCTGACGCCGGCCGCGCCGAACGTCTACACCGTCGGCCTCGGCGACTCCGCGGTCACCCTGCCCACCGTCGCCAGCAGCCCGATCGCGACGACGGCGGTGCTCTGGCGCTGGGTACTGGTCGCCGTGGTGGCCCTGCTCGTGCTCGCCGTCGTCGCCGGCGTTGCGCTGGGCCGGCGCCGGTACCGGCGGGCCGACCGCTCGGTACGCGCCGGGTACGCCGACGTACCGCTCGTCGTCGACGTGCTGCGCAAGGTCTACGACGACGGGTTCGTCGCGGTGTCCACAGTGGACTTCCGGGTCGAGCGCGGACAGGTGGTCGGCCTGCTCGGCCCGAACGGCGCCGGGAAGACGACCTCGCTGCGGGTACTCATGGGGCTCATCAAGCCGACCGCGGGCGACATCTACGTCTTCGGCCACCGGCTCAGCCCGGGCTCGCCGGTGCTGTCCCGGCTCGGCGCGCTCGTCGAGGGGCCCGGCTTCCTGCCGCACCTGTCCGGGCTGCGCAACCTGGAGCTGTTCTGGCGCGCGACCGGCCGGCCGGCGCAGGACGCGCACCTGCAGGAGGCGCTGGACATCGCCGGTCTCGGCGACTCGATCCACCGCCGGGTGAAGACCTACAGCCACGGCATGAAGCAGCGGCTGGCCATCGCCCAGGCCATGCTCGGCCTGCCCGAACTGCTGGTCCTCGACGAGCCGACCGACGGGCTGGACCCGCCGCAGATCGCGGAGATGCGCCGGGTACTGAACAGGTACGCGGACCCTGCATGGGGCCGTGCGGTTCTGATTTCATCGCATCTTCTGGCCGAGGTCGAGCAGACCTGTACCCACGTCGTCGTGCTGCACAAGGGCGGGGTGGTCGCGTCCGGGCCGGTCGACGAGATCGTCGGCGACTCGCCCTCGGTGCAGTTCGACGTCTCGGACCCGGCGGCCGCGACAGCCGCCCTGCACGAGGCCGGGGTCCGGAGCGTCGCCCCGGAAACCAACGGGACGCTCGTCGTCGACCTGGACGGCACGCCGCGCGCCGAGGCGGTCGCCGCGCTGGTCCGGGCCGGGGTCGGGGTTGACCGGGTGGTACCCAGACGCCGGCTGGAAGACGCGTTCCTGGCACTGGTACGCGCAGACACCGAAGGAGGCGGAGACCGGTGACGGCGACGACGATGGACGGCTCCGCGGTCGGGTACCGGCCGACCCGGACCCTCACCTTCCGCACCGAGCTGCGCCGGCAGGCCAGCCGGCGGCGCACCCAGCTGGCCCTCGGCTTCATGGTCGTGCTGCCGCTGATCATCCTGATCGCCTTCGAGTTCGGCAACGACAACGGCGGGCGCAGCCGGCGCGACCAGTTCGCCGCCCTGGCCGACATCGCGACCGCCGGTGGGCTGAACTTCGCCCTGTTCACCCTGCTCGTCTCGGCGTCGTTCCTGCTGATCGTCGTCGTCGCGCTGTTCTGCGGCGACACGGTCGCGAGCGAGGCGAGCTGGGGTTCGCTGCGGTACCTGCTGGCGGTGCCGGTACCCCGGGCCCGGCTGCTCGGCAGCAAGCTGCTCGTCTCGCTGTTCTCCTGCGCGGTCGCCCTGGTTCTCCTGACCGGCACCGCGCTGGCCGCCGGTACCCTGCGGTACGGCTGGCATCCGCTGCGCACCACCGTCGCGGGCGACGTGCCGTCCGGTACCGCCCTGGTGCGCCTGCTCGCGATCCTCGGGTATCTCGCGGTGTCCCTGCTCGTCGTGGCGGGCCTCGCGTTCCTGCTCTCGGTCTCCACCGACGCGCCGCTCGGCGCGGTCGGCGGCGCCGTCCTGCTGCAGATCCTGTCCAGCATCCTGGACCAGATCACCGCGCTCGGTAACCTGCGCCTGATCCTGCCGACGCACTACGCCAACGCCTGGCTGGGGCTGCTGTCCAACCCGGTGCAGACCGACGACATGGTCAAGGGCGTCATCTCCGCCCTGGTCTACGCCGCCGTCTTCTTCGGCCTGGCCTGGTACCGGTTCCTCCGTAAAGACGTGGTGAGCTGACTCACCTGGTGAGATCAGCCGGTACGAGATCGCGAGCCGTCGGATACCCTGATCGCACAACTGCATACCTCATCCAGAGGGGCTGAGGGAAACGGCCCGAAGAAGCCCCGGCAACCACCACGATCGTCGACTCGACGCCAGTGCTGATCCAGACACACTGCTGATTCAACAGCGTGGCCGCGCGTGGCAGGTGCCAATTCCGTCCAGACCGGACACCCGGCCTGGGAAGATGAGAGGAAGGCCTCCATGACGTCGACCCTCGACGCTCCCACCGACACCGGTTCGCCTGCCCGCCACCTGGTCTGTCGTGGCTGTGGCGCGCAGTACCCGCTCGCCGCCCAGCACGCCTGTTTCGAGTGTTTCGGGCCGCTGGAGGTCGGCTACGACCGGGCGGCGCTCGCCCGGGTCACCCGGGAGCAGATCGCCGCGGGTCCCAAGAGCATCTGGCGGTACGCGGGGCTGCTGCCGGTGGGTCAGGACCCGGCCGCGCGGGTCACCCTCAACCCGGGATTCACCCCCCTGGTACCGGCTGCCGCGCTCGCCGCCGAGCTGGGCGTCACCGCGCCGTTGTGGGTCAAGGACGACTCGGCCAACCCGACCCACTCGTTCAAGGACCGGGTGGTGTCCGTCGCGCTGACCGCCGCCCGCGGGCTCGGCTTCACCCGGTTCGCCTGCGCCTCCACCGGCAACCTCGCCAACTCGGTGGCCGCGCACGCGGCCCGGGTCGGGGTACCGTCGATCGTCTTCATCCCTGCCGACCTGGAGCGCGGCAAGGTCGTCACCACCGCCGTCTACGGCGGCGACGTGGTCGCCATCGACGGCTCCTACGACGACGTGAACCGGCTGTGCTCCGAGCTGACCGAGACCGACGAGTTCGAGGACACCGCGTTCGTCAACGTCAACGTCCGGCCCTACTACGCCGAGGGCTCCAAGACGCTCGGGTACGAGGTGGCCGAGCAGCTCGGCTGGCGGATCCCGGCCCAGGTGGTGATCCCGATGGCGTCCGGCGAGCTGCTGACCAAGATTGACAAGGCGTTCAGCGAGCTGGTCGAGATCGGTCTGGCCGAGGCGCCGGCCGATGGGTGGCGGGTCTTCGGTGCGCAGCCGGCCGGCTGCAACCCGATCGCGGTCGCGCTGCACGGGGGTACCGACGTGATCACGCCGGTACGCCCGACCGGGATCGCGAAGTCGCTGAACATCGGCGACCCCGCCGCGGGCCTGTACGCGCTGGAGGCCGTCCGGCGCTCCGGTGGCTGGATGGACTACGCCGACGACGACGAGACCCGCGATGCCATCCGGCAACTGGCCCGGACCACCGGAATCTTCGCCGAAACAGCGGGCGGGGTGACCATCGCGGTTCTCCGCAAACTGGTCGAATCGGGGCGGCTCGATCCGGCCGCGGAAACCGTCGTCTACAACACCGGCGAGGGGCTCAAGACACTCGATGCGGTGGCCGATCTCGTCGGTCCGACATACCGGGTCAACCCCTCGCTACGGGCGGCGCGCGAGGCCGGCATTATCCGATAACAACCCTTCTAGAACACGTTAAGTTACCCTCTCCCAAGTCGCTGAGCAGTGCGTTTGCCGCGGCGAATCCTCTGCGTAACCAGCGATTCGCGGTCCGTCCAGAAACCTCTGTCTAGGGACTTGACGAGTTCTTGAGGATGTGAGCACGATGCTGCGTGCGGGAGGATGGATCGCCGCGAGGCCCCGAATTTTCGGGAGGCCTGCGAACCCAGCGCTGTATGGCGTTGTGCGATTCGTCCTCTCGACCATTTCCCGGGTAAATCAATCGCGTAGGTGGGCGATACCTGGCAGCCTTCACGGAATGGACATCGACGTCCGTCCCGTTGATCCGCACGATGAGGCCGTCCTGGCGGAGCGCCATGCGGTGACTGCGGCGGCTCAGGCGCACGACGTGCCCGACTTCCCACCGCTGTGTCCGGTCCGCTACGCCGGGCCACTTCGCCTGCCCGTCAAGGCCTACGCCACCCTGAGCTGGATCGCGTACCTCGACGGTCAGCCGGCCGGCGTGCTCGACCTGGAGCTGCCGCTCCTGGACAACACCGGCAAGGCCCAGCTCGGCCTCGCTGTCGCGCCCGGGTACCGGCGCCGCGGCCTGGGCCGGGAGCTGTACGCCTTCGCGATCGAGGCCGCTCGCCGGCATGGCCGGATCCGGTTGACCGCTGACACCGTCGCCGCCTTGCCGGGCGGGGTACCCCGGGACCCGGCCGGGCCGGCGTTCGCCCGTGCGATGGGCGCCGAGGCGGCGCTGGCCGAGGTACGCCGCCGACTCGATCTGTCCACTGTGGACCTCGGGGCGCTGGCCGCTCCGGAGGCGCCCGGGTACTCGGTGGTGTTCTGGCGTGACGTGGCGCCCGAGGAGTATTTCGCCGACCTCGCGCGGCTGGACCGCCAGCTGATGACGGACGCGCCGCACGGCAAGCTGGTCTGGGAGGTACCGGCGGCGGACGCCGAGCGGATCCGCGACGATCAGGAGGTCCGGCAGGCCCGCGGCTCCCGCTGCTACCACGCCGCGATCCGCCACGACCCGACCGGGGCGCTGGTGGCCTGGACCACGCTCGCATTCGACCCGACGGTGTCCGACCAGGCCTGGCAGTTCGTGACCGTCGTCGACCCCGCGCACCGCGGGCGGCGGCTCGGGCTGTGGGTCAAGCTGGCCAACCTGCGCCGGACGGCGCGCGCCGAACCTGCGCTGCGGGTGATCGATACCTGGAACGCCGCCGCGAACAGGCACATGATCGCGATCAACGAGGCGCTGGGGTTCCGGGCGGTGGACGCCTGGGACCACTGGCAACAGGAATTCCCGACTATCGCCTCTTAGGCCACTTAAGCCTCATAAGCTGATCGGGTGCGAACTCGACGGGTAGCCGTCGCGCTGGCCCTGGCGGGGATCTCGGTCGCCATGGCCGGCCCGGCGGCGGCCGCGGTACCGGCGACGGTGACCTGGCATGTGCATCCGGCCGGCCGGCCGGGTTCGGTGAACCTCGCCGGCGGGCCGGCGGCGGTGACGGTGGCCGCGAGCAGCCGGTACGCGCTGGATTATCTGGCGCCCACGGACCTTCGGGCCGCGGTCAGCGCGGTCAACGGCCGGGTGGTGGCCGACGTGCCGCCCGGCGCCGGCGTGGCGCTCGCCGTGCGCGGCTGGTACCGGACCGGCTGGGGTGAGTGGCGGGGGGTGCCGGCCCGGCTGGGCGCGCCGACCCGCCGCGTGCAGGTCCGGCTGGTGCTCAGCGCGGCCAGCGCGGGCCCGCCGGTCGTTCACGACGTCGTGCTGACCGGTACGCCCGGCCCGGCCCAGCCGAGCCCGGCGACCCGGATGCAGTACCAGGTCTTCGCGACCCGGGAGGGCCTGGTGGGGCGGGTGACCGCCGACGGGCACACGATCACCGCGCACGACCACTTCGTGTCCCTGCCCTCGTGGAGTGCCCTGTCGCCCAGGGACGCCGGCGACTACTCGGTCCGGGCCTGCGCGGGTGGCCGGTGCGCCTACGAGCCGGTCTGGGACGTCGGGCCGTGGAACACCCACGACGACTACTGGAACGCGTCGCGCGAGCAGTGGCGCGACCTGCCGGCCGGTACCCCGGAGGCGCAGGCGGCCTTCCAGCGCGGGTACAACGGCGGGCGCGACCAGTACGGGCGGACCGTCCTGAACCCGGCCGGGCTCGACCTCGCCGACGGCGCGTTGTGGGACGACCTGCGGCTGGCCGGCAACGCCTGGGTGAGCGTGACGTACCTGTGGACCGGTGGCGGTACCCAGGCGCAGGTGGTGACCGACGGCGACGCGCTCAACGTCCGCGCCGGCCCGGGCACCGGGTACGCGTCGGTCGGGCTGGCGGGCCGCTACACCCGGGTACCGGTCGAGTGCCAGACGGCCGGCCAGACGATCACCGGCCCCGCCGGTACCTCCCGGCTGTGGGACCGGATCGGCCCCGGCAACTATGTGTCACACGCTTACCTGCAGATGAACGCCGGCGTCACCGTAGCCCGCTGTTGATGCATGATGGGGCGCATGACTGCCGCCGTTGCCAGCCACGAGCTGTACACCAAGCATGCCGACACGCTCCAGCGGGCGCTGACCGCGATCGCCGAGCGTGGCTACTGGTCCGCCTTTCCCGAGTCGCCCAGCCCCCGGGTGTACGGCGAGTCCGCCGCCCCGGCCGGGGAAGCCGCCTTCCGGGCCTACCTCGGTAGCGACTTCCCGCTCGACCAGCCGGGCGTCGACGGGCACGTGGCCACCGAGTCGTCTCCGTTCGGGATACCGCTCGATGTGCGCTACCCGCACAGCTCGCCCGACGCGCTGATCGCCGCCGCCACCGCGGCGCTGCCGGCTTGGCGCGACGCCGGGCCGGCCACCCGCGCCGGGGTATGCCTGGAGATCCTGGGCCGGCTGCACGAGCACATCTTCGAGCTGGCCAACGCGGTCCAGTTCACCACCGGGCAGGCGTTCGTCATGGCGTTCCAGGCCGGTGGCGCGCACGCGCTCGACCGTGCCCTGGAGGCGCTGGCCTACGCCTACGCCGAGCAGACCCGCCAACCGGCGCAGGCGCGCTGGGAGAAGCCCGCCGGCAAGGGTGAGCCGCTGCGGATGACCAAGACCTTCCATGTGGTACCCCGCGGAGTCGCGCTCGTCATCGGCTGCAACACGTTCCCCACGTGGAACTCCTACCCGGGGCTGTTCGCCTCGCTCGCGACCGGTAACCCGGTCATCGTCAAGCCGCATCCGCGCGCGGTGCTGCCGCTGGCGGTCACCGTCCGGTACGCGCGGGAGGCGCTCGCCGAGGCCGGCTTCGACCCTAACCTCGTGCAGTTGGCCGCCGAAGCGCCGGACGAGAAGTTGGCCTCCACGCTGGCCCTGCGACCCGAGGTGAAAATCATCGACTTCACCGGCTCGACGCAGTACGGCGACTGGCTGGAAGAGCACGCCCGGCAGGCGTTCGTGTACACCGAGAAGGCCGGAGTCAACACCGTCATCGTGGACTCCACCGACGACTTCGCCGGGATGTGCCGCAACCTCGCCTTCTCCCTGACCCTCTACAGCGGACAGATGTGCACCACCCCGCAGAACGTGTTGATTGCGCGCGAGGGAATCCACACCGAAGGCGGGCACAAGGCCTTCGTGGAGGTGGCACAGGGCATCGCGGACGCGGTCGCCAAACTCACCGGTGACGACGCGCGTGCGGTCGAGGTGACCGGCGCGATCGTCAACGACGGTGTGCTGTCCCGCATCGAAGCTGCCAAGGCGCAGGGCGAGGTGGTGCTGGACGCCCGTACCATCGCGCATCCCAGCCTTCCCGACGCGGTCGTGCGCACGCCGCTGTTGCTGAGCACCGACCGGGCCGCGCCCGCGATCGAGGGTGAGTGGTTCGGCCCGATCACCTTCCTCGTCGCTACTGACTCCACAGTGGACAGCGTCGCGCTGTTCCGGCGGATCGTCGGCGCGAAGGGCGGCCTGACCGCGAGCGTGTACTCGACGTCGCCTGAGGTCCTCGACGACGTGGAGCGGGCGGCGCTGGACGTCGGGGTGCACCTGTCGGCCAACCTGACCGGCGGCGTGTTCGTCAACCAGTCGGCGGCGTTCTCCGACTTCCACGCCACCGGCGCCAACCCGGCCGCGAACGCGACCTTGACCGACGGCGCGTACGTGGCCAACCGGTTCCGCGTGGTGCAGTCCCGGCGCCATGTTTAGGCCGGGCGCGACATCAGCATCTCGGTGAGGCCGTGACGCGGGCGATCCGGGCCTGGTAGTCGGTGTGTGATCGCTGGGGCAGCCTCGTCGATGCGTTCGAGGAAGGCCAGCGGCTCGGGTACAGGTGGGTTACCTGTCCGAATTGCGGGGGTGCGGGGCGCGAGCGCCTCGTGTAGCGTGCGTGTTCGGTCGCTGTACGCTCCGGTGTCCTGGCAGGCAACGGAAAGGCGCGGCGGCACCGGCCCCGCGGTGGGGTCGGGGGTCGGCAGACCCAGCACGATCGAAGTGAGGAAGTGCACCGTGGCACAGGGCACCGTGAAGTGGTTCAACAGCGAGAAGGGCTACGGTTTCATCGCGGTCGACGGGGGGCAGGACGTGTTCGTCCATTTCTCGGCGATCCAGATGGACGGGTACAAGTCGCTTGAGGACGGTCAGCGGGTCGAGTTCGAGATCGCGCAGGGCCAGAAGGGCCCCCAGGCCGAGAAGGTCCGCGTCATCGCCTGAGGTCTGCCAGGCGGACCTGCCGGATCAGACTGACGTCGCGGGGCACCGAATCCCACCACACAGGTGAGCCGGTGCCCCGTGTCCACCACCTCACCGCCGCCCCGGTCCTGGGGGTTGCCGCGGCAGGCGGGGTGGCCACGGTGTTCTTCGATGCGGCCGACTTTGTCGCCGCGCTGCCGCTGTCGTTGGCCGGGAGCGGCTCGCCGCCAGCAGCGCGCTGTGCGGTCCGCACACCGCCGTCGCGGATCGGCTGGCTGTCCCCGCTGCGCCGCGAGGCGCATCTTGCACTCGCGGGGTGAGAGTGCTAAACAGGTGATTGGCACTCGGGGAGTCTGAGTGCCAATGGTCGGGGCGGTGGGGTCCCAGCAGTGGGACCGGTCGTCGCGGGCTGTCCGGCCCGGCCGGCAAGGGTGCCGCGTGGCACCCCGAAGACGGTTGCGTAAGCAAAGCGGCGGGCCCGCTGCGCGGGTACGCCGGGATTGTCCAGGAGGACAACGCCGAATGGCCAAGATTATCGCGTTCGACGAGGAGGCGCGCCGCGGTCTCGAGCGGGGCATGAACGCCCTCGCCGACGCCGTCAGGGTGACGCTGGGCCCGAAGGGCCGCAACGTCGTACTGGAGAAGAAGTGGGGCGCGCCCACCATCACCAACGACGGTGTGAGCATCGCCAAGGAGATCGAGCTCGAGGACCCGTACGAGAAGATCGGTGCCGAGCTGGTCAAGGAGGTCGCCAAGAAGACCGACGACGTGGCCGGTGACGGTACCACGACGGCGACCGTCCTGGCCCAGGCGCTGGTCCGCGAGGGCCTGCGCAACGTCGCGGCGGGCGCCAACCCGATCGCCCTCAAGCGGGGCATCGAGGCGGCCGTGTCCGCGGTCGCGGAGGAGCTCGCCAAGATCGCCAAGGACGTCGAGACCAAGGAGCAGATCGCCTCGACGGCCTCGATCTCCGCGGGCGACCCGACCGTCGGCGAGATCATCGCCGAGGCGATGGACAAGGTCGGCAAGGAAGGCGTCATCACCGTCGAGGAGAGCAACACCTTCGGCCTGGAGCTGGAGCTCACCGAGGGTATGCGCTTCGACAAGGGGTACATCTCGCCGTACTTCTGGACCGACCCGGAGCGGATGGAGGCCGTCCTCGACGACCCCTACATCCTGATCGCCAACCAGAAGATCTCCGCGGTGAAGGACCTGCTCCCGATCCTGGAGAAGGTCATGCAGGGCGGCAAGCCGCTGCTGATCATCGCCGAGGACGTCGAGGGTGAGGCGCTGGCCACCCTGATCGTCAACAAGGT